>Ga0105106_10000109_pt1 | contig 49918 bp, 40 predicted proteins | sample PPLLaktember2015_5_FD_79109 | JGI IMG/M metagenome (GOLD analysis project Ga0105106, IMG submission 79109) | Freshwater sediment microbial communities from Prairie Pothole Lake near Jamestown, North Dakota, USA - PPLs Lake P8 Core (1) Depth... | ecosystem: Environmental > Aquatic > Freshwater >... | reverse complement strand
GTCAGGAGCTGGTGGCTCGGCTCGACAGTCGGGGGGGAAGGGTCAATCACCATCTCCGCATCCTCCGTTTCCAGGATCTCGGTCCAGTCGTCGGGACCGCGATCGTCAAAGATGGCGACCGGGTGGGCACCTTGACCTCGGCGGCAGGTCTTGTCGGGCTGGCACTTCTCAAAGGAGAAGTGGAGGCGGGGGATGTGGTTAGGGCGGGGGGAGTGGCGGCGTTGGCGGAGGCGGTCCCTGGGAATTGACAGGCAACGGGGCTCCCCGATGTCGGTGCCGGAGGCGGGACTCGAACCCGCACGCCCTTGCGAGCAATGGATTTTGAGTCCATCGTGTATACCAAATTTCACCACTCCGGCAGGCACGGCAAGTCTAAGAATCGAGCGAGGGTAAAGGCCAATGCCGGGATAGTCTCGGGACAATCGTGGATCGTCTCCATCGCCGCATCTTCCGATTGAACGACAAGATCGACTCGCTCGACCAGGAGATCCGCCTGGTCCAGGCAGAGTTGGGTCATCACCGTTCCATCAACGACGACGCGCAGCGGGACGCGGCCGTGGGCAACTACATCGATCGAGAGGAGGCCGAGCTGACTTCGAATGATGTCGGCCGATTCGAGAAGACATTGGGCGGTCTTCGCGCCCGTCGCGGCAATCTGGTCGAGAAGCGGGATCAGCTGCTGACCAGGCTGCCCGAGTGATCGGTCACCCGGCTACCGTCAGGCTGTGCCCACCCTCGCCCTGATCGACGGCAATTCGATCGCATACCGGGCGTTCTATGCCCTCCCCGAGGACCTGGCGACCAAGAGCGGGCAGGTCACAAACGCGGTCTTCGGGTTCACCCGGATGCTGATCCGGCTCTTGAAGGACTACCACCCCGACGGCATCGCCGTTGCCTGGGACGTCTCCCGACAGACGTTCCGCACCGAGTCCTATCCCGAGTACAAGGCGCAGCGGGAGAAGGCTCCTGATCATTTTCGGAGCCAGCTGCCTCTCATGGACGAGGTGCTCCAGACCCTGCATGTCACCCAACTCCGTCTCGAGGGTTACGAGGCCGACGATCTGATCGCCACCCTGGCCAGGAAGGCCGTGAGCCAGGGGTGGGACGTGCTGATCGTCACCGGGGACCGGGACGCCTTCCAGCTGATCGAGGGCCCGGTCAAGGTGGTCTACACCCGACGCGGTATCAGCGACATCGTCCTGGCCGACGAGGGATGGGTGGAAGAGCGCTACGGAATCAGCCCCGATCAGTACGTCGACTACGCGGCCCTGCGCGGCGATACCTCCGACAACCTGCCCGGAGTGCCCGGGGTGGGGGAGAAGACGGCATCGCGTCTCGTCGCCGAATACGGCGACCTGGACAATCTCTATCTGTCTGTGGCCGAGCAGACCCCGAAGCTGCGGGACAACCTGTCTGAGCATCGGGAGCAGGTGTTCCTCAACCGGGAGCTGATGAGGCTCGTCGACGATCTCGACCTTGGGGTCGATGTCGAAGAGTTGCGCACCCGTGAGTGGGATCGGAATCAGGTCAAGGATCTCTTCGACAGTCTGGAGTTCCACTCGATGTGGGGAGATCTGGAGCAAGCCCTTCCCTCCACCGTCCCCGTGTCTGAGATGGTGGAGGTCGAAGCGCGTCTGGTAACGGGAGCAGATCAGGTCGAAGACATCTCGAAGACCGATGTGCTGATCGCCGCTCTCGTCACCGACGGGGGAGAGCCGTTCGGCCTATCCATCTCGACGGACCAGGGGCATGCAGCGGTCGTCCCCTTCGATGCCGCCGGCCCGGTCCTGGAGGTACTGGAGAGCGGCGATGCGGCCCTCGCCGGTCATGACGTCAAGGACCTGGTGCGGGCATTGCTCGATCTGGGTCGTGATGTGGCCCGTCTGGAGATGGACACGGCACTCGCCGCCTACATCGTCAACCCGTCGCAGCGGACCTATGACCTCGCGGAGCTGGCCGGGCGTCTGCTCGGTCTGGAGCTCGTCTCCCCGGACGAGGCGGAGGCGAGCGCCGGGATGCTCCCCTTCGCCACGGGCCCGGACCTCGAAGTCGAAGGACGCAGGATCGAGGCAGTGAGACGTCTGGTGGAAGTGATGCGCACTGAGCTTGCCGATCGGGAGGAAGTCGAGCTTTTCGAGCAATTCGAACTGCCCCTCATCCCGGTCCTCGCCCGGATGGAGCACGCTGGTATCGGGGTGGATCGTGCCTATCTCGAGGGCATGGGCGCCGAGCTTCGCGAGAAGCTGTCAGCTCTCGATGGGAAGATCCAGGAGCTGGCCGGGGAGCCGTTCAATGTGAACTCCACGGATCAACTTCGAGCGATCCTCTTCGACAAGCTCGGGCTCCCGGTGATCAAGAAGACCTCCACCGGAAAGCCGTCGACCGATGCCTCGGTGTTGAAGAAGATGGACCATCCGCTTGTGGATGCCCTGCTCGAGTACCGGGAGTTGGAGAAGCTGCGAAGCACCTATGTCGACGGGTATCTGCCCCTGGTCGAGCCTGACGGCCGAATCCGTACCCGGTTCAACCAGATGGCGGCGACCACCGGCAGGCTGTCGTCGGACCGGCCCAACCTGCAGAACATCCCGGTGCGGTCCGAATCGGGCAGGACGATCCGCCGGGCGTTCATCGCCGGGGAGGGAGCGGAGTTCTTGGTGGCCGACTACTCGCAGATCGAATTGCGTGTGCTGGCCCACATGAGTCGCGACCCCTTCCTGGTCGAGGCGTTCAGGGCGGGTTCAGACATCCACACCGCCACCGCCGCCCGGGTCTGGGGGATCACCGAGTCGGAGGTGACCGGTGACCAGCGCCGGACGGCCAAGATGATCAACTTCGGTCTGCTCTACGGCATGGAGGCATTCGGGCTCGCCGACCGGCTCGACATCTCCCGGGGTGAAGCCCAGGAGCACATGGACGCCTATTTCTCCCAGTTCGTCCAGGTCAAGGAGTACATGTCGTCGGTGGTGACCCTCGCCCGCAACCAGGGATACACCACGACCCTGTTCGGGCGTCGCCGCTATCTGCCCGAGTTGAAGTCGGACAACTTCCGGATTCGACAGATGGGGGAGCGGATGGCATTGAACGCACCGGTGCAGGGGACCGCAGCCGACATCATCAAGAAGGCGATGATCGACCTCGACGCCGGTCTCCGCCATGAGGGCCTGGCCTCGACGCTCATCCTGCAGATCCATGACGAGCTGATCCTGGAATGCCCGCTCGAGGAGATCGAGGTGGCGCAGAAGCTGGTCGTGGAGACCATGGAGGGGGTGGTCAGCCTGGACGTCCCCTTGAGGGTGGACGTGGCGACCGGTCCGGACCTGGCCAGCGTGAAGTCTTAGGTACGCCGCAGGAACACCCGCGTCCGGGCATTGAGGCGCTCGGTGCCAAAGCCGTTGGCGGTTGTGGACAAACCTGCGTAGACTCAGCGCCCTGCGGGCCTTGCGTTCGCAAAACCCTTTCGGAGGTAACCACTTACACATGTCCAACGAGCTAGAAAACGCGCCCGCGAGCGCCCCCGAGGTCGGGGACAGCGGAGCGCCCGAGGCCACCGAGCCCGACGCACCCGAGACGTCGGTGGCGGTGGAGGAGCCGGCAGAGGCTCCAGGAGAGGTTTCGGGCCGTGAGGCCCTCGTCGCCCCGGATCTGAGCGATCTACCCGACGACATCGCCGATGACTTCGAGCGCGCCATCGAGGCCACTGTCCTCGAGTTCAAGGAAGGCGACATCGTCGAGGGCACGGTCGTCAGCGTCGACGCCGACGGCGCGATGATCGACATTGGATACAAGTCCGAGGGTCTCATCCCCACCCGAGAGCTCTCGATCCGCAACAACGTCGATCCGAACGAGGCGGTCGCCGTTGGGGATCGAGTGGAAGCTGTCGTTCTCAACAAGGAGGACGACGAAGGGCGTCTGATCCTGTCCAAGAAGCGGGCCATGTACGAGCGGGCATGGGGCAAGATCCAGGAGATCGCCAAGGAGGGTGGCACCGTCGAGGGCACCGTCATCGAGGTGGTCAAAGGCGGCCTCATCGTCGACATCGGGCTGAGAGGGTTCCTCCCGGCTTCACTGGTCGATCTGCGCCGGGTGCGCGACCTCGACCCATTCATCGGGGACACCATCACCGCCAAGGTGATCGAGCTCGACCGCGCCCGCAACAATGTTGTCCTCTCCAGACGCGCCTACCTGGAGGAGGCCCAGGCCGAGGAGCGAAACGCCTTCCTCGACGGCTTGCACGAGGGTGAGATCAGGGACGGAGTCGTCTCATCCGTGGTCAACTTCGGAGCCTTCGTCGACCTGGGCGGTATGGACGGCCTGGTCCACGTATCCGAGCTCTCCTGGCAGCATGTCAACCATCCGGGCGAGTTGGTCAAGGTGGGGGACAAGGTCACGGTCAAGGTGCTCGAAGTCGATCGCGATCGGGAGCGGATCTCCCTCTCTATCCGGCAGACCAGTGATGACCCATGGGACGTATTTGCCCGGGAACATGAGGTGGGTGACGTCATCGATGGTGTGGTCACCAAGACCGTGCCATTCGGGGCATTCATCTCCGTGGCCGACGGTGTCGAGGGCTTGGTGCATGTCTCGGAGATCGCAATCCATCGTGTCGAGTCTCCCGAGCTCGAGCTCTCCATTGGCCAACAGGTCAAGGTGAAGATCACGGAGAAGGAAGACGAGCGTCGGCGCATATCCCTCTCGATCAAGCAGGCGTCACCCGACTGGAAAGAGCGGGAGGCGCAGATGGAGGAGCAGAAGAAGGGTCGGCGTCGCCCGCAGAAGGAGTTCGAGCGCGAATTCGGGCCCAGCGAGGAAGAGCGGCCACCCATGCCTGTCGACGCCTCTTTGGAGGCGATCCTCCAGGAGCTCAAGGAACGCGGCATCGGTCGTAACTGATCGGCTCATCCGGCGAGGCCGGGCCGACCTCGGGGCTAGTCACTTCGCGTCGAATCGAGACACTCGTAGCGCGCCCGGGGTCGTCGGGGGACCATATGAGACGACCGCACTATGGAAGTGATCGGGGAAACCCTCAAGACTCATGCAGTACGGTCCGAATCATTCCTGTGGAATTGGACTTGAAACACAGGGACGGCGCGTCTCCGTCGGTAGCATGCCCACAGGCGTGCTCCGACAAGGGGTCGACGCCTTTCCGAGGGGACAAACGAAGGGGACTCAATGGGTAGGAGAGCCATCGTCTTGTTAGTGGCCTTGATACTGGCCGGGCTCGCCGCATGGGCGGTCTGGAACTATCTCCAAAACGTCGAGAATGAGATCACGGCGGGCCAGGAGATCGTCGAGGTCTACCGCGCAGGCGAGACCATCAACGAAGGAACCGACGGAGCCATCCTCCTGTCCGACTTCAACAACAATGGCGAGCTCATAGTTGCGGGCACCGACCAGGCCGAAGACGTGCCTGAGGGTGCCATCACCACGGCCGAGCAGCTGAACCAGGTCCTCCAGGGACGGGTCGCCGCCGGGCCTATCGCGGCCGGCTCGATCCTGACCGAGTCACAGTGGACCTCGATCACGGTCAATATCATCCCTCTGGCCGAGGAGATTCCCTCAGGCAAGCAGGCGATGACCATCTCGGTCGACAATGTCCGGGGTGTCAACGGGTTCGTCGAGCCCGGTGATCGGGTCAACATGATCATCACCCTCGACATTGGGTTCGACCTGTTGCCCGATGACTTCTCAGGGGTGACCGTCGAGCCGGGCACGACCGAGGAAGGAACCCCGGCCGAGACCGAGCAGACCGTGGTCACCTACACGAGGTTCGTCCTCCAGGGTCTCCCGGTCATGGCGACGGGTCGCGACATCAGGCCCGAGGAAGGCGCCGAGGAGTCGGTCGACGTGGAAACCACCACCGAGACCACACCTGATGGTCAGCCTGTGACCGAGGAGGAAGAAGCCGGCAACGACACGGTCTTCACCCTCGAAGTGACGCCAGAGCAGGCCGAGCGCATCGCATACGCGGTCGAGAATGGTTCCATCTGGCTGACGTTGGTCCCTGGCGACTTTGTCGAGGTTGAGACCTCTGGTGTCATCATCGATAACCTGTTCGGCGGCGACCTCGTCGAAGACATTTTCGGATAAGTAACTGATAGAGGTTCGACCATGTCAATGGCTGAGCACAACCTGCTGGTGGTCGACAAGGACGATGAATTCGTCGCAGCGGCCAAAGAGCTCTTCGAGGGCAGGCTCCCGGTTGCTCGCTCCATAGAGGAGGCGAGTCAGACCATCCAGTCCGGTGAGCTCCGGATGCTGCTGCTCGGCCCGTCGTTCTCGAACGACGAGTCGATGGAGCAGGTGAGGAGCCTTCACAACCAGGACCCGGCGCTCATTCTGATGATGGTCGCCGAGACGATCACCGCCGATCTCCTGCGTGGCGCGATGCGGTCCGGTGTCTCGGACATAATCGAGACGCCACTCGACGAGACCAAGATCGAGGCGGCCATCGAGCAGTTCGGGCACGACGTGCTCAAGCGTCGCAGCGCCTCCAAACCGACCACCACGGCGGTGCGTTCGGAGCGGGGCTCGATAATCACGATCAGCTCGGCCAAGGGTGGGAGCGGCAAGACGGTGGTCGCCACCAACGTCGCTCTCCTGCTCAACCGGCTCCCGGACAAGAAGGTGGTACTGGTCGACGCCGACCTCCAGTTCGGCGACGTGTGCCTGCTGCTCCAGCTGGAGCCCAGGTTCACCATGGTCAATGCCGCCCACGAGCTCCACCAGCTCGACGGCGAGATGCTCGACTCTTTGCTCACCGAGCACCCGAGTGGGCTGAAGGTTCTGGCTGCGCCACTCGAGCCGGCCTTCGCCGACGACATCACCACGGCCGGTCTCATGCAGATGTTGGACATCCTGCAGGACAGCTACGACTACGTGGTGGTCGACACGGCTTCGATGCTGGACGAGTTGATCCTTTCGCTGATCGAGAAAGCGGATCAGGTGCTCATGGTCGTCGACATGGACCTGCCCTCGGTGAAGAACGCCAAGTTGGCACTGGAGACACTGCGTCTCCTCAAGTTCTCGACCCAGAACGTCAAGCTGGTCATGAACCGGAGTAATTCGAGGGCCAAGCTGGACAACAAGGAGATCGAGGGCGCCCTGAAGATGGAGATCGCGGCGGCGATCCCGTCGGATGCCGCCGTTCCCAACTCCGTCAACGAGGGGCGTCCGATCGTCGAGGCCGATCCGAAGGGCAAGGTCGCCAAAGGGTTTGAGAGCGTCGCAGAGCTAATTGCGGGGAAGATCCCGGAGAGCACGTCCAAGGGCGGGCTCTTCGGTCGGAAATAGTGGGAAGGTAAATACTCGTGCCATCGCTATCTGAGAGAGTCGCGGCCGCCAGGCAGACAGAGACTCAAGACATCAGCACCAACCGCTCGGACGCTCTCGGCGAGCTCCGCGGGCGGCTCCACTTCAAAGTCGTCGAGGAGTTGGGACCAACCCTCTACGACCGGCAGATGTCAGATGCCGAGTTGCGTCTGCGCGTACTGGAGATGCTCGAATGGGCAGTCGATCAGGAGCAGGGGCTCCCCCTCACCTCGGCCGACCGCCGTGGCCTTCTCAACGAGATCGCATCCGACGTCCTTGGCTACGGACCAATCGACCCGCTGCTGAACGACCCGGACATCACCGAAGTCATGGCCAACGGGCCATTCGACATCTACTTCGAGAAGAGGGGCAGGATCGTCCTCTCCGACGTGAAGTTCGTCGACGAAATCCACCTCCGTCGCATCATCGACAAGATCGTGGGCCAGATCGGCCGCCGTGTCGACGAAGCCACTCCGATGGTGGACGCCCGTCTCCCCGACGGCTCCCGCGTCAATGCGGTGATCCACCCCCTCGCGATCGGCGGGCCATTCCTGACGATTCGCAAGTTCGCGGTGGACCCCTATCAGGAAGCCGACCTGATCAACTTCGGGACGATCACCCAGCGGGTCGCCGACTTCTCCCGTGCCTGTGTGCGTGGCCGGCTCAACATCCTCATCTCGGGTGGTACCGGCTCCGGGAAGACCACGACGCTGAACGTGATGTCCTCATACATCCCCGGTGACGAGCGCATCGTCACCGTCGAGGACGCCGCCGAGCTCCAGCTCCACCAGGAGCACGTGCTCACACTCGAGTCCCGCCCGGCGAACATCGAGGGCAAGGGTGCGGTCACCATCCGCGACCTCGTGAGGAACACCCTGCGTATGCGGCCCGACCGCATCGTGGTCGGAGAGGTTCGTGGCGCCGAGGCGCTCGACATGCTCCAGGCCATGAACACCGGTCATGACGGCTCCCTGACCACCGTCCACTCCAACAGCCCACGTGACACCCTGTCCCGTATCGAGACCATGGTGCTCATGGCCGGCTTCGATCTGCCGATCCGGGCCATCCGTGAGCAGATCGCCGCCGCCGTCGACCTGATCATCCATGTGTCCCGACTCAAGGACGGCACCCGTCGTGTCACCCACGTAACCGAGGTGGAGGGCATGGAAGGCGACATCATCACCCTCCAGGACCTGTTCTTGTTCGACTATGGAATGGGTGTCGACGAGGACGGTGTCTACAAGGGCCGTCTCAAGGCCACCGGGATCCGCCCCACCTTCTCCGAGGACCTGGAGAACCAGGGCATCAGGCTCCCTGCCGACCTCTTCGACCCAGAGCCGTTTGCCAGGGGCCGGTAAGTTGAAACGACTCTCCGCCCTCGTCGCGGCCTTCCTGTTTGGGTTGAGCTCGGTCGCCTTCGCTCAGACGGCGGCCCCCGAGATGGAGATCGTCGACATCAACGGCGCGCGCTACGCCGAAGGTGGCCAGACGCTCATGGTCGTGGAATTCCGCAACATGACCGAGGCGCCCGACCCGGCTCAGTTGGCGGTGACGGTGGACGGGCAACCCGTATCCAACCTCGAGGTTGCTCCGTTGGGCGAGTCCAGCGTCCCCGTGGGGGTCGTGCTGGTGATAGACACCTCGGGCTCGATGGAAGGTGCCCCGATCGAGTCGGCCAAGGCCGCGGCAAAGAGCTTCGTCGACCAGAAGCGCCCGGAGGACTCGATCGCCATCGTGACCTTCGCCGACACGGCCACGGTGCTCACACCTTTCACCACCAATGCCAACGACCTCAATGCGAGGATCGACTCGATCGCAGCCGCCGGTGAGACCGCCTTCAACGACGGTGTGATCCTCGGTCTCGCCCAGTTCGACACCATCTCCGCGGACAACGTCCTGCAGAACATGATCGTGATGACGGATGGCGAAGACACGGTGTCCACCGCGACCGCCGAGGAAGCGATCGCGGCGGTGGAGGCGAGCGATGCCCGTGTCTTCGGCGTGGCGCTCGAATCCCCGGACTTCAACCCCGACGCCGTTGCGGCGATCGCCGCGGCCGGGGATGGCCTGTTCCTGTCGACGCCCGACCCTGCGCAGTTGTCCGCCCTCTACGGTCAGATCGGGCGGGAGATCAACAACACCCTGGTCGCCCGATTCGTCTCGCCGGTCTCCGCTCCGGGCGAGGCGGAGTTCGCGGTCGCCTACCCGGGCGGTCTTTCGTCGACGGTGACGTTCCCGGTGTCGGGCTATGCCACCACCACCACGACCGCTCCCACCACGACCACCACCGCTGTGCCGGTCACCGGTGACGTGGTGGAGGCAACCTCTCCTTTGGCAATCAGCAGCCTCGCTCTCATCGCAGCCGCCGGTATAGGGCTCACCGCCTTCCTGTTCATCATCATCCTCTTCGGACGCGACGATGACCAGGGAGGAGGGCGGTTCGCCAAGCGTCTCCAGGCTTACGGGCGCAAGGCGCGGCCGAACGAAGAGGAGAAGAAGCCGTTCCTGCAGCGGATACCACTCCTCAACCGGTTCAGCCAGGCCGCCGAGGAGGAGGTCCGCAAGCGCGGCCTTCTCTCCGGGGTGAACGCTGCCCTGGAGCAGGCGAACATACCGATGACCCCGGGTGAGGCGATCCTGGCCATGTTCGGTCTCGCCGCGGTCGGCGGCGTGTTCATGGCGATTTTCAACTCGGCCCTTGCCGGTTTGATCACTTTCGGCCTGCTGTTGCTGTTGTTCGTGTTCCTGGTCAACTGGGCGGGGAATCGTGAGCGCAAGAGATTCGAGAAGCAGCTCCCCGACACGCTCACCCTGCTCTCCACCTCGCTGCGGGCCGGCTACTCGCTTCTCCAGGCGATCGAGGCCGTCGCCCAGGAGGCTCCGGACCCGACTGCCCGTGAGTTCAGCCGTGCCGTCGTCGAGTCGAGACTGGGACGGTCTGTGCCGGACGCACTGGAGGGCATCGTCCACCGGACCCAATCGAAGGACTTCGAATGGGCCACCATGGCCATCGAGATCCAGCGTGAGGTCGGCGGAAACCTCGCCGAGGTGCTGCAAACCGTGGCCGACACCATGCTTGCCAGGAACCGGCTCAAGGGCGAGATCAAGGCCCTCACCGCAGAGGGCCGGATCTCGGCGATCGTGCTCGGGTCTTTGCCCTTCGCACTGGGCCTCTTCCTCTGGTTCAACAACCGCGAATACCTGCAGCCTCTGCTCGACGAGACCATGGGGAGAGTCGCCATCGTGGCCGGTTTGGTCCTGATGGGTGGCGGAATCCTCTGGCTCCGGAAGATTGTGAACATCGAAGTATGAACATCACAGCACTCGACGGTCAGATGCTCGCCGTGGTGACGGTATCGGCGCTGGTCTTCTTCGTCATCGTCTGGATCGGCCTTGGTGTCACCAGGGCCCGTGAAGACATGAACAACCGCTTGGCGGTGTATGGGCGGCGCACCGGCGCCGGGATCGTTCGTGATGACGAGCTGGCCAAGCCGCTCGCCCAGCGCACGATCGGCCCGGTCGTGCTCAAGATCTCCAACTTCCTGAGGAGGTTCACCCCGGTCGGCTACCTGGAGAAGAAGCAGCACGGGCTGACCCTGGCGGGGAACCCGGCCAATCTGGATGCTCCCTCGTTCATCGTCATCAAGGCGCTCACCACGGTTGCCGGTGTTTTCGCAGCCTTCTTCCTCGTGGACTATGGCGCGAGCGGCATGCAGCGCATCGTCTTGTTCGTCCTGCCGATAGTGCTCGGCTTCTTCGGCCCCGACGCCTGGCTCAACCGGAAGATCGACGAGCGCCGCCAGACGATGCTGCGGGCCCTTCCCGACATCCTCGACCTGCTAGTGATCTCGGTCGAAGCGGGTCTCGGTTTTGACTCGGCCCTTTCGAGGGTCGTGGCCACGGTCCCTGGGCCGCTGTCCGAGGAGTTCTTCCGGATGCTGCAGGAGACCCGGGTCGGTGTGAGTCGTCGTGACGCCATGCGCCATCTGATCGACCGGACCGACGTCGAGGAGTTGCGCTCATTCGTGCTGGCCATGATCCAGGCGGAGGCCTTCGGTGTGACCATCGCCCGGGTGCTGCGTGTCCAGGCCGACGAGATGCGGGTGAAGCGTCGTCAGCGTGCCCAGGAGAAGGCATTCGCAGCCCCGGTGAAGCTGGTCTTCCCGTTGGTGTTCTGCATCTTCCCGGCGTTGTTCATCGTGCTGCTGGGCCCGGCCGCCATTTCTATCGCTGCTGCGTTCGCCGAGAACTGATGACCGCGACGGCGGTTGAGCCGTCCCGGCGCCGCTTCTCACTGGCGCAGCTCATCCTGATCGTCCCCTGGGTCGCTCTTGCAATCGACGCATGGGCCCCGATTCGGGACAACTCGTTTCTCTGGCACATCAGGGCCGGTGAGTTGCAGGGGGCGGCAGGCGAGGTGCTCGTGGCCGACCCATTCTCCTTCACCATGCTCGGCGAGTCGTGGCTCACCCAGAGCTGGCTGGTGGAGTTGCTGTACTCGTGGGGCGAGGTCAACTGGGAGCTCGGCTTCGTGCCACCGATGATGCTCGTGCTGAGCTCGATCACCTTCCTCGGCATCGGCCTCATGGCCTATCGCCGATCGGAGAGCGTCATGACGTCGGCCGTCGTACTCGGTCTCAGTACCTTGCTCATGATCAGTTTTCTCGTGCCGCGGCCCGTCATCTTCTCGTTCGCCCTATTCGTCCTGGTCGTGGTGGCCTGGGACCGTCCCGCGGTTCGTTGGGCGATCCCGTTTCTGTTCTGGATCTGGGCCTCGGCGCACGGGAGCTTCGTCATCGGGCTGGCATACATCGGGCTCACCATCATCGCAAGCGCCGAGTGGCGGGCGATTCCGATCGCGATCGTTGCCGGGCTGTCGACACTGCTCACCGCTCACGGACTCGGTGTGCTCCGGATCCTGTTCGAGTTCTCCGAGGCAGGTCCGGCCCTGGCCCTTCTCTCCGAGTGGAGACGCCCGGAGCTGACTTCCGTGGTGTTCCTCCCGTTCGTCGTCGGGGTTGTTCTGATCGTGCTTGGCGCGTTTCGGGGGAGAGTGACGCCGAGGCATCTGTGGATCCTGGCTCCGTTCCTCCTGCTCGCTCTGAGCGCCACCAGAGCGGTGCCGCCGGCTTGGATTGCTCTGGTGCCTCTGCTGGGAACGGCATTGGCAGGGTTCCACCTGGGAGAGCGCCGGCGATTCTCCCGGCCGGCGGCCATCGTGTTCTGCCTTCTCGTGGTTGTCACGCCTCTCTTCGTGGCGGCTGATGGCACTCTCGACGAAGAACGGTTTCCTGTCGCCGCCAGTGCATTCCTGGACGAAGGCCGGACCTTCCATGACGACAGCACAGGCGGGTACCTGATCTGGGCTCAGGGCCCGGAGAGATTGGTCTTCATCGACGATAGAGCCGAGCTCTACGGCGAGAGGATGGCGGAATACGTCGCAATTCGAGACCTCGAAGCCGACTGGAAACCGGTATTCGAGAGAGATGGGATCGAACAAGTCCTGCTGGAAGCCGATGAGGACCTGCTGAAAGAGCTCGAAGCCGACGGATGGTCTTCGGTCTACGAGGATGAGTTCTTTGTCGTGCTGAGGCCCGATTGATCCCTGTCGCCGAGGTGATCGCTCGGTGCAGAAGATGCCATGGTGTCGGTTTCGAGGCCTCAAACGAGAGGAGGGCCCGCATGAAGCGGGCCCTCCTCAGGCATACGGTTCAGTTGGCCTAGCCGTTCTGGAGCCCGGAGCCGATCTCGCTGAAGGTCGAAGAAACTTCGGTACCTGCCAGCTGCACAGCGACGAGAGCCACAATGGCGATCAGGACAACGAGCAGAGCGTACTCAACCATCGAGGCGCCCTTCTCATCCTTGATCCAACTCGTTACCTTGGTCCACAAAGCAAGCATGAAGCCCCTCCTTGGGTCAGCGGTCTGGCTTGCAAGTCATGTATCGGTAGAAAAGCCAATGACCTGAGCGAAAACAACAAAAAAAGGAGGGGCCTGCGAATGCAGGCCCCTCCTCTTGTTCGGTCTGGATCAGCCGTTCTGGAGCCCGGAGCCGATCTCGCTGAAGGTCGAAGAAACTTCGGTACCTGCGAGCTGCACGGCGACGAGAGCCACAATGGCGATCAGGACGACGAGCAGAGCGTACTCAACCATCGAGGCGCCCTTCTCATCCTTGATCCAACTGGTTACCTTGGTCCACAGAGCAAACATGAAACCCCTCCTTGGGTTAGCGAAGGTTCTCTGGCGTGATCAAAGTAGATCGGGGGACTATCGAGGGCAATGAGTCGCCCGACCCATGACCCTGAGACGTAAGAATGGGCCCGCCGGAGCGGGCCCATTTCTCGTATCCGGTCGTTCGGACTAGCCGTTCTGGAGCCCGGAGCCGATCTCGCTGAAGGTCGAAGAAACTTCGGTACCTGCCAGCTGCACGGCGACGAGAGCCACAATGGCGATCAGGACGACGAGCAGAGCGTACTCAACCATCGAGGCACCCTTGTCCTCTTTGATCCAGCTCGTTACCTTGGTCCACAGAGCAAGCATGGAACCCCTCCTTGGGTCGATGTCTTGACTTGCAAGCGGGCAAAGTAGCCCGCGTACATCCTTCGGCAATGAGTCGAAGGAATCATCACTCATGATCCAGCGTCGACCAGATTCGAACTGATCTCTGAGTAGGTGCCACTGAGTTCGTCTCCGAAGAATGCCACCGCTGTTAGCGCTGCGATCGCAATCAGGAGGACGAGTAGGGAATACTCGACCATAGAGGCACCCCTCTCGCTGGTGAGAAACCTCATCAACTTGGCGTACATTTGTTCTCCCTTGATCACGAGCTTCAGCGTAGGTTCCTGTCGCTCATCCGCTGATGGGCCTGTCGACTCATATGACCACTCAGCGTGACACATGGTGACTAGTTGGGTCTGGCGATCCCGAGGCGTATCGCCTCGATCGCTGCTTGGGTGCGGTCACTGACAGCGAGCTTTTGGAAGATCGACGCCAGGTGGTTCTTGACGGTTTTCTGCGAGATGTAGAGGCGGTCGGCCAGCTCATCGGTCGCCGAGACGCCGGCCGCGAGGAGTTGCAGGATCTCCTTCTCCCTGACCGTCAGAGAAGCGGCGCCGGGGTCGAGACGGGCTTCTCCGTAGTGCTCGAGGAGCTCGTCCCGGGCGGTGTCGTCGAGGCTGATCAGGTCCTGTCCGTCGGCGACCGCTCGAATTGCGGCGGCGAGGGTCATGAGCGGCACCGCCTTGGAGAAGAACCCTTTGGCACCGGCCGTTTCGGCCCTGGTCCTCTGCTCATCGGATGCGTGCATGCTGACCACGATCGCCTTGGTACGGCGGCCCAAATCGGCGATGGTGGTTATGCCGTCGCCGCCCGGCATCTCGATATCCACGATCGAAACCTCAGCCGGCTGATTGAGCAGCGCCTCGTCGAGGGCGGGCCCCGAATTGACCACGCCGACAACCCGGGCATCGGGAAGGATGTCGAGGGCTTGGCTCAGCCCCTCGGCAAACAGCTGGTGGTCGTCGGCGATCATCACACGAATCATCGGTTTCCCCATTCCACAGTCACGGTCGTGCCTAACCCGGGCTCAGATCGAAAGTCGATCCTCGCCCCTATCTTTTCGGCTCGTTCGCGCATCCCCATGAGGCCAAAATGCCCTTCCGGCTCGTGCGTCGGGTCGAAGCCCTTGCCATCGTCGATTACCGAGCACACTCCGTTACTCCGGTCGATCCGTCCCGAGATGAGGATCTTCGAGGCCCCGGAGTGGATATGTGCATTCCTGGTCGCCTCGGTGATGATGGCGTTGAGGTCGCCGACGACGGCGGGACGAGGGGGTCTGCGTTCGTCGAGATCGACCACGACCAGTGGTTCTCCTTCCAGTCTCGCCGCTGCCTGCAGGACCCGGGCGGTGAGGGTTGGGCCGGGGGCACTGCGCAGGTCTGCCACCGACGCTCTCACATCCTCGACCAGCTTGGTGACATTGGTGCGGAGGATCTTCAGGTCGGCCTCCAACTCCGGGTGCTCGGCCTGTTGCATGGCAGCCATGTCCAGGGCCAAACCCAGAGAAGCCAGCGATGGGCCGATGTCGTCGTGCATCTCCCGGGCGAGGCGAATTCGTTCCTCGGCGACCGCCGAACCGACGATGTCCTGGAGCAATTGCAGGTTGGCAAAAGCAATGCTCACGGGTTGGACAAACGCCTGGATGTCGGTCAGGTCGGCCCTGGAGAGCGGCTCAGGGGTCAACAACTCCAGGGCCCCGACGGTGGCATCGGCGGTGGACAGGGGGATCCGGGTCGCTACAGGGGTGTCAGGAGGAACACCCCTCGAGGCGAGAACCAGCGGGCCCTCCTGGTCCTCGATCTCGAGTTTCCCGGCCGAGCCGGGAATGCGTGCCAGGATCGCCTCCAGAGTCTCGGCTGCGACCTCGACGGCGTTGAGGCGACCGGCGGAGATGTCTTCGGAGAGCCTGAGCAAAACTCCGTGGATCTCCTCGAGATTCTCCAGTTTCTGGGTCGCCGACTCTTTTTCCACGGCCAGTTCGGTCGCCTGCGCATGAATGTCCTCGAGGAGCCTCCGAATCACCGAGACGAGCAGGACGAAGACCAGGTAGAGGGCCATGCCAGGAAGGGCGTCGAGCAGTGGGAGATCCTGGGACAAGGTGACCAGGGCGAGGAGCCCTGCGGAGAGAAAGCCGGTGGTCAGCCCAGTGCGGAGACCGCCATAGATGGTGGCGAAGATCGGAGGTCCCATCGAAAGGAGCAGATACGGGCTGCTCACCGCCCCGGTGAGGGTGACCGCGGTGATGGTGAGGAATGAACCGACGAGGGTGATCGCCTCCGCCCCGAACCGGATCCGGTACCAGCTCTCGGGCACCGCGGCAGTGCCGAGGACGTAGATCGTGGCGAATGCCATGGCAATCAACGACTGGCTGTCGCCGCCGGTGGAGACGAGGTCGATCACGACGGCCGCGATCAGAGCGACGAATTGCCCGATGGTGACGCTGCGATGCAGCCGGAATTCCCATGGGGCAGGGACCGAAGCGGTCATGAGCAGAGGCTACCGTCGCATATTGTGACTTCCCGGCACCGGCGTTGGCTGCTCTGCGGTGGGATTGGCTCGGGCAAGAGCGAGGTCCGGCAGCTATTGACCGACGCCCGGATCCGCACTGTCGATGCGGACGAGGTCGGACATCAGGTCCTCGCCGGCGAGGCTTTTCGCCCGGTTTCCGAGCGCTGGCCGGAGGTCGTCTTCGAAGGCGAGATACGACGCGAGACGCTGGCCCGGATCGTCTTCGAGGACCCTGGTGAGCTTGCGGCGCTCGAGGCGATCACTCATCCCATGATCTTCGGAAGAATCCATGCCGAGTTGGAGGGGTTTCCCGGTGTGGCGGTGGTGGAGATGCCACTCATCGATTCGGGGCTCGGCTGGCCGATCATCGTGGTCGATGCCGCCGATGACGTCCGGATTCAGCGCGCTGTCGATCGTGGCATGTCACAGGCCGACGTGAAAAGACGGATGGCAACCCAGCCGAGCCGCACTCGATGGCTCGCTGTCGCCGACGTGGTCGTGCCGAACCACGGAAGCAGAGAGGACCTCAGGGACTCGGTGGTGCAATTGGCAGGCTTCCTCGATCCGAGCGGGCGGCTCAGCCGGCGTCCGGCGTGAGGGTGCCGGCAGCGACGGCGGCCTTGATTCGAGCCATCCTCGCTGGATCCACGTACTGCGGGTCCTCGTCCCCGATGAGATAACGCGGCTCGGACGCCACGAACACCTTCGAGGTCGAGCAGGTCATCACCGCGCTCATCGCTGCCACCGGATCGGGAATCATTGGAGCTTCACAATTCGAGGGCAGCTTGTACGAAAGGAAGACGCTGAAGCGCTCGGCGATGTCCGTGTCCGACCATTCTCCAGAAGGTGATCCGACTTGTCCGCCGGTGCCGCTTCCGTGGTCACCGGTCACCAGCATCGCGGTGTCATCGTCCACGTTGCTCAAGGCTTCGGAGACGAGACGGTCCACACATCCCATTTGGTTGGCTATGGCCGCTCTTCGCGCGGAGACATCGCCTGTGAGATCGACAGGTTGACTCAGAGGGGTGCAATCACCATCGACCAGGACCGGCTCGTGCGGCATGAGGAAATGGGCGAAGAGGAAGTCGTGGACGCCGTTGTCCTGTATGGCGGCGAGCTCGGTCGCGAGGGCCCTTGTGGTGTGGAGCGTTCCGGCATAGTTGTAGTGTCGCGCCCAGGGCTCGGCGATCGTCGAGCCGAGCAGCCTCCACACCCTCTCATCGACCCAAGGTGATTGGATGCAACGGTCCACTGCGGGGCCGCAACTCGACCCATCCCAGTTCGACTCGATGTGGGTGTAGGCGAAACCAGCGGTCTTCAGGGCCTCCGACGTGACGTTGTCACCGCGGAGGATCCGCCACAGTGTCGAACGATTGCCCCAGGGCTCCACAGGCCCATCGTCGACGACACTGGCCAGCTCGAGGATGCTCGCAACCGAGAGAGACGTGAACGTGTGCCGGCTCCAGGCATTCGCCTCAACCACGAATCCCTGCGACTCCAGGGCGCCTACGAGGTCATGTGGTTGGTGGTCGAACCACTTCTCTGCCACTCGCAGGTTGGGATATGCGTCGACCACCACGAGGACGACGTCCTCGACGGACCCGGATGGCTCGATGGTGCCCGTGGCCTCGGTATTGGTGACCGGGATCGGCGTCGAATCTCGGATGTGGGCAATACCGAGCTGAAGCATCGGGATGAGGCCGAACGCGGCGACGAACCACAGCCCGAGCCAGTCCAGCATCGTCGTCGGGATTCGGCGCTGGGCGAGCGGGACGAGCACGAACATCATGAGGAGCAACAGGGGCCCGATCCCCCGGAGCCCTTGCCAGGAAGCGAGAACCATCAGCGTTCCGCCCACGGCCAGGGCGGAGACGAGAGGTTTGACCCCGGTCCGTGTCAACAGCAGATGGATGGTCAATGCAATCGCGGCCACCGCGACCCCGATGATCAGCAGCTTGACGGGGGAGGACAACTCCCAGGCGTTGCGCGCCCAGAACGCGATCGGCTGGTACAGAGAGGCGACCACGATGATGGCCATGGATAGCCAGGCACGGCCCCTGTTTCCGAGAGGTGATCCGGGAGCTCGTCCAGGGTGGATCTGCTCGGGGGGAGGAGCTTTCAATCCGAGTCCCACGTGGTTTCCTGTCGATGAATCTACAGTGTGTAATGACGGCTGCAGGTTTGCGGACCTTGAGCGTATTGCCGGTGAAAGGTGGACAGTTCTTGTCCTAACCCGCCGGTACCCTCTTGTTCGATGCCCGAGTTCAAGGTCGTCTCCGACTTCGCCCCAGCCGGAGACCAGCCCAAGGCCATCGAGAGCTTGGCCGAAGGAATCAAGCGTGGCGACCGCTTTCAGACTCTGCTCGGCATAACCGGTTCGGGCAAGTCCGCCACCATCGCCTGGACCATCGAGCAGGTGCAGAAGCCGACGCTCGTCCTCGCCCCCAACAAGGCGCTGGCGGCCCAGCTCGCCAACGAGTTCCGCCAGTTCTTCCCCGACAACCGCGTGGAGTACTTCGTCTCCTACTACGACTACTACCAGCCCGAGGCATACATGCCTCAGACCGACACCTACATCGAGAAGGACGCCACCATCAACGATGAGATCGACCGTCTCCGCCACTCGGCTACTGCCGGCCTCCTGGTCAGGGACGACGTCATCATCGTGGCCTCTGTATCGGCCATCTACGGTCTGGGGTCGCCTGAGCAATACCTGGGCCAGTTGCTCCGCCTGGTCAAAGGCGTCGAGTACCCGATGAGCGAGGCGATCAAGCGGCTCGTCGACATCCAGTACGAGCGGAACGAGGTCAACCTGATCCGGGGGAAGTTCCGGGTGCGGGGCGACACGCTCGAAGTGTTCCCCACTTATGAGGAGACCATCGTCCGGGTCCAGTTCTGGGGAGATGAGGTGGAGCGGATAATCCGGCTCAACCCGGTCACGGGGGAGGTGATCGACGAGCTGAACGAGCTGTTCGTGTTCCCCGCCACCCACTATGTCACCGAGCGGGAGAGGATGCTGAAGGCAATCGTCGGCATCGAGGATGAGTTGGCGGAGCGTCTCGCCTACCTCGACGGGAAGGGAAAGCTGCTCGAGGCGCAGCGGCTCCGGATGCGCACCAATTACGACCTCGAGATGATGCGGGAGGTCGGATTCTGCTCGGGCATCGAGAACTACTCACGTCATCTCGATGGGAGGGCGCCCGGTGAGGCTCCGTACACGCTGCTCGACTACTTCCCAAAGGACTACCTGACCATCGTCGACGAGTCACACGTCACCGTGCCGCAGATAGGGGGCCAGTACGAGGGGGATCACTCCCGTAAGGAGGTGCTGGTCGAGCACGGATTCAGACTTCCCTCGGCCAAGGACAACCGTCCGCTCCGCTTCGACGAGTGGCTGGAGAGGGCGAACCAGGTCGTCTTCCTCTCTGCCACACCCAGCGACTTCGAGATCTCACATTCCTCCCAGGTGGTCGAGCAGATCATCCGGCCCACCGGGCTGATCGACCCCGAAGTGATGATCCGTCCCACCAAGGGACAGATCGACGACCTCCTCGAGGAGATCCGGGCCAGGGCGATCCGCGAGCAGCGGGTGCTGGTGACCACTCTGACCAAGAAGATGGCCGAGGATCTCACCGACTACCTCCTCGAAATGGGAGTGCGTGCCCGATACATGCACTCAGAGGTCGACACCCTGGAACGGGTGCAGATCATGCGCGAGCTCAGGCTGGGGGATTTCGACGTCCTGGTCGGGATCAACTTGCTTCGAGAGGGTCTCGACCTACCCGAGGTATCGCTGGTGGCCATCCTCGACGCCGACAAGGAGGGCTTCCTTCGCTCTGAGACCTCATTGATCCAGATCATCGGACGGGCGGCGAGGAATGTCGACGGCCAGGTGGTCATGTATGCCGACAACGTCACCGAGTCGATGAAGCGAGCGATCAATGAGACCAACCGACGTCGGCGGGCGCAAACCGAGTGGAACGAGGCGCATGGAATTGACCCGCAGACGGTGAGAAAACGTGTGTCAGACATCCTCGAACTGGTTCAGACCGAGGCTCCCAAGGGCGATAGAAGGAGACGTGAGGTCCAGCAACGCAGACCATTGGACCTCGAAAGCGATGACCTCACCCGGCTGATCCTGAGCTTGGAGGACGAGATGCACGAGGCAGCCAAGGAGTTGCGGTTCGAGTATGCCGCTCGTCTCCGCGACGAAATCAATGAGCTGAAACGGGAGCTGCGAGAGGTCGCCGAAGCCGGTTGAGTCTCGACGTGAGCCATTCCGTGACACAGCCGCGGACCGCCGGGCCGCATGAGCCTGAATCGCATTCCCGGTCGATCAGTGCTTTCTTCGCCGTGTTCCTCATCGTTGCGGCAGCGGTTTCACCGGTCCTGACCATCTGGGCCGGCAACATCGGGCAGATACCCAAGCTAGAGAGACTCGTCCTGATCTCGTTCGGATATCTTGTCCTCGGTGCGCTGGTCTTTTGGCTGCTACGCGCGATCCTGGGGGATAGCCGCGTCGCCGGCTTTGCCTCCTTCTTCACATTGCTCGTCCTGACCTCCGGCGGCGAGGTGTTCGATGGATGGCCGTGGGTATGGCGCTGGGTCACCGGTGTGATCACTGTCGGGGTAGTTGTCGTGATCGTGGTGCGTTTACGGAACCTTTGGGCCCTCGACGTGATGCTCGCCGCCCTGGCCGCGGCGCTGATGGTCCCGGCGTTGATCAGTGGACTGTGGGCGGCTGTCAACGACATCGGGCCTGGTTCGGGCCCGCCGAGGGCCACGACGGTCCCGGTGCTGTCCTCAAAGCCCGACATCGTGCTGGTGGTGCTTGACGGCTACACCAGTCTCCCCGTTCTGAGGGAGCTGTTCGGGTTCGAGGATGCCGAACTTGTCGACGATCTTGCTCGGAGTGGGTTCAGGGTCGTCGAACCGGTCTTCACGCCGTATTCGATGACCCATCTCGCAGTGTCGAGTCTCCTCGAGTTGGACTATGTCGCCGCGGAAAGCACGTCTGTGTCGGATGTGTTGGGTGGCGAGAATCGTCTGGTCGAGGTCCTCTCCGGCAACGGCTACCGCATCACCATGGTGGAGCCAGGCTGGCATATGACCGAGTGCGGCAGTCAGATCGACCAGTGCGTGCCGAGCCCATTTATCGATGAGAGTGTGGATGCGGTCCTCTCCCAGAGCATGTTTTGGGCGTTCATCGAACCCGTGGTGGGCAGTGCCTTCACAGCAGGGGCCCGACACTCGATGGATTGGGCCAGAAGCCACGTCCAGGAGCTCGTCGGGAACGACAGACCCGACTTCCTGTTCCTCCACGTGGTGGCGCCTCACCCTCCCCTTTATCTCGACGGTGCGTGCGACATCGTGGACGAGGGGCATCGGCGCGATCTCGAGTTCGCCGAGGTGACGTCGGTTGGCCCGGAGATTGCAGCGGCGAGGCTCGATGGATACGCCGACCAGGTCGAGTGTGTCAACGGCTTCATCCGTGGTTTGGCGAATGCGGTGACAGGGTCCGACACGGTGGTGTTCGTCACCGGTGATCATGGGAGTGATGCTCTGTCGCAGATCGCGACGCCTCCCATGGAATGGTCGGATTCACAGGTGCTAGATCGGATGGGGACATTCCTCGCTGTGAAAGTGCCGGACGGGTGCGAGCCAGCCCCGTCTCTGACCACGCTCTCGGTGCTCCGGTCGATCATCTCTTGCACGGGCGACCTGAACCTCGGTGAGATCGAGAATGAAGCATTCATCGTGTCACGCGCCGAGCTCGACGGTCAGGCGGCTGAGATGAGAATCCTCGACAAGGGCGACCTGGCCCGCTTAGGCGAGTGTCTGGGGACGGTGGATCAGAGTCTGACGTGTTCTTGAGGCCTGAGTCTCAGAAGACGTCCTGAACCGATTCAGGCGTCGGCAGTAGTCGTTTCCGCCTGAGCCTCGGCGGGGGTGCGGCGCAGCTTGGCCCACACAGACTGAAGACCCTTCCGGATGTACTGGTAGCCGAGCCCTATGACTGCCGCTGCACCGAGGAGCACTTGAACGAGTGCGCTGCCTGTCACCGGGTCGAGATATGCCAAGACGAGTCTCATTGTGTGTGTTCCTTTGGGTATGTCGTGAGTGCTTCGGCACCCAGATCCGGATCCTTTAGCTCTGCGACATCGCCACCGTAGCCGGCGATGAAGTAGCGCTTCTCGAGCAGCTCGATGGGCTTGTTGGAGAGGCAGCCCAGGACGACCCGGAACGTGTTGACCAGCTGGTGGTCAGGCGGCGGGCCATCACATGTTTCCGGCAGTCGGACGGCGGTGAAAGTCCCCATTCGCTCGAACAACTGGTCCGATTCGGGTTGGCGTGACGCCCTGAGGGGCTCGAGAGAGTCAGGGCCATGGTCAGCGGTGATGACCACCACAGCGTCGGTCTCGACTTGGTCGACAAAGTCGAGAATCGCCGAGTTCGCGCACTTGACCTGCGCCACGTATCCGGTGCGGCGGTGAGCCAACTCGCTCTGGGAGTCCACTCCGAGATTGATGTAACGGCCATCGAGGGTCGGGTCCAAGCTGGGATGACATCCCTCGTCGAGGAAAAGGGGAGGATGGGGAAGCACCAAGTGGAGGAAGAAGAACGTCGGTTCCGGAGAAAAACTCGAACGGAACTGGTCCCAATCCGTGAGTTGGCCGATCCGGGTCAGATTCAGGGCGGTCGTCGGGTCACCTGATGTCGGGTACAGGAACTGTCCTATGGGAGTGCCGGCCAGTAACGAGTCTGCAGTCAGGTCGACAAGCGGGCCAGATAGGCACCGATCGACGGACGAACCGCAGGTATTGAGCCAATGATCGGTGTCGCCGTGGACATAGGTGTATCCGTTTGCCTTCAACACGTCTACCAGCTGGTTGTCACCCGAGATCGAGCGGCGCAAGGCGGCCAGATCAGAGTTGGAGATCTCGTCCGTGTCCTTGATCAGGTAACTCATCTCCAACATCGATGCGATCGAGAAATGCGTCCACGTGTAGTTCGTGTTTGCCGAAGTCGGCACTACGAAGCCTGCCTCCTCCAGGCCCGCGATCGTCTCTGAGTTGTCGAAACCATACAAGGACTCGAGAACATCGGCCCTGGCGTAGCCATCGAGGACGATCAGGACGATGTCCGGTGTCTGCTCCATCGTCGACGTGCTGAACGGGCTCATCACCGACACAACTGGGGGAGGTGTCGCGAGGTGAGATCGGACCGTGACAAGAGTCAATGTGGCGAAGATGGTCACGCTGACCGCCAAGACCGCCACCCTGAAGACCCTGTTCTCGGCGAATCTGGCAACCGCAGCCAGGCACGCGACCAAGACCAGCCCCGAAGTAAGCCAATGAGGCAGCGGCCCGATGGCACCCAATCCGTTCCAGTGCCAGAAGAGGAGCAGACCGACAGAGATCCACGCCAGCGCCTTCCAACCTGATCCTGACCAGGCCTTGACGAGAAGATAGAGCGATGTCGACACGATGGTCACGATGAGTCCCAGCGTCAGGGCCGATTCCACTCCGACCAGAGCCCGTTGTGGGCCGGTGAGGGCACTGAGCGGAACATGGAAAGAGAGTGCAGTCAGCTGTGCCACCGCGAGAATGAACAGCGGTTGTGTCACCGGGATCGGAATCGTCGCCGCAGGGCGCTTATTGGTCGACAGCATCGGGATCCTCGAGGGGGATTATTGAGCCGCCGTAGCTGGCAGCTCGGTATCGTGCGTCGAGCGGTGTCAGCTCCCGGGTGTCGAAGATGCATCCGAACACGATCCGGAACAAGTTGACCAGCTGCAAGTTGGGGTCGGCGGGGGTCTGACACCCGGCGGGAAGCCGCAACGCCGTGAATGTCGCCATTCTCTCCCGGACTTGATCGTGAGACCAACTCAGCGGATTGGCTTCGAGGATGCCGTGTGAGTCTGGGCCGTGATCGGCCGTGACAACCACCAGCTCGTCGCCGTTGAGCTGGGTTAAGAAGGCACGGAGCGCCGAGTTGGCGCACTCGACTTGCTCCACATATGCCTGTCTTCGTTGCTCTATGAGCTCTGAAGACATGACATTCGAGCCCAGGAACTGGCCGCTCAGGTCAGGATCCAACCGCGGCTCGCAATCTTGATCGAGGAAGAGCGGAGGGTGCGGCAGGCCGAGATGAAGATAGGTGAAGGTCGGTCCCTCCCCGAATCCGGCGGACAAGGATCTCCATTCGCGGAGCTGGTTGACCCGGGTCCGGTTGAGGGCGGTGGTCGGGTCCCCGGATCCCGGATAGAGCAGGTCTCCGACAGGAGTCGTGGCAAGAAGTGTGTAAGCGGTTTGGTCGATTGCAGGTCCTGGCAGGCAAATGTCGGCTTCTCTGGTGCAATCGTTGAGCCAGTTGTCGGCCGCACCGTGGACATAGGTGTAACCAGCGCTCTTGAGTGTCTTGACCACCGGGTTTGCGCCGGAGACCATTGACTGGAGCGCATGTAGGTCTGAGTTCTCGATCCAATCGACCGACTCATCGAGATAACTCATGTTGAGGATGGACGGAATCGAGAAGTGGGTCATGGTGTAGTTGGCGTTGGCCGATTCGGGGATCACGAAGCCAGCCGCTTCGAGCTCATCGATGAACGGCTGGTTGTCGAACGAGAAGTCCTCGGCGAGCACATCGGCACGGGCATAGGCGTCCATGACCAAGAAGATCACGTCCGGTGTCCTGACAGGCGCTCCCAAGGAAGGCGCCGGAGTCGTAGTCACCGATGGAGGGGCAGCGTTGGCTGCTTCGACGCCGACCAACAACAGCATGGTCAACGGGAGCGTGACACTCACCGCGAGGAGACCACGTCGAAACAGCTGGCGCTCAGCAAACCGACCGGCGGCGACCAGCACAATCGCCGAGACAGCCAACGATGCCAGGGTCGAGACAACGACGCTCTGCGAGTGCCAAGCCCCCCATTGCCAGAAAAGGACCAACCCGGCGGAGACCCATGCCAGCGCCTTCCAAGGGGACCCCGTCGCGCGTCCAATTAGGAAATAGACGAGAAGGGCGAGCAGCGTCACGGCAGCTCCGACGGCCAACGCGGGGACGGGCTCGGCCAGGGCGCGTTGCGAACCGGAAAGGCGGCTGAGCGGAACGAAGCAGGCCAGGCCGCCCAGCTGCAAACCAGCCCACCACAATGGTGGCCGAATGAGGGGTGGCGAATCGCGGTGGAGATCTGTCTGCACGGTTGACAGAGACATCGACCTGTCATCTTGTCAATGAAGGGAAAGGTGGGCAATGGGCCGTCCGACCCTCCATTCGGTGATCGCAACGTACGCGGGTTGACCCGCCGACGGCTCTAACCTCGACGACGATGCAACTGGATCCGGTCCAAGACACCACCACACTGAAGCGCCCGCTGGTCTATGTGGCGATGAGCGCCGACATCCTTCACCCGGGCCACATCAACATCATCGAAGAGGCGAGAAGACGAGGCGCCGTTGTGGTCGGGCTCCTCACCGACCAGGCCATCGCCTCCTACAAGCGCGTTCCCCTGATGACCTATGAGGAGCGCAAGGCGGTGGTGGAGCAGATCCGGGGCGTTGAGAAGGTGATACCCCAAACCACGCTCGACTACGTGCCCAACCTCGAACAACTTCAACCGGAGTTCGTGGTCCACGGGGACGACTGGAAAGAGGGGGTCCAGGCGCAGATCCGTCAGAGGGTGATCGAAGCTCTCGAAGGCTGGGGTGGTGAGCTGGTCGAGCCCAGCTACACACCGGGAATCTCATCGACGAGGGTGCAGAAGACGCTGGTCGAGATCGGCACGACTCCGGAGATTCGCCGTCGCCAGCTCAAGCGTCTGCTCGCCGTGAAACCTCTGGTCCGGGTCATCGAGGCCCACAACGGCCTCTCCGGGTTGGTCGTCGAACACACTTCGGTGGAGGGCGCGTCGGGTCGATCGGAGTCGTTCGACGGGATGTGGCTGTCCAGTCTCACCGACTCGACGATAAAGGGCCGGCCGGACACCGAGTATGTCGATCTGACCTCCAGGATGACGACCATTCAGGAGATCCTCGAGGTCACCACCAAGCCGATCATCTATGACGGTGACACCGGAGGCATGCCCGACCATTTCGCGCTCAAAGTGAAGACACTCGAACGCCTCGGCGTGTCGGCGGTCGTGATCGAAGACAAGGTCGGGGCGAAGAAGAATTCACTGTTCGGCGACGAGGTGGATCAGACCCAGGACGATCCGGTCGCCTTCGCCGAGAAGATCTCTATGGGCAAGGCTGCCCAGGCAACCGATGATTTCCAAATCTATGCACGCATCGAATCTCTGATCCTCGGCAAAGGGGTGGCTGATGCCATCCAACGCGGTGAGATCTACCTCGAGGGGGGCGCCGACGGTCTACTGATTCATGCCAGGGACAAGGACCCGACGCTGTTGTACGAGGTCCTGGAGAAGTTCAGGGAGCGGACACCTCTCATCGTGGTTCCCACCGGGTACAGCCAGGTCACCGAGGACGAGTTGACGGAGCGGGGCGCCAACGTCGTCATCTATGCGAATCATCTGCTCAGGGCCGCCTACCCGGCCATGAAGTCGGCAGCCGAGTCGATCCTCACCCACGGGCGAGCATTCGAGGCCGACCAGACCGGTCTGCCGATCTCGGTGGCCCTGGAGTTGATTCCGGGAAACCGATGATCGACCCGGTTGCAGCCCTCGACGCCCTGTCGCGTGCCGGGGTCGACTTCTTCAGCGGGGTACCCGACTCGCTGCTGAAGGAGTTCAACGCTTGTGTCATGGACAGATGGAGCCCCGACCGTCACGTCGTGGCGCCGAACGAAGGAAGCGCCGTAGCCTTGGCCGCCGGCCACTACCTGGCCACTGGGCGACCCGGTCTGGTCTATCTGCAGAACTCCGGGCTCGGGAACGCGGTCAACCCCTTGGTCTCGCTCAGCTCACCGGAGGTCTATGGCCTTCCACTGGTCCTCATGATCGGTTGGCGGGGTGAGCCGGAGACACCCGATGAGCCGCAACACAGACACCAGGGCCGGATCACGCCTGCACTTCTCGAGCTGTTGGATGTCCCTGTAAGTCTGCTCACTGCCGACCTGACCGACTGGGAGCAGGCGATCGTCGGGACTGTCCGGACAGCTCTCGAGGAGTCACGCCCGACGGCTCTCCTCGTCTCGGCCGGGACCTTCGCCAGCTACTCCGGTGTGCCGGCAGAGATCAATGACTCGCTGCCATTGAGAATGGAAGCGATGGGCACGATTCTGGACGCCCTGGCACCCGAGACCTTCTTTGTTGCCACCACCGGGTACACGGCCCGGGAGCTGGCAGCCCTGAGGAGTGCCCGAGCTGAGCCAGGTGATCGCGATTTCCTGGTCGTTGGGTCGATGGGCCACGCCTTGTCCATTGCCTTTGGAATGGCGATCTCCCGTCCGGATATCACCGTGGTCTGCCTCGATGGTGATGGTTCTCTGGCCATGCACATGGGGTCGATGACAGTGGTTGGTCAGCGTCATCCCGCGAATCTCGGTCACCTCGTCTTCAACAACGGAGTGCACGAGTCGGTGGGAGGTCAGCCCAGTGCCTTGGGCCAGGCAGACCCGGTCGGGGTGGCGAAGGCAACCGGCTACAGGAGCGCCAGCTCATGCCGCAGTCTCGACGAGCTGGGCGCCCTGATCGCGGAGTCGATTGAAACAGGCGGGCCGTGGTTCATCGAAGTCGAGGTCAGGCAGGGGACGATGCCGGGCCTGCCTCGGCCCGAGGACTTTGCAGCCCGGGTGAGACGGTTCAGAGAGGTCCTGGAGAGTTGAGCGAAGTCGTGTTCGGTGACGGCGTCGTGGATCGTCTCGGTGACGTTCTCCCCGGGTTTCCTGATCCCGTTCTCGTCGTCAGTGGTGAGCACTCATATGGCCGGAGTGGCGCCGAACAGCGAATCGAACGGCACCTGAAGGATCGAGTGTGGGACCACTTCGTGGTCCGAGCGCGTCTCCCCGGGCTCGAATCGGCGCGGGAGGCGGTGCATGGGGCACGCACACCCGGGGTAATCGTGGCCGTCGGAGGGGGAGCCGTGATCGACACCGGCAAATTGATCGCCCTCGCATTCAGGAATGGAGCCGGGGACGACCTCTTGATGTCGCCTGCGGAGCATCCTGCGGTCGAGATCATCGCGATCCCCACCACTGCCGGATCGGGCTCGGAGAGGACTCCTTTTGCAGTCGCATACCGGGGCAGTTCCAAGTACTCAGTGTCGCATCCGAGTCTGCTTCCGAGGTTCGCGATCGTGGACCCGACACTCACGTATTCGTTGTCTCCCGGGCCCACCGCTGCCTCCGGTCTGGATGTGATCTCGCACGCTTTCGAATCCGCCTGGGCCGGTTCGGCCACCGAGACTTCGATCAGACTCTCCTACGAGGCACTCGAGCTCGCATGGCCGTCGATCCTCGATTGTGTGACGAAACCAGACCCTGAGAGCAGACACGCGATGGCGAAGGCGAGCACACTGGCAGGCGCGGCCATAGCGATCGCCAAGACGACGGCCTCCCACGCCCTCTCGTATTACCTGACCGCAGTTCATCAGGTTCCACATGGGGTGGCGGCGGCGATGACTCTCGGCGTGGTCCTGGTGTTCAATGCGGGCGTTGATGAGTTCACCATTTCAGGTGTGCGAGGCGCCGCTGAGATACGCGAGACGATCGGTTCTTTGTGCGGGTCGATCGGCGCGGACGATCCGCCGACTGCCATGATGGTCATCGAGGACTTGTTGAGATCGCTGGGCATGCCGACACGGTTGGCAGAGGTTGGCGTGAGCGGGTCGGATCTGCTTGCCATGGTCGACTCGGTCAATACGGAACGTCTCTCGAACAACCCCCGCTCTGCCACGCGAGAGGAACTCGTTGAGATCTTGACTCGGGTGGCGTGATGAGAGGGGGCCGATGAAGAGGTCTTTACGTGGGGCGCGGCTGGCGATGAGGGAATCGGCGACGCTCGGGGATCTGCTGTCGATGAAGCCGTCCGAGCGTCCGGTCGTCTTCTACGCGGAAGACTCATTCACATACGTTCAGTTGCGCGGTTACGCCGAGCAGCTCCTGTCCCAACACGCAATCCCGATCCGATATATCACTTCGGATCCAGATGATCCGTTGTTCGCCGCCGCGCCCTCCGGCATGACCGTCCACTATATGGATCGCCAACTCTCGCGCCTGATGGCGGGTTTGAACTCGGGTCTGGTTGTCCTCACCATGCCCGACCTGGGTGCCTTCCACGTGCCCGTCCCAACCGGTGCCAAGACGTTGTACTTCTTCCATTCGTTGAACAGCGCCCATACTTCATATCGCTCCGGGGCCTTCGACCATTACGACCATTTCGCCTGCACCGGACCGCACCATGTGGCCGAGCTGACGGCGATCCGGTCTGGACGCTGTCTGCCTGCCGCCGGGCTTCACGCGGTCGGGTACCACAAACTCGATGTGATCGCCGACGAGTACTCCAGGTTCGAGCGCGTCGACGCTGGAGCGACCGTTGTCCTTGCACCTTCCTGGGCGCCACAGAATCTCCTCGAGGCTCACGGCTCCGAGGTGATCGGCGCGCTTCGTGAGCGCGGCCTCGTGGTAATAGTCAGACCGCATCCCCAGTTCTTTCACTCCCTGTACCCGGAGGGGCGCGCCGTGGTGGAGGAGCTCACCCGGAGGTACGCCGGGGACGGTGGGGTGATATTCGAGTTGTCGATCGCCAACCAGGAATCGTTCTACGCATCGGACCTCATGATCAGTGACTGGTCGGGCGCGGCCTTCGAGTATGCGCTGGGAACCAGAAGACCTGTCCTGTTCGTGGATACTCCCCAGAAGATCTTCAACGCCGACTGGTCCCTTTACGGGGTTCCCGCGTTCGAGGCCGACATGCGGGCGCGGGTCGGGAGAATCGTCGCAACAGCAGATATTGCGTCAATCGGATCCCTTGCCAGGTCGATGATTGAAGAGACAGGCCCCACAGCCGCACATCTTTCTGATATGAGATCGAAACTCACTTTCAATCCTGGCTCCAGCGCCACGGTCGGCGCCGATCTGATAGCCGAACTGGTGTCTTGACACGGCGAACATATCGACCCCCTCGCTCTGATGATTTGTCGCTGATCGGTCAGGTCGCGATCCTCGGCGCCGCCTCGGCCCACCCATCGCTTTCACTCTGGACCAGCAACCGTCTGGAGTTCCCGCACCCGATCCGTCTAGTCCTGATCAGCGGGAGTGTGTGGTTGGTTTCCTTTGCTCTGTCGGCACTCGCGTTCAGGCTCGGGGCGACCAGGTGGGCAGCCACCGGGGGTGGCGTCGTGTGGGCGTTGACGATCGGAATGGGCGGCGCCATGGCGGGACGGGTCGGGCTGAACATGACCCTGGCTGGCGGTGCCGCCCTGGGTGCCCTCGTGGTGGTCCTCATGAACCGACTCGCTGAGAACATGGCGGCCCAGTTTCCGCTTGTCATCCTGGCCTTCGTCCTCGGAGTAGGACCGATCGGACCGTACGCGGTCGACGTTTTCGGCCACACCTCCCCAACCACCCTCCAGAGTCCCCAGACGGACTTCACGACAACGCTCGACGTGCGACCCGACATCTACGTCATCGTCGTCGATGGTTTCGTAGGCATCGACGGCTCCAGGGAGGTGTTCGCTCAGGCGGTGCCTCCCTGGGTGGAGGAATTGAGAGGCCAAGGCTTTGAAGTGCCGGCGTCAGGATGGGCGAGCTATCCCATAACCATCGCTTCGATACCGAGTCTGTTCGACATGGACTACTCGATCGAAGCCGGAGTGAACGGAGATCGCGCCGTGATCTCGGCTCTCCTCGACAAACTCGGTGGCGCCAATCGGCTCGTCTCCACCCTCAATGTCAACGGGTATCACACGGTGATGGTCGAAGCCGGATGGTCCTGGTCGCATTGTGGCCCTGCCTATGACGAGTGCGTGGCGAGTGCCTTCTTGGACGAGGGAACCTTCGCGGTCGTGCGTCGAAGCATCGTGGGCCCGATGGTTGTCGATCGGATGGCGCACCCATTCACCGTGGGGGCCAAACACGCGATGGACTGGCTTCTCAGAGACGCCCGGGCGGATCGAACCGGCTCAGAGCCACGATTCGTGTTCGGCCACGTCATGGCGCCTCATCCACCGTTCTTTCTCACCGATGATTGCTCCGTCGAGAATGAGATGGAACGGGCCGGTGGGCGTCTCGACAACAGATTCACCGACCTCTCGCGTCGAAAAGACCTCTATTTGAATCAAGCTGAGTGCGTTGCAGACTTCATAGTCGAGTTTGCCGTTGCGACGGACCCCAACGACGTTGTTGTGGTGATCTCAGACCATGGCTCCGATTCCCGTGACCAGTTGCTCCGACCAGGATCGCAGTGGACGTTGGATGACATCTACGAGCGCTTGTCGGTCCTCATGGCCGTGCGGACCCCTTCGGACTGTGATCTTGGGGACACCGTGGTGATTCCCGACCTGATGAGGGCGGTATTGGCCTGCTTGGGTCACGGAGCCGCACCAACCCCACCGATCGAGCCCAGGATGTTCTCCGGAACCTTGAGACTCGACGGGGAGCCCAATCATCTCGAGGAACTGGAGCCGGGGGAAGTGGATTCCATACTGTCGGCGACCATGGACGGTTGAATCTTGCCCAGAGTTCAAGTGGGGGATGCGAAACCCGATATCTTCCTCTCGTGGCGAAGCTCTCCGTACTCATGCCGGTCTATAACGAGTCGCGCACATTGCGGACAATCGTCGAGCGCGTGCTGGCATCGCCTGTCGAGATGGAGATCGAGCTCGTTTGCGTAGACGATTGTTCGAAGGACGACTCCCTCCAGATTCTCGAAGAGCTTGCGGCAGGCGACCCGCGGATCAAGGTGATCGCCCAGCCGGTGAACATGGGGAAGGGCATGGCGATTCGAACCGCCATCAACCACATGACCGGAGACATCGGGATCATCCAGGATGCCGACCTCGAGTATGAGCCCGAGGAGTACCCCAAGGTTCTCAGACCGATCCTCGAAGGCAAGGCAGACGCCGTGTATGGCTCCCGGTTCGCCGCGAGCGAGGTGCGAAGGGTGCTGTTCTACTGGCACGCCCTCGGTAACAAGATGCTGACAGCATTCTCGAATATGGCGAACGACCTCAACCTGACCGACATGGAGACCTGTTACAAGGCGGTCCGGGGCGACATACTCAAGCGCCTCCGGCTCACCTCGGACCGGTTCGGGTTGGAGCCTGAGATCACGGCCCGCCTTGCGCAATGGGGAGCACGGATCTACGAGGTGCCGATCAGTTATCACGGCAGGACGTACGCCGAGGGCAAGAACATCGGCTGGCGCGACGGAGTGGAGGCGCTCTGGTTGATCTTCAGGTTCCGGTTCCTCGATACCCGTGCGACAAATGAGGACTCTGTCGTCACGCGTCAAGCGCTGGGTAGGGCGCCGAGGTTTCGGCGATGGATACTGGAGCAGTTCGGATCCGATCTCGGACAGGCCGTTCTCGAGGTCAATGCGGGCCCAGGTCACACCACTTCACATCTCCTCGACCGAGGACGGTTGGTCGTGACCGACACCGAGCCGGTCCACGTCGAGTCTCTTCAACGGAGGTTTGGCCACCTCGAGAACGTCGAAGTGATCCGGGCGGACTTCGATTCCGATGGCGTGTCGTTCCAGGGACTGGACACCGCGCTGGTGTTCGACGGTCTGCAGCGCTCGCCTGAGCCGAAACAGCTTCTGGCAGCCGTAGCCGGATCAGTGGACCCGGGGGGCAGGATCTTGATCCAGGTTCCCGCAGGAACGTCCCTGTTCGGCGCGACCGACGAAGCGGCGGGCCACCTGCGACGCTTCGATCGGGGCGATGTGGAAGACCTGGTTCGGTCGGCCGGGCTGGAGCTGGTTTCTTTGGTGCCATTCAATCGGCTCGGCGCTATCGGCTGGCGGCTCCACCACGCGATCGGTGCGGGGAGGATCTCGGCTGCCGAGGCGAGGAGCTTCGATCTGCTGGTTCCGCTGGCAAAGAAGGCGGATGCGCTCGGCATCGGCTCTGGCCTCAGCTGGCTCGCAGTGGCCAGAGTCCCGTGATTCGTCGTCGGTGGTATTCAGCTAGGCACCGAATCGTCCGATGTAGTTGGTCGCGTTACGGGTTTTCGACAGCCGCGGTTACACCTGCGAGAAAGTTGGTTTGACATGATCTTTGGTTATCTAGATGCCGGAACCGGCAGTCTCCTCGTGCAACTCCTGGTCGGTGGGATTGCCGGCCTGGCCACCTTCGTCAAGTTTCGGTGGGGGACTGTCAAAGGCTGGTTTTCGAAGGGCGAGAACACCGAGCAGTGACCGAATCTCATCTGGCCATGGCCGGATGATGCAGCCGGCGATCCGGGAGGTGTTGCCTTGGTGAGTGTCGAGATCTGTGACACCTGGGTGATCTGACAGATGGCGGGCGACGACAAAACCCCGCTGAGGCTCGAGGACCTCTGGCTACTGGTCGTGTTCATTGGCTTCGGCCCGGCGATGGTGTTGGTCAACAACCCAGAGGGACCGCCGCCCTGGACGCCGCTCCTCTTCGTGCTGATCGTTGTAGGGGTGTCGCTGTTGCTCCGGGCCGCCCTCTCCAGACTCGGTCTCGACGGTCGCGGCTTGACCTATGCGTTGGCGATCGGCGGTTTCGCAGCACTGAACCTGGGACTTCTTCTCGAATCGGTCTCTCGTTCACTGGTGCTACTCCAAGTGGCATTGATAGGAGTGCTCGCCTACCGGCTGCGCGATGTGCGAGCGTTTCGGTTCCTGGTGACCTGGGCATGTCTCGCCTTGACTGTGGGGCCGGTGGTGCTCGTGGTGCAGGACCGCTTTTCAGGTTCGGAGCCGGCTGCTATCGGGGAGTCGGAGGACCTGCCGGCATTCGATGTGAAACCGGATGTGGTCGTCTTGGTAGCGGATGGCTACGGCAGCGAAGATGTCCTCTCCGAGTTCTACGGCTTCGATAACAGCCACCTGCGCGGTGAGTTGGCCACTCTGCAGATGCCGATGAACCCTGCGATGAAGTCAAACTACGGGCGCACCAAGTTCTCCGTAGCTTCGTTCTTGGACCTTGGCTACATCCCCGACGGGACCCCGATCACCAGTGCTGTCGAATCCGGCCTGGTGGCGACGATGGGTGGTAAGAATCGGATGACGGAGACGTTGATGGCCAACGGTTATCGAACGGTCTACTTCGAGTCGGGATGGCTCGGGGCCCGCTGCGGCGACGAGATCGACGTCTGCGTGGGTGGTCCGTGGCCCGACGAAACCTATTACGACATCGCACATCGGTCGGTGTTCCGTGATCTTCCCGGCTTCGAGCACGGGATTTCGTTCTCCCGCGGAGCACAGCATGCGATGGCTGCGTTGGAGGAGAATCTCGAGGGTTATCTACAGGACGATCAACCCGACTTCGTGTTCGTGCACCTTCTCGCCCCTCATCCGCCCTTCTTCCTGACCGAGTCGTGCGAGATGGAACCCTCGATCCCCCTCGCCGGATTCGCCGTCTCGTTCCCGAACTCTACCGATGCCGCAGCCGCGCTCCGCTCCGACGCCTACATAGACCAGATCGAGTGTGTCAACGACCTGCTGATACGGACGGCTGAAGCGATCTCGGACTCCGGTGCAATCGGGTTGTTCCTCGGGGATCATGGGCCTGACCGATTGGGACAGCTTTTCGACCCCGCCGATGGTTGGACGGATGAACAGAGAAGCGAACGCCTCGGAATCCTCTTCGCCGCTCATCACCCCGGGTGTGATTACAGCTCGGTCACCAGCCTGGTCAACGCCGGCAGGCACCTGCTTGCATGTCTCAGCGGCACGGAACTCGAACCTTTGCCAGATCGCTTCTTCGACATCGACAAGACGGTGAGAATCCCCGTCATGGTGGAGATCGCCCCCCCGTCGGAGGGACTGCAGTGAGCCGATTGTCGCCTTCGGTCCGTCTGGTAGCAGTGGCTCTCCTCCTCGCCGTTGCCGCCAGTCTTCGGCTTCTTTCGGTCTCCGACTGGGATCCGACCGCCTTCACGGCGTTTGGTGAGGATGCAGTCGAGATCACCGAGTACGCCGAGACGAAGCTCGGCCGGGAGGTCAAGACAAGGATCCTCCAGGGTCACGACGGCAAGTACTTCTTTGTGCAGGCCAACGACCCGTTGGTTCTCGAACCCGAGGAGAACGCGACTGTTATCGACCGGGCCCTGTATCGCAGCCAACGGATGTTCTATCCCCTCCTTGCCGGGGGCGCTGGTCTGTTCTCGGCACAGGTCATCGTGTGGACCCTGATCCTGATCAACATCGTCGGTCTCGCCGTCGGATCGTGGGCAGTCGGCCAGATCGCGGTCAGACACGGGCTCTCTGCCTGGTGGGGCCTTGGCTTCGTGGTCAACGTCGGTCTGCTCTCCGAGCTCTACATCGACGGTGCGGGGATCCTCGCATTCGCCCTGGTCTGCCTGGGAGCGCTTGCGTTGGAGGACGGCCGGCCCGGTTGGGCGGCAGCGGCCTTCGCCGCCGGCGCCCTGACCCGCGAGGTGATGCTCGCCTTCGTCGGCTTCGTCGCCCTCTTCTGGCTGATCCGGCGCAGGAAGATCCCCTGGCTGGTCGCCCTCCCCGCCGCGCTCGCCGTCCTGGTGTGGGGAATCTATCTGAGACTCCGGATCGTCCCCGAGCCCGACGTGAACCAGGTGCAGGAGATCACGCTGATCCCGTTCTCGGGGTTCATCGAGGCAGTCACCAATGGGATGTCAGGGATCGGGGATTTCCTGCTGATGTTCATCGTTATGTGCCTGATCGTCTTGGTGCCATTGCGTGCCTGGAAGTCGGACGTCTACCTCACCTGGGGCGCGGTCGGCTTCGCGGTCCTGGCGCCCTTCCTGACCGTGTTCGTCTGGCAGAAGTCGTTCGACATCTCCCGCGCCCTCGCTCCTCTGGTCACCGCATTCCTCATCGAGTTCGCATTGGCCCGAAAGCGCTCCCGCGAGCCCGTTCTCGCCAGTTGACCGAACAAGTGTTCGTCCTTGAATTGGATTACACTGGTGTGACTCAGGCGACCACCAGGCGGAGCGTTGTCCACCGACTCGATCCTCATCAGGGGCGCCCGTGAGCACAACCTGAAGAATCTCACGGTCGAACTGCCCCGCAACAAGCTCATCGTGTTCACCGGCCTCTCCGGCTCCGGCAAGTCCTCGCTCGCCTTCGACACCATCTACGCCGAAGGCCAGCGGCGCTACGTCGAGTCCCTCTCCGCCTACGCCCGCCAGTTCCTCGGCCAGATGGACAAGCCCGACGTGGACTTCATCGAGGGCCTCTCGCCGGCCATCTCCATCGACCAGAAGACCGCCTCCCGCAACCCGCGCTCCACGGTGGGGACGGTCACCGAGGTCCACGACTACCTCCGGCTCCTCTATGCGCGGATCGGGATCGCCCACTGTCCCAACGACGGGACACCGGTGGAGCGCCAGACCCCACAGCAGATCGTCGACCGCATCCTGGAGCTCGAGGAGGGGACACGGTTCCAGGTGCTGGCCCCGGTGGTCAGAGGGCGGAAGGGGGAGTTCGAGAACCTCCTCGCCGACCTGGCCAAGGAGGGGTTCGCCCGGGCACGGATCGACGGGGAGGTGCGCGAGCTCATCGAGGACATCAAGCTCGACCGCTATTACCAGCACACCATCGAGGTGGTGGTAGACCGACTCGTCCGGAAGGACGGGATGGAGCAGCGGCTCACCCAATCGCTCGAGACCGCCCTCACGCTCACAGAGGGAACCGCAGACATCGAGATCGAGGATGGCCCGACCCTCACCTTCTCCCAGCATCTCTCATGCCCCGGGTGCGGGCTCTCCTTCGATGACCTCCAACCCCGCAACTTCTCGTTCAACAGCCCTTACGGCGCCTGCACGCAATGCTCGGGGATCGGGACCAAGTACCAGGTCGACCCCGAACTGGTCATCGCCGACCCCTCCCTGTCCCTCGACGAGGGAGCGATCCCGATGTGGTCCTCGAACCGGATGCGCTACTACCACCGGTTGCTCAGTGGCCTGGGCGAGGTGTTCGGGTTCTCGATGGACACACCATGGCAGGACCTCCCCGATGAGGTCAGGGACAAGATCCTCTACGGGACCGGTGAGGACAAGATCACCATCAAGTACACCAACCGGTTCGGCCGGAAACGGCAATGGCAGGCGACCTTCGAGGGGGCCATCCCCTTCCTCAACCGGCGTCACGAGTCGGCCGAGTCGGACTCGGCACGGGAGTACTACCAGGAGTACATGGCGCAGGTGCCTTGTGAGGCATGCGGCGGGGGACGGCTCAACCCGATCTCCCTGGCGGTGACCATCTCCGGGCGGAACATCGCCGAGGTCTCCGACATGAGTCTCGGCGAGGCGAGGGAGTTCTTCGATCATCTCGAGCTGAACGAGCGGGAGACCACCATCGCCGAGCGGGTCCTCAAAGAAGTACGGGCCCGGATGCAGTTCCTCCTCGACGTCGGTCTCGACTACCTGACCTTGAGCCGGTCGGCGGCGACCCTGGCCGGGGGAGAGGCGCAGCGGATCCGGCTGGCCACTCAGATCGGCTCGGGTCTGGTCGGCGTGCTCTACATCCTCGACGAGCCCTCGATCGGCCTCCATCAGCGTGACAACCAGCGTCTCATCGAGACCTTGCTCCGGCTCCGTGACCTGGGCAACACCTTGATCGTGGTGGAGCACGACGAGGACACCATCCGCGTGGCCGACCACATCCTCGACATCGGGCCCGGGGCAGGCGAGCACGGAGGGCATATCGTCGCCGAGGGCCCCCTTTCTGTGATCACCTCCCAGCCCGACTCGATCACCGGTGACTATCTGGCCGGGCGGCGTCAGATCGAGATCCCTTTGTTCCGTCGCCAGGGGAACGGCGAGTCGATCACCATCCGGGGGGCAACGGAGAACAACCTGCAGGGGATCGATGTCGATTTCCCGCTCGGGGTCTTCACCGCGGTCACCGGTGTGTCCGGTTCGGGAAAGTCGACTCTGATAGAGGAGATCCTGTGGAAGACACTGGCCAACCGGGTCAACCGGGCCAGGGTCGTGCCGGGCCGGCACAAGAAGGTGGAGGGGATCGAGCTCATCGACAAGGTCATCGACATCGACCAGTCACCGATCGGGCGCACCCCCCGCTCCAACCCCGCCACTTACACCAAGCTCTTCGACCAGATCAGGGATCTCTTCGCCCAGACCATGGAGTCGAGGGCCCGCGGCTACAAGCCGGGGCGCTTCTCGTTCAACGTCAAGGGCGGGAGGTGTGAGGCCTGCTCCGGTGACGGGACGATCAAGATCGAGATGCACTTCCTCCCCGACGTCTACGTGCCGTGCGAGGTGTGCGGCGGCCGGCGCTACAACCGGGAGACCTTGGAGATCCTGTGGAAGGGGCACAACATCTCCGACGTGCTCGAGATGTCGGTCGAGGAGGCACTCGGGTTCTTCGAGAACCAGCCCAAGATCGTCCGCATCCTCCAGACCCTGTACGACGTCGGGCTCGGATATGTCCGGCTCGGCCAGCCGGCCACCACCCTCTCCGGAGGGGAGGCGCAACGGATCAAGCTCGCTTCGGAGTTGGGGAAGCGCGCGACCGGGCGGACCTTCTACATCCTCGACGAGCCGACCACCGGCCTTCACTTCGAGGACATCCGCAAGCTGCTCCAGGTCCTTCAACGTCTGGTCGACGCCGGGAACACGGTCGTGGTCATCGAACACAATCTCGACGTGGTCAAATCGGTCGACTACGTGATCGACCTCGGGCCCGAAGGTGGCAGCGGAGGCGGGCGGATCGTCGCCCAGGGAACACCCGAGGAGGTGGCCCAGGTGGGGGAGAGCTACACCGGGAAGTTCCTCCGGGAATTGGTTGGGGGCTGAGGCTCAACACCTGTCCGGGGCATGCCGATGTACCCTGGCATCGCTTTGGAGGGTTCAGACGTGTTCGACATGCGCCGGTCCGCGCTCGGCGGTTTCTCAGAGCTCGAGGGCAAGCACGCGGTGGTGATGGGCGGCGCCGGCTTCCTCGGCTCCCACGTGTGCACCTGGCTTGTCTACTCCGGGGCCAAGGTCACCTGCATCGACAACCTGATCACCGGTCACGCCTCCAACGTCTCCCACCTTCTCGGAGACAAGAAGTTCACCCTGATCGATTACGACGTCACCGATTATCTCCACGTGGGCGGTGAGGTCGACTACGTGATGAACTTCGCTTCACCCGCCTCCCCGGTCGATTACCTGAAGTGGCCGATCCACACCCTCAAAGTCGGCGCTTTCGGCACCCACAAGGGGCTCGGCCTGGCCCTGCACAAGGGGGCGGTCTTCTTCCTCGCCTCCACGTCCGAGGTGTACGGAGACCCCCTGGTCAACCCGCAGCCGGAGACATACTGGGGCAACGTCAATCCGATCGGTCCCAGGGGCGTCTACGACGAGGCGAAGCGGTTCGCCGAGGCCTTGACCCTCGCCTACAACCGGGAGCACGGGGTCGACACCCGGATCGTTCGAATCTTCAACTCGATCCTGGCCGACGAGCAGGTCCTCTTTGATGATGGAATCGAGTTACGCAGAGAGCAGATCGGCACTCTCGCCGAGAGACTGGGCTCTCCAATTACCGGCCTGACGGGCTTCACCGTCCCGGCGTTCGATACGAAGGGCAACATCGCGCCGCGGGAGGCGACCGCGATCGTCGGGCATCCGACTCAGCAGCAGTGTTTCCAGGTCTCGACGCGCTACGGCCGCACGATACGAGTGACCGGCGATCACAGCCTCTTCGTCGAAGGTATCGATGGTCTCCCCGAGGCAAGGTTCGCGAACCAACTCCGGCCAGGCGACAGGATCGCTGTCGCCCGACGAGTCGAGGTCCCTGAACGGGACCGGCTCGTCGTCGAGGCATGGGCATCCTGCTACGAGGATGATCCGTGGACCGTCGATGTCCATCATCCGTCATTCGCCCAAACGGCCTGGTCGCGGCGGTTCGAGATTCGTGATCTCGTCGAAGCCGGAACGACCAGCGAAGCGAAGAACCTGAGATCGGCCACCTGGAGTCGGGTGCGGCGAATGTGGGAGGGCGCTCGCCTGCCGGTGGCGATCATCCGGAGCCTCGAGATCGATGTGCCTGACGATGCTCGAATCGCTCTCCATAGCGCGGGTCCCACAGCGAAGATCCCAGCGCGACTTCCAATGTCCAACGAGCTCCTATGGCTTCTCGGCCTCATCGTTGCCGACGGTCACATCAGGGTTCATCCACACGACACTTTCCTCACCATCAGCTGTGATGATCGCGTACTGGATCAGGTCGAGAAGGTCATCGAGCGTGATCTCGGGCTCCACGTGATTCGGACGGAGATGACCCGAGATCGAGCGGCGGCAGTATTCGTGCATTCGAGGCTCTTTGCCGAAGTTCTCGCTCACCTCGGCTTTGTCGGAGGCGAGAAGAGGATCCCGGGCTGGATCCTGGGTCTTCCCAAATCGCGACTTGGTTGGTTCCTCGAGGGATATCGCGAGGGCGATGGGGTCCATTCAGGCAGCAAATTCGAAGAGGCGGTTCGACACGAATTCAGCACGACGTCGACTTCGCTCAAGGACGACCTCATCGTCGCATTCGCGCGTTTCGGCCTCGTGCCCTCGGTTGGCCGATACGAGACGACCTTCAAACAGCGCACTGGCGACCGAAAATACCCGTTCTGGCGATTGACACTGGCCAATGTCTCTCCGTGGAGCCCACTCGATTGGCATCGTGGCGTCAAGCAGAAGCTGAATGCCCGAACAACCGGCGACATCGTGTGGGCCCATGTCAGCGCCATTGAGGAAATCGAGGCAACGGGGCTCGTCTATGACTTCTCGGTTCCCGGCTACGAGAACTTCTGGGCGGGTTCCGGGGTGATGGCGCACAATACGTATGGGCCTCGAATGAGACCCGACGACGGCCGAGCCTGCCCCGCCTTTTTCAAGGCTGCACTGGAGAACCGGCCCCTGCCTGTGTTCGGCGACGGATCGCAGACCCGGTCCCTCTGTTATGTCGACGACGAGGTGGAGGGCATCCTGAGGCTGCTCCTCTCCTCGGAAACCGAGCCGGTCAACATCGGCAATCCCGAAGAGGTGACGATGGTCGAACTGGCAGAAGCTGTGCAGGACGTCGTCGGCAACCACCCCGGGATCGATCTCAAGCCGCTTCCCACCGACGACCCCATGGTTCGGCGCCCGGACACGAGCAAGGCGGAGCGGGTCCTCGGCTGGAAGGCGCAGATCCCGCTTCGTCAGGGCTTGGAGCGCACCCTCCCCTGGTTCAAGGACGTCCTCGGCTACTAGTGGCCTGGAGGCCCTTGAACGGCTCTGTCCTGTTTGGCACAGTCATCCTGTGCCGATCTCGGAAGCGGCCCGTCATGATCTCTACACTGGCCTGGCCGCGCTGCTCGGCCCCGAGCGAACCGAGACACTGATGTCCGCCCTGCCCAGCTACGAGATCACCGATGTCGCCACCAAAGGTGACATCGCTCTGCTGCTGTCCAGGATCGATCGTCTCGAGGCGAGAATGGATGGTCTCGAGGCCAGAATGGACCGGCTCGAGGCACGCACCGTTTCTTCGTTGCCCTGGTCGCCGGGATGTTCCTGATCGTCGCCACCCTCATCGGAGGCTTCTTCACTCTCTAGGCTCCCCACCCGTCCGCACTTGCCAAACCAGCCACAATGACCCGATGACGTGGTCCGAGCTAGGTGAGTGGTGGGTCTCCGAAATCGCGGATGATCCCGCCTACGAGTCCGTGGTCACCCCGCTGGCCCTCGAACTGCTCCGCCCGGAGAAGGGCAAGACCTATCTCGATCTGGGATCGGGGGAGGGGCGGGTGATGAGATCGGTGACCGCCGCCGGTGCCATGGCCCACGGTGTCGAGCTCAACCCCGTCCTCGCCCTGTTGTCGGCGGAGGCAGGGCCGACCATCGTCGCCGAGCTGCCCGGGCTGGAGTTCCTCAGAGACGATTCCTACGACGGCGCCTACTGCGTCCTGGTGGTCGAGCACCTCGTCGAATACACCCGTCTCTTCATCGAAGTGGCCAGGGTGGTTCGACCCGGGGGAGTGCTGGCTCTGGTGATGAACCACCCCACATGGACTGCTCCGGGCTCGACGCCGATCTCCGACACCGACGGGGAGACCCTGTGGCGGCCCGGTGCCTACTTCTCGGAGGGGAGCATCGAGGAGCCGGCCGGCTCTGCCAAGGTCGTCTTCCACCATCGCACCATGGCCGACCTGTTCAATGCCGCCGCCCGGGCCGGTTGGTCGCTGGATCGGATGATCGAGCTGCCCCACCACGAGCTCGAAGACCAGGCGGGGATACCCAGGTTGCTCGGGGCACGCTGGCACCGATCGCCCGTGTAGGCCAAGGCGCTCCGGTCCCGGCCAGCCCACCACCCGCTTTACCCTTGACACGTGTTCGAGCGACCCAAGCCTTCCGAGATCCCCGACCAGCCGGGCGCCTACATCTTCCGTGACAAACACAGCAAGGTGATCTACGTCGGCAAGGCGAAGAGCCTGCGCGGCCGGGTGCCCGCCTACTTCGGGACAGGTCTCCATCCCCGCACCCAGGCCATGGTCGACAACGCCAGAACGGTGGAATGGATCATCACCGAGTCCGAAGTGGCCGCCTTGATGCTCGAGTTCTCCCTGATCAAACGGCACCGCCCCCGGTTCAACATCAAGCTGGTAGACGACAAGTCCTATCCCTATCTGGCCATCTCCCGATCAGAGGAATGGCCCCGGGCCAGGGTGATGCGGGGGGCCAAGCGCAAAGGCAACGAGTACTTCGGGCCCTACGCCCACACCTACGCCATCCGCAAGACTCTCGACCAGCTGCTCCGCACCTTCCCGATCCGGACCTGCACCAACGCGTTGTTCGAGCGTCAGAAGGCCCAGGGCCGGCCCTGCCTGCTGTTCCACATCGAGAAATGTTCCGGCCCCTGTGTGGGAGAGGTCAGCAAGGAGGACTACGCCGGGATGGTCGAAGGGCTGGCCGCCTTTCTCCGCGGCGACACCGAGGAGGTGCTCACCGACCTCCAGGACAAGATGTGGGGTGCCTCGGAGCGCCGCGAGTTCGAGCTGGCCGCCCGGCATCGGGATCGGATCGAGGATGTGAGACGGGCCCTGCTCCGCCAGGAGGTGGTGACCGAGCGGCCGGAAGACTTCGATTTGATCGCCTTCCACGCTGACGACCTGGAGCCTGCCTTCCAGATCCTCCACGTCCGCCGGGGTCGTCTGGTCGGGAGGCTGGGCACGGTCGTCGACCGGGTCGAGGAGGTGACCGATGCCGAGCTGATGAACAGGGTGATCCGCCAGCTGTACGGCGAGGACGACCCACCCAAGGAGGTCCTGGTCTCGATCGAGCCTTCGGAGATCGACCTGCTCAAGGAATGGCTGGAGGAGCGGAGAGGGAACAGGGTCGGGCTCCGGGTCCCGTTGCGGGGATCGAAGCGTCGTCTGATGGAGACCACCGCCATCAACGCCGCCGAGGCGTTCGCCCGCCACCGTCTCAAGCGGAGCCAGGACCACAATGCCAGGGCCAAGGCGCTCCGATCGCTCCAGGATGTGCTCGGTCTCCCCGAGTCGCCGTTGCGCATCGAGGCCTACGACATCTCCACCCTGCAGGGAACCAACACGGTGGCCTCGATGGTGGTGCTCGAAGACGGCATGCCCAAGCGATCCGAGTACCGCCGGTTCAAGATCCGCACCATCCAGGGCCAGGACGACTTCGCCGCCATGGAGGAGACGGTGCGACGCCGGTTCCACGCCTATCTCGCCGAGCGGAGGCGCTCTGTGGCCGAGCAGGGCAAGTTCTCCTATCCCCCCTCCCTCGTCGTGATCGACGGCGGCGCCGGGCAATTGGGGCGGGCGGTGAAGGTCCTCGACGAGTTGGAGCTGGACATCCCGGTGATCGGTTTGGCGAAGAGGATGGAGGAGGTCTACCTGCCCGGGGTGCCCGAGCCGATCCGGATCCCACGGGACGCCGAGGCCCTCTATCTGCTGCAGCAGGTCCGCGACGAGGCGCATCGCTTCGCCATCACCTACCACCGCCAGCTCCGCTCCAAGTCGATGATCGACTCGATCCTCGACGAGGTTCCCGGGATCGGTCCGAAACGGAAGAAAGATCTCTTGAAGCGGTTCGGATCGCTGAAGAGAATAAGGGAGGTCGGAGCCGATTCGCTGGCCGAGGTGGTCCCGAGGAACGTGGCCGAGGACTTGTACGCTGCTCTACACAACTGATCGAGGCCCGTCATGGACCATGTAGCAACCGATCATCCCCACGTTCTCGTGGTCACCGGAATGTCAGGTGCCGGGCGTTCCTCGGCAGCCAAGGTCCTCGAGGATCTCGGTTACATCGTTATCGACAATCTCCCGCCGCGGCTCCTCGTCCCTGCCGCCCAGGCGCACGAGCTCCCCGAGCGACACCGGCGTCTCGCCGTGGTGATCGACTCCCGGGGCGGGCTCCCGATCCAAGAGATCCGGGACGCGGTGTTGGAGCTGAGCCGGGAAGGGGTGATGACCAGGGTCGTCTTCCTCGACGCCGACGACGACGTCATCGTCTCCAGATACGAGGAGAACAAGCGGCCCCACCCGCTGGGCCGGGCGACCATCTCCGAGTCGATTGCCGCCGAACGTGAGCTCCTCGCCGACCTCCGTGAAGAGGCAGACGTGATCATCGACACCTCGGGGCTCAACGTCCACGAGCTGCGGGACAGACTCACCGCTCAGTTCAGCGAGGAGGACATGGCCCGGCCGATGCGGGTCTCGATCCGCTCGTTCGGCTTCAAGCACGGCACGCTCCGTGACACCGACTTCATCTTCGACGTCAGGTTCCTGCCCAACCCGCACTGGGTCCCGGAGCTGCGCAATCTGCGCGGCACCGACGATCGGGTCGCCGACTACGTGATGAGCGCCGACGGTGCCAAGGAGTTCGTGGATCACATCGACGAGCTCCTCGCCTTTCTCATCCCGCGCTTCGAGGCGGAGGGCAAGTCCTATCTGGCGGTGGGTATCGGCTGCACCGGCGGGCATCACCGCTCCGTGGCCATCGCCGAGGAGCTGGGGCGGCGGTTGGCCCAGCACGGGATCAAGGCCAGCGTCCGTCATCGCGACATAGAGCGGTGAAACCGCAGACCGAGACCGCCCTCGCCCCCCTTCTCCTCGATCCGGAAGGGCCGGTTGTGGTGGCCGTCGGGGGAGGTCATGGCCAGGCGGCGGCTCTCGAGGCGATCCAGGTCTACGCAGGGGACATCTCCGCCCTGGTCTCGGTGGCCGATGACGGCGGCTCGTCGGGTCGCCTCGGCCCGCTGGGCATCCCCCCACCCGGGGACGTGCGGAGGTGCCTCCTGGCCCTGACCCCCGAGCCCAGTCTGTGGTCGGAGCTGTTCTCGCACCGGTTCAGAGGCGCAGACGTCGCCGATCACTCCCTGGGCAACCTGATCCTCGCCGGGCTGTCCGACATCTTCGGCGACTTCGAGACGGCGGTGCAGACGGCGGAGCGCATGCTGGGGACGGTGGGCTCGGTGATCCCGGTCTCGGATCAGCCGATCCGCCTCGAGGCGACCATCGACGGCCGCCAGGTGGTCGGGCAGAGAATGATCTCGGACACGGTCGGGCATGTCTCCGAGCTGCACATCGAGCCGAGGGACGCCGCGGTAACCCAGAGGGCACTCGCCGCGGTGGCGATGGCCGATCAGATCGTGATCGGGCCGGGGAGCCTCTACACCTCGACCATCTCCGCCCTGATGGTCAACATGCTGGCCCAGGCGATCATGCAGGCGCCTGCCCAGCGGGTGTTCGTGTTGAACCTCGTGACCCAGGACGGGGAGACATTGAGGATGAACGGCGCCGACCATCTCGACGCCCTGGCTAAACACGTTGGCGTGACCGGGCCCGGGATCGTCATCGCGCATCGGGGCCTGCTCGAGGTGCCCGAGGGGCACGACGCAGTGTTGATCGATACCGAGGATGCCGCCCGGCACGGCTGGAGGGTCGTCTTTGCAGATGTCGTCGATGAGCAGGCAGACTGGCCCGAGCACGACCCGCTGAAACTGGGCATGGTGCTAGAGAAGTTGGCGATCACCGAGGACTGAGCCGATGCCGAAGTACCTGACCCTCGACGACGTGGAAGTCGGCGGGACCGACGTCCTGGTCCGCTCCGACCTCAACGTCCCCATCGAGGACGGGCAGATAACCGACGACTTCCGGATCCAGGCCGCACTGCCCACCCTGGAGCTTCTGGTCGATGCCGGCGCCGCGGTCAGGGTTTGCTCGCACCTGGGCCGGCCGGAGGGGGCCGACCCTGCCTTCTCTCTCCGCCCCGTCGCCGAGCACATGGCCACGCTCACCTCGAAGGAGGTCGGGTTCGAGACAGGTGGCCAGATCACCGTCCTCGAGAACACCAGGTTCGAGCCCGGGGAGACCAAGAACGACCCGGCCTACGCGGCCAGACTCGCCGACGGTGTCGGTCTCTTCGTGGAAGACGCCTTCGGCTCGGTTCACCGCGCCCATTCATCGACGGTGGGTGTAGCCGAACTGGTCAAGTCGGTGGCAGGGCCCCTGCTCGACCAGGAATTGACCGCGCTCTCCAGATTCGTCGACGAGCCGGTCCTGCCCTATGTGGTGGTCCTGGGCGGGGCCAAGGTATCGGACAAGCTGGGAGTCATCGAGAACCTCCTCCCCAAGGTCGACGCCATGCTGATCGGGGGCGGTATGTGCTTCACCCTTCTCAAGGCGAAGGGAATCGAGGTGGGCAAGTCACTGGTGGAGGAGGACATGGTCGAGAAGGTGGGCGAGCTCGTCCAAGGGGCCTATGGCTCGAGGATCATCCTTCCCGCCGATGTCGTCGTCGCCGCGCAGTTCGCCGAGGACGCCGAGCACCGCCAGGTTCGCGTCCGGGACATGCCGCCGGATTGGGTCGGGCTCGACATCGGGCATGAGTCGACGTTGTTGTTCCAATCCGTGATCCGGACAGCCGAGACCGTGTTCTGGAACGGCCCGATGGGGGTGTTCGAGTGGGAGCCGTTCCGGGCGGGCACCGAGGGTGTGGCGAGGGCCGTCGCCGATTCGGGCGCATTCACTGCGGTCGGCGGGGGCGACTCGGTGGCGGCGATCCGGATGTTCGGGCTCGACGACGCGATCTCCCATGTCTCCACCGGCGGGGGAGCGGGTCTCGAGTTCCTCGAGGGCCGGGTTCTTCCCGGGGTGCAGGTTCTGGAAAGATGGGTGTGAATGACCGACCGTAAGAACCTGATCGTGGGCAACTGGAAGATGAACGCCACCCATCTCGAGGCGATCCAGATGGTGCAGAAGCTCTCCTATCGCCTCGAGTACGAGGATTACGAACGGGTCGAGGTCGTCATCGCCCCTCCCTTCACCTGTCTCCGCTCGGCACAGACCGTGATCGAGGCCGACCGGCTCCGGATCGGGCTCGGCGCCCAGAACACCCATTGGGAGGAGTCGGGGGCGTTCACCGGCGAGATCTCCGCCCCGATGCTGGCCAAGCTCTCCGTCTCCCATGTCATCGTCGGGCACTCGGAGCGGAGACACGGGTTCGGGGAGACCGACGAGATGGTGGCGAAGAAGGCAGCCGCCGTGGTCGGAGCGGGCATGCGGCCCATCGTCTGTGTTGGGGAGACACTCGAACAGAGGGAGGCCGGCGAGGCGGAGAACGTCGTCGTGTCACAGGTGCTGGGGTCGCTCGCCGGGCTCGACTCGGGGGCCATCGCCGCCGCCTCGATCGCCTACGAGCCGGTGTGGGCGATCGGGACCGGGCGCCACGCCCTTCCCGACGATGCCGGGCTCATGGCCGGGATCATCCGGGAGACCGTGGCCGACCGGCTCTCCTCCGACGCTGCCGAGGGCCTGCGCATCCTCTATGGGGGCTCGGTCAATGCCGGCAACATCAAGGAATTCATGGCCAAGACCAACGTCGACGGCGCCCTGGTCGGCGGGGCCTCCCTCGACCCCGACGGTTTCGCCGCCATCGTCCGCTACTGGGTATGAGCTACCGGCTGCTCCTGCTTCGCCACGGCCAGTCCACCTGGAACCTGGAGAACCTGTTCACCGGCTGGACCGACGTCGGTCTCACCGAACAGGGCGAGAGCGAGGCCAGTGAGGCAGGGCGGCTGATGAAGGAGGAGGGGCTGGAGCCGGACATCCTCCACACCTCGGTCCTGGTGCGGGCGATCAAGACCGCCGAACTGACCCTCGACGTGATGGGGCTGCAGTATCTCCCGGTCCGGCGTTCCTGGCGGCTCAACGAGCGTCACTACGGCGCCCTGCAGGGCTTGAACAAGAAGGAGACCGCCGCCCAACACGGCGACGAGCAGGTGCTCCTCTGGCGGCGGAGCTACGACATCCCGCCCCCTCCGCTCGACCCCGGCGACGAGCGCCACTCCGGTCACGACCCGAGGTACCGCGATCTCGCACCCGACCTGATCCCGGCCACCGAGTGCCTCAAGGACGTGGTGGTGAGGATGCTGCCCTACTGGCACGACGTGATCGTGCCCGATCTGCGTGCGGGCCATCTCCCGCTGGTGGTGGCCCACGGCAATTCGCTGCGGGCCCTGGTCAAGCATCTCGACGGGATCAGCGACGCCGAGATCATCGACCTCAACATTCCCACCGGTGTTCCCCTCCTCTACGAGCTGGACGACGACCTTGCCCCGGTCTCCAGCCGCTATCTCGGGGACCCGGAGGCGGCCAGGGCGGCGGCGGAGGCGGTTGCCCGAGAGGCCGGGTAGGTGAATCGGCGCACCGCTGGTACAATTCGACGTCCGCACGGATGACCGGCGGAACCCTTACATCAGCGGAAAGACAATGGCTGTCGCCCGAGCAATCGCAATCGTCGTCCACATCATCCTCTCCCTGGCGGTAATCGCACTCGTCCTGCTTCACTCAGGAAAGGGCGGAGGTCTGTCCGACGTGTTCGGCGGGGGCATGTCCACCTCGAGCCTGGGCGGGAGCACCGTGGTCGAGCGCAACCTCGACCGTCTCACGGTCATCGTCGGGGTGACATTTGCGATCAGCACCTTCGTGCTGACCTTCCTCTTGAACGCCTGACGGGCGTAAACTCGCCCATCCTCGTCGGAGTGGCGGAATTGGTAGACGCGCCAGGTTGAGGGCCTGGTGGGGTATTACTCCCCGTGGAGGTTCGAGTCCTCTCTCCGACACCAGACTCAACTACACGTGGCCGGGATTCGACGACTACCCGGCCGTCTTGGTTGTAGGCGATGTCGATTCCCACTTCGGCACAGGGCACGTCTCGTGTACCGACCTCGCGCATGTCGACTTCCCGCCGGACGTCCGAGTGTCATAGGGCTGGCCAACCAGCAACCAATTGCTCGGCTGATGGAGCACGGACCTGCGACCCACGTTGAATGTGCGCGGACGGGACTGCGTGCGCCCGACCCTCACGTCCCGGCAGACTCGGCGGCGCGCTTCATGCCCTGAGCCTCGATGGTCATGTAGCGGTTGGTCAGGTCCTTATAGAACAGAACGACGACCGGGATCAGCAGGCCTCGCATATCC
>Ga0105106_10000108_pt1 | contig 50158 bp, 45 predicted proteins | sample PPLLaktember2015_5_FD_79109 | JGI IMG/M metagenome (GOLD analysis project Ga0105106, IMG submission 79109) | Freshwater sediment microbial communities from Prairie Pothole Lake near Jamestown, North Dakota, USA - PPLs Lake P8 Core (1) Depth... | ecosystem: Environmental > Aquatic > Freshwater >... | reverse complement strand
GCGCTGACCCCGCCCTCCCTGCGCCTGGCGGCCGACAGCCGCGGGCACGTCAAAATCACCTACGTGGTGAAGCGCAAAACACCCCAAGCCGCGCCGTGAAGGCGGGCCGGCGGCGCCGCAGAAGGCTTATTCGGTCAGTGCCGCCCGGATTCGCCGCATGGCCTTTTGGACGTTGTCGAAGCTGTTGAATGCGCTGATGCGAATATAGCCCTGGCCGCAGCGGCCGAAGCCGGCTCCCGGCGTGCAGACCACCCCGGCTTTTTTCAGCAAAAGATCGAAAAAAGCCCACGAGTCCGTCTGACCGGCCACCCAGATATAGGGGGCGTTCTCGCCGCCGACGCTGCGGTAGCCCAATGCGTCCATCTCCTGGCGGATGAGAGCCGCATTTTGCAGATAGGCATCGATCAGGCTGCGGATCTCGCACTGGCCTTCGACGGTGTAGACGGCCTCGGCCGCGCGCTGGACCGGATAGGAAACACCGTTGAATTTGGTGGTGTGGCGCCGGTTCCAGAGGGCGTGCAGGCTGTGGGCGTGGCCCTCGCGGTCATAGGCGATGCAGTCGCGGGGCACCACCGTGTAGGCGCAGCGGGTGCCGGTAAAGCCGGCGGTTTTGGAGTAGCTGCGAAACTCGATGGCCACCTGGCGGGCCCCTTGAACCTCGTAAATCGAATGGGGCAGCGCCTCGTCCCGGATAAAGGCCTCGTAGGCGGCGTCAAAGAGAATCAGCGCCCGGTTTTCACGGGCGTAGGCGACCCACTCGGCCAGCTGCGAACGGGTGATGGTGGCCCCGGTGGGGTTGTTGGGGAAGCACAGGTAAATCAGGTCCACCGGGGCTTCCGGCAGCGCGGGGATAAAGCCGTTGTCGGCCGTGCTCTCCAGGTAGACTATCGCCCCGTAGCGATCGGCTTCGAAGCGGCCGCTGCGGCCGGCCATGACGTTGGTGTCCACGTAGACGGGGTAAACCGGGTCGGGGATGGCGGTGCGGACATCCGTCGCAAACAGCTCCTGGATGTTGCCGATGTCGCATTTGGCGCCGTCGCTGACGAAAATCTCATCGGGCTGGATGTCGGCCCCGCGCGCCTGGAAATCGAAGCGGGCAATTTTGTCCCGCAGAAACGGGTAGCCCTGCTCGGGTCCGTAACCCCGGAAGGTGCTGTCCGCGCCCATTTCGTCCACGGCCGCATGAAGCGCGCGGATACAGGCCGGAGGCAGTGCGCGGGTGACATCCCCGATACCCAGCTTGATGATCTCCTGTTCGGGATGCGCCGCCTGGTAGGCCGTCACCCGCTTGGCGATTTCCGAAAAAAGATAGGAGGACTGCAGCTTCAAGAAATTCTCGTTGATCCTGATCATGAAACACCTCTGGCAAAGACGTTTGCGGCAGCACCCGGCAGACCCGCCCGTTTTTTGGCCGGGGACTATAGATGAAAGCCCGCCAGCTGTCAATCGCCGCAGATTGCGCGCGTCTGCGGGATGTGGTAGGGGGAAACCGTTCGGCATCTCGCCGCCCCACCCGTCAGAAAACAGGAGACCCCATGATTCAAACCGCCATCCCGGGTTTCGGCCAGCTGGAGATCGCCCATCTGGTATTGGACTTTAACGGCACCCTGGCAGTCGATGGTCAGCTGCTTCCCGGCGTCAAGGAACACCTCGCCGACCTCAGTCGCGAGCTGACCGTACATGTGCTCACGGCCGACACCTTCGGCACCGCCCGCAGCCAGCTCGAGGGGGTGGCGTGCCGTTTTGCGGCCCTTCCCCCGGGTGACCAGGACCTTGGCAAGGACCGCTATGTGCAGCAGCTGGGTGCGGCGCAAACCGCTTGCATCGGCAACGGCCGCAACGACCGTCGCATGCTGGAGTCCGCCGCCCTCGGGATCGCGGTCATCCTCGCGGAAGGTGCGGCAGTTGAAACCCTGTTGGCCGCCGATATCGTCTGCACCGATATCCGCAATGCCCTGGCCCTTCTGACCCACCCCCTGCGACTGACCGCCAGCCTGCGATCCTGAAATGCCAAAAACCGGATCCGCCGCAATCACGCCTGGTCGATCCGGAACGGATCCACGACCCGCAGCGGCCGATGCCCCCGACGGTCACGGCGCCAGACCGGCGGCCGCGACCATGGCGGTCTGGTTTGCAGCCGGCAACCGCCGCTTGGAGCCCCTTTTTGCGCAGATCTGCATTGATTACCGGGCGTGCTTCACGCCGGTGGCAGGTTTCGGGGCGACCGAGAGCCGTGCGCACGCTCATCTGTATCGCGTCCGAAGGAAAATCGGCCCGGGCCGTTCTTTTTCTTGCGGCCCCTACCCCCCGATCGAACACATCTGGCCGTTTACGCGGTTGGGGTGATCTGCGGCGACGCAGTGATCCATCGGCTTGTGGCGGACGGCGGCCAGGAAGATCGCAGCCAGTTCCTGGTCGCTGCATCCCCGCCGCAGGGCGCTTTTGACGTCCTCGTGATGGTCGGCGAGCAGGCAGGGGCGCAGCTGCCCGCTGGCGGTGAGGCGCAGGCGATTGCAGTGCCGGCAGAAATGGTGGCTGAGAGCGCTGATAAAACCGATTTCGCCGGGGGCGCCGGCCAAGCGGAAGCGCCGCGCCGGGCCATCCAGGACGCCCTGGGGAACGGGCTCCAGAAGGCCCAGTGCGCCGATGCGGCGTTTTATTTCCGCCGTCAGCAGCAGCTGGTCGGTGTTCAGGCGGGACTTGCCGATGGGCATAAACTCGATAAAGCGGATGTGGAGGGGATAGGACAGCGACAGGCGCGCCAGGTCCAGCAATTCGTCGTCATTGACGCCGATCAGGGCCACAGCGTTGATCTTGATGGGCGCAAAACCGGCTTCGAGCGCCAGCTTGATGCCCTTCCAGACGGTGTCAAACTGATCAGCCCCCGTTATCCGGCGGTATTTTTCACGGCTCAGGGTGTCAAGGCTGATGTTGAGCCGCCGGACACCGGCCTGCCACAGGCGTTCGATGTTCGGCGCGAGCAGCACGCCGTTGGTGGTCAACGACACGTCTTGCACCCCTGCCATGCGGTTGAGTTCCGACAAAAAATCGTAAACCCCCTGACGGACCAGCGGTTCGCCGCCGGTCACACGCACCTTGGTAATCCCCATTCCCACGCCCACCCGGATCACCCGCAGGATCTCCTCGTAGCGCAGGATTTCGAGGTGCGGGAGCTTGGGGATCCCGTCCGGCGGCACACAGTAGATGCAGCGCAGGTTGCAGCGATCGGTGATCGACACCCGCAGGTAGCTTAGATGGCGGTTGTAGGGATCGACAAGTTGCATGGCACTCAAAGGGGGTCGCTTCCTTTCTCGCCGGGGTTCGGGGGGCCGCGCCGCTTTCAGGGGTCGCCAGCTGCCGGGAGTCCGGCCAGGCACCAGGGCATGGGACCTTCTGCCGGCGCTGGCGGAATGCCGATGCGCCGCGGACACTTGCGCTGGGCGCCGGCCGCCCAGGAAAACGCATTTCATGGGATTGCCCCCGTGGTGATCAGAAGCGGGTCAGGTCCGGGCGTAGAAGGCCACAATCGCTTCGCACAAACCGGGGATGGTGTATGTCTGGGCGCTGATGTGGACCTCAAAACCCAGCCCGCGGGCGGTCTCGCTGGTGATCGGACCGATGCTGGCGACGGTCACACCCGCCATCAGGCGTTCAAAATCCGCCGGGGGCAGCAGCGCCTTGAAGTTTTTGACGGTCGAGGAACTGGTAAAGGTGACCAGGTCGATCTGCCGTTTTTCCAGACGCTGCAGCAGGGCTTCGGCCGCATCCGCGACCGCCCGAGTTTCGTAGGCGACCACTTCAGCAACGATGGCCCCTTGGGCCCTCAGGGCCTCGGGCAGCACCGAGCGGGCCTCGCGGGCGCGGGGCAGCAGTATTTTTTTGCCGCGTACGGCCTCGCGTGCAAAGGCCGCCGCAACCGCCTCGGCCCGGTAGCTGTCGGGCAGGATGTCGGTGGTCAGCCCGAAGGACCGCAGCCGTTCGGCCGTGGCCGGGCCGATCGCGGCGGTCCGCAGGTGCCCCAGGGCCCGCACGTCACGGCCCTGTGCAAAAAGGCGTTCGAAGAAAAAGCGCACGCCGTTGACGCTGGTGAAAACGATCCAGTCATAGGATCCCAGGTTGGCGATCGCCTGCTCCAGGGGGGCCCCGTCGGCCGCTGCCGCCACCTGGATCGTGGGGCATTCCAGACACGCCGCCCCCAGCCCGGATAGCGCGAAAACCAGGTCGCTGGCCTGCTCCCGGGCACGGGTGACCACGACGGTCTTGCCCATCAGGGGCCGTTTTTCAAACCACTGCAGCCGATCCCGCAGGCCCACCACCTCGCCGACCACGATGATGGCGGGAGCTTTGAGGCCCGCCGCGCGCACCGCGCTCTCGATGGTCGCCAGTGTGCCGGTGACGGTCTGCTGGGCGGCAGTTGTTCCCCAGCGCACCACCGCCACCGGCTTGTCCGACGACATGCCGTGGGCCGTCAGCTGCCGCGTGATGTGGGGCAGGTTTTTGACCCCCATGAAGAACACCAGGGTGCCGATGCCCCGCGCCAGGGCTTCCCAGTCGATGCTGGAAGCCGCTTTGGTGGGGTCCTCATGCCCGGTCACAAAGGCCAGGGTGGAGGTGAAATCCCGGTGGGTCAGCGGAATCCCGGCATACGCCGGCGCCGCAATGGCGGAGGTGACCCCGGGGACCACCTCGTAAGCGATCCCGGCCGCGACCAGCACTTCGGCCTCCTCGGCGCCGCGCCCGAAAATGTAAGGGTCCCCCCCTTTGAGGCGCGCCACCATGGCCCCCCCGGCAGCCTTGGCCACCAGCAGGGCGTTGATCTCCTCCTGGGGCAAGGTGTGGTCGCCCCCCTTTTTGCCCACGTAGACCAGCTCGGCGTCCGGGCGCGCGCACTGCAGCAGCGCCGGGGAGGCCAGGTAGTCGTAAACGACGACGTCGGCCGCGGCGATGCACGCGCGCCCTTTGACCGTTATCAGCCCCGGGTCGCCGGGTCCGGCGCCGATCAGGTATACTTTAGCCTTCATGCGTTATGGCCTTCCCGTTTCAGTTTATCCAGGATCTCTTTGGCCCCGAGCGCCAGCAGGTGCTCTGCCAGTTGGGTCCCGACGGTTTCCGGAGCGACGGCCGAACCGCTGTGAGTCTGACGGATGAGGGTCCGGCCGTCAACTTCGGCCACCAGACCGGTGAGCGAAAAAACCGGTCCCGCGAGGGTGCCGTGGGCCGCAATGGGCACCTGGCAGCCGCCTTCCAGGCGCTTCAGAAACGCCCGCTCACCGGTGACCACCGTGCGGGTCGCCGGATCGTCCAGGGCGGCCGCCAGCCGGGCGACGCGGGGGTCCTCCCGCCGCACTTCGATGCACAGCGCCCCCTGCCCCACGGCCGGCAGCATCACCTCCATGGGGAGGTATTCGCTCACCCGCTCGGCCAGTCCCAGACGGTGCACACCGGCCGCGGCCAGAACGATGGCATCCAAATTATCGGCCGCCAGCTTGCGCAGCCGGGTGTCGAGGTTGCCCCGCAGGGTGCAGATGCGCAGGTCGGGTCGCCGGCTGCGCAACTGGGCCCCGCGGCGCAGGCTGCTGGTGCCCACCCGGGCGCCTTCGGGCAGCGCCGCAAGCGGCCCCCCGGTACGCGTGATCAGGACGTCCAAGGGGTTTTCGCGCTCGGGCACGGCGCCGATCCAAAGCCCCTCGGGGATATCGGCCGGCATGTCCTTCATGCTGTGGACGGCCACGTCGATCCGGCCGGAGAGCAGCGCCTCTTCGATCTCCTTGACGAAAAGCCCCTTGCCCCCGACCTTGGCCAAGGCCACATCGAGGATTTTATCCCCCATGGTCTTGATGACCAGCAGTTCGACCCGCACATCGGGGAACCGTTCGGTGAGGGCGCAGCGCACCCAGTTGGCCTGCCACAAGGCCAGCTGGCTGCCGCGGGTGCCGATGACGATCGCGCGCGTCATCAGTGACCGCACCCGGCGCAGCTGCTGGCGCTGCAACCGCTGCAGGAGGAGGTCGCGGCGGTGGTTTTGAGCGTCTGGCCGCCGCTGCCCTTGGAAACAAATCCGCAGGTGGACATCAAACGGCGGACCTCCTTGCTGTGACAGGCTTGGCACTCGGGCTGGTCACCGCCCATCACCAGGTATTCGAAGTCATGGCCGCATTTTTGACAGTGGTACTCGTAGATCGGCATTGGCTGGTCTCCTTAAAAAAATAGGACCTTTTTGCGCCCGGGCTGTCGGGCTGAGCAGAAACATATAGTTGCACGGGCAAGAGGCCCAGCGACGGCCTCTCCCCCGCGGTTTTAAAAAAAAATGAATATAAGCTTTAATGGATGTTAAATCAATCGATGCCGGCCAGTTGCTCCAAAATAGCGGCGGCGATCAGCGGCAGCATAATCTCGTGGTGTCCGACGAGGTTGATTCCCCGGCCGCCCGCGAGGGTCGGGCGGTTGACGACGTTGGTCAGGGGACGATACTGACGGATGAAATCCAGGTTCACGGTGGTCAGGTCGGAGACCTGGAAACCGCGGTTGCGCACCAGGCTGAGGGCCTTGAGAAAAATCTCCGGCAGAATCACGGCCGATCCGATGTTGAGATACACCCCGCCCTGCAGGCTCGCCACCATGGCCGCAAAGGTCCGAAAATCGAGATGGCTGGCCGCGCCCGCGGCCCGGGGGTCAAACTGCGGGTGCATGTGAAGGATGTCGGTTCCGATGGCCACGTGAACGGTCACCGGAATCTCCAGCCGCGCCCCGGCCGCCAGGATGCTGGTGTCCGCAAACGGCAATCGGGCGTCCAGGATCTGGCGACCCACCGCGTCACCCAGTCCGATGTCCTCGCGCTCGGCCCGGCGGATGGCCGCCCCGAGAAACTCGCAGGTTTCCCGCGCCATCCCAAAGGCGCCGGCGCCGAGTCCGGCGACCACATCTTCAGAGGTCCGCCCCACCAGGGCGAGTTCATAATCGTGGATGATGCCGGCGCCGTTGAGGGCGATCCCGCTCAGGATCCCCCGCGTCATGAGGTCCACGACCACCGGGTTGAGCCCGACCTTGATCACGTGGGCGCCCATACCTGCCAGGACGGTCCGCCCCCCGCGGCAGGCCTCCGCCACTGCGGCCGCCACCAGTCGTAGATCCTCGGCCGCCAGCACCCGCGGCAGGCTTTCGAGAAAAGCCCTGAAGGCCCCTCCGGACTGCCAGCTGGCGGCGAAATCGGCCGTGCTGACCTTGCTGGGGCGGTCCTTGAGGGAGTATGTGTGCAAATCTTCAAGTGCGATCGGGCTGAAGCGTCGTTTGGGCATGCAACCGATTCCTCTGGGGGGTCTTGGGTTCAAAGGGCGGCTTCAGGAAAAAGGATCCGCTCCACGAGATCGCACCAGATGTGCACCAGTGTGATGTGGGCCTCCTGGATGCGGGCGGTGACCGCCGAGGGTGCGCAGAAAACGAGGTCAGCCTGCGCCGCCAGATCGCCGCCGCCGCTGCCGGTCAGGGCGATGGTCAGCAGCCCCCGCTCGGCGGCCGTCTGGATGGCCCGCAGGACGTTGCGCGAATTGCCGCTGGTGCTGATTCCGAGAGCCACGTCCCCGGCGCGCCCCAGCGCCTGAACCTGCTTGGAAAAGATGTGGTCGAAACCGTAGTCGTTGCCGATGCTGGTGATAACCGAAGTGTCGGTGGTCAGGGCGATGGCCGGCAGGGGCTGCCGCTCCAACTGAAAGCGGTTGATGAATTCGGCGGCCATGTGCTGGGCGTCGGCGGCGCTGCCGCCGTTTCCGAAAATCAGCAGTTTGCCGCCCGCAGCCAGAACGGTAGCCAGCAGTTCGGCGGATTCGCGGATCTTGTCGACCTGCTGGCGGATAAAGGCGTCCTTGACCGCCAGGGCGTCCTCGAGAATGGCCAGTATCCGATGGGTGGGATCCACGGGGGCAGACCTCCTGGTCTTCAGGACGCCTTGGCGGTGAGGCGGCGCTGAAGGCTTTCGATCTCGTCGCGGGCATCGTAGCCGCGCTCGAGGGCGGCTTCGAAAGCCTCGAGCGCCGCCGCGACGTGGTCTTGCTTGAGCAGCAGACGTCCCAGACGGTAGTGGTAAAGACCACTGGCCGGCTCCAGCGCCACACTCTGCCGGCAGAAGAGCGTGGCGATCTCCGGGTTTTCCCCCTGAAGATCGAACAGGTGTCCGATGGCCGACAGTGAAGCGGCGTCGCCGGGGTTCTGTTTGACGGCCCGCTTGTAGGCGGCGATGGCCTCTTGCGGGCGCTCCAGGGCTTCGTAACACTGCCCGAGACAGGCTTGGGCGGGGCCGGCCGCGGGTTGAAGGCCGGCCGCCTTTTCCAGAAAACCGACCGCCTGGGCGGGTTCGCCTGTGGTCAGGTAAAGCTTGCCGGTCTGAAAGGCCACCTCAAAAAGGTCGGGATTGATCCGGCCGGCTTCGTGAAAACATGCCAGGGCCTCGTCGTTGCGCGCCTGGAGCATGTGCACCAGACCGCTGTTATAGCGCGCCAGCGCTTCTTCGGAATCCAGGAAGACGGCGGTCTCGAAGGCCGCCAGGGCCTCGTCCAGCCGACCCAGAAGCCCGTAACAGACCCCCAGGCTGTTGTGCACGTTGACTTCGGTGGGGTTCAGCAGAAGCGCCCGTCTGAACTCTTCGACGGCCCCGTCGAAATCCTTTTCCTGGTATAACCGGTCGCCGCTGATGTTTAAACTGACAGCGTCGAACACCACCCGGCTGCCGGGCCCGAAAAAAGCGGCGTGCTCAAGGGCCTTGCGGGCGTTGGCGAGCATCTGGCGCCGGTGGTAATTGATGCAGGGGAACATGGCGATGCCGACGGACACGGTTTCCGTGCGCCGCAGGGAGAGGCCCTGCTGGATGCGCCGGGCGGCCTCACGGCACTGCGGCGCGTTTCGCCCGGGCAAAAAGCAGGCGATTGCATCGGCCCCGATCTCGGCCCAGAGGCCGTTTTGATCCCGGCAGAGGCGCTCCACCACCTGCCCGAGATCCCTGCGGAGGGTTTCCAGCTGCCCGTCGCGCTGCCCGTCGTCACCGACATCCAGGGGGTCGATGCGGATGGCCAGCGTCCCGAAGCCGCCCGCGCTTTCCAGGCGCGGCATGGCGCGCGCCAGAAACGCAGTTTCGGCCTGTTCATCGGCCGCAAAGGGCGGGGCTGTCGCCGGCGCGGCGCCCAGCGCCGATTCAGCCGCCCGCACGGCCGCCGGCGCGCCGGCGGGGGGCTTGTTGCGGGAGAAGAGAAATTCGCGGCCTGAACCGCATTGGGTCTGAATTTTGGGGTCATTTGGGGTCATTTGGGGCTCTTTTCAGTAGGGTTGCGAAGGCCTCGACAATAATGGCGGCCTCGCCTTCCTGAAGCGTGCGGGAATCCAGGATCAGCAGGTCGTCTTCAATCCGCGCGATAACCGGCGGTGTCCCGGCCCGCAGGGCCGCTTCAACCCGGCTGACAGAAAGCCCCCGGATACTGACCGCCACGCACAGGCTGCGCAGGTCCAGCAGCGGCAAGGCGCCGCCGCCGGCCTTGGAGGCCAGCTCGCGCAGCGAGATCCCCAAACGCTCATCGCCCAGGGCCGCAAGCGCTTCACTCAACTGGCGGGCGCGGCCTTGGGTGACCGCGAAGGGCATCGTGATCATCTGCAGGGTGGGGATCGCCGCCACGGCGCGCCGCGGGTCGCGGTAAAGCCGCAAGGTGCCCTCCAGGGCCGCCAGGGTCAGCTTGTCGATGCGCAGCGCACGGGTGAGGGGGTTTTGCTTGATGCGTTCGATGCTCGCCCGCCTCCCGACAATCAGCCCCGCCTGGGGGCCGCCGAGCAGCTTGTCGCCGCTGAAGGTGACCACATCGGCGCCGGCCGCCACGGACTCTTGGACGGTGGGCTCCTTGGCCAGCCCGTAGTGCGAAAAGTCGATAAACGTCCCGCTGCCCAAATCTTCCATCACCGGCAGGCCGTGCTCGGCGCCAAGCGCCACCAGCTCGCGCAACGACACCTCGGCCGAAAACCCGACGATGCTGTAATTGCTCTTGTGGACCTTGAGCAGCAGGGCGGTTTGGTCATCCACGGCGCCGGCATAATCCCTCAGGTGCGTGCGGTTGGTGGTTCCCACCTCGCTCAGAATACCGCCGCTTTTGGCCATGACGTCCGGGATGCGAAAGGCGCCGCCGATCTCCACCAGCTCCCCGCGCGAGACGATCACCTTTCGCCCCCGGGCCAGGGTTTCCAGGCACAGCAGCACCGCCCCGGCGTTGTTGTTGACCACCATGGCCGCCTCGGCGCCGCTGATCTCGCAGAGGACGTCCTCCACGGCCGTATAGCGGGAGCCGCGCCTGCCAGCCGCCAGATCGAACTCCAGGTTGGAATAGCGGCTGGCGATCTCCGCCAGGTTATCCAGGACCGGCGCGGCCAGCAGCGAGCGCCCAAGGTTGGTGTGCACGACGATGCCGCTGGCATTGACCACCCGTTTGAGATTGTGGGCCATCGCCTGCGCAACCCGCCCCAGGACCTCCTCGACAATCGTCTCCAGGGCCGGGCTTTGGGCGGGCGCCTGGGCGCCGCCGGCGAGAATCCGCTCCCGCCATGCGTCCAGTGTCAACCGGGCACAGCGCACCAGGACGGCTTTGGGCACGTCGGCGACTGCGGCGATCCGCCCCAGCGCCGCGAGAATCCGGTCGACGCCGGGCAGCATTCGCAGCAGATTGCGTTGGCTGTCATTTGGTGCCATGCGTTTTCCTTCTCAGCGGCCGGCGGTCGGCAGCACCGCCCTGCAGGCCCGCGGACCGCAGGCCGCCACCGGCATGCAGGTCCCCGGCAGGGCCTTCAGCTCGAGGGGCTTGGTTTTTCCGATCAAAAAGGTGCCGGAGGGCACGTAATGGCGTTTCAATCCGGGGAGTTGTCCATCTTTGACTCAAATTCTGGATGAAATCCGTCAACCGATTTTAATTAGCATCCGCCACGCGGATTTATCAATGGATTTCTCTGGACTACCCGAATTTACCGAAAAATTGGTTTTCGTCCAACCGGAATTCCGATATGAACGCTGCGGGGGCCAGGGCGTTTCAGGCAACGCCGGCGCCCCCGCCAACGGCCCCCGGTGACCCCCGGCGCTACCGCCTGGAACATCGCGGGTGATGCTCGATCCACCTCCGACAAGGAAACTGCCATGGAAAGCCGTATCATCCTGCCCCTGGACAATCTTCCCTGGAACCGGGCCCGCGACATCATCACCCGCACCAGCGGTCGGGTGTGGGGCTACAAGATCAGGCGCGCGGTGCTCGACCGCGGGCTTGGGGTCCTTGCGGACATCAGACCGTACGGCCGCGTGATGCTGGATTTCAAGCTCTACGACATCCCCAGCGCCATGACCGAGTCACTGCGCCAACACCTCTCCGCCGGCGCCGACATCACCACCGTGCACTGCACAGCCGGCTATGACCCGGCGGCGGAAGGCCTCAGCGGGGACAAACTGGCCGGCGTCACCATCCTGACCTCCATCGGGCCGGAGCATTTCAGCCGCTACTACCGCGGCGCCAGCATTGCAGCCATGGTAGCCGGCATGGCGCGCGAGGCCGCCGGCCGCTATGGCTACCTGGTCTGCTCGGCCCGTGAGCTGCGCGGGATCGACAATATCCCCATCAAAAAAATATGCCCGGGAATTCGCCCCGCCTGGTACACCCGAGGCGATGACCAGCAGCGCACCGCCACACCGGCCGACGCCATCCGTGCCGGCGCCCACTTGCTGGTGATCGGCCGCCCCCTGCTAGAAGCCGAAGACATCCGGGACGCACTGGCGCGCACCAACCAGGAAATCGCGTCGGCCCTGCAGCCTGGATCGGAAATTCCGCCCGCCACCCCCGCGGCCGCTTCCTGATCAAGCCACAGCCGGGCCAGGCGACCGGGCCACAGGATTCAGCAGGCGGGTCGCAGAAACTCCCGCAGGGCATAATCGCGCACGGCATTGGGATGGAAGAGCACCGAGTAGTGGTTGGCGCCGGGGAGATCCACGCATCGAAGCTGGGGCATCTGCCGGCGCATTTCAGCCACGGCGTGATCCGGCAGCAGGATGTCGTCGGGCGCGAGCAGCCCCTTGAGGGCCCGCAGGATCAGGAGCGGACAGCGAACCCGGGGATACAGCGCGCCCACATCCAGTTCGCCCAGCTGCTGGATTTCCTCCAGAATGTGCTCGGCCTGGATGTTGGCGCGCACCCCATCTGGAACGGTTTCGAGCTCGTAGCGAAAGTAGGTCTCCAGGGCCAAGGACCAGGGCTGGAGAAAGGGGGTCTGACGGCGCGCCCGCAGATAGGCCTCGGCATCCGCATAGACCTGCGCCAGCCGTTGAAGGGCCGGCTGGATGCCCGTGAAGACCCGCTGGGTTTCCGCCTCCGAAAGCTGTCCACCGCCATCCCAGAGGACCGCCCGGATGACGCGCTCGGGATAGCGGGCCGCAAAGGCCAGGGTGATGACGGCCCCCAGGGAGTGGCCCATGATGACCGCCGATTCCAGGTCCAGGTGGTCCAGCAGGCTCTTTAGATCCGCCACGTGGTGGGCGACGCTGTAACCGTGCGGCGGCCGTCCGGAGCGCCCCCGACCGCGCAGATCGGGTGCTGCGACCCGAAACCGCGGAAAAAGCTGTCGGGCCGCCGGATCCCAGCAGCGGCAGTTGGCGGTCAGCCCATGGATGCAGACCACCCGGGGCCCCTGCCCCTCCCAGAGGGCCATGTGGAGATCGATCCCGTCTCCGCGCGCGGTTTCAAATCGAGGCTTCAGCAGCATGTGATCCGCCCCCCAAAGACGAGGAAAAAACGCCGCCGGGCAGCCTACCCCTCTTGCGGCGACTCCCGGTCCAGCCCGAAAGCGTTATGCAGCACCCGAACGGCCAGCTCTGCGTATTTTTCGTCGATCACGCACGAAATCCGGATTTCCGAGGTACTGATCAGCCGGATATTGATGTTTTCGCTGGCCAGGGCCGCAAACATTTTGGTGGCGACACCGGAATGGCTTTTCATCCCCAGCCCGGTCACCGACACCTTGGCGGTGTCGTCCCGGCCCTGGACGGCTTTGGCCCCGATCTCGGCGGCCACCTGCTCTTCGATCTCCATGGCCTGGCGGTAACCGGTTCTTGGAACGGTAAAGGTGATGTCATTGCGCCCACCCGAGGGGGAAGTCTGAATGATCATGTCCACCAGGATGCCGGCTTCGGCGATCGGCGCAAACACCTTGTGGGCGATGCCGGGCCGATCGGGTACCTGCACCAGGGTGATGCGGGCTTGATTTTTGTCACAGGTCACGCCGGATACGACAACTCGTTCCATGTAGGAATCCTCCTCCACCACCATGGTGCCCTCCTCATCCACAAAAGATGATCGCACGTGAATCGGCACATTGTATTTTTTGGCAAACTCCACCGACCGGATCTGGAGCACCTTGGCCCCGAGGCTGGCCATCTCCAACATCTCGTCGAAAGAGATGGTGTGAAGCTTGCGCGCCTTATGGCAGATGTTGGGGTCCGCGGTATAAATGCCGTCCACATCGGTGTAGATTTCGCACATATCGGCCTTGAGGGCCGCGGCGATGGCAACGGCCGAGGTGTCCGAGCCGCCGCGGCCCAGGGTGGTGATGTTGCCGTTGAAGTCACTGCCCTGGAAGCCCGCCACCACCACGATATTGCGATGTTTCAAGAGCTCGGGAATCGGCCCGCCGCCGATATCGCGGATCCGGGCGTTGCCGAACTTATCGTCGGTGAGCACCTTGACCTGGAATCCCATCAGGGACTGGGCAGGGTATTTCATGTCCTTGAGCATCATGGCCAACAGCGCCGCGGTGGTCTGCTCGCCGGTGGCCAGGAGGACATCGAGTTCCCGCTTGTCGGGAACCGGGGTCACCTTGTGGGCCATCTCGATGATACCGTCGGTCACCCCGGCCATGGCCGAAAGAATGACCACCACGTCGTTGCCCTGGTTGTAGGTTTTGGTGACCCGGTTGGCCACATTGCGAATACGGTCGAGATTGGCGACCGAGGTGCCGCCGAACTTTTGAACGATGAGGGCCATGGGAGTTTATGCCTCAGTTTCAGGTTATGGAATCGATGGCTGCGAAAAAAATCCCACCGCCGCGGTTCGCCCTGGTCGCTCCGGGCGCCAGGCGAAACCGCCGCTGACCGGCAGTTCGAATTTATTCCCGCAACCGGATGTCTGACGTTTCCTGCTGGGACAACTGCGATTCGGCGAGGGTTTCTATCAGATTGCGGCTTTCACGTCCAGTGGCAGCAAGGGTGATCCGACGGGCATCCTCATTTTGGAATTCAAGCTGAACCGCCATGTAATCGGTCAGGAACCCCTCCGGCAGCCGTTCGGACCACTCGATCGCCAGCACTCCGTCGCCGCCGACCATTTCATCCAATCCGAGCGCCGTCAGATCGCCGACCGCCCCCGAAAGGCGGTAGAGATCGGCGTGGTAGAGCGGCACCCGACCGGGGTAGACGTTCACCAGGGTAAAAGTCGGGCTGGTGATGTAATAGTCCGCCGGGACCTCCAGGCCCCCGGCCAAGCCCTGAACAAAGGCTGTTTTACCGCTGCCAAGCCCCCCCGTCAAGGCCACCACCATACCGGCCGCCATCCGGGCGCCAAGCGCCCGGGCCAGGGCCTGGGTTTCGCCGACCGAGTGCGTGATGATCTGGATTCGGTCTGTCATGAGGCTTCCCACTAGCGGTCGCCCGTCAGAAAGGCCGACCGTCTTGGCATCGGGGATGACGTCAGGGCCGCCACCGGAACGGCTCAGAAACCGGCGGCAGAGGGCATCGTCGGATCCGTCCCCCCGGCCAGCTCCCGGAACTGGCGGGGAATCGCGGCCATCACCTCCGATGCCAGATACCCGCACGGCGCCACCTGGCGGGCCACGCCATCCGCGGCCCGCCCGTGCACATAGACCCCGGCGCGGGCGGCTTCAGCCGGCGGCACCCCCCGCGCCACCAGGCCTGCAATGACGCCGGTGAGAACGTCGCCCATACCGCCGGCGGCCATTCCGGGGTTGCCGGTGGGGTTCACATAAACCGCACCGTCGGGGTGGGCCACAACGGTCCCGGCGCCCTTGAGCACCAGGTGGACATTGAACTGGCGGGCGAAATCGCGGGCGCAGGCGATGCGGTCGGTCTGCACCGCCTGTACCGTGCCACCGGTCAGACGGGCCATTTCCCCGGGATGGGGGGTCAGAATGACCGGACCCTCGAGGCTCTTTAAAAGACCGGGCTCCCCCGCCAGACAGTTCAGGCCGTCGGCGTCGATCACGAGGGGCAGGCGGCAGGCCGACAAAACCTGCCGCACCAGGGCGCGGGTTTCCGCCCCGGTGCCCAGCCCCGGCCCGAGGGCCAGACATTTTTTTCCGGCAAGCAGCCCGAGGATCTCCTCGCCGGCCGCGGATCCCAGGCCGCCATCGGCCGCCGCGGGCAGCGGGACGGTCATGGCCTCGAGCACCAGGGTTTCCAGCACCGCATTCAAGCCGGCCGGCACGCCGAGGCTCACCAGGCCGGCGCCGCTGCGCAGGGCGGAAAGCGCCGTCATGGCGGCGGCGCCGGTTTTGCCGGGAGTGCCGGCCAGCACCAACAGGTGGCCGCTGGTGCCCTTGTGGGCGTCGGCCGGCCGCGCCGCCAGCGCGCTGGCAAAGGCCTGGGGGGTCAGCAGGTAGTGACGGGGATGGGCCTTTGCGACGATGTGCGGCGGGATCCCGATATCGATCACCCGCAGGGCGCCGCTGAAGGCCGCCCCGGGCTGCAGAAAGTGCCCGGTCTTGGCCAGACCGAAGGTGGCCGTCGCCTGCGCCCGGATGCAGGCGCCGCAGGGCTGGCCGGTGTCAGCGTTGATGCCGGAGGGAATATCGACGGCAAACACCGGGCGCTCGCAGTGGTTGATAAACTGGATCACGCTGCGATAAAACCCTCTGACCTCGGAGGTCAGCCCGGTGCCCAAGATGGCGTCGATCCATAGATCAACGGCGGCCATCTCCCCCCGGCGGGCGGCCAAGGCGGCCTCGTCCGGCACGGCCACCACCGGCACCGACAAGGACGCCAGCAGACCGAGGTTGGCGGCGGCATCCCCCTGGACACGCTCCGGCGTGCAGAGCAGATAAACGGTCACCGCAAATCCCCGCTGGGCCAGGCAGCGGGCCATGACGAAGCCATCGCCGCCGTTGTTGCCGGGCCCGGCGGCGACCGCCAGCCTGCGGCCCGTCAGGTCGGGAAAGCGCTCCAGCAGAAAGCCGGTCGCGCCGCGGCCGGCGATTTCCATCAGCACCCGCCCCGGGATCCCGAAACCCTCGATGGTTTCCCGGTCCATCGCCTGCATCTGCGAAGCCGTGACAAGGTTCATGGCGGCGATCTTCTCCTGCGGTTTTTGGTTCAGCGCGCAGCCCGCAACGCGCGGCTTTCCAGCAGCGCCAGCAGCTCCCGGCTCTTGGCATCCATCTCACGGGCACCGGCTTGATCGGCTTCATGGTCATAGCCGAGGAGGTGCAGAATCCCGTGAACCAGGAGCGCGATGAAGTGCTCCACCATCGGGATGCCGGCCTCACGGCCCTCGGCCGCGGCGGTATCCGCCGAGATCACCACGTCCCCTAAAAGGTGGGGCGAAATTTCGACAAACTCGCCTTCCTGCATGGGAAAGGCCAACACGTTGGTGGGGCCGCTGCGCTGCAGATAGTGCTGGTTTAGCTCGGCAATTTCGGCGTCGTCGACAATCACGATGGACAGCTCGGCCTCAGGACAGTCCAAGGCGCTTAAGACGACCTGTGCCACCTGCTTTATTTTCTTTAGGGGGATCGGCTGACGGTTTTGCCGGTTGTCGATCAGAACTTCCATTTTTGCTTTTCCCGCTGACGGCGGCCAGATTTTCACTGTATTCGATCCGGTGGTGGTGAATGCCGTTGAGAATCATGTTGAAACTCTTGGCAATCTGGTGCAGGTCCTTGAGGGTCAGCTCGCACTCGTCCAGCTGGCCGTCTGAAAACACCTTGTTGATCAGGTTCTGAACATGCCCCTGAATGCGCGAAGGGGTGGGGTTTTCCAGGGTGCGCGAGGCCGCTTCGACGACATCGGCCAGCATCACCAGCCCGGCTTCGCGGGTCTGGGGGCGGGGGCCGGGATAGCGAAAGTCGTCGATATTGACGTTTTCCTCGCCTCTGCGCTGTTTGGCCTTTTCCAGAAAATAACTGATCAGGCTGGTGCCGTGGTGCTGCCGGATGGTATCCGTGATCGCTTGGCCGAGCTTGTTTTCCCGGGCGATTTCGACCCCCTCCTTGACGTGCGAAATCAGGATCAGGGCGGACATCGACGGCGCCAGCTTGTCATGCTTGTTTTTGCCTTGGATCTGGTTTTCAACGAAATAGAGCGGCTTACGGATCTTGCCGATATCGTGGTAATAGCCGCAAACCTTGGCCAGCAGAGAGTTGGCGCCGATGGCCGTGGCGGCGGCCTCCACCATCGAGCCCACAATCACGGAGTGGTGGTAGGTGCCGGGGGCCTCGATCATCAGGCGCCGCAAAATCGGGCGGTCCAGGTTGGCCAGTTCCAGCAGTTTAATGTCGGTGGTGTAATCGAAGGCGACCTCCAGCAGGGGGGCGATCCCGGCCGCGACGAGCCCCGCGCCGAAACCACCCAGAAAGGCAAACGCCCAGTCCCACAGCAGCCGGATGCCGGTGAGATCGCCGTTAAAGAAATTCAAGGCCGTTACCAGAACGATGTTGAGCAGGCCGATACGGGTGCCGGCCCGGATAAAGGCCTTGCGCTCACGACAGTTCTGAAGCCAGTAAGCCGCCATGGAGCTGCTGATCAGGAAGTAGACGAAGATCTCCAGGCGGTTGTTGAAAAGAACGGCCACCGAAAAGGCGGTAACGACCGAGAAGGCGATGGCCCAGTCCAAACACAGAAAAAGGCAAACGCTCATGGCGCCTGCCGCCAGCGGGATGCCGTAGGAGATTGCGCCGGGGGTGATGCCGAAAGGCTCGTTGACCGCAATCGAGCGCGCCAAAAGAAACGAGATCTTCGCCAAAAAAAGAAAGATCAGAAAAACCGTCGCCAGAAAAAGAAGGGTTTTGTTGTGACCCTGCCCGCCCGGGATCTGCAGCCGCGCGTGCAGGGTGCAGGTGGTCAGCAGCAGGCAGAGGATCAGCAGCCCGGTGCCGGCGCTGCGGACCCACAGCTGGGTGCTGCGGGTCTGGTCCTGGAGGGTTTGCAGTTTGAGAAGCTGCACCGGGGTGACCCGTTCGCCCTCCCGCAGCAGCATTTCGCCGGCCTTGATCTGGTAGAGGACCGGCTTGATCTCCGCCGCGGCGGCATCCTTGCGGGCTTCGGTCTCATTGCGGTTCAGGGTGATGTTGGGCTGGATCAACTGCTGGATGAAATCCACCACGAGATTGCGCAGGGTGTAATCCAGGTCCTTGAGGTATGGCTGCCCGATGATCCGTACCATGGACTTGGCCTGGTCCAGGCCGTAGAAGGGTTCGAAATTGAAGACCGGTTTTTGGCTCTGGGAGCCCACGACCCGCAGCATGATGCCCTTGTCGGCCACCCGCAGCAGGATCTCCTTGTTGGAGATCACGCCGGTTTCTAAGATCTTGGCCAGAATGTCGTTGATCAAACCGCTGACGGCCTCGCCAAAGGCATGTTTTTCGAGGATGGCGTAGGCACCGTCATTGACCACGATCCCCAATTCGGACTGAAAATCGTCCTTCAGCTGCAAGACCCGTTCGTGGCGATCGGCGGCGATCTCATCCTGGCTGGGTGCGCCCGGTTTCAGCTGGGTGGGGTTGTCGGTAACGGCCGGCACCGTGGAATCGCCGGCCAACTGCGGCTCGGGCGGCGCAGCCGCCGCCGGGGGGCGGTAAACGGCCTGCACAAGGCTGAAAGCCCGATCCACCCGACGCTTCAGCCGGCCGGCCAGCCCCGTGTCAAAATCGTATACCGTGAGAATGCTGTCGGCCGCCTGGCGCCGCTTGGCCTCGGTGGCGATCCTGTCCTCGATGAAGAAATCCTTGGGCGCCTTGACGTCCCCTTGGGCCACGTCCCCGACGGCGTAGCTTCGCCGGGTGACCACCAGGTTCGGGTAGAGCATCAGGGTGAAGAGGACCGTCACGACCACCAGTATCCCCCACCGGACCGCCGTGTTGGATCCAAAAAAGGAAATGACGGCTTCTTTTCTTTTACTGTATTTCATAGGGGGAACTTACGCTTCAGGCCGGGCATTGCCAAGCTCTTCGTAGGCCCGGATGATATCCTGCACCAGCCGGTGGCGGACCACATCTTCCTTGGAAAAGAAGGCGAAAGCGATGCCGGCGATTTCCCGGAGAATTTTTTTGGCCTCCACCAGGCCGGAGGCCCGGTTGGCCGGCAAATCGATCTGGGTGATATCGCCGGTGATCACCGCCTTGGAGTTGAAGCCGATGCGGGTCAGGAACATTTTCATCTGCTCCGAGGTCGTGTTCTGGGCCTCGTCCAGAATGATGAAGGAATCGTTCAGTGTCCGACCGCGCATGAACGCCAGGGGGGCCACTTCGATTACCCCTTGCTGCATGAGCGCCCCGACCTTTTCAAACCGCATCATATCGTGCAGCGCATCGTACAAGGGCCGCAGATAGGGGTCGACCTTGTCGGCCAGATCCCCGGGCAGAAACCCGAGGGCCTCCCCGGCCTCCACGGCCGGACGGGTCAGAATGATGCGGCTGACCTGGCTCTTGGTCAGCGCCGCGACCGCCATGGCCATGGCCAGGTAGGTTTTTCCGGTCCCGGCGGGTCCGATCCCGAAAACGATATCGTAGCTGCGAATGGCGTCGATGTATTTTTTCTGGGACAGGCTTTTGGGCGTGATGGCTCTTTTTTTGGCGGTGATGTAGACCGTGTCGAGAAAGATATCCTTGAGCCGGGCGCGATCGTTGCCGCTGAGGGCCCGCACAGCGTAGCCGACGTCGTTGGGGTAGACCGGGTAGCCCTCCTCCAGCAGCCCGTAGAGCTGGCTGAGGATGTTGTGCGCAAGGTCCGTCTCGATGGGGTCGCCCTCGATCAGTACCTCACTTCCGCGGGCGGAAATCCGGACCCCCACGGCGTCGGCAATCTGCAGCAGGTTGTGGTTGTGCTCACCAAAAAGCCGCCGGGCCAGTTCATTGTCGTCCAACGTCAGTTTGGCCTGTTTGGGCTGCACGTCTTTTTGCATAGGTGCCTTGGTTCTCCCGGCCGCGGGTCTGGCGATGCTTGCCCTGCGGAGTTGCAATTTATACCACAGCTTTTTTGGCGATTGCAAACGGCAAATCACCTTGGCAGCAGTCTGGAGGAAAAATGGCTTGACGGGATTTTTTCGAATTTGATAGTCTTATAATTTAGTTTCAACAGGTCCCGCCCTCTTGCAGGCAACATGTGCCGCCTTACCTTGGGAAGCTGCCCAACCTGATGAAGCCCACAGCGCCTCGGTTTCCGACGGCCAACCGAAAAATTCGCGCCGCGCAGCGCCTGAAACTGCTTGCAGCGCCGTCAGCCCTGAGCCAACAGGGGGGAATATGAACCCGTTTGATGCGGTCGTTATCGTTATCCTGGTGTTCTGCCTGATCCGAGGCCTGTTTCGGGGGCTGATCAAGGAAGTGGCGTCCATTGTCGGGGTTTTGGCGGGCTTTTACGCCGCCTATACCTATTACGCCACTCTGGCGGACTTCCTGACCGACTGGCTCGCCCACCGCGACTATACCAACCTCCTGAGCTTCCTGCTGATTTTCTGCGGTGTCTTTTTCATCATCAGCCTGCTGGGCGTGGTGGTCAAATACCTCCTCAACATTGCCTACCTGGGGTGGTTTGACCGAATGTGCGGCGCCGGTTTCGGCTTCAGCAAGGGGATCCTGATCACCGCCGTGCTGCTGATCGTGCTGACCGCGTTTCTGCCCAAAGGCGCCCCGCTGATCAAAAATTCGCGGCTGTCGCCCTATGTCGCCAGCATTGCCGAAAACATGGCCCGGGTGGTTTCGCCACAAATGAAAAAGCAGTTTCAAACCAAACTTGAGGAGTTGAAGAAAGCATGGCGCCACCCCATTTAGACCCCTCGTCAGCGGCACCCGCTGCGGACAGCCTGGCGGCCATGGTTCGGCTGGTAGACACCCTTCGCGGTGAAAACGGCTGTCCGTGGGACCGCAAGCAGACCACCCAAACCCTCAGCGTCTACCTGATCGAAGAGGTTTTCGAGCTGGTGGAAGCGATCACATCGGGCAGCCGCGAAGCGATCTGCGAGGAACTCGGCGACGTTTTTTTCCAGATCGTTTTCATGGCCCGCCTGCTGCAGGAAGAGGGCAAGTTCGATCTCGGCGAAGTCATCGCCGTCAACACCGAAAAGATGATCCGCCGCCACCCGCATGTCTTCGGCAACACCAGCGTCGCCGACAGCGCCGAGGTCCAAAAACAGTGGCGCCGGATCAAGCAAAAGGAAACCCCCCATACCCATCGGATGTCCATTCTGGACGCGGTGCCCACCGGCCTGCCGGCACTGATGCGGGCCTACCGGGTTTCGGAGCGCGCAGCCGGAAGCGGGTTTGACTGGGAGGATCTTGCCGGGGTGATGGACAAAGTCGAGGAGGAGTGGGCGGAGTTCAAGACGGCCGTGGGCGAGGCGCACGCTGCACCGGAAACCCGTGAGGCGGTTGCGATGGAGTTTGGCGATCTGCTCTTTACGCTTGCCAACGTGGCCCGTTTTGCCAAGATCCACCCGGAAACCGCGCTATCGAGCGCCACCGAAAAGTTCAGCCGCCGTTTTCGCCAGATGGAAGCCCAGATCACCGCGACCCGCCGCAGCCTGGATGCGGTCGGCCGCGCCGAACTGGACCGCTTGTGGCAGCAGGCAAAGGCGGCAACCGCCGGCCCTGCGACGCTGCCGCCGGCCGCGGACAGCGGGGAAGCGCCTGCACCCCCTTAACCCCTTTGCTTCAGGCCCTATTCTCATGATTGCGATTATCGATTACGATGCCGGCAACCTGGCCAGCGTCAAACGCGCGGTGGCGCACATCGGATTTGACTGCCGGGTCACCAATGACCTCGGCCGGATCGCGGCGGCCGACCGGATTATTTTTCCGGGTGTCGGCGCTGCTGGAACGGCCATGCAAAGCCTGCGCAAATTGGGGCTCGAAAGGGCCCTGAAGGCGGCCTACCAGGCCGGCAAACCGATTCTCGGGATCTGTCTCGGCACTCAAATCGTTCTTTCCCACAGCCGGGAAAACGATACCGCCTGTCTGGGTCTGCTCAAGGGTGAGGTAGACGCCTTCGACCGCCACGCGCTGCTTCCCGACGGCGGTCAACTCAAAATCCCCCACATGGGCTGGAACCACATCCAACGCCTGAAGCCGCATCCCCTTCTGGCGGATATCGGCCCGGAAGACGAATTTTACTTCGTCCACAGCTTTTACCCCAGCCCTGAAGATCCCGACCACCTTCTGGCGACGACCACCTACGGGGTCACTTTTGCCTCCGTCATCGGATGCCGCAACCTGGTCGCCACCCAGTTCCATCTCGAAAAAAGCGGCCGGCCGGGGTTGACCATGCTGAAAAACTTCTGCACCTGGTCGCCATCCTGAAAAAGCCAATGGTGGCGGCCGCGCCGACAAGAGGTTTCAGTTTTTTTCTGCGGCGCACCCCGCCCGCCTCGGCTAGGCCGGAGGAGGCATCATCGACCGGGGCCCTTGCCCCTTCGCCGCTGGCAGCCCCCCCAAAAAAAGGGGTAAGTAAAAAACCAGACGGTTTCGCAAAAAGTTCAAGTTCAAGGCGCGCAAATCTCGAGGAGTGAGGCGTACTACTGTACGCCGCAGCGACTTCGAGATGCAGCGCAACGCAGAAATTGGACTTTTTGCGGAACCGTCAAACAAACGAGTCGAAGCATGCTGAGCAAACGCATCATTCCCTGTCTGGATGTCCGCGAGGGGCGCACGACCAAGGGCATCAAATTCAAAAACAATATCGACATCGGCGACCCGGTGGCGATGGCGCGGCACTACTATGAGGCCGGCGCGGACGAAATCGTCTTCTACGACATCACCGCTTCCTACGAGAAGCGGGACATCATGATCGACGTGGTCCGGCGGGTGGCGGAAACCATCTTTATTCCTTTCTCGGTGGGTGGCGGCATTCGGACGGTTGAGGACATGCGCGCGGTCCTGCTGGCGGGCGCGGAGAAGGTCAGCGTCAACTCGGCGGCCGTCAGGAACCCGGAAATCATCGCTCAGGGGGCGAAGGCCTTCGGCAGCCAGTGTGTGGTGCTGGGGATGGACGTCAAATATGTTGGAACGAAGGATGGCATTCCTTCAGGCTACGAAATCGTCATCAACGGCGGCCGCACCTATATGGGAATCGACGCCCTGGCCTGGGCTCTGCAAGCCCAGGCGCTGGGTGCCGGAGAGATCTGCCTGAACTCCATCGACGCCGACGGCACCCGGGAAGGCTATGAATTGAATCTGACGCGGCTGATTTCCGAAAATGTGACCGTTCCGGTGATCGCCTCCGGAGGTGCCGGGACACCGGCCCATATCGCGGAGGTCCTGACCCGCGGCAGGGCCGACGCCGCCCTGATCGCCTCCATGGTCCACTACGGCACCTATACCATTGCAGGCATCAAGTCATACCTGAATGCGCGCGGAATCAGCGTTCGCAGCAGCTGGTAAGGGCTTGCTGCAGGACCGCAGCCAGGCGCAGCGTGACCCGGCCGCCCGCAAGCGGGCCCCGGCGCCGACCAGCCTTTACCTGGAGAGCCTGCGCCGCGCGCCTTTCCCGGCTCAGACATAATCGCCGCGCCGGAAGCGAATCACCTCCACGTTGGCGGCGACCGCCGAACGGGTCGCAAGCGTCTGCAGGTCCGCGTCGTGTTGCAGTCCTGCATCGGCCGCGGCCATCAACCGATCGGCCTGGGCTTGGATTTCAGCCACCAACGGCGCGATCTCCCTCAGGCTTTTGGCAGGGTCCGCAAGTTGATGGGCATAGACGTCCATCAGGTCGATCAGCCGACCGGTGCGGTCGACGAGCGCGCTACTATCGTTTTCGACGGACGGCATCACCGCCGACTGGATCTCTCCCAAAGCGCCTGCCCCAGGGGCTGCCGGGGGGCATGTCGGGCCGGCTTCCAGGCTTTTTTGGAGGGTTTCCTGAAAACCGGTGCATCCTGTCTTTTGAATATCACGGAGTTGGGGCGGCTGCAGGCTGGCCTGAACAGGGGAAATTTGAGTCATGGATGAACCTCCTGAAAAATTTTTCATGAGAATAAGCAAAAAAAAGGCCGGTTTTTCAAAACCGGCCTTTTTTTATTATTAACGCTGTATTTTTAGAGTGTTATAGAAGAAACAATCCAGATCATGCTCCTGGGAAATCTTTCAAGGGGAAAAATTTGCCTACCTCCGGCAACTATCACCAGCCGCACCCGCCCGCCACGCGACCGACCATCTTTTCGGCGACCCGCAGCGGGCTTAAATCGTAGCGCCCCGCATTGAGGGCGTTGCGCAGCGGCTCGACCGCCTCGGCCCGGATTTCCGGGGCCAAGCGCACCGCCGAGTGCGCCACCTGGGCCATACGACTGGCTGACGATATCTGCACCACCGGGGTCTCCTGACCAATGATCTCACCGCCACGGGACGACGGGCTGTTGATTTTCGGCGGTCCCGCCGGGTTTCGGGAGAAGGCCGTCATCTGCAGCACCTCGCCACCGCCTGCCGAACTGGATACTGCTTTCATTACAGACCTCCAGAGCTTGGCGTCATTTCCTTGCCAACCGCTTCCCGCACCAGCTCTTCCAGACGCTGGCTGAGGAACCGGGAGTCCTCGACGGGCAAATTAAGGGCCATTTTCTCGTTGCTGGCATCGATCACATTGAAGGCGAAATGGGCCGTTTCTTTCCGTGACGGCGGTCGTTCCAGATTGCCGGCGAGCGACGGACCCCCTTCCCCCGGGAGGGCGTCGGCCTCCATTGAACCAAAGCGCGAAATCCTTTCGAGGATATCCGCAGCCACCTTATCGATGACGGCCTGCCGCTTGCCCTCGTCCGAGATATTGATCTTTCCGATAAGCGGCTTTTCACCGCCCGCACTGGCCCCCAACCCATCGCTGGGCTGGCTCAATTGACGGGTGTAGACCTTCAGCACATTATGAATTTGATAAGAGGGAACGTACATCGGTCTTCATCCTCGATGGCTTCGCCGTGCGACCCGCAACGTGGTCTTTATACCCTCACTCTCCAGGGGGGTGACGGTCAGCAGGCGGTCATCTTTAAAGGCTACTATCGGTAGCACGACGGCCGGGCTTAACCTTCAACCTTCTGCAAGTATTTAAATTATATATAATTTAACCATAAGCCGGCACTTTTTTTGTGGTGACCGACCACGGGGCGGCGCCCCCCCCAAAACCACCGGAAGCGCGTCAGTCGTCAAACTCGCCGGTAGCGCCCTTGTCGGTTTCCAGGGTTGCCGCACGTGCCACAATCTTTTCGGGGGTCCAGTCGGCGGGGTTTTCGATCTGCTGCGCCTTGGGGCCGGGGTCATGGGAACCGGCCGCCAGAATGGCGTCGATGACCATCGGGGCGGTGTCAGCCGCATTCAGCACAGTGACCAGCATATTGTACACGAACGCTTCGACCCGTCGGGCCATGCGTTCCCGGACCACTTTGGGCTGCCCAAGCAGCTTATTTTCAAATGGGAGGTTCAGTTTTTTGTAGTTGCCCCCCTTGATCCCGGCGGCATCCGCATAGGCCACCATTTCGGCCCACATGGCCTCGGAAACGCCCTCGCCGGCGACCTTGACGAACTTGCCGCTGTCGTCCTGGCGGGCGTTGCCATAGTCGTTGACTTCCAAACCCCAGGAGACCATCTGCAGCGCGGTTGCCACATTGGCCTTGGTGGTGCGCGTAAGGGTTGCGATTTCGCGCAAGCGATCGGAACTGTTGCCGGAGGTGCCGTGCTGGGCGCCGCTGACCCCGTAAGGTGTCAAGGCCTCGTGAATCCGGGCGGTAAGATCCACCTGAATCCCCTGGCCGGTGGCTTCCAGTCCGTGGGTGGTGCCGTTGTTGAGTGCGATCCAGTCGGGAAAAATCTTGTGGGCATTGAGCCCCCGGATCAGAAAAAGGGCCTCGGCCACGGTCGAAAGCCCGCTTTTGCCCTTGATCTCACCCACTTCGGTTTCCAGACCGGCCCACGTGGGAACCATCGGAATCAGGGCCAGGCTTGCCAGCAGGTTCTGATCGTCCGGCAGGTGTGATGCGTCGATCGCAATGGAGGTGATGCCGGCATCGAAAATCGATGGGATCTCGATTTTGGCAACGTCGATGTCCGCATTCTTTTTAATGCCGTAATGGTCCGCGTGAATCGCCACCGGCACCGTGATCCCCAATTGGTTGCAGAGGGCGTCCACCTGGCGTGCGATGTTCCAGTAATTGACCGCACAGTAGGCAGTCGCACCGCCTTCGGAGCGCGCGATTTCAATGATGATGGCGGCATTGGCCCGCTGGGCGGCCTGCAGGGCCCCCTGGATCACGAACTGGCTGCGCCCGTTGGCGGCTATGGCGATCGCCTTGCCCTTGGCGAGCATGGTGCGGTCGATGAATTTCCCGCTGACAAGCAACGCTCTGGAATTGGGAAAAAGCTGTCGGATGTTGGGCGGCCGACCGATTTTCAAGGCATTGTCGAAATCTGACATAAACGCGTCCTCCGTGTCTTATGGAATTGGTTGCGATGTTCAAACCCGAAGCCCTAAACCGGGGGCACGAACCTGGCATTCGTTGGAGTGGCCTGGGCGCGCGGAATTTAAGTGCCGCCATCGCGATGGGGGCAAGAGTGCGCCTCGACCCTGAATCGATGTTGGCGCACGGGATCCTGCAAACGCTTGCCCGCATCGCGGGGACAGACCGGCGGTCAGGACGCGGACCTGTCTTCCGGACACCCGCCGTCCAACCGGCAGCCCGCCTTCTCAGGCATAAACGTCGATCAAGCCACCGCTGCAGGCGTTTGCCACGCTGACCGCCTCACGGCGAACCGTGTAGACCTCGGCAGGACCCGAGGCGCCGCCCGCAACCGGCCGAAGACGGATCACGGAGGGACGCAGGGCCCCCTGGCGCCCCGCGCGGACAAGCGACCCGGCGTCGCGGCCGACGGGCAGGTTTTCAGGCGGCACGTACACCACCGGGGCAAATTGGGTTTTTTGAAAGGAGACTGTCATCGGCTAACCGTTAAAGGGTGACATCGGCCGGCATGCGGCTGCCGCCCGGCTCAGGCGTAGTCATAAACCTGGTATTCACCCGGTTTTCCCATCAGCGCGTCCATCTGTTTTTGGACAGCGATGCGCTCGGGGTTGCCGAACCAGTTCTGCCAGTCCTGAAGGGAAAGCCAGGTACTGATGACCAGATATTCCCGCGGGTTTTCAATACTCCGCAGGGTTTCACCGGAAATATAACCGGCCTGGTTGGTTGCCAGGGTTCGCATCTTTTTGATAAGCGGCAACAGCTCCCGAATTTTATCCGCCGGCAAGTGTCGTTTGATCAGAATCTTGATCGCCATCGGACCCCCTTTCGTGTGCACTGGTCTGGGCCTTCACCGCCGCCCCCGGAAAACGTCCGAGCGTGGTATCCGGCGAAAGCCTCGCAGCCGCCGGCTTGCGCCGGAAACGGAATAACTCAAGGGAAAGAAACACGGCTGATCCCAATTATCTAATTTTAACTATAAGAAAGAGGCGACCCAGGTGTCAAGGGAAAAGCCGGGGCCGCAGACTTCGGCCAAGGGGTGAGGGCCACCGGTGCGCCAGATTTGTTTTGTCAAAATCGCTGCATTTAATGTATAAGACGGCCATTCGGGGCGGGCCTGCGCCCTTGCGGGATAATGGACAACGCTTCACGGTTGGAAGGTGACACCCCATGACACGATTACGGCTTCTGGCCCTCCTGAGCGTCCTGTTGCTGCTGGCCGCCTGTGGGCCCAAGCAGATTCTAACCCCCGGAACGTTGGCGAAAGCTCCCGACCAGTCACTCCTGGAAGCGGCCCGCCGCAGCCAGGCCGCCGGAGAGGACCCGCAGGCGCTGGCCGCTTTTGATGCGCTGGTCGCCCGGTACCCTGACAGCCGGCTGGTTCCCGAGGCGCTGCTGCAGGCCGGGGCCATCCGTTCGCGGCTGGGGGACACCCGCCGCGCCCGGGAGAACTTCAACCGGCTGATGACCGACTATCCCGCAAGCCCCCCGGCGGAGGTGGCGTCTGTGGCTTTCCTGGAAACCTTTTACAGGGACGGCCAATACGAACGGGTGATCCAGGGAGCGCCCGAACTCTTCAAACACCTCGCGTCTTCCGAAAGCCTTTTCAATGCCTACCTGCTGACCGGGGATGCCTTGCGCGCCATCGGCGCCCCCGCCGAGGCGCTGCGCTACTACGGCCAGGCCCTGGACCTGGCGCCGGACCGGGTGGCGCCGGTTGCCGAACGGTTAAAGGAGGTCGTGCCAAAACTCGATCCGCAGGTGGTCGACGAACAGCTGGCGAAGGCCACCAACCCAATCATGGCCGGTTTCCTGCTATACCAGCAGGGGCTCCACCAGGTGGATGCCGGACAATACGAAGCGGCCGAAAAAACCTTTGCCGATTTTGAGGCCCGCTTTCCGGATCATGCGTCCGCCCCCCAGGTGGCGGAACTCCGGCAGGCGCTGCAGCAGCGCATCCCGCTTGAGGTGACCGTAGGCTGCCTGCTGCCGATGAGCGGCGGTTACCACGACTACGGGGCCCGGGCCCTGAGAGGCGCCCAGCTGGCCCTGAGCCGCTATTCGGCGCTGAATCCCGAGGCACAGGTGCGCCTGATCGTCAAGGATACGGCCTCGGACCCCCAGACGGCAATTCGCGGGGTCCAGGAGCTGGCCCAGGAAAAGGCCACCGCCATCGTCGGGCCGCTCATCACGGCCACAGAGGCTGCCAAAGAGGCCCAGCAGCTGGGCATTCCGATCATTACCCTGACTCAGAAACAGAATATCGTGGAAATCGGGGACTATGTTTTCCGAAATTTCCTCACCCCCCGGTTGCAAGCCCGGACCCTGGCGTCCTACGCCACCCAGGAGCTGGGGGCCAGGCGGTTTGCGATTCTCTACCCGGATGAGACCTACGGCAAAACTTTTATGGCCATCTTCTGGGATGAAGTCCTGGCCCACGGCGGGGAGGTCACCGGACTGGAAGCCTACCCGCCGGATATGACCGATTTTGCCGAGCCCATAAAGAAGCTGACCGGCCGCTTCTACAATTCCGCTTCCGGCCTGCGCACCCAATCGCCGCAAATGGAAGCCCCGGATGGCAGCGGCGGCGAGACGCCGCAGGCCGTCGTCGATTTCGATGCCATCTTCATTCCCGACAGTGCCGCCACGGCCGGTCTGATCGTCCCCCAACTGGCCTATCACGACATCCAGAATGTCCACCTGCTGGGTACCAACCTGTGGCACTCCCCACACCTGATCGAAATTGCCGCGCGCTACGTGCAGGGCGCTTTCCTGACCGACGGCTTTTTCGCGGAGAGTTCGGCCCCGGAAGTCTCCGAATTCGTGGCCGACTTCCAGGCGACCTTCGGGAGTCTGCCGGGCTTCATCGAGGCCATCGCCTATGATTCGGCCATGCTGATCTTCCAGACTGCCGGCGCTCCCGGCATCCGGTTACACAGCAGCCTGAAGGAGCAGCTGCTGGCCCTGGAGGGCTTTCAGGGCGTGACCGGCCTGACGGCCTTTGAGGCCAACGGCGAGGCGCACAAAGGGGCCTCCCTGCTCACCATCCGCGGGAACCGTTTTGAGGAGATAAGTCGTCCCTGAATACGGCAGCGAATCGTCGGTTGTTTTGCAAGGACGTAAGCGTTCGGCGACAGCCGCATGGGCCCAGCGGTAAGCCCCGCACACCCTGAAGCGACGGGGAAAAAACCCAGTCCGGGGTGGGTTTGCTCTCAGAGAAGGTCGTAGGCGCTAAAAAACGCCTTCAAATCCGCTTCCCACCCAGGAGCGTGCGGAAGCGCTGGGGTAACGACGGCATCGCTGGCGATGATCCCCACCCGCTGAAGGATGGTTTTGATCTGAACCGCAGGCGCGCTGCGGCACAATTCCCCGAGGGTTCGCAGCATGATGCCGGATTCGAGCAGGGTCGCGGGGTGGGGGAGAAAGCGCTGCCCTTCCTCCAGCCAGTTGAGAGAGGAGCGCGTGACGGCCTTCCAGATGCTCGGCAGCAGGTTGCTGCCGCCGGCCACGACCCCGCCGGAGGCCGGACTTTTCAGAAAGCCCCACTCATCGCCGTCGTAGAACGTAAACATGTCGCGGCCCCGCACCGCCAGGTGATAATTGAGGGCCCGGCTGAGGTCCCCCACAAAGATCAGGCCCATCAGGGCCGGATTGGCGGAGATTTTCTTGAGCACGCTGGTTCGAATGTTTGTGAGGCGCCCCGGCCCCTTCAGGCCCTGGACCAGTGACGGATGATTGGCGATAATGAAGGGAAAGCGGGTTTCAGAGGCCAGTGCGCGGTAGAACTGCGGCAACCCCCGGTTGCTGTGGTAGACCAGCGGGTAGTCCACCCAGCAGACGCCGCTCGGATCGCCGCTGCGGGCCACCAGCGCCTCGGCAGCCCGGATAAACCCCAGGGTATCGGCCGGGTGCCGGCCGGTCACCGTCACCAGCAGCGGCTTGTGGTCCCGATTGGCGTCGAGCACCGCAGCCAGCAGCGCCAGGCGGACCGTCCCGGACAGCGCCACGCCCTCCCCCCAGATCAGGTCCCCGACGAGCAGCGCGTCCGCAAAGCGGCGCACATGGCCGAGCAACCGTTCGAGCGACGGCAGATCCAAATCGCCGCCTGCCGTCAGCGGGGTGATCAGCGGACAAATCAGCCCTCGGGGGGCCTGGGGATTTTCAGCGACCATTGAATTTAAACTCACCTTTTCCCAAAATATCGTGCAGATGCAGCACGCCCCTGACTTTGCCGATGGGGTTGGTGATCGGCAGCACCGTGATCTGAAAATGCTCCATGAGGTTGAGCGCGTCGAAGGCCGGCGTCTCGGGGCTGACGGAGCGCGGATGGGGGGTCATGACGGCCTCGGCCGTCTCCCGGGAAATATCCGTGTTGCGCGAAAGCCAGCGCCGGATGTCGCCGTCGGTGATGATCCCGGCAAGAAAATCATCCGGCTGCACCACCAGGGTGGCCCCCAGACCGCAGCGGTCAATTTCCTTGATGGCCGCCGTCATGGGAGTCCCCGGGGCCACCTGCGGGACGACCCCGCCGGTCAACATAAAGTCCGCAACGCAGCGGGAAAGCCGTTGCCCCAAGGACCCGCCGGGGTGGAATCTCCTGAAATCCGAGGTCTTGAAGTTTTTGCGGCTGATGAGCACCACCGCCAGCGCGTCCCCCATCGCCAGCAGCGCGGTGGTGCTGGCGGTGGGGGCCAACCCCAAAGGACAGGCCTCCCGCGCCACCCCGACGTCGATCACAATATCGCTGGACCTGGCCAGGGTGGAGCCGGTCTTGCCCGTCAGGGCGATGACGGTGCATCCGATTTCGCGGATGATCGGCACCAGCATGTTGAGCTCTTCGGTCTCGCCGCTGTTGGACAGCGCCAGGAACACATCGTCGCGGCAGACGATTCCGAGATCGCCGTGCATGGCCTCCACCGGATGCAGGAACAAAGCGCGCGTGCCTGTGCTGTTGAGCGTCGCCACGATCTTGCGCCCCACCAGTCCGGATTTGCCAATCCCGGCGATGACAACCCGGCCGCTGGAAGCGCAAATGGCCGCCACCATCCGGGCGAAACTCTCGTCGATCCTTTCGGCCAGCCGGAGTAGCCCTTCGGCCTCGATTCTGATGACATCAGCCGCTTGTTGGGTAACCATGAATGAAAATTCCTCGCCGCAAGAATTGATGGACCGGCAAAAAGCGGTCAGTTGCCGAAAGGCAGGCCCTTCAGGATCCCCTTGGCTTTCTTTTCCAAAGATTTCAGATCGTCTTTTTTAAGTTCGCCCTTTTCCAGCTTTTGCTGGATATCTTTGAGGTCCTCACCGAAGTGCTGCTGCACCAGGCCTTTGAGGTCCGGCTGGAAGGACGGCTTGGCAAAAGTGCCCGACACCAGCACCGGCACCGTGACCTCCGTTCGGTCGGTCGCGTCACCCTGCCCCTTGAGGGTCGCCGCAAATTTGGGCTCGATCCGGAAGTCGAGGGTTTCACGCACCAGGTCCGCCTGGCCGGCCGCCAGCACCCGCAGCGCCGGTGACTGGAGGGTTGTTTCGGAGGTCTTGAAAACCCCGTTGTCCAGCGTGAAGGGCACCTTCAGCTCGCTAAAATCGGTCTGCGGACGGGTTGTCGCGGCCGCTGCCAGGCCGAAGGCGGCCTTGGCGTTGTGCACCATGCCGGCCAGATCGAGCCCCTTGACGGCCCCATCGCTGAAAACCAGGCTGCCCTTACCGTTGAGGGTCGGCTTGATGGCCGCGGCATCCATGCCGGCCATCCGCAGCTCCATCTCCGCCCGGGTGGTGCCTGTGAGAACCTCCGCGCCTTTCAGATCCTTGAGCAGCGGGCCGACCTGGACATCCTTCATCCGCAGCGCGAGATCGGTGCGCGGCGTATCGGTCTGGAGGCTCAGCGTGCCATTGACGGCCAGGTCTCCCTGGTAGAGCTTGAGGGTCAGGGGGTTCAGCCGGAAAATACCGTTGCGGCCGGTGACCTGAAGGCTCAGATCCTGGACCCGGGCCTTGGCGGCCTTGAGTTCCCCGATTTTGGCGCTTGCGTCGAGCACCAGGCGCCGCAGGGGGGTGAAGTCGGGCGCGGGCTTGACCGCCCCCTTTTCACCGCCGGGCGCCCCGGCGGCCGCTTGCTTTTTGTCTTCAGCCGGCGGCAGGTAGCGGTCCAGGTCGATTTGGTCGATTTCCAGGTTGAAGCCTACCTTCGGCTTGTCGAATTCGGCTGCGTCAAAATCGAAAAGCAGCAAGGCGTCATCGAGCTCCAGCCGCCCGTTGCGGCCGCTCACAGCCCGGGTGTCACCCTGCAGTTCGACCTTCAGGCCCACTTTCTGGAGCGCGCTGGGATCCGCCGTTCGAACCGCAAAGGGCTGCGCCAAGGCCTCGAACAATTTGCGCGGGCTGAAGGAGGCCAAGGCCACGGCCAGATCGAAGCGCAGGGCGTCGACAGGGTCCACCAGATGTCCCTTGACCGTCAGGTCGAGCGTTTTCAGGGCCGTCACGGCCAGGTCGATCGGGACCGTCCCCTTGCCGGGCATCGGCCCCACCGGACCCACCCGCCCTTCCAGGGAGACGGGTTTGGCATCCAGCAGGGCGGAAAGGACCACCCCGATGGGTTTATCCAGCGAAACATCCGAGAGCCTGAGGTTAAAATCCGTGATTTCAAGGCGTTCGGGCTTGGTGCGGTCGATCCACAGAACGCTGCCGCCTGAAACGGCAAACTCCCCCACCATCAGGGACTTGATCGGCAGCGGGCCTCCCGCGGACGCGGCGACTTGGGTTTCCTTGGGCGTTGCGGGCGTGGCGCTCTTGTTCGCCGCCCCGATGCCCTCCCAGTTGCCCCTACCGTTTTTCAGGCGCTCCAGAACCAGCCGGGGCCCCTTGAGGACAAAGCGCTCGACCTGAACGTCCCTGAAGAGCAGGGGCAGGAGTTTGACCCGCACGTCAAAGCCCTCCACCACCAGCAGGTCCTTTTCCGCAAACCCCGGCGGATTGCCCAGGCGCAGATCGGATAATGAAAGACCGGCCCACGGGAAAAGCGACAGTTTGAGATCCCCGCCAAGGGCGAAGGGCCGACCCGTAGCGGCGGCCACGCGCTCCTCGATCACGGGTTTGTATTTCTGGACATCCACGAACCTGGGAATCACCACAAGGGCCACGATCAGCGCTGCAATCACGCCGCCGCCGACAATCAGCCCCCATTTCAAAATGCTTCGCATGACCCGTCTCCGTTCACTCCGTCTTCGGGTTGCCCCGGCCGATAGCACACCCCATCCACGCAAACGACAAAGACACGCGAACAGCCCTCAGGGGCGCCCGCATGCCTTCGTCGACTGCGCCGCAGACGCCGGTGACCGGCAACCGCCAGGGGGAGCTTACTTGATTTGATGGGCGTCAGCCCAACCCGCCGATTCTTCTCGCGCCCCTCCGGGGTCTCGTTGTCAGCAATTGGGCAGTTCACCCGTGGCCGACCGCTTTCAACCGGTCCAGAACGCCAAGAAAGCTTTTTTTCTCATGGTTTCCTCGCCCTTTGCTTGTTGCGTATTTTTCGCGAACGCTCTTGCAATCGCGGATTTCGCCGGGAAAAGCCTACCCCCCCCCTTTAGAGGCCAGGCAGCTATTTAAATCCCGGCGGCCGGACGCACCGGGCTGCGGGAATCCCAGGTGGATTGGGATGAAAGACCTCGGCTCCTGGAAAAGCCCACGGGCGGCGGGTATCCCGACAGATAAGGGTACAGCGAGTATACCAGCCGGCAGGCCAAAAGCAACCCCCGCCGAAAAAAAGCAAGCAGTTCAAGGAGCCCGGCCTGAGCGGGGCAAGCGGCCGCCGCCCGCCTGCGGCCGATTCCCCGTCACACCTCTTTCGGTCGGGTTGCGGCCGGCCGCCGGACCCCCTTTTCTTTTTTTTTGTTGACAAAACACCCGCTAAACTTTAAAAGTATTTCGTTTTTTAACGCCGAATTCAAACAAGAATGGGGCCGGAAACGCCAGTTTCCAGGCCCTTTCTATGTTCGGTATATCCCAAGGAGGTGGTTCCAAATGATTTGTATTACCATTCGCAAAGGGCAGGACTGTGCATTCATGACAGCAAAGGGGTGCTCCTACAACGGCGGCAACTGCTACCCGATTGTCGAACAGTGCGACGGCTGCAGCCGACCCCAGCAGTTTGAAACCGGCTGGTACTGCGTGGCATGCCCCGAGCCCTCGAAAAAGTGGAAAAACGGAAACTGCAATCTGGCAACCCACTTGGTCAAAGAGGCCAAGGTCAGCAGCCAGAAAATCAACCCGTTGAAAGCGTCAAAGCGCGGCGGCAAATAACCTTGTTTTTCTGCACGCAGCCACCCCCGCTTTTTTCGAAAAGCGGGGGGTTTTCCGGATAGGCTTCCCCGCCCACAGCCCCAACAACCGAGGACCCAACCCAAAATGCATCCTCTGGCAACCGAACTCAATCACATCATCCGCAGCGGCAACCCCCATATTCTGGAAATGCTCTCCGATCTGGGCCGCAATCTTTTCTTCCCCAAAGGGATTCTCAGCCAGAGCGCGGAGGCCAAACAGAAGGCCAAGCACATCAACGCCACCATCGGGATTGCCCTCGAGAACGGCCGGACCATGCAGCTCGACTCGGTGATGAAACTGCTCGGGGACATCTCCGCCGCCGATGCCCTGACCTACGCCCCTTCTTTCGGGCTGTTGGCCCTGCGGGAAGTCTGGCAGGCGGGTCTTTTTGAAAAAAACCGCTCGCTTGCCGGCAAATCCATCAGCCTGCCGGTGGTCACCAGCGGCATCACCCATGCGGTCAGCACGTTTGCCGAACTGTGGCTCGACCCCGGAGACACCGTGGTGCTGCCGGACCTCTTCTGGGGCAACTACAACCTGATCCTGGCCCTGCGCCGGGGCGCCCGGCTGGTCCACTTCCCGTTTTTCACCCCGGAGGGTGGCTTCAACCACACGGCCTTTGAAGACAGCGTAGCACGCACAGCGGCTGAAAACGGCAAGGTCAGCGTCGTGCTGAATTTCCCCAACAACCCCACCGGCTACACCATCACTGCCAGGGAAGCCGAGCGGATCGCCGCCTTCCTGAGCGCCACGGCCGAAAAGGGCGCCAACGTGGTGGCCGCCTTTGACGACGCCTATTTCGGGCTGTTTTACGGGGATGAACCCATCCGGGAGTCTCTCTTTGCCCGTTTGTGCAGCGCCCACCCTCGGCTGATGGCCGTCAAGCTGGACGGCGCCACCAAGGAAAACTTCGCCTGGGGCCTGCGGGTCGGGTTCATCACCTACGGCACCTGTATCAGCGGCGACAGCCGTCCGGTCTTCGAAGCCCTCGAGAAAAAGACCGCCGGCGCCATCCGCGGCTGCATTTCAAACGCCTCGCACCTCAGCCAGACCATCCTCCTGCGATCGCTGCAGGCCCCCGAATACCCGTCCGAAAAGCAGGCCAAAACCCGCATTCTGCAGCAACGCGCGCAGCGGGTCAAAGCGGTCCTCGAAGACCCCAAGTACCAGGCGGCCTGGACCCCCTACCCGTTCAACTCGGGTTATTTCATGTGCCTGCGCCTCAAAACGGTGGACGCCGAGACCCTGCGCTGCCATCTGCTGGATCGCTACGGCGTCGGTTTGATTGCCGTCGATGCCCACAACCTGCGGGTGGCCTTCTCCTGCCTGGAGGAAAGGGACGTGGCGGAACTATTTGACACGGTTCTGAAGGCCGTGAAAGACCTGGAGCGCCCAGCCGGATAGCCTTCAGCTGCTGACGGGCTTTTTTCCGAAACCGTCCGGGCGATCGCTGGCTGGCCGATGCCAAGGCGTTCCACGGCATCCCCGACGCACTTCAGCAAATCACCATCCCTACGCCCATCAAGCCGGCCATCGGCAGTTGGTGACCGGCATCTTCTTTATTTTCTGCCTGCGTGGACATTATTTTTTTTTTGCGGGGCCCCTCAGTAGTGAACCGCCACCAGAAACAGCCCGCAGGCCGGCGCAGTAGCTGCCGCCTGGGCCCGATCGCGGGAGCGCAGGATGGCTTGCACGGCCTCCGGTGGCCGTTTGCCCAGGCCGACCGCCACCAGGGTGCCGGTGATGTTGCGGACCATGAAACGCAGGAAACCGTCGGCCTCGAAGGTGATGTCAATACGACCGTCGGCCCCGGGGAGCACCGCGACCCGCCGCAGGTCGCGGATCGTGTGGGTTCTCGGGCTGCCGGCCCCCTCGAAGGCCTTGAAATCGTGGCGACCGACAAAAAACCGGGCCGCCTGTTGCAGCGCCGTCAAGTCCAGCATCGAACGGATGTGCCAGGCGTATTGGCGGCCGATGGCCGCCGGCAGCGGGCGATTCAAAATCCGGTAACAATAGGTCTTGCCCTTGGCGTCGTATCGGGCATGGAAATCGGTGGCCGCTGATTCGCAGCCGCGGATGACGACATCGGCGGACAGCAGGCGATTTAACCCTTTCAGAAAATCCGAGGCCGTCAAGCGGGTGTCGCAGCAAAAATTGGCCACCTGCCCCAGGGCGTGCACACCGGCATCGGTGCGGCCGGAACCGTTGAGGGTGATCGCCTGTCGGGTCATGACCGCCAGGGCAGCCTCGATCTCTGCCTGAACGGTGCGATCTTGCTTCTGCCGCTGCCAGCCGTGAAAACGGGTGCCGTCGTACTCGATCAGCAGTTTAAAATTTTTGGCCATCAGCCCTGCGCTCCGCTGCACCCGGTCTGGTTCACCCCTGAAGTCCCCGCGCCGAAGGGGGGTATACACCAGATCGCCCCCACCTCCAAGCCCTCCGCGCCATCACAGCCGACGGGGAGAGCGCTGCGCGGAGACTCTATCGCCACTGCGGGCAGTCAAGTTCCAGGGGGATGACGAGGGTTTCTGAAGTATTTGGGCGGCGGGATCACATGGCGACCGGGCGCCGGGTCGCGGACAGACTTCGGCCGGCCCGCCAGCGGTATGGCGGGCGTCGGGTCAGGCGCCGCCCCCCGGGTCGATTTCGTTGAGCCGGGACCTGAGCAGATACCAGTTGCCCTCGGGGTCGGTCAGCGCCAGGAGACGGCGACCTTCGCCCCCGCGCGCGCCGAAATCCAGGATCAGCACCACGCCCATGGGCGTGTGAAAAGTCATTTCGCGGCACTCGCCCAACCCCTCCTGGGGGGTGGTTTCCCCCGCCAGGTTGAAGACATCGTTGAAGGCGGCGGCCAGGCGTTCCAGATCAACGCCCTGATCGGCAACCTCAGCGAGCAGGATTGAACCGGCGGCGTTGAGCACCGCAAGGGCCCGGAAGCCTTTGATGCTGCGGATTGCGGGCAGATGCGGTTTCACCCCTGCCGCCAGGTTCCCGGCCGTGGACGCCGCAGACGATGACTGGGCTTGCGCTTCAGCCGGGCCGCAGTCGTCCATCAGGTTGGAAACCTCGTCAAAAATGCCCTGGTCCTCCGCCGCCGTTGCGGCTGCCGACGGGGTGGACGTCTGGCGCGACCAGGTCGCCCCGGCCATGTCCATCAGGTCGGTTTTGACGCGCCGCGCCGTGCTGCGGCGCTTGGGCAGATCGGCGAACCGGATTTCGATGCGGTCCCAGCCGGCCATCTCCAGGGCCGCATCCTCGCCGCTGAGCTCCGCGAAGTGGGCATCAATCAGGACCCCCTCGTTGAAGTAGAGAAACCCCTTGCCCTTGCCGGCGGATTTGACTTCCATGCGGCAGGTTTTCTTTTCAACCTCCACCAGCGGCAAGAAGGAACTCATCGCCATGCCCTTCTTGAGGGCAATTCCTTCGTCCTTGATACTCAAGCCGATGAAGATGGCGGTTGCAAGGGCGCCCAGTTCGAAGGGCTTTTCGATGTGATACAGAAAGCTCTGCTGGTCCATTTTTTTCTTGAACCACGGTTTGCCGTGCTCGGACATGACGATGCAGGGTGTGCCGGGATGATGCTGCGTCATCAGGGCCAGCAGCTCCAAGCCGTTGATCGACGGGGTATGCAGATCGACCACCAGCACGGCGAAGTTACCGCGATTGATGGCCGCCAGCGCCTCGCGCCCGTCAGCAATCGTGCGCACCTTGAACTGGTGCAGTTTGCTGAAGCCTTCCTCGAGAAACTTCAAATTCTCGCGATCACCATCGACGATCAGGACCTGATCCATCATCACCTGCCTTGGCATCAACCCGCGCGCCGCTCCGGCGCCGGGCGAAATCAGCAGCAGAACGCCATTCGCGTCCGGAGGCAATTTACAAAAACACCTGAATCCAGGCCCGCCGCGCGTCCACCCGATTTTTCGATTTACCGATAGCCCGTTATCATTTCGGACGTTTTAAGCAATCCATAAAGAAAAAAGTCCATCAGGGCAAGCCCTTTCCGGTCGAAATAGCTCCTTCGGCGAAACGCAACCGGTGAATACCATCCGCCACTCTTGATTTCAAATTCCGACCGGTGTATTTAGTCACACTGAAATCACATACTTTAAGTAAAAGAGGAATGTTATCTTTTTGGATCTTTCAAATTCAAAATCTTTTGGGGTCCCCGACCTTGACGGATCTGCGGCCTCAATTCCCGCCCCGCAACCCTGAACCTCCCTGCCGCAACGGTAACCGCAGCCTATGAACATCCGATTTCTGATTCGAAGCGCCGCCCGCCATGATCTGGAAAGTCTGATGAGGCTGGCGCCCCAGGCTTCGCTGGTGAACCTGCCCCCGGATGAAGACGTCCTGACCCTAAAGATCGCCCGCAGCCTAAAGGCCTTTTCCGCCGCCCCGCCGGCCGACCCGGAATATCTCTTTGTTTTAGAGGATGTTGCCAGCGGAGAGGTGGTGGGCACCTCGCTGATCATCGCCCGCTATGCAACCCCCCGAACGCCGCACTATTTTTTCGAGGTGCGCGACACCCCCGGCGGCCAGGAGCTGGTGTTGGGGGGCCGCACGGGCGGCCTCAGCGCCATCGGTGGTCTGGTGCTCGACCAGCGCTACCGCGGCATGCCGGAAAAACGCGGCAAGCAGATCAGCCTGATCCGCTTTGTGTTTATGGGCATGCAGCCCTATCGCTTTGAACCGAGGGTGCTCTCGGAGCTGATGACGCCCGTTGCCCCGGACGGTTCGAACCGCTTCTGGGATGCGCTGGGCGGGCGTTTCACCGGGATGAGCTATGCCAAGGCCTTTGAGCTGACCCGCCAGAAAAGCCGCGATTTCATCCCCCGCCATTTCCCCGCCACCCCGATCAGCCTGCCCCGGGAGGAGTGCGGTCTGCAACGCAACCGGGGCCAGGTGCTCGACTCCGGCAAACCAGAGCAGCGGATCCTGGAAAAGGTCGGCTTCACCTTCAGCCGACGGGTCGATCCGATGGACGGCGCGCTGCACTACGAAGCGCGCCTGGCGGACATCAGCATCGTCAAAACCGGCCGCTACTGCCGGGTATCGGAGACGACCCGCGAGAGCTGCGGGCAGTCGGCGCTGCTGGGGTTCATGCACGGCGACCGTTTTTGCGGCGGGCAGTACCCGGTTCAGGTCAACGCTGACAACGCGGCGCTGCCCGGGGAGGTGATGGCCCTGTTGGGATTGAAAAGCGGCCAACAGGTTTATTTGAGCCTGCTGGACTGAAGCCGCAAACGCCAGGGCCCGCGAATAACACCGAGGTAGGCCAGGCTGGTGGCCAGTGAAAAGCCCGCCAGGGCCACAATTGCGCTTTCATACCCCAACCGGCTGATCAACCCGCCGACCACCAGGGGCCCGGCCACGTTGCCGACCCGCTCCCAAAAGCGAAAAAGCCCCATCCCGGCCCCCTCCCCCATGGCTTTGGCCACCGGGGTTTCCGTGATGAAGGCGGCCTGCGAGGATACCGAAAAGGTATGCGCCACGCCCAGCATCGCGGCCAGAAAGAGCGCCGCAGGGACGCCGGAAAAAAACAGAAAACCAGACAGCGCCAGGGCGGTCAGGATGCCACCGGTAAAGATGTAGTATTGGCGGTAGGCCGGGCGATCGCAGCACCGGTAGAAGAGGGGCCCCAGAAAAACCATGGCCAGACCGTAGCAGATGATCACCCGGCCGATGTCCCCCTGGGCGGCGGCGCCTTGCCGCAGGTAAAGGGGCACAAAATAGAAAAGCACCCCGATCAGGATGATCTTGGCGGGAATCGCCTGCAGCCAGACCACCGCACAAAACTCGCGGTCCTGCAGCACCTTCAGGGCACCGCGCAGGGGCCAGACGCGTCGGGCGGCCGGATTGGCCGGGACGGACCACTCGCGCCGAAAAAGCAGCGCCCCGAGCGCCAGGGCCGACAGCGACACTGCGCCGCTGAGCAGAAAGATGCTGCGGTAGCCGATGCGATCGGCCAGTACGCCGCCCATCACCGTCCCGCAGATGTCCCCGCCGAAAAAGGCCGCCAGAAAAGCCGCCATTCCCACCGCGCGTTCACGCACGGAGGTGTTGTCGATCACGAAACGCTGGCAGGCCATAAACACCATCCCGAAGCCGAGCGCCGTAATCGCCCGAAAAACCACGAGCTGCACTATGCTGCCCGCAGCGGCGGTCAACAGAAGACCGGCGGCGTTCAAAACGATGCCCGTCAGCAGCGGCCGGCACCAGCCGGAGCGCTCAGACCAGGTGCCGGTCAGCGGCATGCTGACGGCGAAGACCGCCATGAAAACCGAAATGGGGAGCCCGATCGCCACTTCCCGGGACACCCCCCGGATCGGGGTGTAGAGGGTTTCAACGTACAGGGGAAAAAACGAAATACAGAAGGCATCGGCGACAACAAAAAGGAAGATCAGCGGCCGAATCCACCCGCAGGGAATCTGCTTTTGCGCCACGCCGCGTGACTGCTGGCGCCGGTCCAAGGGAAGCGCCTGAAGGACGGAAGGCGCCAGGCGGCCGGCGAGATCGACCGCCTGGCGCTGCAGGGCCGCGACCGTCGCTTGCAGGTCGGCTGCGCTCGGCGGCAGGCTGCGCTCGGTTGCCGGCGCGGGCTGCGCCAGTCGGGCAGCCAGCCCGTCAAGCCGCCGGCCTGCGCTTGCGGCCCGCCGTCGCAGGTCTTCCAGCGGTGCAAGCGCCTCCAGGTAACGCTGCATGCAGCCGTTGAAGGCCGAAGACAGCCGGCCGAGGGCGGGCGTCAAGGCCACGGCGTTGTCGGTGACCGGGGTCTGACGGTAAATCGAGCGGTTGACCGCCGCAAGGGCCCGGTCGAGAGGGCGCCCGACCCGGTCGGCCACAAAAAAGGTCAGGGCCTCGAAGGTCACCAGCAGGGAAACCAGCATGATGGTCAGCATGTCCAGCCAAATCGCGCGGGAGCGCTCGAGCAGCAACTCCGGCGACAGGCGAAGATGCACGTGGCCGGCGACTCGCACCTGTCCGGGAACTCGCAGCGCCACGCGGGTTTCCAGTGCGCCCGGTTGAAATCCATGCCGCCGGAGCTGAACCACCGTGGCCGCGGCGATCGGAGAAACCTCAGGCCGTCCCTGGCGAGGCCGCCCGGCGCCTGCCGGCTCAACGGCGTAGAGGAGGTTGCCGGCCGTGTCGGTAACCGCGATCAGCGCCAGTTCGGGCGCCGCCGCCAGCATCGCGCCCAGTGTCTGCTCCAGCCGCGTCAGGCGGGCCAGCGGCACCCCCAGCCGCAGAACGTGCTCGAGATCCCGCTCGAGAAAGGCCCCCAGCCGCTGGCACTGTTCTTCCAGGGCCTTGAGGTAGCCGGCCTGGAAGCGGGCCAGGCTGCGCTGCGCGCTGAACACCTGGGCGACGGCAATCACCAGCACCACCACCAGGAAGATCCGGGTCCGCAGACTGATGTCGAAGCGGCTCATCGCGGCTTGTCTTTTGCCGCAAAAAAAGAGGCCCCGCGCCCGCCCTCCGCCCTCCCGGCGGCAGCCCCGCCACCGGGCATCAGGCGAACCTGACGGTCAAGGGTCGCCACCCGCTCTTCCAGCACACCGATTTCAGCCTGCAAAGCAGCCACCGTTTCCAGGGTCCGGCCGGCATGCCGCGCGAAGCGTGTCAGAGACAGGGCCAGATGGTCGGGTTCATAGCGCCGCTCGCGGCCACCCGCCTCGTATCCGGCCGCCCGTACGGCAGGGTGTCCGGGGGGGGCGCCCCATCCCTCCCGCCCCAGCGTCTCGAGCCATCCGGAAAGCCCCGTCAAACGGCGATTCAAGGGCCTCGTCAGGCCAAACAGGAGCAACGCGGCGAGCAGCAGCGCGGCCGAGAGCAGCAACGGCACGAGATCCCGCAGGCTCTGGACCGCCATGGTTTTGAGCCGTTCGTGGACGGGGCCACTGGAGAAGGTGATCTGGAGGATGCCGACCGGGTCGGCCGCCTGCCGGCAGAGGAGCAGCGCGGTGATGTATGTCTCGCCGCTGCGGCGGGTGACGCCCGCAGTAAAGGGCGCTTGCGCACCGGCCGTGGGCAGGAAGCGCTGACCCACCCGACCCGGGTCGGTGTGATACAGAATCCAGCCGTCACGGTCCGCGACGCCGGCACCCGTGATTTTGGGGGACATTTCCAGCCCTTCGGCCAGAAGACGGTCCATCCCGCTGAATTTTCCCAGGGGCTTGCCGAATTTCAAACCGGTTTCGATTTTTTGCTGCAGGGTCTTGGCGGCAATTTCATAGGTTGAAATCAGCGCGGACGCATATAGCTTTTCAAAAGCGGTGCAACTGAGAAAACTGCTGAGCAGCAGGGTCGCACAGAGAATGGCAAGCGCCACCAGAGTGGTTTGGGTATGAAATTTCATTTGCGGGGCCAGAGGGGCTGGGCGCTTTCCTTCATTGCGCGCGGCGCTGGCCGTGCGCTACTTTAGCAGGCGGTCCGCAGGCAGGCTGATGGCGTCAAAAACTTCGTCGCAGGACCGCAGGAAATCAAAGGAGGGATCGAAGCCGATTTGCTTTGCCACCGCCAGGTTCAGCGAAATCTTGGGAATCGTATGGTCCACCATGGGAAGCGCCCGCGGCATGGCGCCTTCCAGAATGCGAATGACGCGCTCGGCCAGAAACCGGCCCCGATTGCTGAAATCATAGGTGGCAAATCCCATCAGGGCGCCGGCCTGCACCAGACGCTGACCCTCACGCGCGAAGGTCGGAATGCGGTGTTCGATCAGCACGTTCAGCAGACTGGCGACGTCGCACTGGCTCCAGTCGAAGCACACCAGGGAGGGAATGAAAAAGGCATCCATGCCCTGGGCGATCAGGGTCTGAATGCCGGCCAAACACTCCGCAGTGGTTTCCGCCCGGCTGACCCCGGGGTAGGCCAGAATCGCGAACCCCCTCGCGCGTGCGACTTCGTAGGCATCCGCGACACTGGCGTACTGGCGCTCATTTTCCGAGTCGTGATACATCAGGCCGAGCTTCGAAAAGCCCACCTCGGCGTGAAAGATCTCGAACATCCGCCGGTAGCGTCCGGGCACGATGCGCACGGTGAAGTTGTCGATTCCGGAATCGCTTTCACTGACCACAAAACCGGACCTGACGGGATCCGCCACGGCCATGGCCACAATCGGGGTGCGGCGGTTGTTGCAGTCCAGCAAGGCCGCCGTGGCTTCGCTGCCGGCTGCAAGGATCAGGTCCAGGTCGCTGCGGGCCATCAAGCGCCGGGCGCAGCCGGCCAACTCGGCCTTCTTTTCGGCTTCCCAGCCGGGGCTGAAGTGAGCGTCGGCAGGGTACTGGATCCGCGGTCCCCAGCCCTGTCGGTCGAGTTCCAGGCGCAGGGCCGCCAGCGTCCGGCTGTAAGTCCAGTAACCGCCGCCTTCGAGGTAGCCCACCCGAAAAGTCGGCGCCGCCGGCGCCGCCGCCAGCACTAAAACCCCGGCCAGCAGCACCATCCCCAAAGTCCATAACCCCCTGGGCACCACCGTCAGCCCTCCAGGGCCGCTTTGACCGCCAGCCCGATCTTCTCCAGGGTGTAAGGTTTCCGGATGTAGCGGGTCACCCCGAGCGCCATGGCCTTTTTGACCCGCTGATCTTCGGCAAACCCGCTGGCGATGACCGCCCGCTGGGACGGGTGCAGCTTGATGACCCGCTGATAGGTTTCCAGTCCGTCGATGCCGGGATCCATGATCATGTCGAGCACCAGCAGGTCGACCGGGCGCTGCCGCATCTGGACGAGCGCGTCCTCGCCACTGCTGGCGGTGGCCACCGAATAGCCCAGTTTTCTTAAGATCGAGGAGGCGATTTCGCGCTGCTCGGGAATATCGTCCACCACCAAGATGGATTCGTTGCTCCCCAGGTAGGCCTGCAAGGGAAGCTCACCGGGCTTGTCGAGCTTTTGTTTTTGGGTAACCGGCAAGTAGAGTTCAAAGGTCGTTCCACGGCCCTTGGCGCTGCGCAGGTTGATGTGACCATGGTGGTCCTGAACCGTACCCCACACCACCGCCATCCCCAATCCGGTGCCGCTGCGGCCCATGACCTTTTTGGTGTAGAAGGGCTCGAAAATCCGGTTCATGTCTTCCGGGGCAATCCCGATGCCCTCGTCTTCCACCCGCAAAACGACGTATTCGCCCGGCCGGATGGTGTCATAGCCCCGAATGCTGTCTTCCACCAGCCGGTTTTGCGTTGAAATCCGGATGTGTCCCCCGTCCGGCTGGGCCTCGGCCGCGTTGGAAACCAGGTTCATGATGGTCTTTTTAAGGTGAACCGACGACCCGTCGATGTTTTTCAGCCCCGGCTGCAGATCCGCTGTCACCTCCACGTCCAGGTGATACATCTTGAGCTTCTGGTATTCGGGCGAGCCGAGGTACTCTTGGACAATGGGGTTGAGGTTGACCACCTCGTTTTTGTTGACGCCGCGACGGGCAAGGGCCAGGAGATCCTCAACGATCGCGGCCGCTTTTTGGCCCGACTCCTGAATGGTGAGGATGGGTTTGCGGAACGGGCTTTCGCGGGGCAGATCCAGCAGAATCAGCTCAGGGTAGCTGACAATCCCGGAGAGCACGTTGTTGAGATCGTGGGCCACGCCGCCGGCCAGGAGCCCGAGGGCCTCCATCTTGCGCGAACGTGAAAGCTGCTCCTTGAGCTTTTCCTTCTCTTTCTCGGCCATCCAGCGTTCGGTGTAATCGTGGGCGAAGTAAACGATCCGGGCCGCCCGGCCTGCGGTGTCGAAAACCGGAAAAATCCGGTTTTCGAGCTTGCGCCCGCCGTTCTCGTCAGTGAACTGCCGCGGCATGCCGCTTTCGACAACCTGCTGGATCATGGTGCGGCGAGCGGCGGCGAGGTGGTGGGGGACGAACGAAAAAAGGTCGTGGCCGATAACCTCCTGCCGGGGCTTTCCCAGGTCCCGCAGCAGCACCTGATTGCAGGCCACAATGGTGCCGTCGGTCTCCAGCAGCATGGCCTGGTCGGCGGTGGCGTTCAGCATCGCCCGCGCCGCCTCATTGCTGCGGCTGAGTTCCATCTGGCTTTTTTTCAGGCGCTGCAGAAAAACGCCCGCCATCACCCCACCCAGGAGAGCGGCCGCCATGAAGGAAACCCGGGTGAAAAGGTCCCGGTAGGGGACCTTGAACACAATGTTATCCAGAAGGGTCTCGGGCCCCTCCAGAATCAGGAAGCGCAAATCGCGATGGAAGTAATAGTAAGAAAATGCGCCGTCAAAAACCCAGAAGAGACCCCCGAAGAGGAAGGCAATGGCGATGACACGAAAAAAAAGTGACCTGTGCGCGTGCACCATGACGCAACCTTGTTTTTAGTGGGACATGGGGCCGGATTCGATCTCGCGGAAGATTTCATCGGCCACGGCAAGAATCGCCCGGGGTGGGGTATAGCCGATCCGTGCGGCCGTTTCCAGATTGATGGCGATTTTGAGGGGCTCTTTGTAGACCTGATCCAGGTCGCCGGGTCGGGCGCCGTTGAAGACCTTGGCGATCGCTTGGGCGTAGAAATCCCCCAGCCCCCCGAGATCCCTGCGCGAAATGCTCATCAGGACACCGCGCCGCACCTGATCGCTGCCCCGTCGGGTCCAGGTGGCGACCCGGTGTTTAAACAGCGGCGCCAGCAACTCGGGCATAAACCGGGGATTTTCGCCGCGGTGCACGGTGATCCAGAGGGCGTCGATGCGCGGCGCGAGCTGCTGCCAGCAGGCAGAAAGCGCCTCGGCGGCCTCGGCCTCATCGTTGCCCTGGTCCCGGGCCTGGCACTCCACGATCGTGAACCCCCGCTCGCGGGCCACCTGCTCAACATCCAGGAGGTTGGCGTAAACCCGCCCCGAAGCGGACCCATCGTAGACCACCCCCAGGCGTTTGAAGCCGATGATGTCGTGAAACAGCCGCAGCTGCCGAAGATAGCGCGCGGGGTCAACGCTGGCCAGCACATGCGCGTGGCCGGAATCCTCGACGCTTTTGATGATCCCGGCCTCAATCGGGTTGGCCGCCGCCGCCACCACTACCGCAACCTGGTGGTAACTGTTGGCCAGATCCTGCCCGGCCCAGGTTCCCATGGCAATCATGAGGTCCAGATCGTTTCCGGTCTTGAGGCGTTTGAGCATCTCGGACTTGTTGCGGACACGCAACACCGCCTCGTCCCAGTCGGATGACCAGTAGGCGTCTTGCACGAAGCGCAGAAATCGGCTGCGGTCGTTGCTCGCCAACCAGGCCCACAGCCGGCGGGTGTCCGAATCGTCATCGGAACTCGGGATATCCCCCTTTTCGATCCATCCGTGCGCCATCAGGGCCCGGACGGTCTCCACCAGGTTTTTGCGGTAGTCCAGGTAGGGTCCGCCCTCGCAGTAGCCGATGCGCCATTTTTGACCGTCGTTGAGCCGGGGGGTTATCGGGTAGAATCCCCGGTCATCGGTGAAGCCAGAAAGGGGCGCCAGCAATGATACCAAAAGCAGGCAGATCGCCGCCTGAGTTGCCTTGCGCATTTTCACCCTGAGCTCCTTCCTTTTCCGTCAACCCCAGGTCTCTGCGACGTTGCGACAACAGTTTACCCGCTCCCCCTGTAGGCGGGGTGAAAATGTGAACATCGCGGCGACTAAAAGCATGCGGAAATAGACGGGAGATATCCCGGAATCGGCGAGAAATCCGGCGCCTCGAAGCGCCCCGAAACCGAGTTACAGATCCTGATCGGATCGGATTACCAAATTCTGTATAACACGATGACAGAAATTGTCAATAATACCGGGCTTTCGAAAACCCCGGGGCGCGGATCGGGACCCAACCGCAACCCGAAACCCGTCACATACGGTGGTTTCACTCCACGGTTTGGCCTGGGGCGCCGGCTTGGCGCTCGGCCGGCACCCGGTTGGCCGGGCAGTCGACATAAATACAGCGGCCGCATTCATTGCGCCGCAGCGTCAGCCCCACGACGGTCACCGCGATGACGTAAACCATGAGCTGTCCCGGGTGATCCAGCAGCCAGTAAAGCGGAAAAAGGATCAGGACCAGGCCGGCCAGCAGCGACAGCCCCTTTTCGTGCCATTTCAGAGGCCCCTTGCGGGGTTCGAAAAACTTGGGCACGCCCCACATGAACAGGCATTTGACGGTCTTTTCGCCCCGGGCATAGTGCGGGCAGTGGCTGCAGAAAAAACGATAGAGCGCCAGAATGCAGGCCAGAACCACCAGCAGGTAGGCGCCAAGCCAGAATGTCGAAGCCGCGGCGATGGCCGCGCCCGCGGTCAGCAGCGGGACGGCCGCCATCAGGTTCCAGTAGAGAAAATCTCCAAAAGTGTAGCGATGCTTGAGATCATGGCAGTTTCCGGTCATCGGTCACCTCCCGGTATCAGTAGAAAAAACGGTAGGCCAACAGCCCGAGATATTCGTGCAGGGCCTCGGAAAAAGGGTCGTAGCTTTGGGGCAGAAAAGCCGACCAGCCGTATGTTTTATTCTCCCAGGTGCGGAAACCTGCCGGGTAAAACAGCGCCGCGAGCCCAGCCTTTTCAAAGCTCAGCTGCGTGCGCCGGATGTGCAGCGCCGAGGTCACCACGATCGGTCGCCGAAACCCTTGCGCCTGGCAGAGCGCCTTTGAAAATTGGGCGTTTTCAAGGGTGTCCCGGCTTCGATCCTCCAGCAGGATCAGGTCCTGGGGCACCCCCAGGTCCGTCAGCAAACGGCGGTAGATGGGCCCCATGGGCGCCCGCTCGGGGTGAACCTGGCCGCCGCTCAGGATCACCGGCACTCCCAGCCGCCGTTGCAACCTGACCACCGTGACGATCCGATCCCAGGTTCCCTCGGAAGGGATGCCGATCCCGCTCAGATCCGGTGACCCATCATAGACCGCGCCCCCCATCATGATGATGACATCGCCCTTGGGGTCCGCGGGGATGGTCAGACCGGACTCCAGCGTCCGCAGCAGTTTGCCGGCCACCGGCGGGGTTGCCGGTATCCAGAGCGCGGCGGCAATCAGGAGCTGCACCAGTGCGCGCCCCGGACGGCCGCGCAGAAGGCTGCGCATGCCGCCCGCGATAAAAAAGAGAACAAACAGACCCGGCAGCAGAAGAAACGGCGTGACGATTTTTTTGACGAGATAGAGGTCCATCTCAGCCTAAAATAAACGGTGCTGCGCGCGGCCGGACGCCGGGTGTGCAGCGCGCGCGTTAGCTGGTGCGGTTCAGAGCAGGTGCTGCTGAAAGGTTGCCAGCGCATCCGGCAATTTGCGGCGCACGAAGGTTTCCTTTTCGCGCTGGTGCAGGCGCTGATAGTGCCCGTACTGCGGGTGGCCAGCGGCCAGTTGGGGCGCCTGCCCGGCGACGGCCATTTTGACCCGGTCGAGCTCCCGGACCATCTGGATCAGGCCGAAGGTTTGGGTGGCAAACCCGCTGAGCCATCCCAGGCGCCGCATCATTTCAAAGCGCACCTGATCCGCCAGGAAGAGATGGATATCCACCACCTGCATCTTATCACCGCTGTCCAGGTAGGGGAACAGGCTGGCCGCCCCGAGTTCCAGCACCCCCATGATCAGCTCGTAGTAAGCCGCATTGCCCTGTTCTCCGGGAAGCGCCAGGGCATAGAGACATTTGTCCGAAAGATCCTCCAGCCGGGTGGTTTCGCCATAGGCCTCGCCGAAGCGCCTGGACCAGGCCCCAAAGGCCTTCTGTGCCAGCAATCGCGAGCGGTAGCCCGCGAGATCGACAATCTCCGCCATCACGGCCCCCTCCCCCAAAGACCCGCCTGGCCGACGCTTTTGGGTCGCCGGCGAAAAACAGGCCTGGCCTCGATTTAAATTTCCGTTTCATTCTACTCGCAAGTATACTAAATTCCGCTGGCAATGGAAACGGGTGGCCTCCGAAAAAATGCGCGTCTGCAGGTGCACGCATCAAGGGGAACAAAGCGGGCTGAAAGCGCGTCCCGGGGCGGCGGATTTATGAGCGCGGCGTTTTGGTCCGGCGTTTTTATCAGAAACGGTTTCCCCGCCCCCAGCGCGGGTTGCCTCGCAGCCGGGCAGTGAATAATATCTGCGCTGTATGCATCTGACGGCGGTGTTGCCCAGCGACCGTCGCACCGCTTACAAAAAACCCGATCCGAACGACCTCTCTTGAAAGGAGACGGGCATGCAAAACCTCACCGCCACCCCCCTCAGCTGGAT
>Ga0105106_10000107_pt1 | contig 50182 bp, 43 predicted proteins | sample PPLLaktember2015_5_FD_79109 | JGI IMG/M metagenome (GOLD analysis project Ga0105106, IMG submission 79109) | Freshwater sediment microbial communities from Prairie Pothole Lake near Jamestown, North Dakota, USA - PPLs Lake P8 Core (1) Depth... | ecosystem: Environmental > Aquatic > Freshwater >... | reverse complement strand
GGCCGCGGCGACAAGGACATGAACACGGTCGCGGAGCGTAGTGGCCTGAGGTTCTACTGCCGTCCCGAGTGCGACCCGCAGATCCGCCCGGGCGGCGCCGCATGACGGCGGCGCTGCTGGCGCCCGTCACGCCCGCGGCGACCGGACGCGGGGACCGCCGGTGAGTCGCATCGATCGCCGCTTCGGGTCGCTGGCCGCTGCGGGTCGCACCGCACTCATTCCGTACGTGACCGCGGGGGATCCGTCGCCCGAGCTCACCGTGCCGATCATGCACGCGCTCGTCGAGGGCGGCGCAGACGTGATCGAGCTGGGTGTTCCGTTCTCGGACCCGATGGCCGACGGGCCGGTGATCCAGCGCGCCTCCGAGCGTGCGCTCGCGCGCGGCACGGGTCTCGCCCGCGTGCTCGAGATGGTCCGCGAGTTCCGCACGCGCGACGCCGGGACGCCGGTCGTGCTGATGGGCTACGCGAACCCGATCGAGGCGATGGGCGTCGCGAGCTTCGCCGAGCGTGCCGCGCAGGCAGGCGTCGACGGCGTGCTGGTCGTCGACTACCCGCCCGAGGAGGCGCAGGAGTTCGCCGCGCTGCTCGACGCGCGCGGGCTCGCGCCGATCTTCCTGCTCTCGCCGACGACGCCGCCCTCGCGCATCGCGACGGTGGCGAAGGTCGCGCGCGGCTACGTCTACTACGTCTCGCTGACGGGCGTCACGGGCGCCGCGCACCTCGACACGGCCGACGTCGCGCGTCATCTCGACGAGATCCGCCGCCACGTCCGCATTCCGGTCGGCGTGGGCTTCGGCATTCGCGACGCCGCGAGCGCCCGCGCGCTCGCAGTGCACGTCGACGTCGTGGTGATCGGCAGCCGCATCATCCAGGAAATCGAGGCCGGCGCGCCCGAGGGTGCACCGTCCCGCGCGCGCGCGTGGCTGTCGGGGATCCGCGCCGCGCTCGACGAGACGGGAGCGACCCGCAGCGCCGCGCCGGTCGGGCATGGCGTCGTTCCGCCGGCCGGCAATCCGCGCTAGGCTTCCTGCGATGAGCTGGCTGCAGAAACTCCTTCCGCCACGCATCAAGAGCACGCCGGGGGCGCGCAAGCAGGCCGTTCCGGAGGGGCTGTGGGTCAAGTGTGCCGCGTGCGAGGCGGTGCTCTACCGCACCGACCTCGAGAAGAACCTCGGCGTCTGCCCCAAGTGCAGCTACCACGCGCGCGTGTCCGCGCGCGAGCGCCTCGAACAGTTGCTCGACCCGGAAGGCCGCTTCGAGATCGGCTCGGAGGTCGTGCCGATCGACAGCCTCAAGTTCCGGGACAGCCGCAAGTACCCGGACCGCCTCGCGGCCGCGCTCGAGGAGACCGGCGAGACCGACGCCCTCGTCGTGATGCAGGGGAGCGTGAAGAGCGTGCCGCTGGTCGTCGCGGCCTTCGAGTTCGGGTTCATGGGTGGATCGATGGGCTCGGTGGTCGGCGAGCGCTTCGTACGGGGTGCGCGCGTGGCTTACGAGAACCGCATGGCGTTCGCCTGCGTGTCCGCGTCGGGCGGCGCGCGCATGCAGGAGGGTGTCGCTTCGCTGATGCAGATGGCCAAGACCACCGCGGCGCTGCAGACGCTCGCCAAGGCCAAGCTGCCGTTCGTGTCGATCCTCACCGACCCGACGATGGGCGGCGTCTCGGCGAGCTTCGCCTTCGTGGCCGACGTGGTCATCGCCGAGCCGGGCGCACTGATCGGCTTCGCGGGCCCTCGCGTCATCGAGCAGACGGTGCGCGAGAAGCTGCCCGAGGGTTTCCAGCGTGCCGAGTTCCTGCTCGAGAAGGGCGCAATCGACATGATCGTCGACCGCCGGGCGCTCCGTGACGAACTCGCGCGTCTCCTCGCGCTGATGATGCGCGCTCCCGTCCCCACGGGCTAGCGGCGCATGTCGCGCGCGCGGCCCGCGGACCTCGAGGGCTGGCTCGCCTACCTCGAGACGCTGCACCCCAGGGTGATCGCCATGGGGCTCGCGCGCGTCGGCGAAGTGCTCGCGCGGATGGGCATTGCGCTCGATGGCCCGGTGATCACGGTCGCCGGCACCAATGGCAAGGGTTCCACGGTGGCGATGATCGAGGCGATGTTGCGCTGTGCGGGCTACCGTACCGGCCGCTACATGTCGCCGCACCTCTCCCGCTACAACGAGCGGGTCGCGATCGGCGGCGTGCCCGTCGACGACGCGACGCTGGTCGACGTGTTCCATGCGGTCGAGGACGCGCGTGTCGCCGTCGACCCGCCGACGCCGCTCACCTACTTCGAGTTCGGCACGCTCGCGGCGTTCGCGGTCTTCGCGCGAGCGAAGCTCGATGCGGTCGTGCTCGAGGTGGGGCTCGGCGGGCGGCTCGACGCGGTGAACGTCGTCGACCCGCACGTCGCGGTGCTGACGTCCGTGGACCTCGACCACCAGGATCTTCTCGGGCCGACGCGCGAGGACATCGGCCGCGAGAAGGCGCACGTGTTCCGTGCCGGCCGCGCCGCGGTGTGCGGCGATCCCGACCCGCCGGCGTCGGTGATCGAGCACGCGCGAGCGATCGGCGCGCACCTTTGCCGCATCGGCATCGACTACGGTGCGGCGGCAGAGGGCACGCAATGGCGCTACTTCGGTCCTGGGGGGGCTCGCTACGGGCTACCGATGCCGGCGCTGCGCGGCGGCTACCAGCTCGGCAATGCGGCGACCGCGATCGCCGCGCTCGCGTTCCTGCGCGACGTTCTCGCGGTGCCCGCCGGTGCCGTCCGCGACGGGTTGGCAAGGGTCGAGCTGCCTGGACGTTTCCAGGTGCTGCCGGGACGGCCCACGGTCGTGCTCGACGTCGCGCACAACCCGCACGCCGCGCGCGCGTTTGCCGAGGCGCTGGGGACCATGGGCTATCACCCGCGGACCACGGCGGTGTTCGGGATGCTCGCGGACAAGGACGTCGACGGCGTGATCGCGGCGGTCGGGTCGCGCATCGACCGCTGGTACGTTGCCACGCTGCCGGGACCGCGCGGTGCCTCCGTCGACGCATTGCAGGCGCGCCTCGGGGCTGCCGGCGTGGCCGCACAGGCGATTCGCGCGTTCCCCGACATTGCGACGGCGTACCGCGCCGCGGTCGATGCCGCGACCGAGACTGATAGAATCGTCGTGTTCGGCTCCTTTCTCACGGTGGCCGCTGCGATGGCGGCGCGCCGCTAGCGGAAGCGGTCGACGGCTCGTCCTGATGCGGCGCCGACGGCGCGCCGAATGGCCCCATGCCCGACCCCATCGAACCCCAACTCGACGAACTGCGTCGCCGCGCGCGCCGGCGCCTGATTGGCGCCATCGTGCTCGCCCTTGCGGCCGCGGTGCTCGTGCCGATGCTGCTCGAGTCCGATCCCAAGCCGCTCGGCGAGGACGTGTCCGTCAGGATTCCGCCCGTCGACGACTCGAAGTTCGTGAGCAAGCTCGGCGACAAGGGCAAGGCGCCCGCCGAGCAGCCGATCGTTGCCAAGGCGACGACGGAGCCGCCCAAGGTCGAGCCCGCCACCCCGGCAGCGGCCCCGGCTGCTCCAGCGACGCCCGCGAAGGACGTCGGTGCGCCGCCGCCGGCCCCGTCGCGCGCGCTGGCGCAGGCCGAGCAGCGCGTCATCTCGCCGCAGTCGAAGCCGGCATCCGGGACCGACGCCGCCGATGCGTCGACATCGACAGCGAGCAAGGCGCCGACACCGGCCACCGCCGGGACGACGGCACCGACCGCCGAGCCGCCGAAGTCGGCCGACGCGACGAAGGCCACGAAGGCCGCGGAACCCGCCAAAGCGGCCGCGGTGCCGAAGCCGGTGGATGCGCCGAAGTCGGCCGAGCCCGCCGCCGCGGCCGCTTCCGGCGCCTACAGCGTGCAACTCGCCGCGTTCGCTGACGACAAGGGCGCGAACTCGCTCGCCGCGAAGCTCAAGCGGGCCGGCCATCCCGCCTACACCGAGCCTTACGAGACCTCCCGGGGACGCGTCTGGCGCGTGCGGGTCGGCCCGTACCCGTCGCGCGAGGCGGCCGAGTCGGCGCGCGTCAAGCTCAAGGCCGAAGGGCAAAACGGCATTCTCGCTGCCGCGAAGTAGCCCGTACCGCGCGCGGCCGCGGTCGCCTTTGGCGCGAGGACGATGCAGTGGCTTTCGACGTTGCCGTGATCGCCGTGATAGCGCTGTCCGCGCTCTTCGGCTTTGTGCGCGGCATCGTGCGCTCGCTGGTCGGGCTGGCGGCGTGGGTGACGGGCTTCGTGCTGGCGATCAGCTTCTCGCCCACCATCGCCGCCGTCCTGCCCGCGTTCCCGGATGCGCCGCTCCTGCCGCACGTGCTCGCGTTCGTGCTGGTGTTCGTGCTCGCGATCGTCGTCGGCGCGCTCGTCGCGTGGCCGCTGCGCTCCGTGATCCACAAGGCGGGGCTCGGCTTCGTCGACCGCGGCCTCGGCGGCCTGTTCGGGTTGGCGCGGGGTGCCGTGCTCGTGCTCGCGTTCGTGCTGGTGGCGGGACTCACCACCCTGCCGTCGCGCGATTGGTGGCAGAATTCGTCTTTCGCTTCGCCGTTCGAGGAGGCCGCGCTGTCGTTGCGGCCCTGGCTGCCGCCGCAGTGGGCGCAGCGGCTCGCCTACCCGGACCGGCGGACGGCCCCGGCGCCACGTAAGGTCTAAGACGCGATGTGCGGCATTCTCGGTGTGGTCGCGCACACACCCGTCAACCAGTTGCTCTACGACGGCCTGCTGCTCCTGCAGCACCGCGGACAGGACGCCGCCGGGATCGTCACGAGCGAGGGCCCGGTGTTCCACATGTACAAGGGCCCGGGGCTCGTGCAGAACGTGTTCAGGACGCGCAACATGCGCGACCTCTCCGGCAGCACCGGCATCGCCCACTGCCGCTACCCGACGGCGGGCAGTGCGTTCTCGGATCTCGAGTCGCAGCCGTTCTACGTGAACTCGCCGTTCGGCATCACGCTCGGCCACAACGGCAACCTCACCAATTCGGCGCGCCTGAAGCACGAGCTCTGGGAGCAGGACTTCCGGCACGTCAACACCAACAGCGACAGCGAGGTGCTGCTGAACGTGCTCGCGCTCGAGCTGGAGCGCGCGGCGAGCCACCACCGCCTGGACCCCGACGCGATCTTCCGCGCGGTGGCCGGCGTGCACCAGCGCTGCCGCGGCGCCTACGCGGTCGTGGCGATGATCGCGGGCTACGGACTGCTCGCGTTCCGCGACCCGTTCGGCATCCGTCCCCTGTGCATCGGCCACAACGACGCGCTCGGCGGCAGCGAATACCTGGTCGCCTCCGAGTCGGTCGCGGTCGAGGCGCTCGGGTTCAAGCTGCTGCGCGACGTGGAGCCTGGCGAAGCGGTGTTCGTCGATCTTTCGGGCTCGCTGCATTCCCGGCAGTGCGCCGACGATCCTCGGCTGCAGCCCTGCATCTTCGAGTACGTGTACCTCGCGCGGCCCGATTCGGTGATCGATGGGACGTCCGTGTACCAGGCGCGCATGAAGATGGGTGCCGAACTCGCGGCGCGGATCGGCGTGATGCCGGAGGCGCAGGACATCGACGTCGTGATCCCCATTCCCGACTCGAGCCGCCCGTCCGCCCTCGAGCTTGCGAACCGGCTCGCGCTGCCGTACCGCGAAGGGTTCATCAAGAACCGCTACATCGGACGCACGTTCATCATGCCGGGGCAGGCGATCCGCAGGAAGAGCGTGCGCCAGAAGCTCAATCCGATCGTCAGCGAGTTCCACGGCAAGGTGGTGCTGCTCGTCGACGACTCGATCGTGCGCGGCACGACCTCCCGCGAAATCGTGCAGATGGCGCGCGAGGCGGGCGCGCGCAAGGTCTACTTCGCCTCCGCCGCGCCGCCGGTGCGCTATCCGAACGTGTACGGCATCGACATGCCCACGCCGCGGGAACTGGTCGCGAACGGCCGTACCGAGGCCGAGGTCGCCCGGGAGATCAGCGCCGACCTGCTGATCTACCAGGAAATCGCTGCCCTGAAGCGCGCGGTCCGCGGCGCGAATCCACGACTGTCCGATTTCGAGGCCTCGTGCTTCGATGGCCGCTATGTGACCGGCGACATCACCGCCGACTACCTCACGCACCTCGCCGACCACCGCGACGAAGAGCGCGGCAACGACGATCCGGACCTCGTCGACGCCGCGCGCGAGGGCGTGGCGGGCTGATCCGCCACGCTGCGACGAGCCGCGGTTCGGGGCGACCGAATGGCGGCGCGTGCGTGTCGCGCCACGGCATGATCGTGCCGTGAACGATGCCACGGAGACAGTGCCCCGATGACCTCCACCGCCATGGGACTGGCCGCAGTCGCGGTGCTCGCCGTGTTCGTCGTCTGGCGCCTCGCGGTGTGGCGGCGCCGCCGCCGCGCCATGCATGCGGCTTCGGCGAGTGCTCGGCGCAACGCCTCCGGTGACGGTGCCGAGATGGCCGTGCTCCTCGCCGCGGCCGTCGCTGCGGGCGGCAGCCGTGCCGATGACGGACCGGGCGACGGCGGTAGCCACGGCGGCGGCGGGGGCTGGGGTGGCGGGGGCGCGAGCGGCGACACCGGGGGTGGTGACGGCGGCGGAGGGGACGCCTGAACCCGACCGACCGACAGCTGGCGCGACGCGCGGCGGGCGGCTATACTTCGTTCGCGCCGATTTGAGGCTTCAGCTTGCGGGCGCGTAACAAATGCCGCTAAAGCGAGGACCGCTCCAGCCCGGGGATTCCGGGCGGGGCACACGAAACCCGTCCGGCTTTGCGGCTCGACGGGTTTTTTGTTTGTGGACGACCTGGCAATGACCGAACGCGAATCGCGCGGCTTCACCACCACGATCCTGCATTCCGACCGCGGCGCCGCGATCGAGCACGGCGCGCTGCACAAGCCGCTGCATGTCTCGGTCGCCTACGGCTACCGCGACGCGCGCGACCTGGCCGCGGTGTTCCAGGGTCGCCAGCCGGGCCACGTCTACGGGCGGCAGGGCAACCCGACCTCCGCGGCGCTCGAGGCCAAGGTCAGCGCGATGGAGGAGGGCATCGCGACCGTGTCCTTCGCCACCGGGATGGCGGCGATCGCCGCCGCGATGCTCGCGCTCCTGCGCGCAGGTGACCACATCGTCGCGAGCCACTACCTCTTCGGCAACACGAACAGCCTGTTGCAGACGCTCCAGGCTCACGGCACGCAGGTCTCTTTCGTCGACGCCACGGCAGTGACCGAAGTCGAACGGGCGATCCGGTCCGAAACGCGCATGGTGTTCGTCGAGACGATCGCGAACCCTCGCACGCAGGTCGCCGACCTCGCGCGGATCGGCGCGCTGTGCGAGGCGCGGGGCATCCTCTACGTCGTCGACAACACGATGACCTCGCCCTGGCTGTTCCGCCCGAAGTCGGTCGGCGCGGGGCTCGTCGTCAATGCCCTCACCAAGTATGTCGGCGGCCACGGCAACGCACTGGCCGGCAGCATCACCGACACTGGCCGCTTCGACTGGACCCGCTGGTCCAACATCCTGCCGGCGTATCGCGGTGCGGATCCGCGGTTGTGGGGCATCGCGCAGATCCGCAAGAAGGGGCTGCGCGACTTCGGCGGCACGCTCTCGCCCGAGCAGGCGCACCACATTGCCGTGGGGGCGGAGACGCTCGCGCTGCGCATGGGCCGCCAGTGCGCGAACGCCGGCGCCCTCGCTCGCTTCCTCGCTGCGCATCCGCGCGTCGCGCGCGTGCACTACCCGGGCCTGACGCAGCACCCGCAGCACGCCATCGCGCGGGAGCTGTTCCGCGACTTCGGTGCACTGCTGTCCTTTGAGGTCGACCCCGCGCTCGACGTGTTCGAGTTGCTGAACCGGTTGCGTATCGTCGTGCTGTCGTCGAACCTCGGCGACAACCGCACGCTCGCGATTCCCGTCGCACACACGATCTTCTGGGAGATGGGCGCGGCGCGCCGCGCGGAGATGGGCATCGAGGACTCGCTCGTGCGCGTCTCGGTCGGAATCGAGGACGAGGGTGACCTGATCGCGGACTTCGCGCAAGCCTTCGGGTAGCGGCACGGGCGCAGGCTCGGCACCCTACCGCACCGGTCGGGTCGGGCGACCGGCACTACGCGCTCACCCGGTGCGTTGCGAAGCGCACCAAGGGGCCAAGCGACATGCGCATGGCCCCCGGAATCGACTCGGCAGACGACGTGACGATTCGTCACGTCGTCTTGGCGCGCTTGGGTTCAGGCCGACTTGCGGCCCTTGGTCGTCGCGACGACCTTCGACGCGTTGGCGGCAGCCGCGCGGACGCTCGCATCGGCCAGGCTCACGACCTGCTTGGAGGCCTGGTTGAACTGCCCGAACGCTGCCGACGAGGCGGCCAGACCCTGGCGGAACGCGTTGACCGCGGCTTCCGAACCGGCCGGCGCCGACTTGCTGGCCTGGTCGACCCAGGCGGTCGCGCCCTTGGTATAGGTGGCGTGGGATTCCTCGACCAGCTTCGCGAACTGCGCTTGCGCTTCGGTGGCGATCTGGTACAGGTTCTGCGAGTAAACCATGGCTGCTTGCACGCCCGCTTCCGCCAACGTGGCGTTCAGGGTGAACAGCTGCTGGGCATCCTTGACGGCGGCGACGGCTTGCGCGCCTTCGATGCCTTGCGCGAGGGCGCTCTTCGCCGTCAGCAGATTGACCTTGGCGAGCTTCTCGGCGTTTTCCATGACGAGCGCGGCGAGCTTGGCGGCTTGCGCAACGTTGGCCTTGTTGATCTCGGCGACTTGTTCGGTGGCGTGGTACATGGCGTTCCCTTTCTGATGGAAGGGCCCGATCGGAGATCGAGCAGGCTCGGTTCAGGGTGCCGCCTGTTGACCAGCGGAGGCTTGCTCCAGTCAAGTCACAGAATGCTGCACCGCACAATCCGAAGGATATGGGCGGGAATTGTGGAAGTCAAGAACTATTTGCTGCGTTGCAGCATGAGCGGGCGACTTGGCGTCGCGCCTCGTTGCCGGCGGCCGCGATACCGGCGGCACATAATGCGTGGAGCAGCGCAGCCCGAGGGACGCCATGAGCGATACACCGAGGACCATCAGGAAATACCCGAATCGACGGCTCTACGACGTTGCCAATGACGGCTACATCACCCTGGCGGACGTCAAGCAGCTGGTGCTGAAGAACGTCGACTTCGAGGTCGTCGATGCCAAGTCCGGCGCCGACATCACCCGCTCGATCCTGCTGCAGATCATTCTCGAGGAGGAGTCCGGCGCCACCCCGATGTTCAGTGCGGAGATGCTCGCCCAGATCGTGCGTTTCCATGGCGCGGCCCAGCAAACGATGGTGGGCGCGTACATGGAGGAGAACGTCAACACGCTGCTCGGCATCCAGAGGAAGCTGCAGGAACCGACGCGACGGAGCGAGGGCGACACGGTCGGCCTGACGCCCGATCTGTGGCGGCAGTGGATGCAGCTGCAGGCTCCTGCGATGCAGGCGATGCTCGCCAATTTCCTGGAGCAGGGCGCCAGGCGGTTCATGGACAAGCAGTAGCGCACGCCTTCGAATCAGGCGTCGGGTCGGAAGTCGTCACAGCTGCGTCGAGTAGCCGCCGTCCAGGGGGATCGCGGCACCCGTCAGGAAACCGGATGCGGCGCTGGCCAGGAACACGGCGATTCCCGCGAAGTCGTCGATGTGACCCCAGCGGCCGGCGGGTGTGCCGGCGAGCACTTTCTGGTCGAGCCCCGGGATCTCGGTGCGGCCACGGCGCGTGAGCTCGGTGTCGACCCAGCCAGGCAGCACCGCGTTGACCTGGATATTGTCCGGCGCCCACGTCACGGCCAGCGACTTCGTCAGTTGCACGATGCCGCCCTTGCTCGCCCCGTACACCGGACCGAACGACGCGCCGAAGATCGACAGCATCGAGCCGATGTTGACGATCTTGCCGCCGCCCGCGCGCTTCATGTGCGGGTAGGCGCTGCGCGAGCACAGGAACGCGCTCGTCAGGTTGGCGTCGAGCACGCGCCGCCACTCGTCGAGCGAAAGCTCCTGCACGGGCTTGCGGATGTTGATGCCGGCGTTGTTGACCAGGATGTCGAGACGGCCGCGCCACGCAACCGTCTCGTCGACCATCCCCTGGACCGACTTCTCGTCGGTCACGTCGACGCTGACGGCGAGCGCTTCGACGCCGAGGGTCTGGAGCTCCAGAACCGCCGCGCTCGACTTCTCCGCATTGCGCGCCGCGACGACGACGCTTGCACCGGCGCCGGCAAGGCCCCGCGCCATGCCCAAGCCGATGCCGCCGTTGCCGCCGGTGACGATGGCCACCCGGCCACGCAGGTCGAACAGATTGCTCACAGGACTACCCTCCGCGCTAACGCGCTTCGGGGCGGATTCGCCCTTGGGGCGGCCCGTCGGGCTCATCGGGTGCTCCCCTGAAGCGTTGCTCGGAATTGTAAAGCCGCCCGTGATCGTTCCCGCGGTGCCGCCGAAGCGGGCACGCTCAGGTGATGTCGCGGCGAACCAGGCCTTGCGCGCCGGCCTCGAGCCAGTGGCCGCGGTCATGCCAGTCGGCGAGCACCACGCGTTCGCAGTGGCGGCCGTCGACGTCGACGTGGTGCGTCGCCGGGCGGTGCGTGTGGCCGTGGATCATCCGCGCGACGCCGTGCGCGCGGAACGCCGCCACGACGGCATCCTCCGCGACGTCGAGGATCGACTCGGGCTTCTGCGCCGACTGGTCGCGGCTCTTCCTGCGCAGGCTGCGGGCGATCCAGCGTCGCACGAAGGCCGGCAGTGCGAGCAGGCGGCGCCGGGTCTCCGGGGTGCGCATGCGCGCGCGATAGCGCTGGTAATCGAGGTCCGAGGTACAGAGCTCGTCGCCGTGGAGCAGGACTGTCGGCACGCCGTTCACGTCGACGACCAGCTGCTCGGGCAGCAGCGTGGCGCCGGTGTCGCGCTCGAAGCGCGTCCCGTAGAGGAAATCGCGGTTGCCCTGCATGACGTGAACAGGCACGCCGGCATTGGTGACGCCGCGCAGCGCCGCGGCGATGCGCGCGGCGAACGGATCTTCGAGCTGGTCGTCGCCGATCCACCAGTCGTAGAGGTCGCCCAGCACGTAGACCACGGCGGCCGCGTGCGCCGGTCCGGCGCAGAACGCCTCGAATGCGGCCGCGGTCGCCGGGCGGTCGGGCGACAGGTGGAGGTCGGACAGGAACAGCGTCGGCTGCATCGGCGGGCCGCGCGCCGTGCGCGACAGCGCGTACGCTCGCTGCCGCGCCCGCGTCGTGCTAGGCGAGCACTTCCGCCTTGCGGATCACGACGTCCTCGCTCGGGACGTTCTCGTGGGGTCCGCTGCGGCCCGTCGCCACGTCCTTGATGCGGTCGACGACGTCGGTGCCCTCGACCACCTTGCCGAAGACGCAATAGCCCCAGCCCTGCGGGCTCGGGCCCTTGTAGTCGAGGAAGTCGTTGTCGGCGACGTTGATGAAGAACTGGGCGGTCGCGGAGTGCGGGTCGTTGGTGCGTGCCATCGCCACCGTGTACTTGCGGTTCTTGAGGCCGTTGCCGGCTTCGTTCGCTACCGGCGCGCGCGTCGGCTTCTGCTTCATGCCCGGGGCGAAGCCGCCGCCCTGGATCATGAAGCCGTCGATCACCCGGTGGAACACCGTGTCGTCGTAGTGGCCGTCCTGGGCGTACTGCAGGAAGTTGGCGACCGTCGCCGGGGCGTTGTCGTCGTCGAGCTCGAGGACGATCGCGCCGTGATTGGTGTCGAGGCGGACCTTGCGCATGGAGTTCCCTTACTTGGCGGCGACCGCGGCCGCGGACTTGATGACGATGGCTTCCTTCGGGAGGTTCTGGTGCATGCCGCTGGCGGCCGTAGGGGCCTTCGCGATCTTCTGCACGACATCCATGCCGGAGACGACCTTGCCGAACACGGTGTAGCCGATGCCCTGCGGATCCGCCGAGCGGTAGTTCAGCGACTTGTTGTCGTTGACGTTGATGAAGAACTGCGCGGTGGCAGAGTTCGGGTCCGACGTCCGCGCCATCGCAATCGTGCCGGGGACGTTCAGCAAGCCGGCCTTGCTTGCCGACTCGGCCTCGTTGACCACCGGAGCCTTCGTCGGCTTCTGCCAGAGCTCCGCGGTGAAGCCGCCGCCCTGGATCATGAAGCCGTCGATCACGCGGTGGAACACCGTGCCGTTGTAGTGCCCGGCCTTCACGTAGTCGAGGAAGTTCGCGACGGTCTTCGGTGCCGCGTCGGGATAGAGCTCGAGCCGGATCTTGCCGGCGGAGGTGTCGAACTCCACCTGGGGATTCGCGGCGAGCGCGGCCGACGGCGCGGCGAGGGCGAGCGCGACGCTGGCGATCGAGAGGATGTGACGGATCATCGGGGCACCTCCGGGTAGGGTCATGGGGGCGATCAGCGCGCGACGCCGAGCAGGTCGCGGGCGAGCTTCAGCTTCTGCGGCGCCGCCTTGTTGCCCTTGTCCAGCGCGGCGGCGCGCTCGAAATGGACGACCGCAAGGCGCGTGTGGACATCGCCCAGGTTCTCGTGGGCGATCGCGTAGTCCGGCGCCGCGGCGATCGCGAGCTCGAGCTCCTCGCGGGCGAGCGCGTAGTTGCCGCCGGCCGCGTAGAGCACCGCGAGGTTGTTGCGCGGCTCCGGCAACTCGGGATAGTCGGCGACGATCGCGCGCAGCGCCACCATCGCGTCGGCCGCCCGCCCGGTGTCGGCGAGCACGACCGCCTTCAGGAAGCGCGCCTGCGGCTCGCGCGGTCGCGCCGCGATGAGCAGGTCGAGCCGGGCCAGCGCCTCGTCGTAGCGGTTGGCATTGACGAGGTCGCGGGCCTCGCCGAGTCCCTGCGCGTACGCGCGTCGCGCAGCGTCGTCGTACTCGGCTGGAAGGGACGGCGCCGGCTCCTCCTTCGGCAGCGGCGGCGCCGGCGACTGCGCGCCGGCCGGGAGGCCGGGGGACAGCGCGAGCACCAGCGCGATCGCGGGCGCAGCGACGTGGCGGAGGGCGCGGAAGGTCATCGGACCGATAGGACGCATCAGGTCCGCGATTCTAGCAGCCGTGCCGGTCCCGTCCCCGGCGGACGACCTCGCGCGGTCAGAGCTTGCCCAACGCGGTCTCGAGGCGCTTGCGGACCTCGGTGCCGAGCGCCTCGACCTCCGGCTTGCCGACAAGCTTCATCACCGCGAGAGGATCCATGCACTCGACGACCGTGTGACCGGCCGCGTCGACACGCACGACGACATTGCAGGGCAGCAGTGCGCCGATCGCGGGCTCGGCAGCGATCGCCTGGCTCGCGAATTGGGGATTGCACGCGCCGAGGATCTTGTACGGGGCGACGTCGAGGTCGAGCTTCTTCTTCATCGTCGCCTTGACGTCGATCTCGGTGAGGATGCCGAAGCCCTGCTCGGCGAGCGCGGCGGTGATGCGCGCGATCGCGTCGTCGAAGCCGTAGGGAACCGTCTTGCCGAAAGCGTAGGCAGCCATGTCGTCTCCTCGAGTGGGCTCGTGATCATGCGGGGGCGGGATCATCGCGTCTGTGCCGAAGGTCACACAGCGAGCGTAGCGATCGCCGCGGGGACGGGCAGGGGCACGCCGTCCGGCAGGCGCAGCCCGAACGTTTCGCGAAGGAGCGCCGGCAGCGCGTCGCGGTCGATGGGCGTCGTGCGCACGTCGCCGCCGCCGCGGTCCTCGGTGTAATCGAGGTTCTGCAGCAGGCGCCGTACCGCGGGCGTGGCCTGCTGCACGGTGAACGTAGTGACGAATCGCGACGCCGGATGCGTGGACACGTACCAGTTCGCCATCTCGAGGTCGGGGGGCACCGCGGGTTCGAGCGTGAAGGCGTACAGATCGAGGAACCCCACGCTGGTCTCGAACTGCAGCACGAAGGCACCGCCTTCGCGCGCGAGCCGGTAGCGCCAGGCATGCTGTGCGACCGGCACGTCGGCGACGAGCGGCAGCGGCGCGAGCAGCGTGTTGCCGCCGAAGCCGACGTCGGCGACGAACCGCTCGCCGGCGACGGTCACGAGGAGCAGCTGGTGCGTGCGCGGCAGGAGCCGGGTGGCGCGGTAGCGCACGCGCGCGGCGAGCGGCACGACGTCGAAGCCGAGCGTCTCGAGCGCGAGCGCGAACAGACGGTTCTGCTCGAAGCAGTAGCCGCCGCGCCCACCATGCACGAGCTTCGCCTGCAGCGACGCCGCGTCGAGCGCGATGCCGCGCTGCCACAGCACGTCGAGGTTCTCGAAAGGGATCGACGACACATGGGCGAGGTGCAGCGCCGAAAGCGTCGCGAGGTCAGTGCCGCCGACCACCGGCCGGCCGATGCGGTCGAGGTAGGCGTCGAGGTCGAACGCCGCGGCGTGCTCCCCCATCACGACTCCGCAAGGCGTCGCGCGGTCTCGTCGATCAGCCGTCGCGCGATCGACACCGAGGGTGGCAGCGGCGGCAGCGCGTCGGCGGCGAACCAGCGTGCCTCGGCGATCTCGGCGTCCTCGCAGCGGACATCGCCGCCGGCGTACTCGGCGGTGAACGCGATCATCAGCGAGTGCGGGAACGCCCACGACTGGCTGCCGAAGTAGCGCAGGTCGCGTACCTCGACGCCCACCTCCTCGCGCACCTCGCGCGCGAGGCAGTCCTCGATCGTCTCGCCGGGCTCGACGAAGCCGGCGAGCGCGCTGAACATGCCCGGCGGGAAGCGATGCGCCCGCGCGAGCAGGATCTCGCGCCCGCGCGTGACGAGCGCCATCATCGCCGGCGACACGCGCGGGTAGGCGACGTAGCCGCAGGCCGGGCACTCCTTGGCGCGCTCGTCCTCCTTGTCGCGCGTCGGCATCGCGCAGCGCCCGCAGTAGCGATGCGTGCGATCCCACTCGACGACCTGGAACGCGCGCGCGGCGAGCGCGAGCAGCGGGTCGGGCAGCCGGAAGAACAGCGCGCGCAGGCCCGTGAACGCAAGGCCGGGGCGCTCCGGAGCGTCTTCGGGCAGCGCGATCGCGACGCAGGGGGCGCCGGCAAGCTCGCCCAGGTAGTGCCGCTCGCCGCGTAGCCCGGCGGCCTCGACGGCCACCAGCGTGGGGATCGCGGGGGCGTCGTCTCGTCCCCCCACGGCGATCTTGCCGTCGCGGAACGCGAAAGCGAGCGCGGTGCCGGGCAGCTCGGTCGGTAGCGCGTGCGCGGGGTGGAAGCCTTCGGGCGTGTGCACTTACGCTAGCTTCATCGGCAGCGTGCGCACCCGCTTGCCGGTGGCGGCGAAGATCGCGTTGGCGAGCGCCGGTGCCACCACCGGCGTGCCGGGCTCCCCGACGCCGGTCGGCGCGGCCGTCGACGGCACGATGTGCACTTCGATCTTCGGCGCCTCGTTGATGCGCAGCGCCGGGTAGTCGTGGAAGTTCGACTGTTCGATGCCGCCGTCCTTGAGCGTGATCGCGCCGTACAGCGCTGCCGACAGCCCGTAGCCGATGCCGCCTTCCATCTGGGCACGCACGTTGTCCGGGTTCACCGCGATGCCGCAGTCGACCGCGCAGACGACGCGGTCGACGGTGAACGAATGGTCGGCCTTCACCGTCACCTCGACCACCTCCGCGACAAAGCTGTTGAACGACTCGTGCAGCGCGACGCCACGGCCGCGCTTCTCGCCGGACTTGCCCGGCGCAAGCGGCTTGCCCCAGCCGGATTCCTTCGCCGCGAGCTCGAGCACCGCGAGGTGGCGCGGGTGCTTGCCGAGGAGCCCGCGCCGGTACTCGACGGGATCCTTCTTCGCCGCCGCCGCGAGCTCGTCGACGAACGTCTCGGTCGAGTAGGCCGTGTGCGTCGAGCCGACCGAGCGCCACCACAATACCGGCACGGGCAGCTTCGGCGAGTGCAGGTCGACGTGGATCGCGGGCAGCGCATACGGGAGGTTCGACGCGCCCTCGACCGACGTCGCGTCCACACCGTCCTTGATCATGCCCGACTCGAACGCCGTGCCGGCGGCGATCGACTGGCCGACCAGCCGGTGCTGCCAGCCGACGACGTTGCCGCTGGCGTCGAGACCGGCCTTCAGCGTGTGGAAGAACGCCGGCCGGTAGTAGCCCGCGCGCATGTCGTCCTCGCGCGTCCAGACCAGCTTCACCGGCACCTTGCGCTGCCCGGCGCGGGCGAGCACCAGCGCGATCGACGCGCACTCGAGCAGGTAGTCGGCAGCCGGGTTGGCGCGGCGCCCGAAGCTGCCGCCGGCGAAGAGCATGTTGATCTTCACCTGTTCCGGCTTGACCCCGAAGTACTTGGCCAGCGCGAACTGGTCGCCGGTGTGCATCTGCGCGCCGTTCCAGACCTCGATCGTGTCGTCGTCGGCGATGCGGATCACGCAATTCAGCGGCTCCATCGCGGCGTGCGCGAGGTAGGGGAACTCGTAGGCAGCCTCCAGCACGCGTGCCGCGCCCGCGATCGCCCTGGCGGCGTCGCCTTCGCTGCGCGCCACCGCGCCGGGTTGCTCGGCCGCCTTGCGGAAGCCGGCCATGATCTCGGCCGACGAGCCCTTGAACGCGCCGCTTTCGTCCCACTGCACCTTGAGCGCGTCGCGGGCCTTCTTCGCCGACCAGAAGTTGCTGGCCAGCACGGCCACACCGGTCGGGATCTCGACCACCTGGCGCACGCCGGGGATGCCCTGCACGCCGGCCGCGTCGAAGCTCGCGACCTTCGCGCCGAAGCGCGGCGGATGCGCGACCAGCGCGGTCAGCATGCCGGGAAGCTTCTGGTCCTGCGTGAAGATGGCCGTGCCATTGGACTTCGCCTTCGAGTCCACGCGCGGCACGTGCTTGCCGATGTAGGTGAAGTCCTTCGGATCCTTGAGCTTCACTTCCGCCGGCACGGCTTGCGAGGCGGCTGCCGCGGCAAGCTCGCCGAACGTCGCCTTGCGGTTGCTGCCCGCGTGCGTCACCACGCCGCCCTTGACCGTGAGCGATGCAGCCGGGACGTTCCAGCGCTGCGCGGCCGTGGCGACCAGCATCGCGCGCGCGGTCGCGCCGGCCTTGCGCAGTTGTTCCCACGAGTTGGCGATCGCGGTGGAGCCGCCGGTGCCCTGCGCGGGCCCCCACAGCAGGTTGTTGTAGCGCGAGGCGTCGGCGGGTGCGCCCTCGACCCTCACCTGCCCCCACGCGGCGTCGAGTTCGTCGGCGACGATCGTCGCGAGACCGGTGTAGGAGCCCTGGCCCATTTCCAGGTGCTTGCTGACCACGGTCACCGTGTTGTCGGCGCCGATCCTGACGAAGGCATTGGGCGCGAAGGCCGTGCCGGCCTTCGCGGCGGCGCCTTGCGCGGACGCCGGCACGTGGACGCCGAGGACCAGCCCGGCGGAGAGCGCGCCGCCGGCCTTGAGGAAGCCGCGGCGGGACACGTTTTCGATGCGGATGTCGTTCATCGCCATGTCTCCGTTCAGCCCAGCGCCTTCGCCGCTTCCTTGATCGCGGCGCGGATGCGGGGATAGGTCGCGCAGCGGCACAGGATGCCCGTCATCGCCTCGTCGATGTCGGCGTCCGTCGGCCGCTTCTTCTTCGCGAGCAGCGCTGCCGCGGCCATCACCTGGCCCGACTGGCAATAACCGCACTGGGGCACGTCGAGCTTTTCCCACGCGGCCTGGACGGCGGCGGCTTCCCGGGTCTTCGCGCCCTCGATCGTGGTGATCTCCACCCCCTGCTTGAGCGAGGACAGCGGCGTCGCGCAGGCGCGCACCGGCTGGCCCTCGATCCAGACCGTGCACGCGCCGCACACGGCGATGCCGCAGCCGTACTTGGTGCCGGTCATCGACAGGTAGTCGCGCAGTATCCAGAGGAGCGGCGTGTCGCCTGGAACGCTGGCAGCGATATCGACGCGTTCCTTGTTGATGAAGAGCGTGGGCATCGGGAACTCCGGGCAGGGGTCGTCTGCGGTACGGCGGGAAGGGGAAACATGGTAGGCCATCGACACGGGGTTGCCAATTGGCGGTGGCCGTTGCACCGGGGCGGCGGAGCCCGGGTCCGGGGTGATGCGGGCGTATAATCCGCCGCTTGCTCTTGCCGTCCGGGACCGCCATGGAAGCCGAAGCCCTCAACCAGATCGCCAACTCGCTCGCGGGCCTCAGGGAACGCTCCGCGGCGATGCGGAGGTATCTTTGACTTCGACGTCAAGGCCGCGCGGCTGACCGAGGTCGCGCGGGAACTCGAGGATCCGAAGGTCTGGGACGATCCGGAGCGCGCCCAGTCGCTCGGCAAGGAGAGGAAGGCGCTCGAGGGGGTCGTCGACACGCTGACGTCGATCGACGCGGGTCTCGCCGACTCGGGCGAGCTGTTCGAGCTCGCGCGCGTCGAGAACGACGACGCCACGCTGTCCGCGGTGCGCGATGACATCGCGGGGATCGAGTCGACGGTGGCCGACCTCGAGTTCCGCCGCATGTTCGCCAATCCGATGGATCCGGCGAACTGCTTCGTCGACATCCAGGCCGGCAGCGGCGGCACCGAAGCGCAGGACTGGGCGCAGATGCTGCTGCGCATGTACACGCGCTACTGCGAGCGCAAGGGCTACAAGGCCGACGTGCTCGAAGTCTCCGACGGCGACGTCGCCGGCATCAAGAGCGCGTCGATCAAGGTCGAGGGCGAGTACGCGTTCGGGCACCTGCGCACCGAGACCGGCATCCACCGCCTGGTGCGCAAGAGCCCGTTCGACGCCAACGCGCGGCGCCACACCTCGTTTGCGAGCGTCTTCGTCTACCCGGAGGTCGACGATTCGATCGAGGTCGAGATCAACCCGGCCGACCTGCGCATCGACACCTACCGGGCGTCGGGCGCGGGCGGCCAGCACATCAACAAGACCGACTCCGCGGTGCGGATCACGCACCTGCCGACCAACATCGTCGTGCAGTGCCAGAACGACCGCTCGCAGCACCGCAACCGCGCCGAGGCGATGTCGATGCTCAAGGCCAAGCTCTACGAACTGGAGCTGCGCAACCGCCAGGCGGAGCAGCAGAAGCTCGAGGACACCAAGACCGACATCGGCTGGGGGCACCAGATCCGGAGCTACGTGCTCGACCAGTCGCGAATCAAGGACCTGCGCACCAACCACGAGGTCGGCAACACGCAGGCGGTGCTCGACGGCGACCTCGACGACTTCATCGCCGCGAGCCTGAAGCAGGGGGTGTGATGGAGACGTCCTCGCCCGCGCCGGCCATCCCGATCGCGGCGCCGGCGGCCTCGCTCCCGGCGGGTCTTCCGCAAGTGCTCGACGCGGTGTGGAGCGCGCTCGCTCGCGGCGTGCAGGAGCGCTGGACGCCCTGGGCGCTGCCGATGCTCGCGACGGTCGGTTCGCGCGGCCTGCCCGAGGCGCGCGTGATCGCGCTGCGCGGCGCCGATCGCGCGACGCGCACGTTCACCTTCCACACCGACGTGCGGAGCGCCAAGGCCGGCGCGCTGGCGACGGAGCGACGTGCGGCCGTGACGTTCTGGGACCCGGGCGACGCCGTCGAGGCCCGCTTCACCGGCCGCGTGACCGTGCACCACGAAGACGACCTTGCCCTGGCTTCTTGGCAGGACGCGTCCGCCCTGTCGAAGAGCGCCGCGGCGATCGCGCTCGCCCCCGGCACGCCGCTGACCCGCGCGACGCCGTTCGAGCAACTGGTGCAGGAAGGCAGCGCCGACATGGCGTTCTCGCACTTCGCGGCGCTGGTCTTCGAGATCGAGACGCTCGACTGGCTCTGGCTCGGGCCCCGTGACCTGCGCCGCGCGCGCTTCGAATGGGGCGGACGCGACGGGGCCGGACAATGGATCGTGCCCTGACTGCTGTTCACCTTACCCGACCCCTCACGCCATGAACGACACCGCCGCGCCCGGCGCCCCCCCGCTGCCCGACGAGAACGCCATCATCGCGGAACGCCGCCAGAAGCTTGCGGCGCTGCGCGCGCTCGGGCAGGCGTTTCCGAACGACTTCCGGCGCACGGCGCTCGCCGCGGACCTGCACGCGCGGCACGCCGCCGACGACAACGCCGCGCTCGAATCGGCTGCGATCGAGGTCGCGGTCGCGGGGCGGTTGATGCTGAAGCGCGTGATGGGCAAGGCGTGCTTCGGCACGTTGCAGGACATGAGCGGGCGCATCCAGCTCTACGTGACGCTGGACGGGGTCGGCGCGCAGGCACTCGACGCTTTCAAGCGCCACGACCTCGGCGACATCCTCGGCGCGCGCGGGACGCTGTTCCGCACCAAGACCGGCGAGCTGTCGGTGAAGTGTTCCGCGGTGCGACTGCTCTCGAAGTCGCTGCGGCCGCTGCCGGAGAAGTTCCACGGCATGACGGACATGGAGCAGCGTTACCGCCAGCGCTACGTCGACCTGATCACCAACGCGCAGTCGCGGGACGTCTTCATCAAGCGCTCGCAGATCGTGCAGGCGATCCGCGAGTTCTTCGTCGCGCGCGGCTATCTCGAGGTCGAGACGCCGATGATGCACTCGATCCCCGGGGGTGCCGCGGCGCGGCCGTTCGTCACGCACCACAACGCGCTCGACACCGAGCTCTTCCTGCGCATCGCGCCCGAGCTGTACCTGAAGCGGCTGGTGGTCGGCGGCTTCGAGCGGGTGTTCGAGATCAACCGCAACTTCAGGAACGAGGGCATCTCGACCCGGCACAACCCGGAATTCACGATGCTCGAGTTCTACGAGGCCTATCGCGACTACCACTACCTGATGGACCTCACCGAGGCGCTGTTCCGCGAGGTGGCGCAGAAGGTCGTGGGCACGACCTCGCTCGCCTACCAGGGCGAGACGATCGACCTCGGCCGACCGTTCGACCGGCTGACGATGGCCGAGGCGATCCACAAGTACAACCCCACGTATCCGCTGGACGAGCTCGGCAAGGCCGAGTACCTGCGCGTCGCGCTCGCGCCGTTCGACGTGGAGGTGTTCCCCACCGACGGGCTGGGGCTGCTGCAGCTCAAGCTCTTCGAGGCGACGACCGAGGAGCAGCTCGTGCAACCGACGTTCATCGTCGCCCATCCGACCGACGTCTCGCCACTCGCGCGGGCGAGCGACGCCAACCCGGCGGTGACCGATCGCTTCGAGCTCTTCATCACCCGTCGCGAGCTCGCCAACGGCTTCTCCGAGCTGAACGATCCCGAGGACCAGGCGGCGCGCTTCCGCGCGCAGGTCGAGGCGCGCGAGGCGGGCGACGAGGAGGCGATGTTCTACGACGCCGACTACGTTCGCGCACTGGAGTACGGGCTTCCCCCTACGGCTGGCGAGGGCATCGGCATCGACCGGCTGGTGATGCTCCTCACCGACAGCCCGTCGATCCGCGACGTCATTCTGTTCCCGCAACTGAAGCGGGAAGGCTGAGCGCACGCGCCGCATTGACCGGGGTCAACGCGTTTCCGGCGGCTTTGACGAGCATCAAGTCGACCGGGGGGGTCGATCGCGCATTCGCGGCAACGCGAAGCCCATGGACTTGACGCACGTCAACGTGCCGTTGCCGCGACCATGTGCGCCACCCGCGGACCGGCGCGCGTAGAATTCCCACGGACGAATCGGCAATGCGTCCCGCGCGATGAACCAGTCCGTCGACCTCGAGCTCACCGGCATGACCTGCGCCGCCTGCGCGGTGCGGATCGAGAAGGTGCTGAACCGCGCGCCCGGCGTGACGGCGGAGGTCAACTTCGCGACCGAGACCGCGCACGTCGAGTTCGACGCCGCCCGCACGGCGCCGGAGGACCTGATCGGCATCGTGCGGCGCGCGGGCTACGACGCGGCGCCGGCGCGCGATGCCTTCGCCGCCCCCGACGACGTCGCCCGGGAGGCGCAGGCGCGCTACCGGCACGACCTCGCCGTGTTCGCGCTCGCCGCGCTGTGCACGACGCCGCTCGTCCTGCAGATGGTGTGGATGCTCGCGACCGGCCGCCACGACAACGCGATCGCGCCCTGGCTGCAGTTCGTGCTCGCCGCGCCGGTGCAGTTCATCGCCGGCGCGCGCTTCTATCGTGGTGCGTGGAACGCGCTTCGCAACGGCACCGCGAACATGGACGTGCTGGTGGCACTTGGCACCACCGTGGCCTTCGTGCTGTCGCTGGCGGTGTGGCTGGTGCCGCTCGAAGGCCAGCACGTCTATTTCGAAGCCAGCGCGGTGATCATCACGCTGGTGCTGCTCGGCAAGCTGCTCGAGGGCCGTGCGAAGGCGCGCACCGCCTCGGCGATCCGCGATCTGCTGCATCTCGCCCCGCCGCAGGTGCACCGCTGGGACGGCGAGCGCTACCACACCGTGCCGCTCGCCGAGCTGAAGCGCGGCGAGCGCTTCCTGGTGCGCGCGGGCGAGGCCGTGCCGGTCGACGGCCGGGTGCTCTCCGGGACCTCCGCGGTGAACGAGTCGATGCTGACCGGCGAGTCGCTGCCGGTGGCGAAGAGCCCCGGGGGGCACGTGTTCGCCGGGACGGTCAACGACGACGGTCCGCTCGAATGCGAGGCGATCGCCGTCGGCCAGGCGACGCTCCTCGCCGGCATCGTGCGCCAGGTCGCGGCCGCGCAGGGTTCGAAGGCACCGGTGCAGCGGCAGGTCGACAAGGTGGCTGGCGTCTTTGTGCCCGCGGTGCTTGCGATCGCCGTCGCGACGCTGGTCGTCAACGGCTTGCTGCTCTCGGACTGGACCGAGGCGCTGCTGCGGGCCACCGCGGTGCTGGTGATCGCCTGTCCCTGCGCCCTCGGCCTCGCCACGCCGACCGCGCTGATGGTGGGCGTGGGCGAAGGCGCGCGCGCCGGCATCCTGGTCAAGAATGCGGAAGCGCTCGAGCACGCGCGCCGGCTCACCACCGTGGTCGTTGACAAGACCGGCACGCTCACCGCCGGCGCCCCGACGATCGATTCGATCCACCCGCTGATGCGCCACACGGAGAGCGAAGTGCTAATGCTTGCGGCGAGCCTCGAGCAGGGCGCGACGCACCCATTGGCGAAGGCGATCCGGGAGGCGGCGGCAACGCGCGACCTGCTGCTCGTGCCCGTGCAGAACGTCCGCCAGCATCCGGGGCGGGGCGTGGTCGGCGAGAACGGCGGGCAGCGGCTCGCGCTCGGCTCGCCCGCATTCCTTGCGGACCAGGGCGCGGCGTTCGACACGACCTTCCTCGCGACGATCCAGTCGGGCGGCGCGACCACCGTCGGCTTGGCGGAGCACGACGCGGTCATCGGCTGGATCGCGCTCGCCGACACGCTGCGTCCGGATGCCGCGGGCGCGGTACGGGCGCTGCGGGACCAGGGTGTGAGCGTGGTGATGCTGACCGGCGACCACGCAGCGACGGCCGAGCGCGTCGCCAAGGCGGTCGGCGTCGACCGCTGGCAGGCCGAAACGACGCCACGGGACAAGCGCGAGCGCGTGCTCGAGATGCAGCGTGCCGGCGAGGCCGTCGGCATGGTCGGCGACGGCGTCAACGACGCACCGGCGCTGGCGCAGGCGGACGTCTCGTTCGCGATGGGCGCGGGCTCGGGCAGCGCGCTCTCCGCGGCCGACATCACCATCCTGCGCGACGACCTCCGCGCCGTACCGGCCGCGATATCGCTGTCGCGCGCGACGATCGCCAAGATCCGCCAGAACCTGTTCTTCGCGTTCGTCTACAACGTGCTCGGCATCCCGCTCGCCGCGGCGGGGCTCTTGTCGCCGGTCGTTGCCGGCGCGGCCATGGCCCTGTCGTCGGTGTCGGTGGTCACCAATGCGCTGCTGCTCAAGCGCTGGCGGCCGCCGCGCGGTACCGAGCGACTCCCCCCGGGTGCGGGCGTGCCCGACCCCGGGACGCGTTCCCGCCATCACCTCCCGGAGGAAAGCCGATGAGCACGACCACTGTGACATTCGCCGTCGACGGCATGACCTGCAATGGCTGCGTGAAGAGCGTCACCCACGCGATCCGGCAGGCGCCGGGGGTCGCGAACGTCGACGTTTCGCTTGGCGACAAGCGCGCGACCGTCGAGTACGACCCCTCAGCCGGCTCGCCGGCGCAGATCATCGACGCGATCGTGGGCGCGGGGTTCGAGGCGAAGCCCGCATGAATCCTCCGGCGGGGGCGCGCGCCGCGCCCGTCGCGAGTGGCATAATCCGCCGTTCGGGGTGTAGCGCAGCCTGGTAGCGCGCTTGCTTTGGGAGCAAGATGTCGCAGGTTCAAATCCTGTCACCCCGACCACCTTCCCAGCGGCGGTTCTCAGATGCGCGTCCCGGGCGGCCGCGTGAGCCTGCGAAGGGCGCTCCACACTTGACTCCCGGTAACGACTTCACCGTCGTTCCACCTGGCAACGCGCCCGGTCGCGCGTAAACTGGCGCGTCATGAACGCAACCGCATCCACGCTTCGCGGCGTCCTCTCGCCGGTACTCACGCCCTTCGAGGCCGATTTCTCGCCCTCCGTGCAGCGCTTCGTGCGCCACTGCCGCGCGCTGGTCGCGCAGGGCGTCGGGCTCGCCGTGTTCGGTACCAACTCCGAGGGCAACTCGCTCTCCGTTGCCGAGAAGCGCGCGCTGCTCGATGCGCTCGTCGACGCGGACGTGCCGCCGTCGCGGATGATGCCCGGCACGGGTACGTGCGCGCTGCCGGACACGATCGAGCTCACGCGCCACGCCGTGCAGGCAGGCTGCGCGGGCGTGCTGATGCTGCCGCCGTTCTACTACAAGGGCGTGAGCGACGAGGGGCTGTACCGCAGCTTCGCTGCCGTGATCGACGCGGTGGCGGACCCGCGGCTGCGCGTGTACCTCTACCACATCCCCCCGGTCGCGCAGGTCGGCATCTCGCTGACGCTCATCGACCGGTTGCTCAGCGCCTACCCCGGTGTGGTCGCCGGCATCAAGGACAGCTCCGGCGATTGGAACAACACCAAGGCGGTGATCGACGCGTTCGCTGCCAAGGGCTTTGACGTCTACGCCGGCAGCGAGACCTTCCTGCTGCAGACGCTGCGCGCGGGCGGCGCGGGCTGCATCTCGGCCACGGCGAACGTCAACGGCGCGGCAATCGCCGCGTCCGCCGCGGCCTGGCGCGAACCGGGCGCGGACGAGCGGCAGGCGGCGCTCGACCGCGTGCGCGCCGCGTTCCAGAAGCGGCCGATGATTGCGGCGATGAAGGCCGCGATCGCGACCGGCACCGGCGACGAGGGCTGGTGCCGTGTGCGCCCGCCGTTGGTAGAACTCGACGCCGAGACCCGCCGCGGGCTCGATGCCGACCTCGACGCGATCGGTTACGCGCGGCCGACGCTCGACACGTAGCGGGGTACCCTGCGCGGGGAGCCGCTTTCCGGCACCGAATCAACGGGATGTGGTACATTTCCCGCTCGGTAGCAAGGATGCCTCGGCGGTGACGTTGCCGCGGAACATCCCTGAAGGCCCGACACGAAGCGCCCGTAGCTCATCTGGATAGAGCACCGGCCTTCTAAGCCGGCGGTAACAGGTTCGAGTCCTGTCGGGCGCGCCAGAACACCCGTGGTGGCTGTAGCTCAGCGGTAGAGTCCCGGATTGTGATTCCGGTTGTCGTGGGTTCGAATCCCATCAGCCACCCCATCGTCCGCTCGTTCCTTCCGGGCGCTCACGGTGCCCCGAGGACCTCGGCGCCCGCGTCGCGTTTATCTGGATCGGGAACTGCGACGGTTTCGCTGCGCTACCGAACAAGGCAGCGCCCCCGCCCCCGAAGGGACGAGGCACTTGTCGAAGCGAACCGACGTGGCGCCGGTCAGACGCGCGGCTCACCCTTGCCGTTGACGAGGATCGTCGGTCCCGGCGGGGCCGTCATCTGCACGCGATGCTGAATGCCGCGGAAGTCGTACGTCACATCCCAGTAATCGGGGCGCGACGAAACGGGTTCTGACGCGCAGCGCTCGACGTCCTGCGTCGTCACCTGCTGTCCGCCCGAACGGCGACCGACGTTCGAACCTACGACGGCACCGCCCACCGCGCCGACGCCGGTTGCGATGTCCTGTCCGCGACCGCCGCCGATCTGGTGCCCGAGAACGCCGCCCAGCACGCCGCCGATGATCGCGCCCGGGATGTTGACGTCAGGCGAATTCGTCACAACTTGCTGTTGCTCGACCCAGCAGCGTTGTTGCGGCGGTCCCACGACCGCGCGCACCGACGTCACGGGCACCTCGAACGTGCGCTCGTTCTTCCGCCTGCGGTAATCGTAGCCCGAAGGCGAGTAGAACTCGCGGCCGTCGCCGTACTCGGGGCGATTGACCGGACGCACGGATGAAACGCTGTTGTTGAGGCCGATGGCCCTCAACGAGCCATAACTGCCCGGACGCAGGACGACACATTGACCCTCGAACCGCGCGGTGTCGCAGGCTTCCCAGACGCCGCGCTTCACCACGACGGACGAAGCACGATCATTGAAGCCGAAGCGCTCGAAATTGCCGATCTGCCTGTCGGCGGTGAACGAGCGGCCTTCAAAACCGGGCCGCTCGAAGAAGGTCACCTGCGCCGACGCTTGCATGGCCACGGCGATCGCCGCAGCACCCACTGCCAGTCTGAATTTGGTACCCATCGCGCTCTCCATGTGGCTTCGAACAAAGTGCAGGCACAGGCTCGCATCGACCGACGGCTGGAACTGCCCGTGCCGGTCTTGATATGGCGTAGGAACTGCACGCACCTGCGTGTAGGACATCCCGATTGCATGCCTGCGCATGCCGACACCGGGAACGACAACGGTGCCGTTCTGGCCCTGTTGCGACAGACTCTCGACGATGTTGATACGAGTGTCCGAGATAGACGCCGTAGGAGGCTCGCAAGAGCTACCCCTTGCGAGCATCGGCGAAGGTATATTTCGTCGGCGCATGACCGTCTGTGCGCTGGCACACCAACATGTGGGCGAGGCCCGGGCAATCGCGGCATTCGACGAGCACGTGACGCCATGGCTGCTGCCGCACCTCAAGGACCCGCCGCTGAGTTTCGCTGTCCGGATGGGCGGCAGAAGCAATGCTTTTTCCCGTATCCCGCCGATGCAAGCTGGAACGCGGCCGCGTCGCGAGCCGAAGTGCCGGACGGCACAGGGACCGCCACGTATCCTGGCGCCGGATCGGCGCCGCGGATCCGCGCTACCATTGGTGCAGGAACGGGCGACGGTGACTGCACCGATTCGCCCGCCATAGGCCTGTTGCGAGGCCGAGTGCAGGGGCCGCGCCGCGCGGCCCATCTGGGAGTCACGATGGCTGCCAATCATGATGCCGCCGCCGCTGAACGCGTCGAGGCCGTCCTTGCGCAGGTCGCCGCGCGCGCCGATCCGCGCGAACGCGCGCACCTCGAGGAATTCAGCCGGGCCTACCTCGCTGGACTCGACGCCGAGGACGTGATCGAGCGCGACGCGCTCGACCTCTACGGCGCGATCCGGTCGCTGGGGCAGGTCGCGGCGACGAGGACGCCCGGCGAGGCGAAGGTACGCGTCTTCAACCCGTCGGTCGCGGAGCAGGGCTGGCAGTCGCCGCACACGGTGGTCGAGATCGTCAACGACGACATGCCGTTCCTGGTCGACTCCGTGCAGATGGAGGTGCTGCGCCAGGGGCTCGCCGTCAACCTGATTGCCCACCCGATCGTGACGGCGCAGCGGGACGCAGGCGGCCGGCTCGCCGGGCTCGCGCGGGAAGGCGAGCCCGGCGGCGTGCGCGAATCCCTGATGCACGTCGAGGTCGAGCGGGTCGCCGACGCCGCGCGTCGCAGCGCGCTGGCGGCCGACGTCGCGCGCGTGCTCGCCGACGTCCGCACTGTCGTGGGCGACTGGACGCCGATGCGCGCGAAGATGCTCGAGGTGATGTCAGACCTCGAGCGCAGCGCGCCGCCGTTGTCCCCCGACGATATTGCCGAGACGCGCGAATTCCTGGCGTGGCTCGCGGACGCCCACTTCACCTACGTCGGCTACCGCTGCCACGACCTTGTCGAGCGCGAAGCGGGCGTCGGGCTCGCGATCGTTCCCGGCTCGGGGCTGGGCATCCTGCGCGATCGTGCCGGCGAGACGCACTCGGCAAGCTTCGCGCAGCTTCCCCCGGCATTGCGCGAGCAGGCCAAGGCGCGGGACCTCGTCATCATCACCAAGTCGAACTCGCGCTCCACCGTGCACCGGCCGGGTTACCTCGACTACATCGGCATCAAGCGCTACGACGCCGCCGGCAACGTCTGCGGCGAACACCGCTTTCTCGGCCTGTACACGTCGATGGCGTACAGCGCGAAGCCGACCGACATCCCGCTCTTGCGCCGCAAGGTGGGGCGCGTGCTGGAGCAGGCGGGCTTCCCGCCGCAGAGCCACTCGGCGAAGTCGCTCACCAACATCCTCGCCACCTACCCGCGCGACGAACTCTTCCAGGTGAGCGAGGCCGACCTCGCGCGCACCGTGCTCGGCATCCTCAAGCTCGAGGGTCGCCAGCGCTTCCGTGTGTTCCTGCGCCACGACCTGTACGAGCGCTTCGTGTCGTGCCTGATCTACGCGCCGCGCGAGCGCTACACGACGGAACTGCGCCGGAAGTGGCAGGCGATCCTCGTCGATGCCTTCCGCGGCACCGGGTCGGAGTTCGCGGTGCTGCTGTCGGAGTCGTCGCTGGTGCGCGTGCTCGTCACCGTGCGTACGCAGCCCGGCCGCATTCCCGCCTACGAAGCCGAGGAGCTCGAGCGGCGCCTCGCCGCCGCGTCGCGGCGCTGGGAGGACGACCTGGCCGAGACGCTGACGCGCTCGCTCGGCGAAGGGCAGGGCGGCCCGCTCTACCATCGCTATGCGGCCGCGTTCCCGGCCGCGTATCGCGAGGACTTCCCGGCGCGCAGCGCCGTGCCGGACATTGCGCTCGTCGAGTCGGCGCTCGCCACGGGTCGCGTCGCGATCAACCTGTACCGTCCGGTGGATGCCGCGCCATCCGCGCTGCGCTTCAAGCTCGTGCAACGCGGCGGCCCGGTGTCGCTGTCGAATGCACTGCCCATGCTGGAGCGCATGGGCCTGACGGTGATCGAAGAGCGGCCCTATCGGGTGTCGCCCGACGGTGCGGAGCGGGTGTGGGTGCACGACTACGGGCTCGTCCTGTCCGACGCCGAGGTCGACCACGAGGAGGTGCGCGACCTCTTCGAGGACGCATTCCTGCGCGTGTTCGAGGGCACGGTCGAGAACGACGGCTTCAACCGCCTCGTGCTCGCGGCGCGGCTCTCCGCCGACGAGGTGGTCGTGCTGCGCGCCTACGGTCGCTACCTGCGGCAGCTCGGCTTTCCGCTGTCGCAGGCGTTCATCGAGCAGACGCTCGCCGCGCATCCCGGCATCGCGCGCATGCTGGTCGCGCTGTTTCGCGCGCGCTTCGATCCCGCGGCCGCCGACGACGACCTCGCCAGGCGGCAGGCAGGCGCAGTCCGCACCGCCCTGGAGAAGGTCACGAACCTCTCCGAGGACCGCGTGCTGCGACAGTACGTCGCGGTCATCGAGGCGACGCTGCGCACCAGCTTCTGGCGTGTCGACGGCGAGGGGCGCCGCCGACCCTACCTGTCGTTCAAGCTCGACCCCGCGAAGGTGCCGGGGATGCCGGCGCCGGCGCCGCTGTTCGAGATCTGGGTCTACGCACCGCGCTTCGAGGGCGTGCACCTGCGCGGCGGCAAGGTGTCGCGCGGCGGCCTGCGCTGGTCGGACCGTCCCGAGGACTTCCGCACCGAGGTGCTGGGCCTCGTCAAGGCGCAGATGGTCAAGAACACGGTGATCGTGCCGGTGGGCTCGAAGGGCGGTTTCGTGCTGAAGCGCGCGCCGTCGCCCGCCGACCGCGACGCGTACCTGAAGGAGGGCATCGCCTGCTACCAGGACTACCTGCGGGCGCTGCTCGACCTCACCGACAACCGCCAGGGCGAAGCGATCGTGCCGCCGCCGGACGTCAAGCGCCACGACCCCGACGACCCGTACCTCGTCGTCGCCGCGGACAAGGGCACCGCGGCGTTCTCGGACTACGCGAACGCGGTTTCCGCGGAGTACGGCTTCTGGCTCGGCGACGCCTTCGCCTCCGGCGGCTCGGCGGGCTACGACCACAAGGGCATGGGCATCACCGCGCGCGGCGCCTGGGAGGCGGTGAAGCGCCACTTCCGCGAAGCGGGCGTCGACACGCAGGCGCAGGACTTCACCGTGGTCGGCATCGGCGACATGTCGGGCGACGTGTTCGGCAACGGCATGCTGCTGTCCCCGCACATCCGGCTCGTCGCGGCGTTCGATCACCGCCACGTCTTCATCGACCCGTCGCCGGACACCGCGGCATCGCTCGCCGAGCGCCGGCGCCTGTTCGACCTGGCGCGCAGCAGCTGGGCGGACTACGACGAGAAGCTCATCAGCCGCGGTGGCGGCGTGTGGCCGCGCGCGGCGAAGTCGATTCCCGTCTCGCCCGAGGCGCGCGCGGCGCTCGGTCTCTCCGGCGAAGTGACGGCGCTCCCTCCCAGCGAACTGTTGAGCGCCATCCTGCGCGCGCCCGTGGACCTGCTCTACAACGGCGGCATCGGCACCTACGTCAAGGCCTCCGACGAGACGCACGCGGAAGTGGGCGACCGCGCCAATGACGCCCTGCGCATCGGCGCGACGGAGCTGCGCTGCAAGGTCGTCGCCGAGGGCGGCAACCTCGGCCTGACGCAGCGCGGCCGCATCGAGTTCGCGCGCGCCGGCGGGCGCATCAATACCGACGCGATCGACAACTCGGGCGGCGTCGACACCTCCGACCACGAGGTGAACATCAAGGTCCTGCTCGACTTGCCGGTCGCCGAGGGGGCGCTCACCACCAAGCAGAGAAACGAGTTCCTCGCGACCATGACCGACGACGTCGCGGCGCTGGTGCTCGCCGACAACTACGAGCAGACAGAGATCCTCTCGGTCGGGCGACGGCTCGCGCCGCGGCTCCTCGACGACGAGGCGCGGTTCATGCGCTTCCTCGAGCGCGAGGGACGCCTGCACCGCGCGATCGAGTTCCTGCCGGCCGACGACGTGCTTGCCGAGCGCGCGGCGAGCGGCCAGGGCCTCACCACACCGGAGCGCGCGGTGCTCCTCGCCTACGCGAAGCTGTGGCTCTACGACGAGATCCTGGCATCGAAGCTTCCCGACGAACCCTGGGTCGCGAAGGCGCTCGTCGACTACTTCCCGCCGGCGCTGGTGGAGCGCTACGGCGCGTACCTGCCGCGCCATCCGCTGCGCCGCGAGATCATCGCCAACGTGGTGGTGAACCGCACCATCAACCGTGCCGGCGCCACGTTCGTGCACCGGATGCGCGAAGCCACGGGCGCCAGCTCGGCAGAGGTCGTGCGTGCGCACATGCTCGCGCGCGAGGTGTTCGCGCTGCCCACGGTGTGGCGCGACATCGAGTCGCTGGGCATGAAGGTGGCGGACGACGTGCAGGCCGCGATGCTGATCGACACCGGCCGCCTCGCGACCCGCGGCACGCTCTGGTTCCTGCGCAGCCCCCGGCTGGCCGAGGACCTGGCGTCGACGATTGCGCGGTTCGGCCCGGGCGTGGCCTCGATCGCAGAGCGGGTCTTCGACTTGCTGCCCGGGGCCTCGCGCGAGGAGGCGCTGCGACGAGCCACCGAGCTCGAGTCGGCGAGCGTGCCGAAGCCGCTCGCGCGCCGCGTCGCCACGCTCGAACCCCTTTCCGGCGCGCCCGACATCGTCGAGACCGCGGCGGCGACGGGCCAGGACGTCGCCGGCGTCGCCGGGGTGCACTTCGCACTCGGCGACCGGCTCGCGCTCGACTGGCTGTCGCGGCGGATCGCGGCGCTGCCTGCCGAAGGTCATTGGCAGGGACTTGCGCGGGGAGCGCTGCGCGACGACGTCGCCGGGTTGCAGCGGGCGCTGACGATCGACGTGCTGCACGAGGCTCCCGGCGAGGTTGCCGCCGAGGCGCGGCTCGCGGCCTGGGAGTCGGCGCATCGTGCGGCGCGCGACCGGGCGCTCAAGGTGGTCGAGGAGGTGCGGAGCGCGCCGTCGGCGGACCTCGCGATGGTCTCGGTGGTGCTGCGGGAACTGCGCAACCTCGTCGCGTCCGGAGAGCCCGGCGCGCAGCGCGCCGACTCACTAACATAGGCGACGCATCCGCGTGCCCTCGAACCCATCCGTGCGCTTCACCGTCGCGACGTACAACATCCACAAGGGACTGTCCGGCTTCAACCGTCGTGTCGTCGTCCACGAGGTGCGCGACCGCCTGCAGGGTCTCGACCCCGACGTCGTGTTCCTGCAGGAGGTGCAGGGCGTGCACGAGCGCCACGCCGGTCGCCACCACGACTGGCCGGTGCATCCGCAGCACGAGTTCATCGCCGGCGAGAACTGGCGCGAGCTCGCCTATGGCAAGAACGCCGTGTACCGGCACGGCCACCACGGCAACGCGCTCTTGTCGCGCTTCCCGATCCTCGTGCAGGAGAACGAGGACATCTCCGCGCATCCGTTCGAGTCGCGGGGCATGCTTCACTGCATCGTCGAGCTCGGCAAGAAGCTGCCGGAGCTGCATTGCATCAACGTCCACCTCGGCCTGTTCGAGCGCGGCCGCCAGTGGCAGGTGCGGGCGCTGTGCGAGCGGATCCGCGAGACCGTCCCGAAGGACGCCCCGCTGATCATCGCGGGCGACTTCAACGACTGGCGGCGCAAGGCCGACCGGATGCTCGTCGGGGAGCTCGGCGTCGTCGACGTGTTCAAGGCGTTCACCGGGCGCCTCGCCCGCACCTACCCGTCGGTGCTGCCGGTGTTCCACCTCGATCGTATCTACGCCCGCGGCCTCGCGGTGGCCGATGCGCACGTGCACCTGGCCTTTCCGGGGGCCCGCATCTCCGACCACGCGGCGCTGGCCGCGACTTTCGAGGCGGCACCGCGGCGTCGCTGACCGCGGCGCATCGCGACGCGCGGCAGGCGATGAACCGGTTCACGCCGGGCAATGCGGTCGAGCTGCTGCGCAGCGGTGCCGAGTACTTCCCCGCGCTGATCGGCGCGATCGCGGCGGCGACGCGCGAAGTCTGGCTCGAGACCTACATCTTCGCCGACGATCGTGCCGGCGATGCGGTGACGGCGGCGCTGACCGCCGCGGTCGCGCGCGGCGTGACGGTGCGCGTGCTGGTCGACGGCTGGGGCGCCCGGCACTATCTCACCGCGCCCCTGCGTCGCCGGCTCGAACAGGGCGGCGTGCACCTGCTCATCTACCGGCCGGAGGTCGCGCCCTGGCACTTTCGCTCTCACCGACTGCGCCGGCTGCACCGCAAGATCGCGCACGTCGACGGGACCGTCGCGTTCGTCGGCGGCGTCAACGTGATCGACGACATGCACACGCCCGGGCACAAGCCGCCACGCGTCGACTTCGCGGTGCGCGTGCGCGGCCCGGTGGTCTCGTCGATCGTGCAGACGATGGCCCGCGTGTGGGCGCTGTGCGAGCTCGTGCAGTTCTCGCGCAGCGACGTGCCGCTGTTTCCCGACACCCGCCAGGTCCAGCGCGTCGGCACGCAGACCGCCAAGCTCGCGATCCGCGACAACCTGCGGCATCGGCGCGACATCGAGCGCGCCTACCTGGCGGGCATCCGCACCGCGCGACGCGAGATCGTCATCGCCAGCGCGTACTTCTTCCCCGGCATCCGCTTCCGGCGCGCGCTGATCGGCGCCGCGGCACGCGGCGTGCAGGTGACGCTGCTCCTGCAGGCACGCGTCGAGTACCGCCTGCTGCACTATGCCTCGCGGGCGCTGTACGGCCAGTTGCTGGCGAGCGGAATCGCGATCGAGGAATACCATCGCTCGTTCCTGCACGCGAAGGTTGCGGTGGTCGACGAGCGCTGGGCGACGGTCGGCTCGTCGAACATCGACCCATACTCTCTGCTCATGTCGCGCGAGGCCAACCTGTTCGTGCGTGACCCGGCGTTCGCCCAGGACCTGCGCGTCGAGCTGCTGCAGATGGTCCAGACGGGCGCCCGGCGCGTCGGGCCGCAGCACTGGGCGGCGCGCTCGCCGTTCGCCAAGGCGCTGTCGTGGGCCGCGTACGGCATCGTGCGCGTGGCGATGGGCTTCCTGGGCTACGGCGGCGACGAGTGGTGGCGCGGACGCCGGCGCCGACCCGGACCCCGACCACACTGACCCCGACGAAGAACATGCGCGGCCACAGCTCGTCCTCGCTGCCCCTGTCTGGAGACCGCGGCGTGTCGCGCACGCGGCGCGGCGACTGGGCGACGATCCGCGAGCTGTTGCCCTACCTGTGGGAGTACAAGGGGCGGGTCGTCGCCGCGCTCGCCTGCCTGGTCGCGGCGAAGCTCGCCAACGTCGGCGTACCCCTGGTAATGAAGGGCATCGTCGATGCGCTCGACCGCGAGGTCGCGCTCCTCGCCGTGCCGCTCGCGCTGCTCGCCGCCTACGGGCTGCTGCGCGTCGCGACCACGGTCTTCACGGAGCTGCGCGAGTACCTGTTCGCCAAGGTCACGCAGCGTGCGGTGCGCAAGATCGCGCTCGAGGTGTTCCGGCACCTGCACTCGCTCAGCCTGCGCTTCCACCTCGCCCGCCAGACCGGCGGCCTCACGCGCGACGTCGAGCGAGGCCAGCGCGGCATCTCGACGCTGATTCAGTTCGCGCTGTTCTCGATCCTGCCCACGCTGGTCGAGATCACGCTGGTGTGCGCGATCCTGATCGCGAAGTACGACTGGACGTTCATCGCGATCACGGTCGGCGCGCTCTCGCTCTACATCGCGTTCACGGTCGCGGTCACGGAGTGGCGCACGCACTTCCGGCGCGAGATGAACGAGCTCGACAGCCGCGCCAACACGCGGGCGATCGACAGCCTGCTCAACTACGAGACCGTCAAGTACTTCGGCAACGAGGGCTGGGAGGCGCGGCGCTACGACGACAGCCTGCAGCGCTGGGAGCGGGCCGCGGTGAAGAGCCAGACGTCGCTGTCGGCGCTCAACGTCGGGCAGAGCGCGATCATCGCCGTCGCGGTGACGCTGATCATGTGGCGGGCCACGGTCGGCGTGGCCGAGAGCCGGATGACCATCGGCGACCTCGTGCTCGTCAACGCGTTCATGATCCAGCTCTACATCCCGCTCAACTTCCTCGGCGTGATCTACCGCGAGATCAAGCAGGCGCTCGCCGACATGGAGCGTCTGTTCGGCCTGATCGACGAGCACCGCGAGGTGCAGGACGCGCCGGGCGCGCCGCCGCTCGCGATCGCGGATGCCGAGGTGCGCTTCGAGGACGTCGACTTCGGGTACGAGCCCGACCGGCAGATCCTGCGCGGCGTGAGCTTCGTGATTCCGGCCGGCGGCAGCGTCGCGGTCGTCGGCCCGTCGGGCTCGGGCAAGTCGACGCTCGCACGCCTGCTCTACCGCTTCTACGACGTTACCGGCGGGCGCATCGCGATCGACGGACAGGACCTGCGCGGCGTGACGCAGCAGAGCCTGCGGGCGGCGATCGGCATCGTGCCGCAGGACACCGTGCTCTTCAACGACTCGATCGAGTACAACATCGCCTACGGCCGGCCGGGCGCGACGCGGGACGAGATCGTCGCGGCGGCGAAGCTCGCGCAGATCCACGACTTCGTGAGCGGGCTGCCGCAGGGCTACGCGACGCCGGTCGGCGAGCGCGGCCTCAAGCTCTCCGGCGGGGAGAAGCAGCGCGTCGCGATCGCGCGGGCGATCCTCAAGGATCCGCGCATCCTGATCTTCGACGAGGCGACCTCGGCACTCGACTCGCGCTCGGAGAAGGCGATCCAGGCCGAGCTCAAGCTGATCGCGAGGAATCGCACGACGCTCACGATCGCCCACCGGTTGTCGACGATCGTCGACGCCGATCCGATCCTGGTCCTCGAGCACGGCCAGATCGTCGAGCGCGGCACGCACGGCGTACTGCTCGCCGCGGACGGCATCTACGCCCGGATGTGGCGACTGCAGCAGGACGAGGCACGGCGGGCGCCGGACCGGGCGTCGGCCGACGGCGCGGCGGAGGTCGCCGCCGCCGCCCGGACGGGCAGGCTCATGTAGTCGACAACCGGCGTGGCTCGACGGGCGCAAGCCCCAGCGCGAACAACGGTATTGGCGGCATGGCCACGGGCGTGCTATAAAACGCTTCGTTGTTCAGGTTGCACATGATCAAAAAGCTGCTAATCCTTGTATTTCTCGGGTTTTCGGGCGCGGTTCTGGCGCAGGCGGACGCTCGCGACCCCGACAAGCTGAAGCTCGCCTCCGCCAACGCGCTGATCCTCGACGCGCAGGCCGGAGTGCCCATCTATGCGAAGGCGGCGAACGAGGTGTCGCCGATCGCCTCGCTCACCAAGCTGATGACCGCGATGGTGACGCTGGACTCGGGCCAGTCCCTGGACGCGCTCCTCGAGGTCGACCTCGAGGACTTCGACTTCCTCAAGGGCAGCCGCTCGCGCCTCCACCTCGGTACCCAGCTGCCGCGCCGCGAGATGCTGCGGCTCGCGCTGATGTCGTCGGAGAACCGGGCGGCGTCGGCGCTGGCGCGGCACCACCCCGGCGGCACCGATGCCTTCGTCACGGCGATGAACGCCAAGGCGCGCGCGCTCGGCCTCGCGCGTACGCGCTTCGAAGACCCGACCGGTTTGTCGCCGAGGAATGTCTCCACGGCGACCGACCTTGCCGCAATGGTTCGAGCCGCCGCGCAGTACCCGCTGATCCGCGAGTACTCGACGACGCCTTCCGCCTACGTCGAGGTCGATCCGGCCGGGCGGATACTGGGCTTCAACAACTCGAACCGGCTGGTCGCCTCGTCCGACTGGGAAATCCAGCTGCAGAAGACCGGCTACATCCGCGAGGCCGGCCGCTGCCTGGTCATGCTCGCCAACATCGCGAGCCGCCCGGTCGTGATCGTGCTGCTCGACTCGATCGGCAAGCACACGCGGCTCGGCGACGCCGAACGCGTCAGGCACTGGATCGAGACCGGCGACGCGCTGCCGCTGCCGACGTACACGCGCGCCAAGGTCGCCAAGGCCAAGGGTCCCGTGCGCGGCACGATGAAGCTGGTCAAGTCGCCGACGGTCGCCAAGCCCAAGGCCAAGGCGCCGCGCCGATAGCGGCGCGACCGGGCGACGCCCGGATCGCCGTCCCGTTACCCGGCGCTGACGACGCCGACGCGCTTGCCGTGGGCGTCGCGCCGTCCCAGCATCTCGACGATCGTGTCGGCGAGGTCGACGTACCCCGTGTGCGAGCCCGCGGGCAGGTCCTCGAACGCCCAGCGCGTGGTGCCGGCGGGCGCGTCGACCAGGTCGATGGGGCACATCAGCGTCCAGTCGAGCCCTGATGCCTCGAACGTGCGCAGGTTGCGCGTGTGCTCTGCGGCAATGTTCGCGAATGCCGCCGGCAGGCCGTGCTGGTTGCGCAGGCCGCCACGGGCGTCGGCGAGCACGCCCGCAGAAGCGATCGCGACCACCCGGCGGATGCCCGCGGCGCGCGCCGCCTCGACGATTCCGCGCACCGATTCGGAGAAGTCGGTGGCGGGAACGGCGATGTCCTGCATGCCGAGGCAGCAGACGATCGCGTCGGCACCGTCGACGGCACGCCGCACGGCTGGGACATCGCGTGCGTCGCCTTCGACTACCGCGAGGCCGGGGTGCGGCACGAGCTTGCCCGGATCGCGGGCCAGCGCGCGCACGTGGTCGCCGCGCGCGAGCAGCCGCTCCAGTACGAGGCGTCCGGCGCGGCCGGTTGCGCCGAAGAGTGCGATCACCATCGTTGGGCTCCGTGCTTCATGCCGTCTTGCGGCGATTCTGCTCGAGCAGTTCCCTCGCGTGCGCGCGCGTCTTCGCCGTGACCTCGGCGCCACCCAGCATGCGCGCGATCTCCTCCTGCCGCCGGGCGCGGTCGAGCTCGGCGACGACGCTCGTCGCGCGCTCGCCGTCGCCGTCCTTGCTCACACGGTAGTGCGCGTCGGCACAGGTAGCCACCTGGGGCAGGTGAGTGACGCAGAGCACCTGCCTGCGCGTGCCGAGCGCCTGCAGCAGACGGCCGACCGTGACCGCCACGGCGCCGCCGATGCCGGCGTCGACCTCGTCGAAGACCAGCGTCGGGACGAGGCCGACCTCGCTCGTCACCACCTGGATCGCGAGCGCGATGCGCGACAGTTCGCCGCCGGACGCGACACGCGCGAGCGGACCGGGCTGCTGGCCGGGATGGCTCGCCACGCGGAACTCGACCTGCTCGAGACCGTACGATGCCGGTTCCTTGACGGGCACGAGGCCGATCTCGAAGCGGCCGCCGGCCATCGCGAGCTCCTGCATCGCCGCGGTCACGCGATGCGAGAGCTCGTTCGCGGCGAAGCGGCGCTTCTTCGACAGCTCGCCCGCGAGCGCCCGGTAGCTCGCCTCGGCCTGGGCGGCGGCGCGCGCGAGCGCCTCGGCGTCCGCCGACTCGGCGAGCGCCGCGAGGCGGGCCTCGGTCTCGGCACAGAGCGCGGGCAGGGCCTCGGGACGCACACGGTGCTTGCGCGCGACATCGTGCAGCGTCGCCAGACGGGCCTCGACGCGCGCGAGCTCGGCGGGATCGAGGTCGAGTCGTCGCCGGTAGTCGCGCAGCGCGCGCGCGGCCTCGGCGAGCTCGATGCCGGCCGGCTCCAGCAGCGCGACGATCTCCGCGAGCGCAGGGTCGTGGCGGGCGAGCGCCGACAGCCGCTGGGCGAACTGCGCGAGCCGCACCGTCAGCGCATCGTCGCCGTCGGCCAGCAGGCTCTCGCCGGCGGTCGCGGCCTCGAGCAGCGCGCTCGCGTTGCCGAGGCGCGACTGCGCGGTGGAGAGTTCGGCCCACTCGCCAGCGCCCATCGCAAGCGCGGTGAGTTCGCGTTGCCGTGCGGCGAGGTATTCGCGCTCTGCCGCCGAGGCTTCGGCGGCGTTCGCCGCCGCGTCGCGATGCTCGACCGCGACGCGCCACGTGCGCCACTCCGCGGCGACTTCCCGGGCGAGCGTGACGAAGCCGCCGAACGCGTCGAGGAGCGAGCGCTGTTCCTCGGCGTGCTCGAGCGACTGGTGCGCGTGCTGGCCGTGCAGGTCGACCAGCAGCTCGCCCAGCGCCCCGAGCTGCGCGAGCGTCACCGGGTGGCCGTTGACGAAGGCCCGCGAGCGGCCCTGCGCGTCGAGCACGCGGCGCACGAGCACTTCGCCGTTCTCGTCGGCGAGCGCGTTCTCGGCGAGCCAGGCGCGCGCGTGCGGCGCATCGGCGACGTCGAACGCGGCCGCGAGCTCCGCCCGCTCGGCGCCGGGCCGGATCTGCCGCACTTCGAAGCGGTCGCCGAGCAGGAGCCCGAGCGCGTCGAGGAGGATCGACTTGCCCGCGCCGGTCTCGCCGGTGAGCGCGGCAAACCCGGGGTCGAGCTCGAGGTCGAGCGCGTCGACGAGCACGAAGTTGCGGATCGACAGGTGGCGGAGCATCGGGCGTCGGGTGGCGGGCGCCGGCGTGCCTTCCGGCGCTAGGCGCCGGCCGGGTCCTCGCCGCGCAGCCGGTCCGGCGTCTCGCTCCAGTGGAGCTTCTTGCGCAGCATCGCGAAATGGTCGTGGTCGTCGGGGTGCAGGAAGCGCGCCGTGTAGTCGGCGCGGCGCACGGTCACGCTCTCGCCCTCCGACAGCGGAAAGCGCGCCTGCCCGTCGCAGTGCGCAGCGGCATCGCGGCCGCGCACGACGGTGATGCGCAGCCGCGACGTGTCGGCGACGGCGATCGGCCGGTGCGTGAGCCCGTGCGGGGCCACCGGCACCAGCGCGAACGCCGACACTGACGGGTCGAGGATCGGACCGCCGGCGGACAGGGCGTAGGCCGTGGAGCCCGTCGGCGTGGCGACGATCATGCCGTCGGCCCGCATCGCGAAGGCGAAGCGATCGTCGATCTCGACCGCGCATTCGATCATCGTGCCGAGCGAGCCGCGATTGACGACGACGTCGTTCAGCGCGAGCGCGGCCTGCCTCTCGCCGTCGAAGCGGCACACGGTCGCGTCGAGCAGCGTGCGGCGTTCCTCGACGAAGCGTCCCTCGAGCATCGCCGCGAGCGTGGGCTCCATGCGGGCCAGGGAAATGTCGGTGAGAAAGCCGAGGCGCCCCTGGTTGATGCCGATCAGGGGCACGTCGTGGGGCGCGAGGCGCCGTGCGATCGACAGCATGGTGCCGTCGCCACCCAGCACGATGACGAGATCGGTGTTCGCGCCGATCTCGTCGGCGGCCGCGGTGGGGTGGCCCGCGGCGCCCGTCGTGCGCGCGGTTTCCTCCTCGAGCACCACCGCGTGGCCGCGGGCCGCGAGGAAGCGTGCCAGGCGGAGGAGGGTCTCCGCGGCGGCGCCCGCGTGCCGGCCGACCAGCGCGATGCGTGGAAACCGGACGGAGGTCGCCGACATGGGGAGGATTAAACCACACCGACCGTGGCCGGCCGCCATCGGTCCGGTGGCGGAGGCCCTGGTGTGCCATGGACCGCCACGCGCGCCCCGGCTCCGCTAGAATCGGCCGGCCATGCTGGATGCCCGTGCCCAACACCTGCTGAAGACGCTGGTCGAGCGTTACATCGTCGAGGGGGAGCCGGTCGGCTCCCGGGCGCTGTCGAAGTACTCCGGCCTCGACCTGTCGGCCGCGACCGTGCGCAACGTGATGGCCGACCTGGAAGAGCTCGGCTACATCGCGAGCCCGCACACCTCCTCCGGGCGCGTGCCGACGCCCAAGGGCTACCGCTTCTTCGTCGACAGTCTGATGGTGCTGCGGCCGCTCGAGCAGATCGAGGTGAGCCGCCTCGAGGGCGAGCTGGTCGCCGAGCGACCCGCGGAGCTCGCCACGGCGGCAGCGAACCTGCTCTCGCAGCTCACGCACTTCGCGGGAGTGGTCGCCGTGCCGAAGCGGCGCGAGGCGGCGTTTCGCCATCTCGAGTTCCTGCGCCTGTCCGACCATCGGGTGCTGCTCATCATCGTGACTCCCGAGGGCGACGTGCAGAACCGGGTGCTGCACACCGAGCGCAAATTCTCGCAGGTGGAGCTTGCCGAGGCGACCAACTTCCTCAACCAGCACTTCGCGGGCGTCCCGTTCCACGACATCCGTGCGCGGCTGGCCGCTGAGCTCCGCGAGTTGCGCGAGGACATCGCGACGCTGATGACCGTCGCGGTCGATGCCGGCGCCGGCGCGCTCGCGGACGGGGACGCAGTGGTCCTCGCCGGCGAGCGCAACCTGTTGTCCGGCGACTTCGGATCCAGCATGGAGCGGCTGAAGCGGCTGTTCGAGGTGTTCGAGCAGAAGACCTCGCTCGTGCACCTGCTCGACATCTCGCAGAAGGCCCACGGCGTGCAGATCTACATCGGCGGCGAGTCCGGCATCGTCCCTCTCGACGAGATGAGCGTGGTCACGGCGCCGTATTCGGTCGACGGGCAGGTGATCGGCACGCTGGGCGTGATCGGCCCCACGCGCATGGCCTACGAGCGCGTGATCCCGATCGTCGACATCACCGCGAAGCTGCTCTCGAACGCGCTCACGCACAAGCTCTCCGATTGAGTGGGCGCTCCGTCCCCATGACCTTCAGCCCAGAAACCACGTTCCGCCACGACCGCGCGCCGAAGGTCGGCGTGCTGCTCGTCAACCTCGGTACGCCGGACCAGCCCACGCCCGCCGCGGTCCGCCGCTACCTCGCGGAGTTCCTGTCTGATTCGCGCGTGGTCGAGATCCCCGCCCTGCTGTGGCAGCCGATCCTGCACGGCGTGATCCTGCGCGTGCGGCCGGCGAAGTCCGCGGCGAAGTACCGGCAGATCTGGACGAAGGACGGCTCGCCGCTCGCCGTGCACTCGGCACGCCAGCGCTCGTACGTACAGGGCTATCTCGGCGAGCGGCTGAAGCGTGCAGGGCTGCCGGCGGACCTCTGTCCGGTCGAGCTCGGCATGCGCTACGGCAACCCGTCGATCGCGAGCGCGATCGACGCGCTTCGCGACGCCGACTGCGAGCGCATCCTCGTGCTGCCGCTCTATCCGCAGTACGCGGGCAGCACCACGGCGACGGCGTTCGACAAGGTCGCCGCGCACGTCGCGAAGCTGCGCCGCGTGCCGGCGCTGCGCTTCGCCGCACCTTTTCACGACGACCCCGGCTACATCAAGGCGCTCGCGCAGAGCATCAACGACTACTGGGTGAAGCACGGCCGGCCGGACCGGCTGCTGATGTCGTTCCACGGCGTCCCGCGACGCACCCTCGACCAGGGCGACCCCTACCACTGCCAGTGCCACAAGACCGGGCGCCTCCTTGCCGGGGAGCTGGGGCTCGACCGCAAGCAGTGGGTGCTGACGTTCCAGTCGCGGTTCGGCAAGGCGGAATGGCTGCAGCCCTACACCGCGGAAACCCTCGCGGCACTGGGCAAGGAAGGCGTGCGCCGGGTCGACGTCGCGTGCCCCGGCTTCGTCTCCGACTGCCTGGAGACGCTGGAGGAAATCGGCATGGAGGGGCGCGACACGTTCCTCGCGGCCGGTGGCAAGGAGTACCACGCGATCCCCTGCCTGAACGAGCACCCCGCGTGGCTGGCCGCGCTCACCGACATCGCCTGGCGGGAGCTGTCGGGCTGGCTCGCGCCACCCCCCGATGCCGCGGCCCGCGAGCAGACGCTGCTGCGGGCGAAGGCGCTCGGCGCAGAGCGCTGAGAGCGGCGGCCGAGAGGCCAGGCCCGAAGGGCGCGTCGCCGCTCGATGCGCCCCGGCCGACGCGGGGGAGTGTGACTTGCGGGACGGTGCAGGGAGGCCGGCGCTGAACGCCCGTCCCGGCTGTGTGATGGGGACCCGTGGAATCGGGGTCCGACCCCGTCCGGGACTTGAAATTCCCCCTGCCTCCCCCAAGGTGAGTCGGGTCTTGCCGCACACGTTCCACCACGACCGAACCCGAGATGCAGCGACCCGACTCCCCGCCCGAGGCACCCGCGGTGCCTCCCCTCCCCGACGTTCCCGTCCCCTCGCCGGAGCGAATGGCCGACCGCGTCCCCGAGGCGCCGCCCGCCGACCCCGCGCCCGACCTCGACGCGCTCCTGCGCAGGGCCGAAGAGGAGGTGGCCGGGCTCAAGGACGCGTGGCTGCGCGCCCGTGCCGAGCTCGAGAACGTGCGCAAGGTCGCCGCGGCCGACGTGGCCAAGGCGCACCGCTATGCCGCCGAGAAGTTCGCCGGCGACCTGCTCCCCGTGAAGGATGCGCTGGAGCAGACGCTCGCCGCGGCTAGCGCCTCGCCTGAGCAGCTGCGCGCCGGCGTCGAGCTCACGCTGAAGCAACTGCGCTCCGCGTTCGAGCGCGCGCAGGTTGCCGAGGTAGACCCGACCGGGCAGAAGTTCGATCCGCACCGCCACCAGGCGATGCAGATGGTCGACGCCGACCTGCCGCCGAACACCGTCGTCCAGGTGTTCCAGAAGGGCTACGTGCTGCACGACCGCGTGCTGCGGCCGGCGATGGTCGCGGTCGCGAAGGGCGCCGGCTGACGGCCGCCGCCGCACCTTGAGTCCGGCCTGCCACAACCCCATTTCCAACAACGACACCCATCCCGCCCGCGGAGGCATCACACCCATGGCCAAGATCATCGGCATCGACCTCGGCACGACCAACAGCTGCGTGGCCATCATGGAGGCCGGCCAGCCCAAGGTCATCGAGAACTCGGAAGGCGCGCGCACGACGCCCTCGATCGTCGCCTACCAGGAAGACGGCGAGATCCTCGTCGGCGCGCCGGCGAAGCGCCAGGCCGTCACCAATCCCCGCAATACGCTCTACGCCGTCAAGCGCCTGATCGGCCGGCGCTTCGAGGAGAAGGAGGTGCAGAAGGACATCGCGCTGATGCCCTATTCGATCGTGCGCGCCGACAACGGCGACGCCTGGGTCGAGGTGCGCGGCAAGAAGATCGCGCCGCCGCAGGTCTCCGCCGAAGTGCTGCGCAAGATGAAGAAGACCGCCGAGGACTACCTCGGCGAGGAAGTCACCGAGGCGGTGATCACCGTCCCCGCGTACTTCAACGACTCGCAGCGCCAGGCGACCAAGGACGCCGGCCGCATCGCGGGGCTCGAGGTCAAGCGCATCATCAACGAGCCGACCGCGGCCGCGCTCGCGTTCGGGCTCGACAAGAAGGGCGAGAAGGGCGACCGCAAGATCGCCGTCTACGACCTGGGCGGCGGCACGTTCGACATCTCGATCATCGAGATCGCCGACGTCGACGGCGAGAAGCAGTTCGAGGTGCTCTCCACCAACGGCGACACCTTCCTCGGCGGCGAGGACTTCGACCAGCGCGTGATCGACTACATCGTCGGCGAGTTCCGCAAGGAGCAGGGCGTCGACCTCAAGAACGACGTGCTCGCGCTGCAGCGCCTCAAGGACGCGGCCGAGAAGGCCAAGATCGAGCTCTCGTCGACGCAGCAGACCGAGATCAACCTGCCCTACATCACCGCCGACGCCTCGGGCCCGAAGCACCTGTCGCTCAAGATCACGCGGGCGAAGTTCGAGAGCCTGGTCGAGGAGCTGATCGCGAAGACGATCGAGCCCTGCCGCATCGCGGTCAAGGACGCCGGCGTGGCGCTCGGGGACATCGACGACGTGATCCTCGTCGGCGGCATGACCCGCATGCCGAAGGTGCAGGAGCAGGTGAAGTCCTTCTTCGGCAAGGAGCCGCGCAAGGACGTGAATCCCGACGAGGCCGTCGCGGTCGGCGCGGCGATCCAGGGCTCGGTGCTCGCGGGCGAGCGCAAGGACGTGCTGTTGCTCGACGTGACGCCGCTGTCGCTCGGCATCGAGACGCTCGGCAGCGTGATGACCAAGCTGATCCAGAAGAACACGACGATCCCGACCAAGGCGCAGCAGGTGTTCTCGACCGCCGACGACAACCAGTCGGCAGTGACGATCCACGTGCTGCAGGGCGAGCGCGAGATGTCCGCGGGCAACAAGAGCCTCGGCCAGTTCAACCTCGAGGGCATCCCGCCGTCGCCGCGCGGCATGCCGCAGATCGAGGTGACCTTCGACATCGACGCCAACGGCATCCTGCACGTCAACGCGAAGGACAAGGCGACGGGCAAGGAAAGCAAGATCACGATCAAGGCCAACTCCGGGCTGTCCGAGACCGAGATCGACCGCATGGTCAAGGACGCCGAGGCGAACAAGGCCGAGGACCACCGCCGTTTCGAGCTCGCGCAGGCGAGGAACAGCCTCGACGCGCTGATGCACGGCGTGAAGAAGTCGCTCGCCGAGTTCGGCGACAAGGTCGGCGCCGACGAGAAGGCGAAGATCGAGTCCGAGATCAAGGCGGCCGAGGAGCTCTTGAAGCAGCCCGACGCCTCGAAGGAGGCGCTCGATGCCAAGGGCGAGGCGCTGCAGGCGGCGGCCCAGAAGCTGGGCGAGGCGATCTACGCGAAGACGCAAGGACCGCAAGACGGTGCGGCCGGTGGCGATGAGCCCGGACCATCGGCCGGTGCGGGCGGCGCGGCGGGCGGGAAGCGCGACGAGAAGGTGGTCGACGCCGAGTTCACCGAGGTGAAGGACCGCAAGTAGCGGCAGCAGGCGACGTCCGGCCGCCGCACGTGCGGCGGCCAGTGGCGACGGGTCAAGGGCCGGACCGGAGCGAGCGCTGACGACCAAGGCGCCGCCCGGCCCGGCCGTTTGTCGTGGGGCGTCGAGGGAAGGCAAGAGAGCGACCGATGGCACAGAAGCGCGACTACTACACGGTGCTGGGAGTGAACCGCGACGCTTCGGAGGAGGACATCAAGAAGTCCTACCGCAAGCTCGCGATGAAGCACCACCCGGATCGCAATTCGGGGGAGAAGAGCTCGGAGGACAAGTTCAAGGAGGCGAAGGAGGCCTACGAGGTCCTCTCCGACGCCCGGAAGCGTGCGGCGTACGACCAGTTCGGGCACGCGGGGGTCGACCCTTCCGCCGGCTTCGGCGGCGGACGCGGGCCGTTCGGCCCGGGCGGGCCGGAAGGCTTCGGCGGCTTCGCCGACGCGTTCGGCGACATCTTCGGCGAGATCTTCGGCCAGCAGTCCTCCCGCGGGCGCGGCACGGGGATGTTCCGCGGCGCCGACCTCCGCTACAACCTCGAGCTCTCGCTCGAGGAGGTGGCGCGCGGCACGGAGGCCAAGATCCGTATCCCGACGCTCGAGGCCTGCGCGACCTGCCACGGCAGCGGCGCCAAGCCCGGCACGCAGCCGAAGCCCTGCACCACGTGCGGCGGGCGTGGCGAGGTGCGGGTGTCGCAGGGATTCTTCTCGATCCAGCAGACCTGCCCGACCTGTCACGGCAGCGGCAAGATGGTGACCGATCCGTGCGCGGCGTGCGGCGGCGAGGGACGCACGCGCAAGCACAAGACGCTCTCGGTGAAGATCCCGGCGGGCGTCGACCACGAGGACCGCATTCGCCTCGCCGGCGAGGGCGAGGCCGGCGTCAACGGCGGGCCTCCCGGCGACCTCTATGTCGTCGTGCAACTGAAGCCGCACGCGGTCTTCCAGCGCGAGGGCGCCGACCTGCACTGCGAGATGCCGGTCGGCTTCGCCACCGCAGCGCTCGGCGGCGAGATCGAGATCCCCACGCTCGACGGCCAGGCCAAGATCAGGATCCCGGCGGAGACGCAGACCGGCCAGGTGTTCCGCTTGCGCAACAAGGGCATCCGGCCGGTGCGCGGCTCGGTGACCGGCGACCTGTACTGCCACGTCGCCGTCGAGACGCCGGTCAACCTGACGGCGCGGCAGAAGGAACTGCTGCGCGAGTTCGAGGCGATCAACGAAAAGAACCCGGAGTCGCACACGCCGCGGGCGAAGAGCTTCTTCGATCGCGTGCGGGACTTCTTCGGGTCCTGAAGTGCGTGCGGCGTCCCAACGCGTTCGGGCGCCGGCGCGATGAGGAGTCGCGAGTCATTCGACGCGATCGTCGTCGGCGCCGGTGCCGCCGGGATGATGTGCGCCGGTGTCGCCGGGCAGCGTGGCCGGCGCGTGCTGCTCATCGAGCACCACCCGGCGATCGGCGAGAAGATCCGCATCTCCGGCGGTGGCCGCTGCAACTTCACCAACATCCACGCCGGGCCCGCGAACTACCTGTCGCAGAATCCGGACTTCTGCCGCTCGCCGCTCGCGCGCTACACGCCGCGCGACTTTCTCGCGCTGGTCGAGCGCCACGCCATTGCCTGGCACGAGAAGAAGCTCGGACAGCTCTTCTGCGACGGCTCGTCGTGGCAGATCGTCGACATGCTGAAGGCGGAGTGCGAGCGCGGCCGCGTGACGTGGTGGCACCCGTGCGCGGTCGCGGGCGTCGTGCGGGAGGGCGACGCGTTCACCGTGACGACGTCGCGCGGTCCTGCGCGCGGGCGATCGCTCGTCGTCGCCACCGGCGGGCTCACGGTGCCGAAGATCGGCGCGACGCCTCTCGGCTATCGCATCGCCGAGCAGTTCGGGTTGCCGGTCGTCGCGCCGCGTCCGGCGCTCGTGCCGCTGGCGTTCCCGCCGGATCTCCTGTCGCGCTTCGGCGACCTCTCGGGGCTGTCGGTGGACGCGGAGGTGGCCTGCAACGGCGGGCGCTTCCGCGAAAACCTGCTGTTCACGCATCGCGGTCTCTCGGGGCCCGCGATCCTGCAGGTCTCGTCGTACTGGGACGGTCGCCTGCCGCTGTCGATCGATCTTCTTCCCGGCAGGGACGTGCACGCGTGGCTCGCGGGCGAGCGCGCGAGCCACGCGCGCCTCGACAACGTGCTCGCCCGCGCGCTGCCACGGCGCTTCGCACACGCCTGGTGCGAGGCGAACGACCTGGCGCGTCCGTTGCGCGAGTTCTGCGACGAGCGTCTCGCGGAGATCGCGCGCACCCTGTCCCGCTGGGAGGTGCGGCCGTCCGGTACGCTCGGCTGGAACAAGGCGGAGGTCACGCTGGGCGGCGTGGACACGCGCGCGCTGTCGTCGCAGTCGATGGCGGCTCGCGACGTGGCCGGCCTCCACTTCGTCGGCGAGGTCGTCGACGTGACCGGGTGGCTCGGTGGCTACAACTTCCAGTGGGCCTGGGCGTCCGCGCACGCGGCGGCCCGGGCACTCTGAGCGAGGCGGCCGCAGGCCAGGCCCGAAGGGCGCGTCGCCGAGCGAGGAGTGGCGGCCGACGCGGGCAGGTATGCCCGGCGGGGCTGTACACGGAGGCCGCTGTGAAGCAGGCGGTCGATCAGGCCCGCCGGCGCAGCACGTCGACGCGCATCGGCTGGTCGAACGTCGCCGTGCCGTCGGCGGCAAGGTGAGGCAGAAAGCGCTCGCGCACCTTTGCGTACGTTTCCTCCGACAGCCGGTGCTCGGTGTGCGTCGCGCGAATCAGCCGCTCGTCGAACTCGGCGAAGCCCGCGAAGCGCCGCTTGGCCCGCCAGAAGCGCTCGGCGGCGAGCGCGAAGCGCCCGGACCCGACCGCGCGAACCAGCGCGGCGAAGGCCGCTTCGCGCACGACGCGCTCGTCATGGAACAGCGCGACGACCGCGTTGAATTCACCGGCGTAGATCGGTTCGGAAAAGTACGCGAACCCGCCGGGCGCGAGCACCCGGGCGATCTCCGCGAGCGCCGCGTCCATTCTCGCGACCGGCACGTGGTGCAGCGACTTCAGCATCAGCACCACGTCGACGCTCGCGTCGGGCAGCGGGATCGCGTCGGCGCCGCCGGCCGCGAACTCGACGTTCCCCGGCCGGTCCACGGCAAGATTCTTCTCGTGCTGGACCGCATCGACCTCCATCGCCGTGATGCGTGCCGAGGGAAAGCGTGCCGCGAGCGCGCGCGTGAACTCCGCGCGGCCGCACCCGAGCTCGAGGATTCGCGCCGCGCCGAGCGGGAGCAGCTCGGCGGCGAGCTCGATCTCGCGCGAGACCGGCCCGGGATCGACGTCGTAGAGCCGCATCGAAGGAGAGGTGATCGGGGCAGTCATGGCGCGCATTATCCAGTGCGCAGCCACGCCGCGTCCATCCGCTGCGCGACGTCGGGGATCGCGCCTGCGCGCGTTGCGCTAGGATGCGGGTCCTTCCCATTGCGCCGGAGAGCTTCCGATGTTGCGTCTCACCCTCCTCGCCGCGCTGGCGGCGTGCGTCGCACTGCCCGCGTTCGCCCAGGTCAGGATCGGCCTGATGGTCTCGGCCACGGGCCCGACGTCCGCGATCGGCATTCCGCAGAAGAACACCGGCGACCTGCTGCCGCGTCGTATCGGCTCGACGACGATCGAGTACGTGCAGCTCGACGACGGCGGCGACACGACGCGCGCCGTGCAGAACGCGAAGCGGCTCGTGCAGCAGGACAACGTCGACGCGCTGATCGGCCCGTCGACGACGCCGAACGCGCTGGCGATCCTCGACGTGATCGCCGAGGCCGGCGTGCCGATGATGGCCACCGTCGGGACGTCCGCGGTGGTCGAGCCGCTCGACGCGAAGAAGCGCTGGGTGTTCAAGACGACACAGAACGACGACCTGATCGCCGCGGCGCTGATCAGGCACATGCAGAAGGCCGGCGTGAAGAGCGTCGGGTTCGTGGGCTTCAACGACCCCTACGGCGAGAACTGGCTCAAGGTGTTCGGCGGTCTCGCCGAAAAGGCCGGGCTCAGGGTCGCGCCGGTCGAGCGCTACAACCGCACCGACCAGAGCGTCGCCGGCCAGACGTTGAAGCTCATCGCCGCGAAGCCGGACGCGGTGCTCGTGGCCGGCGTGGGCGGGCCCGGTGTGCTGCCACAGATCACGCTGCGCGACCAGGGCTACAAGGGCACGATCTACCAGACGCACGGTGTCGCCACCGACGACTTCATCCGCCTCGGCAAGGACAAGGTCGAGGGCACGGTGCTCGCCGCCGGTCCGATGCTGGTGATCGACGAGATCGCCGAGGCGAACCCCATCCGCAAGGTTGCACAGGGCTACATCAACGCCTACGAGAAGCAGTTCGGCCAGAAGCCGGCGACGTTCGGCGCGAACACCTGGGATTCGTGGCTGATCCTCGAGCGCGCACTGCCGGTGGCGCTGGCCAAGGCGCAGCCGGGCACGCCCGCGTTTCGCACGGCGCTGCGGGATGCGATCGAACTCGAGCGCGAGATCGTCGGCTGCCAGGGCGTGTTCAACATGAGCGCGACCAACCACAACGGCATGGACGAGCGTGCGCGCGTACTCGTCACCGTGAAGGACGGCCGCTTCCGCCTGCTGCCGGAGTGAACGGGCGCATCGTCGGCGTGCTGCTCGCGGCCGGCCGCGGCCAGCGCTTCGGCGGCGGCAAGCTCGTCGTGCCGCTGCCCGCGGGGCCGAACGCCGGTGTCGCGGTGGGCGTCGCCGCGTGCCGCAGCCTGCGCGCGGCGGTCGACGAGGTCGTCGCGGTGGTGCGTCCGGGCGACCCGCCACTCGTCGCTGCG
>Ga0105106_10000102_pt1 | contig 51364 bp, 45 predicted proteins | sample PPLLaktember2015_5_FD_79109 | JGI IMG/M metagenome (GOLD analysis project Ga0105106, IMG submission 79109) | Freshwater sediment microbial communities from Prairie Pothole Lake near Jamestown, North Dakota, USA - PPLs Lake P8 Core (1) Depth... | ecosystem: Environmental > Aquatic > Freshwater >... | reverse complement strand
GGCTGCAACGACCCGACGCCGGATGAGCTCGGCGGCTACGTCGGTCGGCAGATGGCCGGCTTCAACATCGACCCCAACCCGCCGGCCTGCAACGACGGCCTCGACGACGACGGAGACGGCTACGTCGACATGGCCGACCCTGGCTGCGTGGCACCCGACTCGATGACGGAGAGCCCGGCGTGTGACGACGGGATCGACAACGACCAGGATGGCCTCGTCGACGTCGACGACCCCGAGTGCGAGGGCATTGCCTCGAACGTGAACGAGGCTCCCGCCGTGAGCTGCGGCTTGTTCGGGATCGAGAGCGCGCCGTTGCTCGGTGCGCTTGCGCTCCTCCGCCGCCGCCGGAGCCCGTTCCGGCGGGAAGCCGCGGGGGCTGCGAAGCAGGCGTAGCCAGCCCGTCCCCACCGCGCCTCGAACCGGAGGGCCAGCCGTCGCACGATCGCGACGGCTGGCCCTCCCCATCTCGAGTCCGCCGCAGCGCACGTGGTCTGCGCGGGCCTCGCTCAAGATGCGGGTCGCGGCCGCCGATCCATTCCGCGTGCGGACTCGCGCGCCCGGCGTGCGTCGCCATCGACGGAGCAGGGGGTCAGCCGTGGGAATCGTGGACGCCATCCACCAGACGGTGACGCTGATCTTCCTGCTGGGCTCGGGCCTCGTGGGCGTGAAGCTGCTGCTGCTCGCGCGCCGCACCCGGCAGCTTCCAGAGCTCCTGCTCGGCGGGTCGATCCTGGGGACCGGCGCGCTCGGCTACGGCTTCCTGATCGCGGCGATGGTGATCCGCGGCCTCGACCCGATCGCGCCCGAGCTCGTGCCCCGGAGCGTGGTCGTGCTCTCGGCGATCTCGCGCACGATCCACGACATCGGCGTGATGCTCTACCTGACCTTCATCGTGTACGTCTTCCGGCGCTCCTCGCCGTGGGCCTACGCGCTGGCGATCACGCTGGCGGTGCTGCTCTGGGGCGGCTTCCTGGTCGGCGCGGCGCACGGCAGCTTGCGCAGCCTCGAGGCGGGCGGGCTCTCGTGGTACTGCGAGTATGGCGTGGTGTGGGTCTACCCCCTGTGGACGGCGATCGAGGCCTTCCGGTACTGGGGGCTGATGCGCCGCCGCGTGGCCCTGGGGCTCGCGGACCCGCTGGTCGCGAACCGCTTCTGGCTCTGGGGCACGGGCGCGGTCCTGACCGCCCTCGCGATCTGGATCGCGAGCATCCCCTTCGTGTTCCCGACGAGCCCGGCCGTCGTCGCGTGGACGCCGACGATCCGGATCCTCACCGCCTTCTCCGGGCTCGCGAGCGTGAGCTGTGCGCTCCTGGCCTTCCTGCCGCCCGCCTGGTATCGGCGCCGCTTCGAGGCCCGGTCGCCGGCGGGGGCCCTGACGGCGACCCGCTAGAGGGGCGCCGCCGGCCGGGCCTCAAGCCGCCTCGGGGGTTCGCCGATTCTCTCCATCGACACCGGTCCGAGTCGGGCTCGGTCCGGCCTGGATCGGCCCGGGAATCGTCACCGCCGGGAGTCGGAGGCGCAGGCATGGAGCTCTCGAGCGGCGTCCAGTCGATTGCGACGCTCATCTTCGTGCTGGGCTCGACAGCGGTCGGGGTGAAGCTGCTGCTGCTCTCGCGCCGCACGAAGCAGGTGCCGGAGCTGCTGCTCGGCGCGTCGATCCTCTTCTGCGGCGGGCTCGGCTACGGCCTGCTGATCGGGGCGATGATCGCGCGCGGCACGACGCCGATGACCTCCGCGGACGTGCCGATGCTCGTGGTCGTGCTCACGGCGGTCGGTCGCACGATCCACGACCTCGGCGTGACGCTCTACCTGGCCTTCATGGTCTACGTGTTCCGGCGCGGCGCGACCTGGGCCTACGTGCTCGCGGGTGCAGGGATCGTGCTGCTCTGGGGCGGCTGCCTGGTCGGTGTTGCCCAGGGAAGCCTGCGCACCGGCGGCATCGGCAGCCCCGCGTGGTTCTGTGAGTACGTCGTGATCTGGAGCTACCCCGTCTGGAACGCGATCGAGTCGTTCCGCTACTACGGCCTGATGCGCCGCCGCACGTCGCTCGGTCTCGCCGACCCGATCGTCACCAACCGCTTCCTGCTCTGGGGCACGGGCTCGGTCTTCGCAGCGCTGGCGATCTGGACCGCGAGCATTCCGTTCGCGTTCATGAGCGACGCGCCGCGCCTGCTCGTGATCCTTCCGACGATCCAGATCGTGACGGCGATCCTCGGCGTGATCAGCGTGAGCTGCTCGCTGCTCGCCTTCCTGCCCCCGACGTGGTACCGGCGCCGGATCCTGGCCCTGGGCTCGGCGCCCGCGGAGGCGCACTGATGGCGGATTCCGCCGCGTTCCAGACCGCCTGCGGCACGCTCGAGAAGCTGTCGACGCTCTCGAGCGTCGAGTCGAAGTTCGCGATGCGCATGGCGCTGCGCGAGGCCGGCTTCGAGGCCGCCACGATCGCGCCCGCCGAGCTCTCGGTGGTGGTGCAGCGCGTGCTGCTCGAGGAGCTCCGGCGCAAGCACGTCGCCGCGCCGGAGACCGTCTGCAAGGGCATCACGGAGGCGCTGACGGCGCTCGGCGGAAGCGCGGCGGCGACCGACTCGCCGGACGCCGTGTTCCGACGCCTCGGCGGCGCCTGACACCTCCTGCCACGCGATCGGCCTTCCTTCCGACGACACCCTGACGCGCTAGTCGCCCGCGGGCCGCGCCGTGGTGCTGCCGTCGCTGGCGACGTCGTCGCCGAACTGGGGCCGGCGCGGCGCGCCCGCCACGGCAGCCGGCGGGGCGATGCCCTTCCGCGTCTCCTCGAACGCGCGCACCACCTTCGGTGACACCCACGCGGCGTCGAGCCGAAGCGAGGGATCCGCCTCGAGGGCGCGCGTGAAGCTCGACTCGGCGTCGCTCCCGCGACCGAGCGCGACCTCTGCACTCCCCGACAGGATCTCGAGCCGCGCCGCACGCGACGAGACGGCCCCTCCGTCCCCGAGCCGCTCGAGGGCGGCGCGGGCCTTCTGGGCGCTCTCGATCGCCTCCTCGTAGCGCGCGCCGCGCAGGTAGCTCTGGCCCTCGTCGATCCAGGCGTCGACGCAGACGAACTCGTAGTCGCTCCGCGCTGCGGCGCGGGCGACCGGGGTCATCAGGGCGTCCGACTCCGAGCTCGAGTACGACGGCGGAGCGCTCGAGACGGCCGGCGGCCGCGGGGCGGCGGCCCCGTTCGTCCGCCTCGCGACGGTCTTCCGCGCGGTTGCTGCGGCGGTGGCGGGAGCCTCGGTCGGAATCACGAGAAGCTGGCCGGGAGTGAGGCGGTGCGGGTCGGCGAGGCGGTTCGCCTGCGCGATCTCGCCGGCCGGGACCCCGTGACGCCGCGCGATCTCGCTCAGCGTGTCTCCACGCTGCACGGTGTAGATGGACGTGGCCGGGCCCGGCGCGGCGACGCGCGGGGGCGGCGCCGCGGGCGGACGGGCCTGGCTCGAGGCACAGCCGGCGAGTCCGAGCGCGGCGGCGAGGCTCGCGACCAGGCACCGCGAGGCGGCGCCGAAGAAGGCACGATCACTCGGTTGCATGGCGTGCCCCTCCTGCTCGTTCACTTCAGCCTACGTCGCCGTCAGACGCCCGCCAGTCCACCGGCGCGGGGCGGCCGGGCCCGCCGGCGCGCGGCCGGAAGCCGGCCGGCGCCCGCGCGCGGGTCGACGCGCACGCGTGCCTGCGCGCTCGCGCTCGGGAAAACGTCGACGCCCTGCACGCGTGGCGGTGCGCCTCAGGCGCCGCGCGTCTGACGCACGCGTACGATCGCTGCACGGCCTGCGCGCGCGTGCGAGAAGTGGTTACGATGGGAGAAGTCCAGCACGAGGGGGCTCATGGTGGCGCGAGACGGAACGGGCGCGAGCTCGACGCATTCTCGGCGGCGGTTCTCCTGGGCGACGCGAGGCGGTGTCGGCATGGCCGCCGCCTGGCTCGCACTCGGCGCGCCCGCGCAGGGCGACGTGACGCCCGGCGAGACGGTGACGGCGGCGAACGTCGAACGGGTCCGGAAGCTCGTGCCGGAAGAGATCGTTCCGTTCACGATCGAGAACTTCCCTCAGCTCGAGATGAAGATCGTCGAGCCGCAGTCGTACCCGGTACACCCGAAGTACCTCGAGGCGACGGCCAAGTACGGCTGCCAGGCGCGGATCGGGCCGAAGCGCGAGCTGCAGGAGCACGTCGCCGGCGAGCCCTTCCCGTACTCGGAGTGGGCGAAGCAGGCGACGAAGCACGCCTGCGACCTCGCACCGGACGACCCCGACGCGGGCGTCAAGATCGCCTGGAATTTCGACCAGCGCTGGAACGGTGGCGGCGCCCACTTCCCGCACTGGGGCCAGAGCTTCTGGCGCGCGAGAGGCGACAACACCTGGAAGGTCGCCCAGGGCGAGTACCGCCGGACCTACTTCAGCCATCGCGCAGACCTGCTGCCCGAGACGACGGAGCTCGTGCCCGGGACGGATCTCTTCTTCGCGGAGTACTCGGAGACCTACGACCCCTTCGACCTGCGCGGCAACAAGTTCCTGATCTTCCGCTACCGCGACTCCCACGTGCGCGAGGACGACGCCTGGATGTACGTGCCGACGCTGCGCCGCGTGCGGCGGATCTCCGCCTCCCAGAAGGCGGACAGCGTGCTCGGCACGGACTTCACCTTCGAGGACTTCTATCTCTTCTCGGGCTACGTCTGGGACCACGACTGGAAGCTCCTCGGCGACGTGGAGCTGCTCGCCGCGCTGGACTCGAAGCGCGAGTGCTTCCCCCGCAACGTGCCGGGTTGGAAGCCGGACGCCTTCGGCGAGCTCGGCTCCCAGGCCCAGTTCGACGCCTGCCCGTTCGGCCCGTATCGCGCGCTGCCCTTCGCCGGCGAGACCTGGCAGAAGCGCACGGCGGTGAAGCTCGAGCAGCGCCCGCGGCGGCCGGGCCACCCCTATTCGCGGCGCCTGCTGTGGCTCGACAAGGAGACCTTCGCGCCGCTGATGTCGATCGCCTACGACGGCGAGGGCCGGCCGTTCCGCATGATGTGGTACGTCGGGAAGTGGAGCGAGACCAGCGGCGTGCCGGGCGACGAGGGGCGCTTCGTGAACCACGGCGCGGCCTCGATGGTGGTGAACCTGCGCGACGGCGTCTCGAATCTCTTCCAGTTCTTCACCGCGAGCTCACGACCCTTCACTGCAGAGGAGTCGAAGGCTTACTTCGACACCAGCCGGTTGAAGGGGGGCCGCTGATCCGGGCCCCGCGCTAGCGTCCGGCCGCGTCGCGTGGCGGCGGCGCGGAGGCCGGCGCTCCGATGCAGGCGGGGATCCGGTCCGACGCGGGACGGTGGCGTTCCGTGATGCAGTTATTGTTCGCGCATCGCGCACATGATCGGGCCCGCGCTCTTCACGGGGCTCTTCGCCGCGGCGATCCGCGGCCGCGCGCCCGGTGACGCGAGCGCGTGGCATTCCGCGGGCGTGCCGTTCCTGCTGGCGGCCGGCCTGCTCGTCGCGAGTGGAGGCCTCGCGGCCGCCGGCACCGGGGCGCGTACGCCGTCAGCGTGAAGCGCGCCCGCGCGCCGTCCTGCTGCGACGCAGCGCCAGCGCGCCGAGACCGAGCATGCCCTCGAGGCCGAGCAGTCCGCAGGCGTTGGCCGTGCCCGGCGCGTGCATCGTGAGCGTGGCCGTCGTCGCCGCGCGACAGCCGCCGGGGTCGGAGAGGGAGACCGCGACGAGCGAGCCCGGGGCGAGGCTCGGCGCGCGGAAGACCAGGACGCCGTTCGTGAAGGTGGTGACGGCGGCGGCGCCGTCGACGGTGACGACGGTGCTCGCCGCGAGCCCGGTCCCGAGCACGCGCACGAAGTCGTTCGGCGCGGCGGAGCTCGGCGAGAGCCCCGTGATCGCGAGCGGCGTGCCTGCGCCGCAGGTGTCGTCGCAGGCATCCCCCACGCCGTCGCCGTCGGCGTCCGCCTGGGCGGCGTTCGCGACCGCGGGGCAGTTGTCGGCCTCGTCGGGGACGCCGTCGCCGTCGCCGTCGGGCGGGCTCGCGATCTGCACCGCGAGCGTCGCGACGTCGGTGCCGCCGAGCGAGTCGGTCACCGTCAAGGTCGCGCTGTAGCTCCCGGGCGCGGCGTAGGTGTGGGATGCCGTCGGGCCCGCGGCCGTGGCGCCGTCGCCGAAGTCCCAGGCATGGCTGAGCGCCGTGCCTTCGGGATCGCTCGAGGACGCGCCGTCGAAGGCGTAGTCGAAGCGCGCGGGGCCGCTCGTGCCCGCAGGCGTCGCCGTGGCGACGGCCTCGGGCGGCCGGTTGACGAAATTTGCGAGCAGCGTGATCGGCGTGGTGCCGACCGCGAAGCTCCGCGAGAGCGCGGTCGAGCCGTCGCCCCAGGCCTCGAAGGAGCGCCCGTTCTGGATCGGGTCCACGTTCACGGTCTGCACCGAGCCCACCACCGGGTGCACGATCGCCGGCGTCGAGAGCTCGAGGCCCTCGTCCTCGTACACGACGCGCATGCCCCGGGGCTCCGAGTCGAAGGTCACGTCGGTCCTCTCGGGCTGGAGTGAGACGCAGCGGACGTCGGTGAGGTTGCCCTCGACCGTGGCGGTGAGGCAGAGCTCGAGCCAGACCGCGTCGCCGTGCTCCTCCACCACGAAGCTTCCGCCGGCGCCGCCGGGAAGGGCGTCGAAGTGGGCGTGCTCGTTGTGGTGCTGGCGCAGCTCCCAGGAGAGCTGCGAGGGGTCGGTCGGCACGCCGGCCTCGGTCGCGAAGCCGGCGTAGGTGATGGTGTCGCCGATCCGGTAGCTCGCGCCGTCGGCGGGCGCCGTGATCGTCGCGAGGGGCGGATTGTGCCCGACGGTCACGACCACGTTGTCCTGTCGCGTCGCGAAGGGCGCGGTCGTCTCCGAGAGCGTGAGCGTCGCGGTGTAGACGCCCGGCGCCGCATAGACGTGGCCCGGGTGCGGTGCGTTCGAGGTCGCGCCGTCGCCGAAGGCCCAGGCGTAGGCGAGGGGCTGCGCGTCGGGGTCGAACGAGCCGAGGCTCGAGAACGCGACATCGAGGGGCGCGGTGCCGATCGTCGGCGTCGCGGAGACGACGGCGGTCGGCGGCGTGTTCCCGCCCGCGGTGTAGCGGATGCGGCGGACCTGGCTGCCCGTGCTCTGGTAGACCACGACGTAGAGGTTCGTGTCGGGACCGAGCAGAACCTGCACCATGCCGTTCACCGACTCGCGCGCGAAGTTGCTGACGCTGGCGCGGCCGAGGGCGTCGAAGGTGAGGGCGCGGATCCAGCGGCGGTTGTAGTCGAGCAGGAAGAGGGCGTTGCGCCAGGCCGCCGGGTAGACCGTGCCGGTGTAGAAGGCGCCGGCGTTGGCCGATGCGCCGCCCGTGACGCCGTAACCGTCCGTCGAGTGGTTGTACGCGAAGACCGGTGCGCGCACGACGCCGAGGCCCTGGGCGTAGAGCAGCTGGCAGGCCGCGGACGTGGCGGTGCTGGTGCGGTAGCTCGACATCTGCAGCGAGGTCGTGTTCCCGCCCTCGTTGCCCGAGACGGCGCCGCCCTCGTAGCAGGGCCATCCGAAGTTCGCGCCCTTGCCGGTATTCACCTCCTCCCAGGAGTTCCAGCCGACGTCGCCGATGTAGGGCTCGCCGGAGGTCGGGTGCACCGTGAAGCGGAACGGGTTCCGCAGGCCGCGGGCCCAGACCTTGGAGCGGTTGCTGGCCGGGTTGGCGGGCTGGTAGAAGGGGTTGTCGGGCAGGCCGTTCCCGGTCTCGGGATCGATGCGCAGGATCTTCCCCGCCAGGCTGTCGAGGTCGAGGGCGCGCAGCGCGCGCGGATCCACCGCGGTGTAGTTCGCGCCGTCGCCGCTGCCGAAGAAGAGCGAGCCGTCCGGTGCGAAGGCGACCGTGCCGATCGAATGGGAGTTCTCGTCGGAGGGAATGCAATCCTGCACGTAGCTGCCGCTGCCCGCGGCGCCGGTCCAGCCCACGGAGCAGGACGACTTCGTGGTGTCGCGGCCGTCGTTCTCGTTGCCGATGTTCGCGCGCGTGCTGTTCGTGCCCGCGAGGACGAGATGGCCCGGCCCGCCGGCGACGGTCTGCGGCACGTCCATGCCGGGAAGCGCGCGGTCGTAGGCGAAGGCGGGGTCGGCGGTCACGCGCACCAGTCGCGAGACGCGCCCGCCGCCGCCGTTCGCGGCGGTGCCCGGGGGATCGTGGGTGAAGAGGAGGTAGACATAGGGCTGCGTCGGGAACTGCGGATGGACGGTGATTCCGAGCAAGCCGCGGTCGTGGTTGTCGCCCACCTGGGCCGAGAGATCGACGAACGGCGTCGCGAGCAGGGCCCCGTTCTCGTAGACGCGGACGACGCCGCTCTTCAACGCGATGAAGAGCCGGCCGTCAGGCGCGAAGGCGATGCCGGTGGCGAAGGGCAGCCCGCCCGCCACGAGCTCGTCCGTGAAGCCCGAGACCCCTGTTGCGTAGGTGATGACGGCGCGCGCTACAGGCACCGGCAACACGGCGGCAAGGAGCAGGGCCAGGCCCGCGACGAGGTGGAGCGAGTGGTGGCGGAGCGGCGCCCATTCCGGCATGCGGTGCCTCCAACGGAAGCCCGCCCCAGGAACGGACCGTCCGAGTCGGAAGTGCCGAGTCGAGCCGGAAAGGTGTCAGGGATCAGGCGGCGGGAGGCTTGGCTCCCGGATCGCGCAGCCAGCCCGAGGGCTCCTCGAGGCGGGCGACCCGCGTCCAGGCCAGGCGATGGCCGGCGTCGTCCTGGAAATGCCCGAAGACCACGACCGGCCCGCTCGCGTCGGAGCCGACGCCGAGGGCCCGGCGCACGCGGCTCGCGCGAACCACGCCGCCGTCGCTCGACACCGCGGTCACGTCCCGCACGATCGCCAGGCGCCGGGCGGTCCTCGCCGAGGGCGTGGGCGCGATGACCGGGACCCCGGGCCGCGCGCGCGAGAGCATGCGCGCGGCGAGCCCGCCCTGGGACCATGCGATCACCGCGCGGGCGCCGAGCTCGCGCGCGATGCGCGCGGCGGCGGCGGCGACGACGCCGATCGAACGCAGGTCCTCGGGGAGCCCGTCCGCGTCGCGCACCGCCATGGGACGCTGTCCCTCGGTCGCGTGGATGATGCGCGACATCGTCTCGACTACGCGCGCGGGATCGTCGCCGATCGCCGTCTCCTCCGAGAGCATCACGGCGTCGGTGCCGTCCAGCACCGCGTTTGCCACGTCGTTCACCTCGGCGCGGGTCGGGCGCGGCTCGTGCACCATCGAGACCAGCATCTGCGTCGCGGTGATCACGGGCCGCCCGCGCCGGTTCGCCGCCTCGAGGATGCGCTTCTGCTCCATGGGCACGCGCTCGAAGGGCGTCTCGAGGGCGAGGTCGCCGCGGGCCAGCATCACGCCGTCGGCGCTCTCGAGGATGGCGTCGAGGTTCGCGATCGCGGCGGCGGTCTCGATCTTGGCGATGATCGGCGTGTCGGCGCCGAGGCGCGTGATCTCGGCGCGCACGCGCTCGACGTCGTCGGCGGTGCGGACGTAGGAGACGCCGACGAGGTCGACGCCGATGCGCAGCCCGAAGGCGAGGTCGTCCAGGTCCTTCGCCTCGAGCACCGGACGTCGCAGCAGGCCGCGCGGCACGTTCACGCCCTTGCGCGACACCAGCGGGCCGCCCGCCACGACCCGGCACGAGACACAGTCGGAGGTCACGGACTCGACGGCGAGCTCGACCAGACCGTCCGCGAGCAGCAGGTGGTCGGCCGGGCGGACCTCCTCGAAGAAGACGGCGTCGTCCACGAACGCCGCGTCGGAGTCTCCGACCTCGTCGCCGCGCCGGAGCGAGAACGGCGCGTCGCGCTCGAGCACGGTGTCGGGGGCCATCTCGCCGATCCGCACCTTCGCGCCTTGGAGGTCCTGCAGCACGGCGACCGCGCGGCCCTCGCTCTCGCCGATCTCGCGCAGCAGGGCGACGCGCTCCGCATGCTCGGCGTGGGAGCCATGGGAGAAGTTCAGGCGCGCGACGTCCATGCCGGCACGGACCATGCGGCGCAGGACCTCGCGCTCGGAGCTCCGCGGGCCGAGGGTGCATACGATCTTCACGCCGCCGGAGATGCTGAGGGTGAGCGGGTGCGGGCTCTCGGGCATGGCGCCACGGTATCGCGCTCGGCGCCGCGCGCCGCCGGTTGCAGTGGCCGCGCGCGGCGGGTACCACCCTCGGATGACGGATGACCCGCGCGAAGCGCCCCGGCTCGACCATGCGGTGATCGGAAACGGCCGCGTGCTCGCCCTCGTCGCGCCGAGCGGGGCGATCGAGTGGCTCTGCCTCCCGCGCTTCGACTCGCCCTCGATCTTCGCGCGGCTCCTCGACAGCGAGCGCGGCGGCGTGTTCCGCGTGCTGGTGGACGGCGAGGAGCCCCTCGGCGAGCTCTCGTACATGCGCAACACGAACGTCAGCCGCATCGTCGTCGAGCGCGGCGAGCACGCCTTCGAGCTGATCGACTTCGCGCCGCGCCTGCCGGAGGGCCTCGGCTGGGCGGCGCCGATCGAGCTCTGTCGGCTGATCCGCCCGCTCCGCGGCGCGCCCCGGATCGCGATCGACTTCGACCCGCGCCCGGACTACGCGCGCGCCGCGGTCGAGATCCACGAGCTCGGAACGGGCCTCGAGGCGGTGGGTGGCGGCATGCGGCTCGAGGTCGCGAGCAACGTCCCGACGCCCTACCTGATGGAGAAGCGGCCCTTCGTGCTCGACCGACCCGTGTACATATCGCTCGCGTGGCAGCGCCATGCCGAGCGGCCGAGCCTGGCGCAGGTGCAGGAGCGTCTCGCCGTCACGGTCGAGGGCTGGCGCATCTTCGCACGGACCTGCGCGCTGCCGTCCTTCGCGCCCGATGCCGTTCTGCGCTCGGCGCTCTGCCTGAAGCTCCACGCCTACCACGACACCGGCGCGATCATCGCCGCGACGACGACGAGCATCCCCGAGGCCCTCGGCACCGAGCGCACCTGGGACTACCGCTACTGCTGGCTACGCGACGCCGCCTTCGTGATCGAGGCCCTGCGCCGCCTGGGCCAGCTGCGCGAAGGGCAGGACTTCGTGCGTTACCTGCGTGACGTGGTGGCGGGGGGACCGCTGCAGCCGCTGTACGGGATCGGCGGCGAGCGCGACCTCGAGGAGCACTTCCTGCCGCATCTGGCTGGCTACGGCGGCAACGGCTTCGTGCGCATCGGAAACGCGGCCTACACCCAGCGCCAGCACGATCTCATGGGCGAGCTCGTGCTCTCGCTCGAGTGCCTGTTCGACGATCCGCGCCTCGTCGTGGACGACCCGATGGCGTACTTCCCGCTGGTCGAGGGCCTGGTCGAGCAGGCGATCGTCGCGGCGCCGCAGCCCGACACGGGGATCTGGGAGTTCCGCACCAAGCTCCGGCCGTACACCTTCTCGCGTGCGATGTGCTGGGCCGCGATCGAGCGTGGCGCGCGCATCGCCGAGCGCCTCGGCTTCGCCGAGAAGGTGGCGCGCTGGCGCAAGATCGCGGACGCCGAGCGCGAGACGATCCTCTCGCGCGCCTGGTCGCCGGCGAAGGGCTACTTCACCCAGGCCCTCGACGGCGAGTGGCCCGACGCCGCGAACCTGCTGCTGCCCGTGATCGGCATCGTGGACGCCCGCGATCCGCGCTTCGTCGCGACGGTCGAGGCCTACGAGCGCGAGCTCGTGCGGTTCGGCCTGATGCTCCGCTACCGCCACGAAGACGACTTCGGCGAGACCACGAGCGCCTTCACGATCTGCTCGTTCTGGTGGGCGGAAGCGCTCGCGCTGATGGGACGCCTCGACGAAGCGCGCGCGGTGTTCGAGCACGTGCTCTCGTTCGCGAACCCGGTCGGCCTGTTCTCGGAGGACCTGGAGCCTGCGACCGGCCGCCTGCTGGGGAACTTCCCCCAGGCCTACACGCACGTCGGGCTGATCCATGCGGCGATGACGCTCGGCGCGTTGATCGACGCGCGGGACGGCCTCTCGCGGGCGTGGAGCTGATGAGCGGCCGCTGCCTGATCGTCTCGAGCCGTCTGCCGGTGAGCGTGGCGCGCGAGGGCGACACGCTCGCGCTGCGCCCGAGCAGCGGCGGGCTCGCGACGGGCCTCGCGGGCGTGCACGCGGCGGGCGAGAGCCGATGGATCGGCTGGCTCGGCCCGGAGGGGCCGGCGACGCCGGAGGAGGAGCGCGCGCTCGCGCCCGCCCTCGCCGCAGGGCGCATCACGCCGATCGCGCTCGACGCCGCGGAGTGGAAGGGCTTCTACGAGGGCTACTCGAACGGCCTGCTCTGGCCGCTCTTCCACTACGCCACCGCCCAGCTCCCGCTCGAGGTGCGGGACTTCGACGCCTACGCCGCGGTGAACGCGCGCTTCGCCGACGCCGTCGCCACGGAGTGGCGCCCGGGCGACCGGATCTGGGTGCACGACTACCAGCTGCTGCTCCTGCCGGAGCTGCTGCGCCGCCGGCTGCCCGGCGCGCGCATCGGCTTCTTCCTGCACATCCCGTGGCCGTCCTCGGAGGTCTTCCGGCAGCTCCCCGAGCGCGAGCGGCTGCTCCGGGGCCTGCTCGGCGCGGACCTGATCGGCTTCCACACCCCCTCGTACCTGCGCCACTTCGCCTCCGCGCTGCTTCGCCTTCTCGGACTCCGGGTGGACATCGACACCACGACGTGGCGCGGCCGGAACGTGCGCCTGGGCGTCTTCCCGATGGGGATCGACGCCGCGGGCTTCGCAGCGACGGCCGCGGAGCCCGGCGTCGAGAAGGAGGTCGAGGCCCTGCGCGGCGAGACGGGCTCGCGGCTCCTCCTCGGGATCGATCGCCTCGACTACACGAAGGGGATCCTGCGCCGCCTGGTCGCCTTCGAGCGGCTGCTCGAGGAGCGGCCCGAGCTGCGGGGCAGCGTGCGCCTGGTGCAGGTCGCCGTGCCGTCGCGCGAGGACGTGGACGCCTACCAGACGCTCCGCCGCCAGGCCGAGGAGCGCATCGGCCGCATCCATGGCGCCTTCGCGACGCCGCAGTGGGTGCCGGTGCACTGGCTCTACCGGGGGCTCGAGCGCGAGGAGGTGGTCGCGCTCTACCGCGCCGCGGACGTGCTGGTCGTGACGCCGCTGCGCGACGGCATGAACCTGGTCGCGAAGGAGTTCGTGGCGTCGCGCACCGACGAGGACGGCGTGCTCGTCCTGAGCGAGTTCGCCGGCGTCGCGGGGGAGCTCGCGGAGGCGATCCACGTCAATCCCTACGACATCGCGGGCACGGCGGACGCGCTCGCGCGGGCTCTCGCGCTGCCGCGGGCGGAGCGCCGTGCGCGCATGCGCGCGATGCGCGAGCGCGTCTTCGCCTGGGACGACACACGCTGGACGCAGAGCTTCCTGCGCGCCCTCGACGCCGAGGCGGAAGGCACCGCCGCACGCCCGGCGCGCTACTCGGCGCCGGAGGAGCTCGAGGCCCTCGTCGCGCGTGCCCGGGGGAGCGAGCGCTGCGTGCTGCTGCTCGACTACGACGGCACGCTCGTGCCCTTCGCGCCGGCGCCCGAGCTCGCCCTCCCGGACCCCGCGCTGCACGAGCTCCTGCGGCGTCTCGGCGAGACCCCCGGGATCGAGCTGCACGTCGTGAGCGGGCGCGGGCGCGAGAGCCTCGAGCGCTGGCTCGGCGCGCTTCCGCTCATGCTCCACGCCGAGCACGGGGCGCTCGTGCGGCGCGGCGGCGTCTGGGAGGCGCGGCCGCGCCCCGCAGATCCCTGGCGCGAGCGGGTGCTCGCCATTCTCCGCGACTTCGCCGAGCGTACGCCGGGAGCGCGGGTCGAGGAGAAGGAGAGCTGCCTCGCCTGGCACTATCGCGCCGCAGACGCCGAGTACGGCGAGCGCCAGGCCCGCGAGCTCGAGGTGCACCTGCGCGAGCTGCTCAGCAACCTGCCGGTCGAGGTGGTGCAGGGCGCAAAGCTGGTCGAGGTACGGCCCCAGGGCGTGCACAAGGGCCTGGTCGTGGCCGAGGTGGCGGCGATCGCCGCGGCGGGCGGACTCCTGATCGCGATCGGGGACGACCTGACGGACGAGGACCTGTTCGCGGCGCTGCCGCCCGGCGGTGTCGCGGTGCACGTCGGCGAGGGCGAGAGCGCTGCGCCGCTGCGGGTGATCGACTCCGACGCCGTGCGGGAGATCCTCGCGCGGATCGTCGGCTGAGACGGCGCAGGCTCAGGACGGCGCCGCGCCCTCGAACGCGCTCGCGAACACGAGCTGGAAGCGGCGTTTCGTGAGGCGGTGTCGCGGCGCGAGCGTGAGCAGCGCCTCGCAGCCCGTGCCGGCGAGCGCCGCATCGACGCGCGCCCGGTCGGCGGGCGCGACGATGGCGTACGCGTCCGCCGGTCGCTGCGCCATCCACCGGGTGTAGGGGCTCGTGTAGCGCTTCATGGGGACTCCGCGGAGCGCGGTCTCGTGGACGCCGACGCCGCGGGGCGGAGCGTCGGTCCCCGGCGGACGCGCATCGGCCCAGGCCTCGAACGCCGCGAGGCCGTCCCGAAGGACCGGCGCCGCGTCGAGGCCGACGAGCTCGAGCACGGGGCGCAGGGTCGGCGCCAGGGCGTCGTCCTCGAGCCAGCCCGCGGTCGCATCGGGATCCGGCCGGTTCATGCGCTCGATCCACTGCAGGACGGGCACGGCGCGCGCGCGCAGGATGCGCGCGGGCACCGGGTCGAGACGCAGGTGCGCGTAGAGAGGGCCCATGAGCGCGCAGTCCGCGAGGGACGGCCGCTCGCCGAGCAGGAACGCGTGGCGCGAGAAGTGCGCGGAGAGCGCGTCGAAGAGGGCGAGGGCGTGCGCCTCCACGGCGGGGCCCGTCTCCTTCGTGACGCCGAGGACCGGCAGGCTTCCGCTCATGCGGTCCGCGAAGCGGCTTGCGGCCGGGGCGTCGCCCGTCACGGACGCGAAGTCCGCCCGCGCCGCGGCTTCGCCCTCGGGCGTCGCCCAGCGGTAGTGCATCGCCGGCAGCACCAGGAACTCGTCGGCGTAGAGCTCGAGCAGGTAGGCCACCACGCGCTGCAGGGGCGTCGTCGGGTAGAGCGGAGGGTCGGGCACGCGACGCTCGAGGGCGTCGAGGATCTCGCTCGTGTCCTGCCAGGTCTCGTCCTCGGGCGTCAGCAGGATCGGGATGAAGGCGAGGCCGGTGCGCGGAAGGATCACCTCGCGGTACGCGGCGGGCGTCGGCAGGATCTCGCTGAAGTGGAGCCGCTTGTAGCGGAGCGCCGGACGGACCTTCGCGGAGAAGTAGGAGTTCTCGCAGCCGTAGTAGCGCCAGGGGGGCTTCGGGGCCGTCATGCCGGGGCCTCCACCGAGAGCGCCGGCGTGCGCCCGGGCGGCAGGTGATCGTAGAGATCCGCGATCAGGTCCGACTTGCGCTTCGCGAAGGCGGGATCGTTCCAGAGGTTCCGCCACTGCAGCGGATCGTTCGCGAGGTCGTAGAGCTCGCCCTCGCTGCCGTCGTAGACGATCCCGGGCGGCGCGCCGGCATACCCCATGACCTTGAGCACGTTCGCCGCCGAGAAGCCGACGTCGCGCGTGCTCTTCTCGTACACCGTGCACACGAAGCCGTCGCGCGTGATCGTGCGCAGGTGCATGCCGCAGAGGTCGAACTGGCTGTCCCACTCGGTGATCACGCGCTCGCGGCCCGAGCCGGGCCGGGTCGGGAGCGGCGCGCCCTCCATCCAGTCGGGCACGGGCACGCCGGCGATGCGGCAGAAGGTCGGCGCGAGGTCGAGCTGGCCGACCGGCTCCTCGATCGCAGCCGGCGCCACGCCCGCGCTCGGCGCGGGTCGCCAGATCAGCGGGATGCGCATCAGCGCGTCGACGTGGTAGGGGCCCTTGTAGAGCAGGCCGAAGTCGCCCTGGAGCTCGCCGTGGTCCGTCGTGAAGAAGACGTCGGTGTCGGCCTCCCAGCCGCGCTCGGCGATGCGCCGCAGCACCCGGCCGCAGGCCTCGTCGATCAGCTCGTTCTCGACGTGGACGAGGGCGTTCACCTCGCGGATCTGGTCGTCGGTGAGGCGGCACGGTGCGAAGCCCGCCGGACCGCCCTCCATGTTCGGGTACTCGCCGCGATACCAGGCGAGCCAATGGCGTGGCTTCTGCGCGAGGATCGCCTCGATCTTCTCGCGCGAGCCGGGATGGCCCGGCGGCAGGTCGAGATCGCGCCAGGGAACGCGACCTTTCTCCGAGGCGGGCGGATCCCAGGGGTGGTGCGGGTCGGGGAAGCTCATCCACACGAACCAGTCCTGGTCGGCCGCGAGCGAATCGAGGAACGCGATCGTGCGATCCGCCACCCAGTCGGTGTGGTAGAGCCCGCGCGGGATCGGGTTGTACTTGACCTCGGGCGCGCCGGTGTCGCCGCCGCCTTCGCCCGAGAGCAGCGGCGCGAAGCCCTTCACGGCCTCGGGATGCTGCTCGCGCAGGAAGCGCGAGTAGTGCCACGGGCCGAGCGGCACGTGCATCGCGAGCTCCATGTGCTCGAAGCCGCGGAAGGGCCCCGTCGAGCCCTCCTTGCCCATGCGGTTCTCGAACCAGCGGAGCTGCGGGTCGAAGGCGGGCTCGAAATGCGCCTTGCCGAGCAGGGCCGTGCGATAGCCCGCGCGCTCGTGGAGCCACGCCGCGACGCTCGGGGCGTCCGCCGGAAGCGGGATCCCGTTCGCGGTGACGCCGTGGGTGCGGACGTACTGGCCCGTGATCATGGTCGAGCGCGCGGGCATGCAGACCACGTTCTGGTTGACGGCGCGCCGGTAGTTCACGCCCGTCGCCGCGAGGCGGTCGGCCACCGGCGTGCGCGCGATGCGCCCGCCGTTGCAGCCGAGCGCGTCATAGCGCTGCTGGTCGGTCGTGACGAAGAGGATCTTGCGTCCCATGGGGCTCCTCGGGCTCAGGGCCGTGCGGGCAGGGTGAAGACGAGGCCGTCGCTGCCGAGCGTCACCTCGCCGTCGTAGACGTCGGCGACGCCCGCCAGGAACTCCCGCCGCGCCAGGAAGTTCGAGGGCCCCGGCACGAGGTGCGTGAGCACGAGGTGCGGCACGCCCGCCTCGCGCGCCTCCTGCGCCGCCTCGACCGGGCTCGCGTGGTAGTCGAGGATGTCGCTCGCGAGCCCGGCCACGCGCTCGCGGCCGGTGCTCCGGGCGACGTTCGAGGCGCGCGCGACGAGCTTCGACTGCAGCGCCTCGTGGATCAGGAGGTCGGCGCCCTTGGCGTGCTCCACCAGGCTCGGCGTCGCGCGCGTGTCGCCCGAGATCACGACCGAGCGGCCGGCGTAGTCGAAGCGGTAGCCGACCGCGGGCGAGACGGGCGTGTGATCGACCCGGAACATCGTGACGCGCAGGCCGTCGCGTTCGAGCACCGGGGCGGAGGCATTCGCGGCTGCGTCGAGCACGACCTCGTGGGCGACGGCGCCCGCCGCCGCGCGCGGGAGCTTCGCCTCGCCGTGGTGCGCGACGCGGTAGTCGACGTCGTGGCCGTAGGCGCGCGCGAAGCCGTCCACCACGTCCGCCACGCCTGCAGGCCCGTACACCGCGAGGGGCTCCGTCCGGCCCGCGATCCAGCTCTGGGTCACGGCCTCGCCGAGGTCGCCGATGTGGTCCGAGTGGAAGTGGGTGAGGAAGACGCCGCCCAGGGCGGCGGTCGGGAGATTCGCGAGGTCCACCACCTCCCAGCTCCCGGGGCCCGCGTCCACGAGATAGAGCGTGCCGCCGGCGATCACAGCGGTGCAGGCGGAGGCGCGATCTGCGTCGGGGAGGGGAGAGCCCGTGCCGCAGAGCACGACCGTCAGGTCCGGCGAGCGCAGGAGCGCCTCGTCGACGCGCGAGAGGTTGCGCTCGATCTGGGCATCGATCAGGCGATCGCAGCCCGGGAGCGCCGCGAGGAGCGCGACCAGGAGCAGGGCGCGGCGGCTCATACGCCCCCCGTGCGCTGCACGAAGTCGACCACGACGCGGGCGAGCTCCTCGCCGACGTCCTCCTGCAGGAAGTGCCCGCCGCCGAAGAGCGTCACGTGCGGCTGCCCCGCGCAGCCCGGGATGCGGCGACGCAGCACGGCGTCGGCGCCGCCCGTCACCGGATCGCGGTCGCTGAACGCGGTGAGGAAGGGCTTCTCGAAGCGCTCGAGCAGGCTCCAGGCGGCGCGGTTCGCGGCGCTCGCGGGATCGTCCGGCGCGATCGGCACCAGAACCGGGAACTGGCGCGCGCCCGCCTTGTAGCGGTCGTCGGGGAAGGGCGCGTCGTAGGCGGCGACCGCGGAGGCCGCGAGGGGCTTCGCGCAGCCGCCCCGCACGATTCCGCCGACGTGGAATTCGGGCGTCTCCTGGCTGTACTTCCGCCAGGCGAGGAAGCCCGCGCTCGGCGTGCCGTCGCCGGTCGGCAGGAAGGTGTTGGCCGCCACCACGCGCGCGAAACGCCCCGGCTGCTCGGCGACGGCGCGGAGGCCGAGGAGGCCGCCCCAGTCCTGGCACACCAGCGTGATGCGCTCGAGATTCGTCGCGCGCAGGAAGCCGTGGATCCAGTCGACGTGGCGCTGATAGGTGTAGTCCTCGCGGCGCGTCGGCTTGTCCGAGCGCCCGAAGCCGACGAGGTCGGGCGCGACCGCGCGCAGCCCGGCGGCCGTCACGATCGGCACGAGCTTCCGGTAGAGGTACGACCAGCTCGGCTCGCCGTGGAGCATCAGCACCACGGGCGCATGGCGCGGGCCTTCGTCCACGTAGTGCATCCGCAGGCCGCCGACCTCGACGTAGCGGGGCACGAAGGGGTATCCGACCAGGCCTTCGAAGCGCTCGTCGGGCGTGCGCAGGACGTCCATCACTCCTCCTCGAGCAGCGCCGCGAGAAGGCGGCGAACCACGTTGCGGGCGCGCAGAACCGAAAGGCCGGTGTGACGGCGGAGCTGCTCCCAGCTGCTCCAGCTCGTGCTGACGGCGAGGGCATCGCGGAGCTCGACGCGGCCCGGCGCCGGCGCGGCGGCGAGCTCGGCTGCGAACACGCGGGCGACGTCTCGGCGCAGCGTGTCGCGCGCCCAGGCGAGGCGAGCCGCGATCGCGGGCGAGGTCGGCTCGAGGCGCAGCGCGGCACGGCGCACGGGCGCCACGTACTCGTGGAGGTCCGCGCGCTGGGCGACCAGGGCGTCGATCCGCTCGGCGGTCGTGCCCGTGGCCGGGATGAACGGGAAGCGTTCGCCGACGCGCGTGATCTGGCGCTCGGCGACTGCGGAGAAGAGCGCCTCGAGGTCGGCGAAGTGGTGGAAGAGCGTACGCTCGGCGATCCCCGCGCGCGCCGCGATCTCGAGCGATGTCGGCTCGAGGCGGCCCTCCTCGAGGAAGGCCAGCACGGCGTCGGCGATCGTCTCCCTGGTCCGCGCCGAGCGCGCGGCGCGCCCGTCGATCGGCGCCGCTGCGGCAGCGTGCGGGCGGGCGGCGGCGGGGCGGCTGCGGGCGGGGCGTCGCGGCATGGGCACACCCTACACGATATGCCAGTGCCACTGCAATCTCGTGGCCGGTCCCGCCGCGGCCCGGTCCGCGAGACCGGGACTTCGGTCAGAGCTCCGACTGGTAGTCGTCGAGCGCTTCTCGGCATTGCGTCGAGAGCTTGTCCCGACGCCGGTCCAGGCATCTCACCTTGAGCTGCGGGCGAGCGGCCGGCTCCTTGCACAGGTTGACGAGCTCGGCATTGCAGGCGGTGCGAATGTCCTCGCGTCCGGTGACGACCTGCTTGCACGCGGAGGAGAGCTCGCTCTCGTGAGCCGCGAGGCAGGTGGCCACACGGCCGCCGCCGCGGGTTTCCTGCGAGCACAGCCGATCGGCGTCGGCGCGACAGACATCGGCGACGGCCGGCTGATAGATCCGGTTGATCTCCCGATCGATCTCGCTCTGGAAGCGCTGGCTGCATGCGGATGCCACGCCGAGCACGGCAAGCGCGAAGATCGCTCCGACGCCGAAGAGGTGCGCAGCGGAGCCGCGCGCGCTGGACGAAGACTGGCCCTTCAATTTCATGTCGCCTCCTTGCGCAAGCGCGGTCCGCGGGGCCGACCGTCGCTGCGTGGCTCCACTATGCACCAGATCGCGCCGGGCGGGGCGACGCTCAGGGCATGGGGTGGAAATCGTCGAGGGCGGCGCGGCAGCCCGCCGAGAGCTTGTCGCGGCTCTGGCTCAGGCAGCGCAGCCGCAGCATCGGACGATCGCCGGCATCCTTGCAGAGCGACGCGACGTCGGCCTGGCAGGCGGTTCTTACGTTCTCCCTGCCGGCCATCATCTCGCGGCAGGCCGGTGATAGATCGTCGATGTGGTCATGTAGGCAGTTCGCCATGCCCCCTCCGCCGCCGGGCGCGTTCGCGCAGAGGCGCGAGGCGTCGTCCCGACAAGCGCCGGCGCCCATTCCTCCCCCCGGGCCCTGGGCGCCGGCGGCGCCCGCTCCGAGCAGCCAGAGCCCGAGCGCCAGGAGGAGAGCGTGCGAGAGCGAGGGGAACGCCGAACGGTGACTCGTCATGGGATCTCCTTTTCGTGCGTTGTCCCTGCAGCGCGTCGCTACAGTACTCGCACCATGCCCTGGATTCCGATCGCTGCGATCACCGGCGCGCTCGGCGTCGTGCTCGGCGCCTTCGGCGCCCACGCGCTGCGCGCGCGGCTCGACCCGGCGCAGCTCGCCACCTGGCAGACGGCGGTGCAGTACCACCTGCTCCACGCCGTCGTGCTGCTCGCACTGTCGCTCTGGAGCAGCGCCAGCGGACGCGGCGCCGGCCTCGCACCGCCGCTCTTCCTCGCGGGCATCGTGCTGTTCTCGGGCTCGCTCTATCTGCTGACGCTCGGGGGGCCGCGCTGGCTCGGCCCGGTGACGCCCCTGGGCGGTCTCTGCCTGATCGGCGGCTGGCTCGCCGTCGCGGCCCTCGCGCTCCGCGCCCGGGGCTGAGCCCTCAGTCGTCCGCCACCAGGGCGGGAAGGATCTCGCCGATCGCGCCGCGCAGCACGACGTCGGCGAGCTCGTCCATCTCGGTCGGCTCGCCGTTCACGATCACGATGCGGGCGCCCGCACGCTTCGCGACCGGGACCACGCCCGCGATCGGAAAGACGCCGAGGGTCGAGCCGACCGCGAGCAGGAGATCGCACGAGCGCGCGGCGCGGTCCGCGCGCTCGAGATCCTCGGTCACGAGGTTCTGGCCGAAGGAGATCGTGGCCGACTTCAGGATCCCGCCGCAGCTCCGGCAGGGCGGATCTTCCTCGCCGGCGCGCACGCGCGCGAGGGCGCGCTCCATGGGCGCGCGCTCGCCGCACGCCATGCACACCACCTCGCGCAGCGTGCCGTGGATCTCGACCAGGCGTGCGGGGTCGCTGCCCGCGGCCTGGTGCAGGCCGTCGACGTTCTGGGTGATGAGGAGCGCGAGCCGCCCGCTGCGCTCGAGGGCGACGAGGGCGCGGTGGCCCGCGTTCGGCGCCGCGCCGAAGGCGGGCGACTCGAGGCGGCTGCGCCAGGCGCGCCGACGCACCTCGGGGTCGGCCATGTAATGCTGCAGGGTCGCCATCTTCTCGGCGCCCGGATTGCGGGTCCAGACGCCCTGCGGCCCGCGGAAGTCGGGGATTCCCGATTCCGTGGAGATGCCCGCGCCGGTCAGGGCCACGATGCGCTCGGCTTCGCGCAGCCAGCCGCGGGCTCGGGCGATGGCGTCGCGCAGGGGGGCGGACATGGCCGACCGGTAGCGCCGCGAGCGCGCGGGCGCGAGCGCACACCGGCCGGGCGCGGGCGCGAAAGGGCCGAGCGCTAGCGCGCCGGACGCGGCCTCGGCGGCAGCAGATCGGTCACGGTGCCGGCGGCGATCTCCGCGGCGAGGCCGATCGTCTCGGAGAGAGTCGGGTGGGGATGGACCGAGAGCGCGAGATCGCGCGCGTCGGCGCCGAGCTCGAGAGCGAGCACCGTCTCGGCGATCAGCTCGCCGGCGTGGGGGCCGACGATCCCCGCGCCGACGATCCGGCCGTTCGCCTTGGAGAACAGGAGCTTCGTCAAACCTTCGGGGCGGCCTGCGCCGAGCGCGCGCCCGCTCGCGCTCCAGGGGAACACGGCCTTGTCCACCGCCTCGCCGCGCGCGGCGGCGTCGGCCTCCGAGAGGCCCATCCACGCGATCTCGGGATCGGTGTAGGCCACGTTCGGGATCGCCTTCGCGTCGAAGGCCGCGTGCAGCCCGCCGATGTGCTCGGCGGCGACCTTGGCCTGGTGCATCGCCCTGTGGGCGAGGAACGGCGGTCCGGTGACGTCGCCGACGGCGCAGATGTGCTGGACATTCGTGCGCTGCTGGGCATCGACGGCGATCACGCCCTTCGCATCGACGGTGATGCCGGCCGCCTCGGCGCCGATCGCGCCGCCGCTCGCGCGTCGGCCGACGGCGACCAGCACGCGATCGAAGGACTCTTCGCCGGCGGGCGCGCGCTCGCCGGCGAAGCGCACGCGCAGCGCGTCGGGCTTCGCCTCGATCGAAGTCACCCGCGTCTCGGTGTGGATCGCCTCGTAGCGCTGCGCGATGCGACGCTGGAGCGGACGCACGAGATCCGGATCGACGCCGGTCAGGAGCTGGCGTTCGGCCTCGACCACGGTGATCTCGGAGCCGAGCGCGGCGTAGACCGCGGCGAGCTCGAGGCCGATCACGCCGCCGCCGATCACGAGCAGGCGGCGCGGCACGTCCGGCAGCGCGAGGGCGCCCGTCGAGTCGACGATCCGCGGATCGGCGGGCAGGTCCGGCAGGCGCACGACCTCGGAGCCGACGGCCACGATCGCGCTGCCGAAGCGCACGCGCAGCGGGCCATCGGCCGTCGCCACCTCGAGCTCGTTCGCGCCGACGAAGCGTCCGCTTCCGGTGACGCGCTCCACGCGGCGCTTCTCCGCCAGCTGGGCGAGGCCGCGGTTCAGGGTCGCGACGACTGCGTCCTTGCGGGCGCGCAGCCGCGCGAGGTCGATCGCCGGCGCGCCGTACGCGACGCCGGAATCCTCGAGCGCGCGCACCTCCTCGATCACCGCCGCGACGTGGAGCAGGGCCTTCGAGGGAATGCAGCCCACGTTCAGGCAGACGCCACCGAGCATCGGCTCGCGCTCGACCAGGATGACGCTCCGCCCGAGGTCGGCCGCGCGGAAGGCGGCGGTGTAGCCGCCGGGACCGCCCCCGAGGACGGCGACGTCGGCCTGGAGCGAGGCCGGCGGCGCCACGGCTAGAGCAGCACGAGCCGGAGGTCGGAGAGCACCTCCGCGAGGCGGGTGGTGAAGCGCGCGGCGTCGGCGCCGTCGATCACGCGATGGTCGTAGGAGAGGGAGAGGGGCAGCAGGAGCCGACGCTCGAGCGCGTCGCCTCGATAGACGGGCTGCCACTCCATGCGCGAGACGCCGAGGATCGCGACCTCGGGGTGGTTGATGATCGGCGTGAAGGCCGTGCCGCCGATCCCGCCGAGGCTCGAGATCGAGAACGAGGCGCCCTCGAGCTGCTCGGCACGGAGCCGTCTCTCGCGGGCCTTCGCCGAGAGCTCCGCGACCTCCTGCGCGAGCTCGAGGATGCCCTTGCGCTCGACGTCGCGAACCACGGGCACGACCAGGCCGAGCGGGGTGTCGACGGCGACGCCGAGGTGCACGTAGCGCTTCAGGACCAGGCTCTCGCCCGTGCGGTCGAGGGACGCATTGAAGCGCGGCATCTCGCGCAGCACCGCGGCGCAGGCCTTCATCAGGAAGGGCAGGAAGGTGAGCTTCACGCCGCGCGCCGAGGCCGCCTCTCGCTGCTCGCGTCGGAACGCCTCGAGCTCGGTCACGTCGGCCCGGTCATGCTGCGTGACGTGGGGGATGGTGACCCAGCTCCGGTGCAGGTTCGCCGCGGCGACGCGCCGGATCCGGTTCAGCGGCTCGAGCTCGATCGCGCCATATTTCGCGAAGTCGAACTCGGGCCCGCGGGCGACCGTCACGCCCGGCGATACGGCGCCGCTCGGGCCCGCTGCGACGACCTGCTTCACGAAGGCCTGGACGTCCTCGCGCAGCACGCGTCCGCGCGGGCCGCTCGGCGTGACCTGCGCGAGCTCGATGCCGAGCTCGCGCGCGAGCTGTCGCACGGACGGGCTCGCATGGGCCAGGGGCGCGCGGGCGCGCGGCTCGGGGGCCGGGCCAGGTGCGGGTGCGGGTGCGGGCTGCGGCACGGCGGCGGGGGCGGGCCGCGGCGCGGCCGCCGGAGCCGCGGGACCCGCAGCCTCTGCGGAACGCACGGGCTCGGCTGCCCGCGCGGGCGCAGGCGCTGCGGGCGAGGCGTCGAGTCGCGCGGTCTCGCGCGCGGGGGCCTCGGCGGCGGCGCCTTCGGCGTCGATCAGCGCGATCACGTCGCCCTGGTTCACCTTGCTGCCGACCGCGACCTTGAGCTCCCGCAGCACGCCGGCGGCGGGCGAGGGCACCTCCATGGTCGCCTTGTCGGTCTCGAGCACGATCAGCGAATCGTCCTTCGCGATCTGCTGGCCGACCTTCACCAGGACCTCGACCACGTCCACGTCGTGGAAGTCGCCGATGTCGGGGAGGCGGATCTCCTGGGACGCCATCGCTAGCTCGTCGCCGGATTCGGCTTCGCGGGGTCGATGCCGTACTTCTCGATCGCCTGCTGCGGCATGCGGTGCGGCAGCACGTCGTCGTCGGCCAGGGCCTTCAGCGCCGTGAGCGTCACGAAGTAGCGATCGACCTCGAAGAAGTGCCGGAGCTTCGCGCGCCGGTCCGAGCGGCCGTAGCCGTCGGTGCCGAGCACCTTGTAGCGTCGCCGCACGAAGGGGCGGATCTCGTCGGCGAAGGCCGAGACGTAGTCGGTGGCCGCGATCGCCGGGCCCTTGCGCCCGCGCAGGCACTCGCCGACGTAGCTGATGCGCGGAGCCTCCGTCGGGTGCAGCGTGTTCCAGCGCGCGGCCTCGAGCCCCGCGCGGCGCAGCTCGTTGAAGCTCGTCACGCTCCAGACGTCGGCGTCGACGTTCCAGTCCGACGCGAGCAGCTCCGCCGCCGCCTCGACTTCGCGCAGGATCGCGCCGCAGCCCATGAGCTGCACGCGCGGCCGCTCGCTCGGCGGCGCCTCGCGCAGCAGGTACATGCCGCGCACGATGCCCTCCGCGGCGCCCTCGGGCAGCGGGGCGTGGGCGTAGTTCTCGTTCAGCAGCGTCACGTAGTAGAAGACGTTCTCCTGCCGCTCGAACATCCGCTTCAGGCCCTCGTGCACGATCACCGCGAGCTCGTAGGCGTAGGTCGGGTCGTAGGAGACGCAGTTCGGGATCGTGCCGGCCGCGAGGTGGCTGTGGCCGTCCTGGTGCTGCAGGCCTTCGCCGGAGAGCGTCGTGCGCCCCGAGGTGCCGCCCAGCAGGAAGCCCCGCGCCTGCGCGTCGCCGGCCGACCAGAGCAGGTCGCCCACGCGCTGGAACCCGAACATCGAGTAGAAGGCGTAGAACGGGATCAGCGGCTGCGCGTGATTGGTGTAGGCCGTGCCGGCGGCGATCCACGAGGACGTCGCACCGGCCTCGTTGATGCCCTCCTGCAGGATCTGCCCGCTCTTGTCCTCGCGGTAGTACATCACCTGGCCCGAATCGTTGGGCTCGTAGAGCTGGCCGTCGTTCGCGTAGATCCCGAGCTGGCGGAACAGGCCCTCCATGCCGAAGGTGCGCGCCTCGTCGGGCACGATCGGCACCACGAGGCGTCCGATCTCGGGATCGCGGGTGAGCGCCGCGAGCATGCGGACGTACGCCATCGTGGTCGAGATCTCGCGCTCCCCCGAGCCCTCGAGCGCGGTCTTGAACACGTCGATGGGCGGGATCGGCAACGGTTTCGCGCCCCGGCGCCGCGCGGGCAGATAGCCGCCCAGGGCCTCGCGACGCTCGCGCATGTAGAGGAGCTCCGGCGCGTCGTCAGCGGGCTTGAAGAACGGCGCCTCCTCGAGCTTCTCGTCGGGGATCGGGATGCGATAGCGGTCGCGGAACGCCTTCAGCGCCGAGAAGCCCATCTTCTTCTGCTGGTGCGTGATGTTCTGGCCTTCGCCCGCCTCGCCCATGCCGTAGCCCTTGACCGTCTTCGCGAGGATCACGGTGGGCTGGCCCTCGTGCTGCACGGCGCGCAGGTAGGCGTTGTAGACCTTCTCCGGGTCGTGGCCGCCGCGGTTCAGCTGGCGCAGGTCCTCGTCCGTCAGGTTCGCGACCATCGACAGCAGCTCGGGATGCGCGCCGAAGAAGTGCTCGCGCGTGAAGGAGCCGGGGCGCGTCGCGTAGTTCTGGTAGTCGCCGTCGACGGCGCGCTCCATGCGCTCGAGCAGGAGGCCCTTGCGGTCCTTCGCGAGCAACGGATCCCAGCGATCGCCCCAGATCAACTTGATCACGTTCCAGCCCGCGCCGCGGAAGGTGCCCTCGAGCTCCTGGATGATCTTGCCGTTGCCGCGCACGGGCCCGTCGAGGCGCTGCAGGTTGCAGTTCACCACGAAGATCAGGTTGTCGAGGCGCTCGCGCGCCGCGAGGCCGATCGCGCCGAGGCTCTCGGGCTCGTCCGTCTCGCCGTCGCCCACGAAGGCCCAGACCTTCCGCCCCGAGGTGTCGAGGATCCCGCGGTTCGTCAGGTACTTCATGATGCGCGCCTGGTAGATCGCGAGGATCGGGCCGAGGCCCATCGACACCGTCGGGAACTGCCAGAAGTCGGGCATCAGCCAGGGATGCGGATACGACGAGAGCCCCTTGCCGCCGGCCTCGCGCCGGAAGCCGTGGAGCTGCTCTTCGCTCAAGCGCCCCTCGAGGAAGGCGCGCGCGTAGATGCCGGGCGACGAGTGGCCCTGGATGTAGATCAGGTCGCCGCCCGAGCTCGCGCTCGGCGCGCGCCAGAAGTGGTTGAAGCCGACGTCGTAGAGCGTCGCCGCCGATGCGAAGCTCGCGATGTGGCCGCCGAGCTCGCTGCTCTCGCGATTCGCCTGCACCACCATCGCCATCGCGTTCCAGCGGATGTAGGAGCGGATCCGGTGCTCGAGGCCGGGCTCACCCGGCATCTGCACCTCTTCCGCGGGCGGGATCGTGTTCAGGTAGGCGGTGGTCGCGCGATAGGGCAGGTGCGCTCCGGAGCGGCGCGCCTTGTCGATCAGTCGCTCGATCAGGTGGTGGGCGCGGGCGGGCCCCTCGGCGGCGAGCACCGAGTCGAGGGCGTCGAGCCACTCCTGGGTCTCGACGGGATCGGGATCCACGTTGCCGGGGTTGTCCCGGCGCTCGACGTCCGACGGATCGGCCATGGGCCCCCCGGTGCGCTGAAGCTTCAAGATGCCAGACAGGGGAATCGGCGTCGAACCGCGAAAACCTGAGGGAAATCAAACGGGCCCGCGGGCGAGATGCGCGCTCGGCAGGCGCCGGGGTCTCAGAGCACGGCTTCGATCAGGTGGGGACCGGGCGTCGCGAGGGCAGCTGCGAGCTGCTTCGCGAAGTCGTCCGCCGTGGTGGCCCGGGTTGCGGGCACCCCGTGGCCGCGTGCGAGGGCGACGAAGTCGAGGTCGGGGCGCCCGATCTCGAGCATGTCCTGGGCCCGGGCGCCCGGCGTCTGTCCCGGCGCGAGCGCGCCGACGCGCATGAGCTCGATCTGGAGGATCGCGTAGCGGCGGTTCGCGAGGATCACGTTCACGACGTCGAGGCCCTCGCGCGCCTGCGTCCAGAGCGACTGGATCGTGTACATCGCGCTGCCGTCGCCCTCGAGGCAGATCACCTTGCGATCGGGACAGGCGATCGCAGCGCCGGTCGCGGCGGGCAGGCCCTGTCCGATCGCGCCGCCCATGAGCGCGAGCCAGTCGTGAGGCGCCGCGCCGCGCGTCGCCGGCAAGAGCGCCGCCGCCCCGGTGATCGCCTCGTCCACCACGATGGCGCCCTCGGGCAGCAGGCACGCGAGCGCCCTGCCGAGGCTCGCGGGCGTGAGCTCGCCCGTCGGGAGCGCAGCCTCGCCCCGCGGCTCGAGGACGGGCGTCGCGTGGCGCGCGCCCACGGCGTCGCAGAGCGCGTCGAGGGCGGCGACCGCGTCGTCCTCCGGTGTCGCGAGCGCGTGCACCGTGCAGGCGTCGGGGAGGAGGCGGCTGGGCTTGTCGGGATAGGCGAAGAACGCCACGGGCGCCCTCGTGCCGGCCAGCACGACGTGCCGCAGCGGCGCGAGCGACGCCACCGCGGCCTCCGCGAAGTAGGGGATCGACTCGACCCGCGCCCGCCCTGCGCCCCGGGCGAGACGCGGCACGAAGGTGTCGACGAGCAGGCGCGCGCCCGTCGCGGCGGCGATGCGGCCGGCGGTCTCGAGCGCATCCGGAGCGAGGGCGGCGCCCGAGAGCAGGAGCGCCGCGGCCTCGCCGCTGCGCAGCGCCCGCGCCGCGTCCGCCACGATCGCCGGCGACACCGGAGCCGGTCGCCGGCGCGGAGCGGGGATGCCCGGGCGGCCGCCCGGGGTCCAGGCGACGTCGGCGGGGAGGAGCAGCGTCGCCACGCCGCCGGGCGGCGCGCAGGCCGCGGCGATCGCGTCCGCCGCGTCGGACCCCGCGTGTCGCACGTCCTCGCAGGTGCGGACGAAGCACGAGACCGGCCGCGCCGTGGTCTCGACGTCCATCGCGAGGGGCGCGTCGCAGGCGCGGTGGTAGGTCGCATGCTCGCCGACCAGGTTCACGATCGGGGTGTGGGCGCGTCGCGCGTTGTGGAGGTTCGCGATCGCGTTGCCGAGGCCGGGGCCGAGGTGGAGCAGGGTGGACGCCGGCCGTCCGGCCATGCGCCCGTAGCCGTCGGCCGCTCCCGCGACCACGCCCTCGAACAGCGCCAACACGGGCCGGATCCCGGGCACGCGATCGAGCGCGGCCACGAAGTGCATCTCGGACGTCCCCGGATTCGTGAAGCACAGCTCGATGCCGTGCGCGACCAGGGTGCGCACCACGCTCTCAGCGCCGTTCATGATTCCTCCCGCCGTGGCATGATGGCGCGAGCGCGCGCGCCATCAAGGCGTGCGCGGCCGCTCCCGGCGTGGAACGGCGCTGGAGGAACGAGCGGGATGCGGCTGCGCGTGGGTGTGCTCGGAGCGGGCTCGTGGGGAACGACGGTGGCGGCGCTCGCGGTCCACAATGCGCCGACCGTCCTGTGGGCGCGCAGCCCGGAGCTCGCGCGCGAGATCGAGGAACGCCACACGAACGAGCGCTACCTGCCCGGCGTCCCGCTGCCCGCGCGGCTCCAGGCGACGGCCTCGGTCGGAAGCTGCGTCCGCGACGCCGACGTCGTCGTGATGGGCGTTCCCTCCCACGGCTTTCGCGCCGTGCTCGCCGAGGTGAAGGAGCACATCCGGCCCTGGGTCCCCGTGATCAGCCTCTCGAAGGGCCTCGAGGAAGGCTCGCACCTGCGCATGACCGAGGTGATCGCGAGCGTGCTGCCGGGGCATCCCGCGGGCGTGCTCACGGGACCGAACCTCGCGCGCGAGATCATGGCCGGCTTCGCCGCGGCAGCGGTGGTCGCGATGGAGGACGAGACGATCGTCCGCGAGCTCCAGCGCCTCTTCACCTGCCGGCTCTTTCGCGTCTACACGAACCACGACGTGGTCGGCTGCGAGCTCGCGGGCGCGCTGAAGAACGTGATCGCGATCGCCGCCGGCATGGGCGACGGCCTCGGCGTCGGCGACAACACACGGGCCGCGGTCCTCACCCGAGGCCTCGCCGAGCTCACCCGCCTCGGCGTCGCGATGGGCGGCGAGCCGGCGACCTTCGCCGGCCTCGCGGGCATGGGCGACCTGGTCGCCACCTGCTCCAGCAAGCAGAGCCGCAATCGATTCGTCGGCGAGCAGATCGGCCGCGGCCGGCAGATCGAGGAGATCGTCGCGGAGATGCACATGGTGGCGGAAGGCGTGAAGACGAGCCGCGTGGTGATGGAGCTCGCCGACCGTCACGGCGTCCCGATGCCGATCGCACGCGAGGTGCTCGGCGTGTGCTGGGAAGGTCGCACGGCGCCGCAGGCCTACCGGGGCCTCCTGCGCACCGAGGCCGGCAGCGAGCGCGACCCCGGCTAGCGACGGCGCGCGGAGCCTCCGCCCTCGCTACCGTGCCGCCCGCATGACGAGCTCTCCGGCGCGACGCGACCACGGCTGGTGGCCCTACCTCGTGCCGTACTTCACCTTCCTCGTCCTCGGCGAGCTGCAGTCCCGCCTGTCGCCCGAGAGCGGCGCCTGGTTCCGCATGGGCCGCGTGCTGCTGGTCGCATCGCTCGTCGCGTACTTCGTGCGCCGCGGCGCCTACCCGGAGCTCCGCGGCTACCCGAGAGACCCGCGTCGCATCGCGGCGGACGTCGCCGTCGGGCTCGCCGGCGTCGTGCTGTGGGTCGCCCCGTACCTGCTGATTCCGTGGCTCCCGCGCCCGGGGCCGGAGACGGCCTTCGATCCGAACGCGCTCGGCGAGGGCCTGCGTCCGCTCGTGCTCGCCGCCCGGTTCTTCGGCTTCGCGCTGGTGACGCCGGTGATGGAGGAGCTCTTCATCCGGAGCTTCCTGATTCGCGTCGTCGACGTCTACGGCGCGGGCGGCGACTTCCGGAAGGTCCCGATCGGGCGCTACACCGCCTGGAGCTTCTGGATCGTGCTCGGCGCCTTCACCTTGAGCCACATGCCCTGGGAGTGGCCCGTCGCCGTGGCGTGGTGCGCGCTCGCGAATCTGTGGCTCTACCGGCAGCGCCACATCGTGTCGGTGATCGTGCTGCATGCCGCGACCAACGCCGGGCTGCTGCTCCTCGTGCTGGCGGCGGATGCCTGGGGCTGGAACCTGTGGTGGTTCGTGTGATGCCGCGCGCGCCGCGCGCGTCGGAGCCCGCTCAGACGAAGACGCCGCCGCGATGCCCGAGCCGCACGCGTCGCGCCACGTCCGTGAGCTGCACCAGCGCGTCGCGCACCGCCTCCGCCCGATCCTTCGGCGCGGGAAGCCCGGCGGCGCGGAGCTGGGTGCAGGCCGACTCGACGCACGCCGCCGCTTCCGCCAGCGCGGGGTAGCCGAGGGGCATCGCCTCGCTCCCGACCCGCACGGCCTCGGCTTCGAGCTGCTTGTAGTCGCGGGCGAGCTCCAGGTCCTGGAGCGTGTCGATGCGCTCGCCGAGCGCCATCACGAACGCCTCGAGCCGCTCCTGCATCTCCGCATCGCCGACGAAGGGCGAGATGATCGGTCCCGACTCGCGCTGGCTCATGCGCGGACTTATCGGAGCGTTGCGGGTGCGACTGAATCGGCGCCGGCGGGAGTCGGGTGGAGGCGGCGCGCGAGCGCGCGCGCTTCGGCCGACGGGTCGGCTCCGCGCTCGCGCGTTGCGAATTGAAACGCCCGCGGGTCCGTCAGCACGGCGCCGCCGGGTGCTCGACCGGGCGCGGGACCGGGAGCGCGCACGAACGAGTCGGGCGCGAGCTGCGCGGGGTCGAGCTTGCCGAGGCGGAGCAGGCGCCGGAGCAGGAGCCGGACCGCCACCTCGTCGGCCGGGTCGAGGCGATCGCCGGCGCCGACCAGGAAGGCGTCCTCGCCGCGGGCGACGCAGGCGAGCCAGGGCAGGCCGAGGCCCCGTGCGGCGAGGGCCTGGGCGTCGCCCCAGAGGCGGGCCAGCGCGCGCGCGCCGGGATCCGGCCAGCGCAGCAGCCCGCGACCGCCGCGCTCGAGGACGGCGAGGAGGGCGGCGTCGTCGAGCTCGCGGCGCGCGAAGCCGCGCATGCCCGGGAGCGACACGACCCGGAAGCGGCGGCCGTCGGCGCTCGCGATCCGGCGCCAGCGCGCGGCGTCGCGACGGGCGAGGCGCACGCTCGCGCGCTCGACGGCCTGCCACCAGCGGCGCGCGGCGTCGCGATCGCCCTGTGTGTACGCCAGGAGGAAGCGGAAGCGCTGGCTCGCGCTGGCGCCGGGGAGAGCGCGTTCGAGCTTCGCGAGCATCCAGCCGCGCCAGGCGTCGCTCGCGGGACGAGGGGAGAGCCGGGCGCGCTCGAAGTCGATCAGGTGGAGCGCGGGTGTCGCGCCCGGCACGTGGAGGAAGTTGTTCGGGGCGAAGTCGTCCTGCAGCAGCCCTGCGTCGTGTGCGGCGCGGGAGAGCGCGCCGAGCTCACGGGCGAGGCTGCGGCGCTGCGCGGGCGCGAGGCCGGGCTCGCGCGCGAGGGCGAGCAGATCGCGCGCGCCCGTGAGGTACGGCACCAGGAGCCAGCACTCGGCAAGGCGGAGTCCGCGGCGCCGTTCGCCCGCGGCGAGGGGCATGACGGCCGGGAGCCCCCGGTCGGCGAGAGCCTGGGCGAGACGCAGCTCGTGGCGCGACTTCGATCCGCGGCCGACGCGGCGGAGGGCGTCGCCTGCGCCATAGCGGTTGCGCTTCAGCAGGAAGGCGACCCCGCCGCCGGGACCGGCGATCGGGTAGAGCTCCTTCCGGCGACCGCTCTTGGTGTTGCGCGCCTCCCCGGCGGCGAGGGCGCGCTCGATTCCGGCGATGCGCTCGGCGTGGAGGCCGGGATCCTCGCCCGCGCGGAGGCGCCAGCGCACGCCCGCGAGGGTCGGCGGCGACGCCTCCGCGCTCACCGCCCCGGACGCTGGACGAGCTGCAGGCTCAGGCGCTCGCCGCCGGGCGCCTCGAGCTCGAGCGTCACGCCCCGCGCCCCGTGGAGCTCGCCGACCAGGCGCGCGGCGTCGCTGCCGGCGCGGATCTCGCGAGCGCGCGCCGTGCCGCCGCCGAAGTCGATCTGCCCGGGCGCGGGGTCGCCCTCGCCCCAGCCACCGACCTTCACACGGCCCGAGCGGATCCGGAACTCGAAGCCGCCGCTCCGTCGGAGCTCGATCTCGAAGTCTCGCTGCGCGGTGTCGGGACGCTGCCGCCCGTCGAAGCCGAGGACCAGCGTGCCCTCGATCCGCTGCTCGTCGCCGCCGAGGTCCGAGAAGCAGCGCGTCGCGCCGGGGGCGTCGGGATCCGGGAACTGGAGCCGCGCCGTCGGCGACTCGCCCGTGGGCGTCGGCACGGGCGACACCAGGACGCGACGCAGGGCGCGCGTCGGCGAGCCGTGGATCTCGCAGACGATCGGCTCGACCCAGTCGCCGAGGAGCCAGCCGAGGGCGAGGTGGCCGAGCGTGGGCTCGAGCGCCCGCTGGGCCGAGACCGGTGCGGCGAGGAGCCCGAGCGCGGCGACGAAGGCGGCGCACAGCAGGGCTCGGGCGGGGCCGGCGCCGGGGCAGTGGAAGCGCATCGCGGCGCAGCGTACCGCAGGGCGTTGCTTCGGCCTGGGCGATTGACAGTGCCCGGCGCGCTCGGGCAAGGTCGCCCTGTGCGCTGCTTCGCCTGCAACGCAGAGACGCCCGTTGCGCCCGGCGAGCGCGTCGGGTTCCGCGACGTCTGCGCGCGCTGCGGCGCCGACGCCCACGTCTGTCGCAACTGCGCGCATCACGATCCGTCCGCCAACAACCAGTGCCGCGAGCCCCAGGCGGAGTGGGTGTCGGACCGCGAGCGCGCGAACCGCTGCGACTGGTTCTCGCCGGGCGGCGCCGGCGGCGGCGCGGTCGTCCGGGAGCGCGACAAGGCCAAGGGCGCCCTCGAGGATCTCTTCAAGAAGAAGCCCTAGGTCCCCGCATCGAAAAGCGCCTTTGCGGCCGGGCCTTCAGTCGCTCCCCTGCATGTCCGATACTGCGCCCATGCAGGACTATCGATCCAAGGACACCTGGACCGTCTTCAAGATCATGGGCGAGTTCGTCGAGGGCTTCGAGACGCTGCGCAGCGTCTGGCCCGCGGTCTCGATCTTCGGCAGCGCGCGCACCGCCCGCGGACATCCGTACTTCGAAAAGGCCGTGGCGGTGTCCGAGGCGCTCTCGAACGCGGGCTTCTCGATCATCACCGGCGGCGGGGGCGGAATCATGGAGGCCGCGAACGAGGGCGCCCGGCGCGGGAAGGGGCGCTCGATCGGGCTCAACATCAAGCTGCCCCACGAGCAGGCGCCGAATCCCTTCGCCGACGTGGTGATCCACTTCGACTACTTCTTCGCGCGCAAGGTGATGTTCATGAAGTACGCCTGCGCGTTCGTCGCGCTTCCCGGCGGCTTCGGAACGCTCGACGAGATCTTCGAGGCGTTGACCTTGAAGCAGACCGAGAAGATCCACGACTTCCCCGTGGTCTTCGTCGGGACCGAGTATTGGAGCGGACTGCTCGACTGGGTGCGCGAGCGCCTGCTGAGCGAACGCATGATCTCCGAGAGCGATCTCGGGCTCTTCACGGTGACCGATGACGTGAGCGAGGTCGTCAGGACCGTGGTGCGTCACTACGAGGCACGGAAGCGCCGGCGCGGGAGCCGCGCCGTGGGGCGCGATACGCCTTAGGACGCCCGGGCGCGGGCTGCGCGTCGGCGATCACGCGCTCGACGATCGTCGTGATCCCGGTGCGCGGCCGATAGTCGATCGTTCGCTCGAGCTTCGCGAGGTCGGGCACGCGACGCTGCAGATCCTCGAAGCCCGCCGCGTACGCCTCTTCGTAGGGGACGTGCACGATGCGCGATCGGCCGCCCGTGCGCTCGCGCACCAACGCGGCCAGCGCGTTGATCGACGTCTCCTCGTCGTTCCCGACGTTGAAGACCTGCCCGACGGCGGAGGGCTCGGCCACGAGGCGCACCAGGCACTCGACCACGTCCGCCACGTCGCCGAAGCAGCGTCGCTGGTCGCCGCTGCCGTAGACCGTGATGTCCTCGCCGCGCAGCCCCTGGCGCACGAAGGTCGGGACGACCATGCCGTAGCGGCCGGTCTGGCGAGGACCGACGGTGTTGAAGAAGCGCGTGATGATCACCGGCAGGCCGTGCTCGCGCGCATAGGCGAGGGCCAGGAACTCGTCGATCGCCTTCGAGCAGCCGTAGCCCCACCGGCTCTTGGTGGTGGCGCCGAGCACGATGTCGTCGTCCTCGGAGAACGGGCTCTTCACGCCCTTGCCGTAGACCTCCGAGGTCGAGGCCACGACCACGAGCTTCTGCTTCATGGCGGAGCGCGAGAGCACGACCTCGGTGCCGCGCACGTTGGTCTCGATCGTGCGCGCCGGCCGCTCGACGATCAGCTTCACGCCGACGGCGGCGGCGAGATGGAAGACGACGTCGGCGCGGTCCACCGACTCGCCGACCAGGTTCTCGTCGAGCACCGAGCCCACCTTGTAGTGGAAGCGCGCGTGGCCGACGAACGGGTCGATGTTCGCCATCGCGCCCGTGGAGAGGTCGTCGAGCACCCAGACCTCGTGACCGTCGGCGAGCAGGCGCTCGGCGAGGTGTCCCCCGATGAACCCTGCGCCCCCCGTGATCAGTGCCTTCATCGCCCCCCTCCTCACCGTCCCGCCGTCCGTCCTGCCCGATCATCGCCCGCGCCGTCCTGCGCAGCGCGCGTCGCCTCGAGGGGCCAGCGCGCACCGAGCAGCGGCTCGAGCTCCGCACCGAAGGCGAGCAGGCGGCTGCGCGCCGCGACCTCGTCCCCGTCGATCACGTCGGTGGAGAGTCGCACGAGCGCGCCGTCCGCGCGCCCGTCCACGAGCCGGCCGAGGAGCCGGTCGAGATTCCGGTCCATCCCGCCGAGCAGGCCGGTCGCACGATGCGAACGGTACCAGTGATGGACGAGCTGGCGCGTCCCGTCCCGCTCCACCACGTACTCGTTCAGGCTGCGCCCCGTGGCGGGATCCGCGATCAGGCGCCGCGATGCCACGATGCTCCAGCCCGCGCCGGTATAGCAGCCGCGCGGGGTGTGCTCCGGGCGGCCGCCGCGAGCGGTTCCGTAGTAGCCGACGTAGAGCCAGATCGGCTCGCCGGCGGGGTCCAGGTAGACGCGCTGGAGGTTCAGATCCGCGCGGAGCTCGGCCTCGACGGCCGCCTCGACGGGAATGTCCTCGGCGCGCCAGGGACCGATCCGATGCGGCAGCGCGGCGAGGGCGCGGACGTCGGCGCCGAGGGGAGGGCGGAGCTGGAGCCACCACGCGACCGCGCCGACGAGCACGAGGAGCAGGCAGACGAGGAGCGTAGCGCTGCGCTCGGCGGCGCCGCGGCGCGCAGGCTCGGCGACGGGCACGTCCTCGTCGGCGCGGCGCGCGGGCTCGCTCATCCGCGCGCTCCCACCGCAGCCTGCGAGCGGCCGGCGACCTCTTCGTAGATCGACTCGATCCGGCGCACCGTGCTCTCGACCGTGAACGCCGCAGCGCGCCGCCGACCCGCCTCGCCGAGCCGGCGACGCAGATCGGGGTCGAGGGCGAGGGTCTCGAGCGCGTGCGCGAGCTCGCCGGGATCGCGCGGGTCGAAGAGCACGCCGGTGCCCGGCGCGACGATCTCCGACGGCCCGCCCGGGCGCGATGCCACCACCGGGCGTCCGATGGTCATGGCCTCGAGCAGCACCAGGCCGAAGGGCTCCGGGTCGGTCGACGCGTGGAGCAGCACGTCGGAGGCGGCCATCAGGTCGGGGACGTCGTCCCGCGCACCGAGGAAGCGCACCTGCGCGGCGACGCCGAGCGTCGCGGCGCGGCGGCGGAGCTCGTCCTCGAAGCCGGGATCCTCCTTCGGCGCGGAGCCCACGAAGAGCAGGACCATGCGCGCGCGCAGCGCCTCGGGGAGCCGCGCGAGGGCGTCGAGGGCGAGGGCGTGCCCCTTCCAGCGACGCAGATGGGCGACGAGGCTCACGACCAGCGCGTCCGGCGCGAGCCCGAGCGCGCGCCGCAGCTCGGGCGCCGGCGTGCGCAGGCGCGCGAGGACGGCGGGGCCGTCGATCCCGTCGTGCACCACCCGGAGGCTCGCTTCGGGGATGCCTTGTGCGCGCGCGACGTCGGCCATCGCGGCGCTCACCGGCAGCACGGCGGCGAAGCCGCGGGCGAGGCGCCGGGCGAAGGCGCTCCTCGGCAGCACGAAGGCGCCGCGCACGTGGGCGATGCAGGGCCGGCGGAGCAGCAGCGCAGCGGGAAGCCAATCCTCGACGCCGCGCGATGGCGCGTTGTTCAGGTGCACGAGGTCGATCGCCTCGCGGCGCAGGAAGGCGACGCGGCGCGGGATCGCTTCGAGCGGGCCGAGGAGCTGGCGCAACCGCCCGACCGGCCCGTGGTGCCGGCGCTCCCGGGCGCGCTCGGCGCTCCAGACGTGGACGCGCGCGCGGGGCAGCCGCGCTGCGTAGGGCGTGTCCTCGTAGAACAGCACGGTCGGCGCGAAGCGGGCGGGATCGAGGTGCGCGACGAGATCGGCCAGGGCGCGGTGCGAGCCGCCGGAGGTGCCGTCCTCGGCGGCCTCGACCAGCAGCACGCGCAGAGGCCGAACCGGCGCTCGCTTTGACCCTGCGGCCCATCTGGGATATGTCCCGCGCGGTTCGCGATGCACGACGTCCTCTTCCTGCACTACGGCGATGCCTGGATCCGCGGCAGCGAGACCTGCCTGCTGCAGCTTCTACAAGGTCTCGACCGCTCGCGCTTCCGTCCGATCCTCGCCTGCAACCAGCCGCTGCTGCGCGATGCCTGCAGCGGGCTCGGGATCGAGGCCCACGTGGTCGAGATTCCGGAGATCCTGATCGACGGGCCCCAGGTCCACCTCGAGCTCGCGGCCCATCGCCGTGCGCGCCGGCAGATCGAGCGGATCGTCGCCGGCCGCCGCATCCGGCTCGTGTACTGCAACTCGGGGAGGCCCGGCCAGATCGGTGCGAGGCTCGCACGTCGCTTCGGCGCGCGCCGGCTCTGCCACCTGCACGCCCCGTTCTACCGCCGCTACTACGCGTTCTGGATGCTCTGGAACGCCGACACCCTGGTGTTCGTGAGCGACGCCACGCGCCGCGAGTCCCTCGCGCCCTGGCGCCGCCGCCGCCGCACGGTCGTGATCCACAACGGCGTAGATCTCGAGCGCTTCCATCCCGCCCCGGCGCGGGACGCGGCCGTGCGCGAGCGGCTCGGGCTTCCCGCGGACGTGCCCGTGGTCGCGCAGATCGGGAGCCTGATCGAGCGCAAGGGCGTCGCGACCCTGCTCACGGCCTTCGCCCGCGTCGTGGAGCGAAGCCCCGCGCGTCTCGTGCTCGCCGGGGACGGCCCCGACCGGGCGAGCTTCCAGCGTCTCGCAGGCCAGCTCGGCGTGGGCGAGCGCGTGCACTTCCTCGGCGAATGGACCTCCCCCGAGACGCTCTGGCGCGACGTGGTGGACGTGAACGTGCTCGCGTCGCGCATGGAGGCGCTGCCGCTCTCGCTGATCGAGGCCTCGGCCTGTGGCGTTCCGAGCGTGTGCAGCGACGTCGGCGGCAGCCGCGAGGTCGTCGCGGACGGCGAGACCGGGCTCCTGTTCCCCTCCGAGGACGCCGCCGCGCTGGCCGATCGGCTCGAGCGCCTGCTCGGCGACCCCGCGCTGCGAGCGCGTCTCGGCGCGGCCGCTCGCCGGCGCGCGGAGCGCGAGTTCGGCGTCGCGCGCTACGTGCACGCGGTCGAGCGCGAGATCGAGGCGCTGCTCGCGGAGGCGTGAGCGCGCGCCCGCTGCACGGCTCATCCGGTCGGGCCGCGACGGGGCCACAAGAGGGCGACGCCCACCGCGACCACGACGGGCAAGAGCCGCAGGCCGAGGAGCGCCGCCTCGCGCCCGTAGCGGTCGAGGAGCACCAGCGCCAGCAGCGTCGCGCCGAGCTGCACCAGGGGCGCCGCCAGCGCCCAGCGCAGGGCATTCCGCAGCGGCTCGCGCCACCCCGGGGCGGTCTCGAGGCGGCGGTACCAGCCGAGACACGCGAGCAGGTGGGCGTAGGTTCCGCCGCCGTCCGCGGCGGCGAGGCTCAGCACCGCGCCGGACGCGCGCAGCAGCGAGCCTCCGCCTTCGACGTCGATGCCGACGGCGCGCAGGAACCCCGCGGCCAGCTGGGCCCAGAGCGACTCGAGCTCGGGGCTCGTGACCGCGAGCAGCGAGACCGGCAGCGGGACCAGCCAGAGCGCGAGGAGTGCGACCGGGCGGCGTGGCGCCCCGAGCCAGCCTGCGAGCCCGACTACCGCGACGGGCAGGCCGGCGCGAGCGAGGGTGGCCGCGTCCGCCGCGAGACCGAGCAGCTCGAGGACGAGGCCTCCGGCGAGCAGGGCGAGGGCACTGCCACGGGACCAAGGGCCCCGCGGCGGCGACGAAGCGAAGGGCGCCGCAGCGTCTCGCCACGAGGTCGCGATCAGGAGGACGGCCGCCACGAGGGGCGCGGACTGGGCGCCGTCGGGCGGCAGATCGCGAAGGACGCCGGCGAGGACGGGAGAGAAGGCGGCGCCGAGTGCGAGCCAGGCCAGGATCGAGACGGCGCCTCCGGACATCGCGCGCATCCTACTGCCTCGCCTGGGAGACCTCTCGGACCTTTCGCATCGGCGCGCCCGAAGCGCCTCGCGTGTCGGCCGGGAGGGCCTCGGCTATCCATCGGCAGCGAGGCCGCGCAGCTGCGGGGAACCTCCTTGGGCGTGCAGGGCGCCCCGCCGAAAAGAGGTCCATGGCGAGCGGAATCGAGCAGGGCCTGACCGCCGGCGGCGCGCCGGCGGGGCCGCGAAATCCAGCGCTGGCGGTGCTGCGCGCGGCCGCACGCCTCGTGGTGCGGCCGGAGGCTCGGGCGAACGCCCGACACGAGTGGGCGCGCCGGCTCCGGCGCGGGGCGCGGCCGCTTCCGCCGGACCTGCGCTCGCTGCTCGTGATCTGCCACGGAAACATCTGTCGCAGCCCGTTCGCGGCAGTGCTGCTCGCCCAGTCGCTGCCCGGGATCTCGATCACCTCGGCAGGCCTCGCGGCCGAGGACGGCGGGCCCGCGGATCCCACCGCCGCCCGGGCGGCGTCCCGTCGCGGTGTCTCGCTCGACGCGCATCGCGCCCGCCGCGTAATGGCCAGCGACCTGCGCAGCGCCGATCTCGTGCTCGGCATGGAGGGACGTCACCTCGAGGCCGCCCTCGGGCTCGCGCCCGAGCGGCGCGACCGCGTGCGGCTGCTGGGCGAGTTCCTGCCCGACGCGCCCTTCACGATCGTCGATCCGTGGGGGCGCGACGACGAGGTCTTCGATCGCGTCTTCGCGCGCATCGAGCTCGCGGCGAAGGAGCTCGCGCGCGCGCTCCGGACGCGGACGGGCTGATGCTCGCAGCGCTCGCGATCGGGGTCGGTCTGCTCTGGGTCGCGTTCGCCTACCTCGGCTACCCGCTCATGCTCGCGGCCCTGCGACGCTTCGCGCCGCTCCCCCGTGTCGTCCGGGGCGGACCGGATTTCGCGCCGCCGCTCTCGGTGGTGATCGCCGTGCACGACGGCGCGCGCGAGCTCGCGCGCAAGCTCGAGAACACGCTCTCCCAGGCGTATCCGGGACCGCGCGAGATCCTGGTCTCGTCGGACGGCTCGACCGACGCGACGGAGGCGATCGCGGAGTCGTTTGCAGCGCGCGGCGTGACGCTCGTGCGGAGCGCGGAGCGCTGCGGCAAGGAGGCCGCCCAGGCCGCGGCGATCGCCCGGGCGAATGGCGACATCCTGGTCTTCACGGACGTGTCGGCGCAGCTCGAGCCGGGCGCGCTGCAGACGATCGTCGCGCCCTTCGCCGATTCCACGGTCGGGGCCGTCAGCAGCGAGGACGAGGTGGACGATCCGGCGGGCGAGGGCGCCTACGTGCGCTTCGAGATGGCGCTGCGGCGGCTCGAGAGCGAGGCCGCGACCCTGGTCGGGCTCTCGGGCTCGTTCTTCGCGGTGCGCCGCGCGCTCGGCACGCCCTGGCCGACGGATCTCGCGAGCGACTTCCGGAGCGCCCTCGAGAGCGCGCAGCGCGGGCTGCGCGCGATCTCCGAGCCGGGCGCGCGCGCGCGCTTCGGCGTGAACCCCGACGTCGGCGCGGAGTGGAACCGCAAGGTGCGCACGGTCCGGCGGGGTCTCGCCGTGCTCTTCGCCTACCGCGGGCTGCTGCATCCGCGCCACGGCCGCGCGGCGCTCGCGCTCTGGGGCCACAAGCTCGCGCGGTTCACTTCGCCCCTCGCCCTGCTGCTCGTGCTCGCCGCGAGCCTCGTGGCGGCGCCGTCGAGCCGGATCGCCGCGCTTCTCGCGGGCTTGCAGCTCGTGGCCTACGCAGCGGCGGGTCTCTCGCTCGTCGTGCCCGCCGTGGCGCGCTTCCGGCTGCCGCGGCTCGCGGGATTCTTCGTGCTCGTGAACGCGTCGATGCTCGTCGCCTGGTGGCATCACCTGCGCGGCGAGAGGGCGGTGACGTGGCAGCCGACGCGGCGCTGAGACCGGCGCGCCTGCGCCGCCTCGCGCCGGCGGGCGATCCGGTCGCGCTCCGCGCCCTCGTCGCGGCGCTGCGCGACCCGGCGCCGGAGGCGACGCTCGCGCGCGCGCTCGAGGCCGTGCTCGGGCCCGGCCGTCTCGCGCTCCACCACTCGGGGCGCGAGGCGCTGCGTGCGAGCCTCGCGTCGCTCGCGCAGCGGACGAGCCGACGCGAGGTCGTGGTGCCCGGCTACACCTGCTTCTCGGTGCCGGCTGCGGCGGTGGCCGCGGGACTGCGCGTGCGCCTCGTCGACGTGGACGAGCGGGGGCGGATCGATCCCGGCGCGCTCGCGAAGCTTCCGCTCGAGCGCGCGGCGGCCGTCGTGGTCTGCAACCTCTTCGGCGCGGCGGAGCCCGTCACGGCCGTGCGTCGGCTGGCCGCGGCCGCGGGCGCGGCGCTCGTGGACGATGCGGCCCAGGCGCTCGGCGCGCGCTGCGACGATGGACCGGCCGGCGCGCGCGGCGACGTCGGCATCCTGAGCTTCGCGCGCGGCAAGCCGCTGGCGGCGCTCGGCGGCGGCGCGAGCTTCGTCCCAGGCGCGACCGGGGGCGCGGGTGCCGGAAGTGCGGAGCACGACCGGGCGCCCGCGGCCTCCCCTGCGGAGGCGCCGTCGCCCGCGCCGGCCGCGCGCACAGCCGCGCTGCTGCGCGCGCTCGCCTACGCGGTCGCACGCGACCCGCATGTCTTCGGCTGGCTCGCCGCGCTGCCGTTCCTCGGGATCGGCGAGACGCCCTACGAGCCGGCCTTCGTGCAGGGGCCGATCGAGGGCGCATCGCTGCGTCTTGCAGCGGCGGAGGCTCCGCGCCTGCTCGAGCGCGCGGCGGCGCGACGCGCGCGCGCCCTCGCGCTTGCGCGTGAGATCGAGACGACGAGCGCGTTCCGGCCCCTCCTCGCGGACCCGCCGGCGAGCGGCGTCTATCCGCGGCTCGCGCTGCGCGCGCCGGACGCCGCTGCGCGCGACGCCGCGCTGCAGGCGCTCGACGCGCTCGGCGCAGGCGCGAGCGCCTTCTATCCGAGCGCGCTCGACGCGGTGCCGGGCCTCGCGCCCGCGCTCGCGGGTGACGCGCACGTGCCAGGCGCCCGCGAGCTCGCGGCGCGCATCCTGACGCTGCCGACCCACGACGGCTTGCGCGAGCCGCTGCGCGCGCGAGTGGTCGCGGCGCTCGCCCGCGCCGGCCGGGGCGCGCGATGAGCGCGGCGCTCGACGCTCGAGGACCCGACGCGCGCCCCGGCGCTGCGCGCGTCCTCGCGCCCGTCGTGCTCGGGCTGCTCGCGGCGGGCGCGCTGCTCCGCTTCGTCGCGCTCGACCACCAGAGCCTCTGGCTCGACGAGTTCCTGGCCTTCCTGATCGGGCAGGGCGAGGTCGGCCAGGTGCTCGAGAAGACGCGGGCGATCGCAGGCCAGTCGCCGTTCTACTACTTCGTGGTCGAGGCGTGGAGCGCCGTCTTCGGTCGCGACAGCGCGGTCGTGGTGCGCGCGCTCTCGGCGACGCTCGGCGTGCTCTCCCTGCTGCAGCTCTACTTCTTCGCGCGTCGCTTCGCCGGCGAGGCGCAGGCGCGGGTCGCCCTCGCGATCCTCGCCTTCTCGCCGCTCCACCTCTACTTCTCCCAGGAGGCGCGGATGTACCCGCTGCTCCTGGTGCTCGTGCTCGCGATCGTGCACCTCTGCCTCGCGGCGGCGCGCGACGCGGGCGCGCGCGGGCTCCCGCGCATGGCCGCGATCGCGCTCCTCACCGCGGCGGCGCTCTACACCCACTACTACGCGGTGCTGTTCCTGGCCGCCCTCGACCTGTTCCTCGTCCTCACGTGGCGGCGCTCGGGTGCGGCGATCCCGCGCATCGCGCTGGCGCAGATCGTCGGCGCGATCGCGTACCTGCCGTGGATCCCGGCGCTGTTCCAGGCTGCCGAAGGCGGCGGCAACACGTTCATCCGCTTCGTCGGGCTGAAGGGCCTGTACACGGCCTTCACGTTCGCGCTCGGCTACTCGTCCGTCGTGCTCGACGCGACCACGAAGGACGCGATCCCGCGGCAGTTCCTCGCGGCGTGGCCGCGGGTCGTGCTCGGAGCGGTGGCCTTCGGAGCGCTCGCGTTCCAGGGCGTCCGCGCGCTCTGGCGCGGCGACCGCGAGCTGCTGCTGCTGCTCGCGCTCCTGCTCGGGCTCCCGGTGGCGATCGCCACGCTGGTGTCGCTGCGCATGCCGATCATCAGCGAGCGCTACTTCTCGCCGGCGCTGCCGTTCTTCGCGCTGCTCCTCGCCTGCGGCATCGTCGCCGCGCGCGGCGTCGCGCGCTGGGCGCCGCTTGCGATCGCGGCGGTGCTCGTCGGGCACTCGCTCGCGATCTACTACTTCGATCCGCGCTTCGGCAACCACGACTGGCCCGCCGCCGTGCGCTGGGTGGACGAGCGCCGCACGCCGGGCGAGGTCCTGCTCTTCCATCCCGCGTTCATCGAGCCCTGCTTCCGCTTCTACGGTCGCGAGGCGGGGCCGGGGCAGGGGCTGGACCGGGCCGAGGCGGTGTCGGCGCTCGGGGCGGACGGGCGCTACGTGCTCGTGGTGTCGCACGCGCGATCCGAGCTCGGTGCCATCGTCGAGGCGCTGGACGCGCGCTTCGAGCGCGTCGACGAGGTCTGGCTGCCGCGGGGCGAAGGCATCCGCGTGCTGCGCTACGCACCACGGCAGGCGGAAGGCGCCGCAGTGGACGCAGGGGGGGAGCGATGAGCGACGGGCCGGAGATCTCGGTCGTGATCCCGATCTACGGCGAGGAGGAGACGCTTCCCGAGCTCGACCGGCGCCTGCGTGCCGCGCTCGAGCCGCTGGGCCTCGCCTACGAGATCGTGCTCGTGAACGACGGCAGCCGCGACGGGAGCCTCGGCGTGATGGAACGGCTGCGCGCCGCGGACCCGCGCATCTGCATCGTGGACCTGTCGCGGAACTTCGGCCATCAGCTCGCGATCACGGCGGGCATCGACCACGCCCGCGGCCGCGCGGTGATCGTGATGGACGGCGACCTGCAGGACCCGCCCGAGGTGCTGCCCGAGCTGATCGCGCGCTGGAAGCAGGGCTACGACGTGGTGTATGCGGTGCGCCGCAGCCGGCGCGAGGGCGCGGCGCTCCAGCTCGCCTACAAGACCTTCTACCGGATCGTGCGCCGGCTCTCCGAGGTCGACCTGCCCCTCGACAGCGGCGACTTCTCGCTGATCGACCGGAAGGTGGTCGACGTGCTGGTGCAGCTCCCCGAGCGCAACCGCTACGTGCGGGGCCTGCGCTCCTGGATCGGCTTCCGCCAGACGGGCTACGAGTACGACCGCCCGAGCCGCTACGCGGGCGAGGCGAAGTACACGATGCGGCGGCTGCTCCGGCTCGCCTTCGACGGCATCATCGCGTTCTCGGACGTGCCCCTGCGCTTTGCCACGAACTTCGGCCTCGCCATCACGGGCGTCGCCGCGCTGCTCGCGATCTGGACGCTGGTGAAGCGGCTGCTCGGAATCGGCGTCGTGCCCGGCTTCGCGACCATCACGCTGCTCGTGCTCTTCTTCGGCGGCGTGCAGCTCCTCGCCCTCGGCATCCTCGGCGAGTACGTGGGCCGCATCTACACCGAGGTGAAGGGACGCCCGCGCTACGTCGTACGCGCGGTGCACGGGCTCGCGCCGCGGGCCGTGGGCGCGGGAAGCGTCGCGCCCGAGCCGCCGGCGGGGGCGACGCGTTGAGCGCAACGCCCACACAGGCCGCAGACGCTGCGACGCCCGCGATCCGGCGCGTGCCGCGGGCGGCCGCGCCCGCGGGTGGCCTGATCACGCCGGCGCCGACCTCCTGGCTCCTGTTCCTGTCGCTCCTCGTCTTCTTCGTGCTCGAGTACGCGCGCCCGCCCGCGATCACGCCGTTCCGGCTGCAGTTCGTGATCTCGAGCGTGATCCCGCTGGCGTGGCTCGCCGGGCGGAACCGACCCTGGGGGCCGATCCTCAGCTCGCAGTTCCTGTTCTTCGCCTTCAACGTGGCGCACACCCCGTTCGTGCTGAACAACTTCGCGTCGTACATGACCGCGCGCGCGATGTACGGGAACTTCGCGATCGCGCTGGGCCTGTCGTGGGGCTTCGCGCGGATGGACTGGTTCAAGCTCGGCGGCTGGGTCTGGGTGCTGACGATGGGCTACTGCGCGATCTACGGCCTGGGCCACGGCGGCGTCGGGCCCGGCGGCTTCCTGCGCGACGAGAACGACCTCGCCCTGGGCTGCGCCTCGGCGCTCGGATTCTGCATGTTCGGCTTCGGCGCCCAGCGTGGGTTCCAGCGCTGGCTGAACGCCGGGATGGCCGTGCTCTTCGTGAGCGCGATCGTCGCGAGCATGTCCCGCGGCGGGTTCCTCGCGGTGCTCGCCGTCGGCTTCTACTACTTCCTCGGCTCGCGCCACAAGCTGCGCGACCTCGGCGTCGTGATGATCGCCGCGGCGGCCTTCATCGCCCTCGCGCCGAAAGAGTTCATCGACGAGATGTACACGATCCAGGATACGGACGAGGGCACGGCGGAGAAGCGGCAGTTCCTGTGGGCGACCGCGACCAACATCTGGAAGGCGCATCCGGTGCTGGGGGCGGGGGGCGGGAACTTCCCGTACCTCGCGGGTGACTTCCAGCCGACGGAAGGGGACTGGCCGCCCGAGTACTTCGAGCGCTCGAGCTCGGGGACCGTGGTGCACTCGCTCTATTTCCAGCTCCTCTCGGAGCAGGGGATCGTCGGGGTCGGGCTCTTCGGCTGGCTCCTCTACGAGCATTTCCGGACCCTGCGCCAGCTGCGGCGGCGGGTTCACGCTCGGCGCGACGCGCCACCGGATCTCGTCCGTGACGTCGATTGCTATGCCGGCGCGCTTTCCGCGGCGGCCATCGGCTTCCTCGCCGCGGGGGCGTTCATCTCCACCGCCTACTATCCCTATCTATGGTATTTCGGTGGCATGACGGTGGCGCTCGACGCGATCGCGCGTCGCGAGCTGGCCCGGGTCGAAGCGCGCAGCTCTCTAGGGTGATCCGACGCGCGCGACGTTCGATTTCGTAACCGGGATCACAGCGGCGATGATCTCGCTGGTCGATCTTCCCCTCGAGCTGTTCTTCCATCTCCTGGGGGGTGACGACCATGAGGATTCTGGGCGCCTCGATTCGGATCGAGGCCTTGGCGGCCGCGCTCGCCTTCGCGAGCGTTTCGCTGCCTGCGGTGGCGGCTGAGCAACGCTGCAACGAGCTCGGTGCGAACTGCGTCTGCAGTGAACCCCTGAACACGAGCTCCTACGCGGCGTCGGGCAGCAACGGCTGGAACCCCGCGGACTCGACCACCAAGGAATGCAACGGCGGCCGGCCGCTCTGGGTGCAGTCCGACTGGTCCGCGTCGTCCGCCTCCGGCCTCGGACTGCCGTCCGCCGTCCAGTACGTGGCGAAGCGCGGTCCCGAGACGGGCTCCGACTCGACACAGCTCACTGGCAACGCCGCCCAGACGACGAGCGCTACGCGGCGAACCTGCGTTCGCTTCTACACGCGCTACTCCGCCGACTACCAGGCCAAGAACCTGCCGATCTGCCAGGCCAACAAGTTCTCGGAGTTCGGCTTCGGTGGCTCGAACGCGCTCTTCCACTGGGACTGGGCGGAGTCGGGCGCCGAGCGCTTCACGATCATCAACTGGGACGCGAACGGCGACAACGCGGCCGACGCCTCCTACAACCTGTCCAGGACGGGTCCGCTCACGATCGAGGGCTGCCGCAGCCAGTGGTGCTACGTCGAGATGTGCGCCTCGGGCAACATCAAGGCCGGCACCGGGATCTACGCCGAAGGTCACGTCCGGGGCCTCACGGACGGCAAGCGGGTCGACTGGAACAAGACCTACATCGGAAAGGCGTGCCCGGCCGGGAACTGCTCGGGCGGCGATCTCAGCAGCGTGATGATCGTGAATGCCTACCGCCAGAACACCTGCGCGGGCAGCCGCTACATCTCGCACGCGATGCAGGCGCAGTGGGACACGGACTCCGGCCAGTTCATCGGGCCGGCCTACGAGGTCGAGGGTGGCGGATCGACGACGCCGCCTCCGCCTCCTCCTCCGCCGCCGCCGACCGGGGGCACCGTCGGCACGGGCGCGATCTGCAGCCAGCCGAACAGCGCATGGACGTTCTGCGACGGCTTCGAGTCCGGCAGCCTCTCTGCCTGGAACGACGTGTCGCTCGGCAGCACGCTCGGCTTTGCGACGGCGCCGGTCGCTGCGGGCTCGCGCTCGCTGGCCGCGAGCATCCCGGCCGGGAGCATCGCCGGCGACGGCTGGGCGGGTAAGTACTTCGGTGACCATCCGCTCGGAAGCACGCCGACGGCTGCCAACATGGAAGACGTGTACTTCGAGGGCCGCGTCCAGTTCAGCGGGAACTACAACACGACGTACGGCAAGCTGTTCACGATGGCGGCGTTCGAGAGCTGGAGCGCCAGCTACCCGCAGCCCATGAACTGGTCGCCCTACTACGTGCTGCTCCAGTACAACAACCTGCAGGCCGAAGGCGTGCTGCACTCGAAGACCTCGGGCACGTCGAAGTGGCGGAACCTGCTCCAGAACGTCGGGACGCCGGTGACCTTCGAGAAGGGCCGCTGGTACGAGCTCCAGTACCGGCTGAAGCTCAACACCGCGGGCCAGTCGAATGGCATCTTCGAGATGTGGATCGACGGCGTGAAGAAGGCGTCCTACACGGACGTGAACTACCGCGACTCCTACGCCACGCACGGCTGGAACCACGTGATGCTGACCGCCTACCAGAACGGCGCGGCGCCGACGAGCGCCCAGTCGCTGTACTGGGACGAGGTGGTCCTGAGCCCGGTGGCGATCGCGCCGACGGGGTCGTCGATCGGCGCGCCCGGCCAGCCGGTCCTCCAGAGCTCGACGACGCCGTAGGGTCGCCGCGGTTCGTTCGCGGCCCCGCGCACCGCATCGCCGGTGCGCGGGGCCTCTGCTTTGGGCCCGACGCGAAATCCGTTTCCGGGTAGACCTTCGTCGTCGCATGCGGTACCTCCCTCGGGTTCGAGCGCCCGCGCGCCGTCGCGCACCCCAGCGGACGCTCCGTGGCGCCGGGACGATCCGGCACAGGGAGGGCCGAGGAGAATGAGCCGAGCCAGGACGACGGATGGAGCCCAGGATCTGGGCGCAAGCGGCGATGCGAACGCGAATCGGGCAAGGCGATGGAGGCTCGGTCTCGTCGTCGCGCTCGCGTGCGGGATGCCGCTCGGCAGCGCGAGCGCGGCGGAGAAGCGCTGCAACGACCTCGGCGCGAACTGCGTCTGCAGCGAGCCGCTGAACACGAGCTCCTACGTCGCGGCGAGCTCGAACGGCTGGAATCCCGCGGACTCGACCACGAAGGAGTGCAACAACGGCTACGCGCTCTGGGTGCGCGGCGACTGGTCGCCCCAGTCGGCGAGTGGCCTCGGCCTCCCGTCCGGCATCCAGTACGTCGCGCGGCGCGGTCCCGAGAGCGGCTCCGACTCGACGCAGCTCGCGGGCAGGACCGGCGTGGTCACGTCGGCGACGCGGCGGGTCTGCGTCCGCTTCTACACCCGGTACTCGAGCGACTACCAGGCGAAGAACCTCCCGGTCTGCGAGGCGAACAAATTCTCCGAGTTCGCCTTCGGCGGCGCGAACGCGCTGTTCCACTGGGACTGGGCGGAATCGCGGGCGGAGCGCTTCACGATCATCAACTGGGACGGGAACGGCGACGGCAAGCCCGACGCCAGCTACAACCTGACCAAGAGCGGCCCGCTCACCATCGAGGACTGCCGCAATCAGTGGTGCTACGCGGAGATGTGCGCGTCCGGACCGATCCAGACCGGCGCGGACATCTACGCCGAGGGCCACGTGCGTGGGGTCAGCGACGGCAAGCGCGTCGACTGGCCGAAGAAGCGGATCGGGAAGGCATGCAACAAGGGCGTGTGCAGCGGCGGCAACCTCGCCGCCGTCCTGATCGTGAACGCCTACCGCCAGAAGACCTGCGGCGGCAGCCGCTACATCAGCCACGCCATGCAGGCCCAGTGGGACAGCGACCAGGGCCAGTTCATCGGGCCCGCCTACGAGGTGGAGGGCGGGGCCTCGAGCCCGCCCCCGAGCGACGTGCTCGGTGCGCCGGGCGCGCCCACGCTGCAGTGATCTGGACCGCTCCGCCCCCGGCGCCGGCTCCGAGGCCGGCGCGGGGGCCTTCAGGAACGGCTCGGGCCCGTCGATCCGGCATGGAGCCGTGGGAGCCCGGAGGCTCGCCGGGCGGCGGGGAGCAGCCGTGACGAGGGAGCCGAGCGTGCAGGATCCGGGCGACGGCGAGGACGTGTCCGGGGCAGGGCCCCAATTCGGCCTCGGGAAGTCGATCCTCTTCAGCGCGCTCCTGCTGGTGCTCTTCTTCGGCTCGATCGAGCTTGCGATCCGCGGCTGGGTCTTCTTCTTCCGGGCCGGCTACGAGCGCTTCGATCTTGCGACCCGGACCTTCGTGCTGGTGCCCGGGCAGTACCCCGATGACGTCGTGGTGAACTCCCAGGGCTTCGTGGGCGACGAGCTCGAGGCCGACGCGCCGGACCTCTGGCGCATCTACACCCTGGGCGATTCGTGCACGTTCAACGCCGGGAACGCGACCGAGACGTACGCGGGCGCCCTCGAGAAGCTCCTCACCCAGCACGACCCCGGGACGGGCCTCCGCTACGAGGTCGTGAACGGCGGCGTGCAGGGCCTGAACTCGGAGCTCGCCCTGAACCGCCTGCGCAGCAAGGGGCCCGAGGTCGGTCCCGAGGTCGTGACGATCTACATCGGCTGGAACGACCTGATGAAGTTCGACCCCTCCGCCCAGGGCTCGAGCGATCGCTTCGCGGGGGTGGCGCGCGTCCTCGACTCGCTCTGGACCGTGAAGGGCCTGCGGAAGCTGGTGTTCTTCAACCTGCGCCCGCGGCTCTCGCCGCCGCGCACGGGGCCCGAGAGCGCGACCGGTCGCTTCCGCGAGTTCGAGCCGACGATCTACGAGGCGAACCTGCGCGCGATCCTCGACACGGTGCGCGGCATGGGCGCGCGGCCGGTGCTGCTCACGCTCCCGACGGTGGTGCGGCAGGACATGACGGTGGACGACCTGCGCGCGGCGGGCGTCATGTTCCCGTACTTCCCGGGCGCGAACGCAGTGGGCGACTTCCTGGACCTGGTGGCGGCCTACAACCGGACGATCCGGAAGGTCGCCGCGGACGAGGGCGTTCCCCTGGTCGACGTCGCAGCGCGCTTCGAGGCGCTGCCCGACGTGCGGTCCTACTTCTACGACACGATGCACCCCGAAATGATCGGGCGCGAGCTGATCGCGGCGGAGCTCGACCGCACGCTGCGCGAGCAGGGCCTCCTCGGTCCGGCGCCTTCGAGCCCGACGGCGTCCTCCGGCGCGAGGCCGTGAGCGCCGCGGGCGGGACGACGCCGTCGCCGGCGTCCGGCCGACCGAGACTGCTCTGGCTCTCCCACGTGCTGCCGCATCCGCCCCAGGGCGGCGTGCTGCAGCGCAGCTTCCACCTGATCCGTTCCGCTGCGCGCGCCTACGACGTCGACCTCGTGACGTTCTTCCAGCGCGCCTTCCATCCCGACGCCGCCGCCGTCGCCGCGAGCGTGGCCGCCCTGGGCGAGCTCGTGCGCGTGCGTCGCGTCTTCGATCTCCCTGCGGATGCGGGGCCGCTCCGGCGCCGCTGGCTCGAGGCTTCGAGCCTCGTGACCCGCGAGCCGTACACCGTGCGCTGGAACCGCTCGCGCGCCCTCGAGGCCTACCTGCCCGAGCTCGCCCGCGAGACGCGCTACGACGTGGTCCACTTCGACACGATCGGGATGTTCGCGCATCGCGACGCGTTCCCGGCTGCGGCCTGGGCGCTGAACCATCACAACGTCGAGTCCCACATGGTGGCGCGGCGAGCCGCGGGCGCGCGTGGCCTCCTGCGTGCGGCGCTCTCCTGGGAGGCGCTGCGCCTCGCACGCTACGAGCGCGAGCCCGGCGGGCGCGCCGACCTGCACGTCGTGGTGTCGGAGCTCGATGCCGCGCGCCTGCGCGCCGAGCTGCCCGGTGCCGCCGTGCAAGTGGTCGAGAATCCGGTCGACGTCTCGTACTTCCGGCCGACCGGCACGCTCGAAGAGGAGCCCGGCAGCGTGGTCTTCGC
>Ga0105106_10000100_pt1 | contig 51444 bp, 41 predicted proteins | sample PPLLaktember2015_5_FD_79109 | JGI IMG/M metagenome (GOLD analysis project Ga0105106, IMG submission 79109) | Freshwater sediment microbial communities from Prairie Pothole Lake near Jamestown, North Dakota, USA - PPLs Lake P8 Core (1) Depth... | ecosystem: Environmental > Aquatic > Freshwater >... | reverse complement strand
GTGGCAACGACCAGGCAAAGGGGGACGTGGACAGGGAATGGCGTGGCAACGACCAGGCAAAGGGGGACGTGGACAGGGAATGGCGTGGCAACGACCTGGCAGAGGGGGACCGGGAATGGCGTGGCAACGACCTGGCAGAGGGGGACAGGGAATGGCATGGCAACGACCTGGCAGAGGGGGACAGGGAATGGCGTGGCAACGACCCGGCAGAGGGGGACAGGGAATGGCATGGCAACGACCTGGCAGAGGGGGACCGGGAATGGCATGGCAACGACCTGGCAGAGGGGGACCGGGAATGGCCTGGCAACAGCCTGACAGAGGGGGACCGGGAAAGGCTTGGCAACAAGCCAATAAAAATGGGAAAGCAAAAGCCTTAAAACGCGGCGGCAAAAAGAACCCCGAACAAACCATGAAACACACGGATAAGAAAGCAAAGGTAAAGGCCGCCAAACACATAAAGGCGGAAGCAAAGAAAAAAGCAAAGGCCAAACATGCCGCTGCAAAAAAAGGCGAACAGGAAGCTAAATCTACCGCTAAGGAAGATAAAGCAAAGCCGAAAGCCAAACGTGCCGCTGCAAAAAAAGGTGAACAGGAAGTGAAGCCCGCCGCTAAAAAGGGTGGGGCAAAGACGAAAGGTAAACGCGCCGCTGAAGATGAATCCGGCGAGAAAGCAGACGATTGATAAGTAAACATATCCGAAGGGAAAACGTAAGGGAGTCTCTGAGGATTAGAAATACGATCCTGTGCACTTTGGCAGCTTTCGCTGGTCCGGCTTAGGTTGAGCCAAGACGGGCGCTTCGTTTTCTGGAAAGGAATCGACGATGAAAACCATTTTGATATTTTCAGTTGTGCTCGTTTTGGGATTATTGGTTTGCCAGGAAGCTCCGGGTCAGCAATCGGCAGCTTCTCAGGAGGATTGGGATCTTCTGTTGACAGATAATGGTAGAGTGGCTCCGAATGGAGGGCCTCCTGGTCTGCCGCCCCGGTGGGACGGTCAGGAACGAGTGGCAGAGCAATGGCAGCAGCATGGCGAGGATCCCGGCAGAAAACCAGGCATGAGGCGTGGCCCGGGACCGGAAATGGGACGCGGTCAGGGGCCAGGTGGTGGCCCGGGACCGGCAATGGGATACGACCGGGAATCAGTCAGGACAGATCCGAAAGAACTGTTGGAGTTTATTAAGAAGTACGAGCCGGAACTAGCCGAAAAGCTGGAAAACCTTCGCCAGGAAGAACCTCAACAACTGCGTCGGAAAATAGTCGCTCTCGGCCGACTCTACGGCCCGGTTATGCGGCAGATGGAACACAGCCCGGAAATGGGCAAACTTTCGCTCCAGAAAATTCGACTGCGTTTGAAGATCGAAGCAACGGTAAACAATCTCAAAGAGGCCGAGCAGGAAACCGAAAAGGCCACCATCAAGGAACAGCTAAGACAACATATAGAAGAGCTTTTTGATATCATCCTGGCCCAGGAGGAACTGCGGCTCAAACACTGGCGGGAGCGTATGGCTGAATTAGCTATCGAGGGAGCCCAGGTAAAAGCTCCTGACAAAGCCGAGGAAGCTAAGAGACCCCAAAAACCAGGAACAGCACAAAGCAGCGATGCCCAGCAGACCCCCGACAGTGAAAAAGCTCCCAGGTCCAGGAAAGGAAAAAAGCCCCACAAGCCGGGACCTCCCCAACAACAAGGTTTCGAAAACAGAGAAGCTCTCATCAAACAGTGGCGAGAGCAAAAGGAACAGATTATCAATGAACGCCTCAAGGAACTGCTTGAGGATATCAAACCCTTTCCCTGGCAATGATCGCCAAGAGCCGGGTAACCCGCTAGAACAGAGGCCCGGTCATCGAACGATGGCCGGGCCTTCTTTGTTGCCGATAAATAGCGCCCTGGCACAAGGCCAAGTAATCGGCAGTTATCCGTTGGCCATATTAAACCAGATGCCAGTGGCCAACGAGATAATTCAATACCAACGTAATCAGAATAAAGATCGGCATCAAAATGGTGATGCTATATGCCATGTAACCGAAGAAGCTGGGCATTTTGATACCACTTTGCTCAGCAATGCTCTTGACCATAAAGTTCGGTCCGTTACCTATGTAGGTATTGGCCCCCATAAACACCGACCCCATCGAGATCGCCACCAGCAGTTCCTGCGCTATATGCGCCACCTGATCAGCGCCGCCCAGCGTTTTGGCCGTCTCGAAGAACACCACATAGGTCGGCGCGTTATCCAGAAAACTGCTGAGCGCGCCGGTGGCCCAGAAGAAATGCCACGGCTTGGTCAGCCCCAGGTTAGGCCCCTTGGCATTGAGAATTTCTACCGGTACCTGCATACAAATGAAGATACCAATGAACAGGGCGGCTACTTCGCCGATAGCGGCATAGTTGAATTTGTTTTCCTTACGAATACCATCGGGGGTGGTCATTAACGAAATCGCTACAAACAATAATTGCATAATCTCACGGAAGAAATCGGGCACTATCGGGCAGCCTTCCTTCCCCAGGAAAGGCTTATTGGGAATCAGCAGTCCCACCGACAGCACCACGCCCAGCAGCCAAAGAAAATTGACTTTACCGCGTAGTTGGAGTTTTTGTACTTCTCCTTCGTCACGCCGGATATCGACGATAGCCTCTTTGCGGTAAGCAATGCTGTCCCAGATGTAATAGATGGCCAGCAGAATCAATACCACCGCCAGCCATTGCGGCCACAAATTTAAGGTCCACAAAAACGGAACACCCTTGAGATAACCCAAAAACAACGGCGGATCTCCGATCGGCAGCAGGCATCCGCCCACATTGCAGACCAGAAAAATAAAGAAAATAACCGTATGTTTGACATGTTTGCGCTCTCTATTGGTCTGCAGCAGCGGTCGAATCAGCAGCATTGCCGCTCCGGTAGTGCCGATGAAACTGGCGATCACCGCCCCTACTGCCAGGAATACGGTGTTTGTTATTGGGTGGGCAGGCAGGTCACCTTTAAGCTGAATACCGCCGCTTATTACATATAAGCTGAACAGCAAAACTATAAACGGTATGTACTCCGCCAGGACGGCGTGTGAGAGTACCCGGTTGACCGCCAGAACGCCGCTGAGCAACTGTTTTGTGTCGTGATCGATAACTCCCGAATGAATCAGCCAGTAATAGATAATAACAAAAACCGACAAACTCAAAGATATAAAAAGGCGATTACGATTCATCTCCCACCAGTGTTCGGTTTTCTTTATCAGCGGCAGGATCGCGATGCACAACAACAGCGTCACAAAGGGGATAACCGCCCACAATGGCGGAGTTTTGTAACCTTCCGGGTTACGATGATCTCCAGCACTCGCTTCACCGTGCCCCGCCTCGTCGTGCCCTACCTTATCAGTGACTATCGCTCCGCCGCCATGATCCTTATCGAGAACCTGATCCTTTTCGGAAACCAAAAGTTTATGAGAATCCTCCCCGGCCCACAGTAGCGGGCTTACCCAGACGGCTACTATCATGACCATAATTACCACTATGCCAATACTAACAAAACTGTTCTTCCGCTGTTCGTTGTAACCCTGCAGCATCGCGTAGGCCTTTCTCTTGTTTCGTCTAATCCCCTACCAATTCCACGGTCATAGCCGTGCAAAAATACTATACTGCCGTATATATACAATGTATTCTCTGAGTATCGACAAATTCGCCGATTATACTTAAAAATTATAGGACGAATAGGCTGTTTTATATGTTTGGCAGGCCCAAATTTAGTGAGCTTCAGCCTTCTCATGGCCATGCCGGGGGGATTTTATCGGCCTATACTCTGGCCTCTTTATCCGGCCGGCCCTTTGCCGATTTATTCGCTGCTCAAACTAATGTCAATGTGATATTTGAAGTTCTGATCGTCGCGGTTGGGGTAATCGTCGCGGTAGTGTACACCGCGGCTCTCTTTTCGGCGTTTGGCGCCCTCGGCGATCAGGCGGCAGACGGTTAGCATATTCTGGCACTGCCAATCGACCGGATCATCGAAAACCTTATCCATCACATAACGTCGCCAGAAATCGATAATCTCCACTGTCTCTTCCAACCGTTCCCCGGATCGTTCGACTCCAACGTTGCGCCACATCACCGAACGCAACGAATTGGTGACGTCAGGCACGTCGAGTTGGGTACGATCGGAATCTTCGATCTCGTAAACTATAGAATGGTGTTGCAGGATGTTTTGGTCGGAGGCGATCTGGCCGGCCGCGGCTTCACCGCAAATCTGCCCGAAAACCAGTCCTTCCAGCAGTGAGTTGCTCGCCAGTCGGTTGCTCCCATGCAAGCCGGTAGCCGCGGCTTCACCACAGCAATAAAGGTTTTCGATATTGGTTCGGCCTGTGATATCGGTTTTTACTCCGCCGACCATGTAATGGGCGCTTGGCCGAACCGGGATAAGATCGACATCAACGTCTATGTCAAACGATTTACACAAAGCGTTGATCGTGGGAAAATGCTCCGCCAAATGTTTGCTACCTATATGCCGTACGTCCAGGAAGACATTTGTGGCGCCGGTTTTGGCCATGTGTTTATATATGACACGGCTGACCACGTCGCGTGGCGCCAGCTCTGCCTGTTCGTGATAGTCCGACATAAAACGACGGCCTTTACCATCGACCAGATACGCTCCCTCGCCACGGAGCGCTTCGGTTATCAGTGTGCGCGCGGCACCGGCAATATAAAGCGTCGTCGGATGAAACTGCATAAATTCCAGATCGCTCAGCACAGCGCCGGCGCGATAGGCCATGGCCAATCCATCGGCCGTGGCACCGGCGGGATTGGTGGTTTCCCGCCACAGTTGACCTGCTCCGCCGGAAGCCAGGATTGTCCGCCGAGCCCATATACATTGCAAACCGTGTCTGGGGTGATAAGACAGCACTCCAAGGCAGCGGCCGCTGTCGGTCAGAAGATCGATGCAAAAACACTGTTCAAACACCTTGACGGCACGATTTTTTTTAACCTGCTCCGTCAGGGCCAGGGCCAGGGCTTTGCCAGTCGCATCGCCAAGAGCATGGGCGATGCGTCCCCGGCTGTGCCCGCCCTCTCTGCCGAGGGCGATCTTTCCGTCGGCCATATCAAAAGGCGTCGCCCACTGTCGTAACTGTTCGATCTGGGCGGGAGCTTTTTTGACCACCAACTCGACCACGTCCGTATCGCACAAACCACAGCCTGTTTTTAAGGTGTCGTCTATGTGCAAATCGACACGGTCGTCATCGGATAAAACCGCGGCGATACCCCCCTGAGCATAATAGGTGTTACTGTCGGTGAGCGTATCTTTGACCAGCACCAGCACCTGGCCCGCCTGGGCTGCGCCCAGCGCCGCCCGCAAACCCGCTACGCCGCCGCCGATAACCAGGCAGTCCGTGTATAAATGCCCCATAGCACGGGTGTCCATGCGAGCCAGATATCGACGTGTTTCAACTGCTGTGCGTATCACTTGTTTGTAGATAGCTCTTATTTGTAGTTTGTCGCGAATTCCCGATTATTTCAGTTCCACCGACCAGTAGGCGTGATCAAGAAACTGTTTCCACGAATGGTAGCGTCCATCACCAAGATTAATATTGATCACTGGCGACCGATTGGGCTTGGCCGGTTCTGCTATCAAGTGCATACGGGCCTGTTGGGGTGTTCTGCCGCCTTTTTTTACATTGCACTTGAGACAAGCGCAAACCAAATTTTCCCATGTCGGCTGTCCTCCCATATTCCGCGGTACTATGTGATCAAGGCTCAACTCGCTGGTTGGTAATCGTCGGCCACAGTACTGGCAGTGGTTGTTGTCCCGAGCGTAAATATTTCTCCGATTCAATGTTACTTCCCGCCGCGGCAGTCGATCGTAAAACAATAACCGGATAATCCGTGGTACCGCAACGCTCAGCCTTACAGTGTTAAGCCAATCGTGGTCATCCGGCTCAAATTTTTTCTTCAGTTCGGATATCTCCAGCCAGCCGGACAGGTCATAATTGCTGTACTGTCCATGATCGTGATCTATTACCTCAGCCATGTCTCGGCATAACAGAGACATCGCCCGTTTCAACCCGACCACGCGGATGGCCATATAGTGCTTATTGAGCACCAGCACCTGACAATCCAAAACCGATGGCGCCGCAATCATAACAAAAACCAGCCTTCTATCAACCGTCATCCTTTACTTTTTGCAACTGGCAACTCTCAAACCAACTCCGGCAGACAATAACCAGCAGCGATACGTCCTTTTAACATATCTGTTGTCATTAAACAAGTAAAATGCACAGCTATGGGCCTCCTATAAAGCCGGACCAAGCCCTGACGGTCTGCCAAAATGGCATATTTTTGCTAGTGTTTTCGCCTGTCGGACCAACAGCCGACAGATGCTCGGTTTTTACAACCACGGTAAATTAAGGGGGTTATGTTGTTTTTGTGGGTTTGGCACGCAAATTGCTCGTTAGAAAAGTGGCCATTGAAAAAAATGGTGGCTAAAAGATATTAAAAACGTTTCGTTGTGGCCACAACCGAAACACAGTTTTGAAAAAAGTTAAATTTAAGCCATACAGTAAGGAAAGGAGACGATAACAATGTTACCCGTAATAAGACATTTTGAAGGACGATTGGTTCCTGTGACGCGGCATCCCTGCAGGAACGGGTTGGCCCGTCTGTTTGACGACCTTTGGTCGGAGACAGTGATCTCCGATTCGAGTAATTTTGGGAATTTGGACCTTTACGAGGACCGTGGGGGTATCCACCTTGACGTGGAATTGCCCGGCTGCCAGCGCGATGATATTGAGCTGAGCCTGGAAGACGGCGCGATTCATCTGCAGGCCCAGCGTAAAGAGGAAAAGGAAAGCAAAGACGCAAACTACTATGTACGCGAACGGATTAGGGGACAGTGGTCTCGCTCGATCCAACTGCCCGAACCAGTAAACAAGGACAATATCGACGCTACTTTCAAGGACGGCATTTTAAGAATCGTCCTGGAAAAGCAGCAAAAGAATGAACCTCACAAAATCAAGATTTCATAGGGATGGTTTTGTTCCGGTTCCCCAAGCCGGAACTTGCCCCCGTGTACAATTGCGGAGTTCTATCTTCAGCCCGACCGTCACAGTTGTAAACCCCGGCTGTGACGGTTTTTTTGTTCGATCCGTCGCGTGTCTGGCCTGTTCTCCGCCGGTTGAAACTCAGGAATGGTTGTAACAACAACATTTTCATTAAACGGGCATATTTCCTGGCAAACGTCACAGCCATAAAGCCATTCGGCGGTTTGTTCTTTGAGTTTTCGTGGTATGCTGGTTTTCGATTCTATGGTCAGGTACGATATGCACTTTCGCCCTTCAAGTATATGTGGTTCCACCAGTGCGCCGGCAGGGCAAGCCTCCAGGCACCGCCGGCAGGAACCGCAACGATCGGCGACGGGCCTGTCATATTCCAGTTCCAGGTCGGTAAGTATCTCTCCGAGCACCAGCCACGAGCCAAACCGTTCGTTAATAAGCAGGCTGTTTTTACCGATCCAGCCCAAACCCGCACGGGCGGCGTGGGCTTTTTCCATCAGCGGGGCGGTATCTACAAAACACCGCAATTGAATTTTTTTTTCTGCGCTGCCGGCTGCCGAGCGTATTTGTTTAGCAAGCTGCCTGAGCCTGGCCCTGACCACATCATGATAATCTTTTCCCCATGCAAAGCGTGCCACTTTGCCCGATCGCTTACCAGTTGTTGTTTCGGCGGCAGGACGTGGCGTTGCCCCAGACGTTTTATTTTCACAACTGTGGTTTCCCGATGACGGAGTATAATAGTTCATCGCTGTGCATATAACGCTGCGAGCGCCGGGCATAAGTTTTCGCGGATCGAGCCGCCGGTCAGGATTAGTTTCCAGATAACGCATATCGCCCTGATACCCGCGAGCCAGGTATTCATAAAAAGCATCGCTGTACTCGACAGGTTCCGCAGGGGCGATTGCGACCAGGTCAAAACCCAATTGATATGCCCATTGTTTGATTTGGAAACTGTGGATCATTTTCGCCTTGGTTCATCGTGGATTCGCGGATATTCGGCCCGGCCATTATCCCGATTTAAATATCAAGGTTTGTCACTTCGAGGGCATGGTCTTCGATAAAGGCTCGACGATGGGCTACGTTATCGCCCATCAATATTGAAAACAGGCGGTCCGCCTCGGCGGCATCTTCCAGTTTTACGCGCAGGAGTGTTCTTCTTTCCGGATCCATTGTTGTCGCCCACAACTGCTCGGCATCCATCTCACCCAATCCCTTAAATCGTTTGATCTCAACTCCCCGGCTGCCTAATTCACGGATTCCTTTGACAATAGACTGGGGGTTGGACACATCCATTACCTTCTGGTCATTGTCGATCAGGGCAAATTTAGTTGGCACGCGCTCGCCGGCAACCGTCAGTTCCTCCCGCCGAAAGTAGTCTTTTGCGTCAATACTAAATTTAGTCAACTCCGGCCGCAGTTCGTTAAGCCGCTCTGCTTCGTGCATTTCCTGCGTTACCACCCGTATATGGCTATTATCATCGCCGTTTCCCCGGGCGGTTAATTCTGCGCAGCGCCTGGTAAAGTCCTCCCCGGCGTGATAAAACTCTCTTTGACCATCGACTACCACCTGATAAGCCGGAAGCCCCTGGGGCCCCCCAATATCATTAGCCATGAACTCATTGAAATCTATTCCACGATTACGCAAAACACGCAACTGATCGTCCACGTCGATGAGCATCCCCAATAGTTTTTCCATATCCGCGCCCTGTACAATTGTATCTTCCCGTCCGTTCTGACGTATATGAAGCCGTGTTCCCTTGAGGCCTTCAGCCGTTAGGAAGCTGTTCATTTCGTTTTCGTTGAGCAGGAACGTTTTCTTTTTCTTTCGGGAGATTTCGAACAAGGGCGGCTGGGCAATATAAACCGCTTCCCGTCGGATCAACTCCTTCATCTGGCGGAACAAAAATGTCAACAGAAGCGTTCTGATGTGCGCCCCATCGACATCGGCATCGGTCATGATTACAATTTTACCGTATCGGCGATTGTCAAAATTGAAGTCATCAGCGCCGATCCCGGTGCCCATCGCCGAAATAATGGTGCGAATTTCCTCGTGGCCGAGCATTTTGTCGATTCGGGCTTTTTCCACATTCAGAATTTTACCTTTCAGCGGCAGTATTGCCTGGAATCTGCGGTCACGCCCGCTCTTGGCCGAGCCGCCCGCCGAATCGCCCTCCACCAGGAACAGCTCGGTGGTCTCCACATCCTTACTCGAACAGTCACTCAATTTTCCCGGCAGATGTGCGCTACTGAGTGCTCCTTTGCGCCGGGTTAGTTCCTTGGCCTTTCGCGCGGCCTCACGCGCCAGGGCCGCCTGGATTCCTTTGCCGACCAGCACCGTAGCTACATTGGGGTTTTCCTCCAGGAACTGACCCAACATTTCGTTAACCGCCATCTCAACGAAACTGCCGACATTGGCGTTCATCAGACGCACTTTCGTCTGCGCCTCAAACTGTGGCTCGGCCAGCTTCACTGAAAGAACCGCCGTAAGCCCCTCTCGCACGTCATCACCGGTGGGTGGTTGTAAGCCTTTAAGTAAATTACTGTTGCGAGCGTAAGTATTGAGCGTTCGAGTCAACGCGGACCGAAACCCGCTAACATGCGTACCACCATCAAGATTATGAATATTGTTAGCAAAGGCCACCACGTTCTCGGTATAGCCGGAGGTGTACTGCATGGCAATTTCACACTCGAGCCGGTTTTGCTCGTCCTCTTTCTTGAAGTAGATGACGGGCTTGTGCAGCACCTCTTTACCATCATTAAGATGCTCGACAAAAGCTGTCAGTCCTTCATAAAACTGATATTTTTCTTCCTTTCCGACCCGTTCGTCTGTTAACGTTATTTGCAGTCCCGCGTTCAGGTATGCCAGCTCCCGTACCCGGTGTGCCAGCATATCAAACCGAAATTCCACTTCCGGAAATATTTCAGAATCGGGCTTAAATGTGGTGCGAGTGCCGCCGCGTTTGCTCGGTCCGACCTGACGCATTTCTCCTTTTTTGGTCCCGCGGGCAAATTCCATACGATAAAGTACTCCTTCGCGGCCTACTTCCACGTCCAGCCATTCCGACAGTGCGTTCACCACGGAGATGCCCACCCCGTGCAATCCACCCGAAACCCGATAGCTTTTATTGTCAAATTTACCTCCGGAATGCAGTATCGTATGAACCACTTCCAGGGCCGGCTTGCCGGTGCTTTTCTCTATATCGACTGGTATCCCACGCCCGTCATCTTCGACCGTACAACTGCCATCGGCATTGATCTGCACTTTGATACTGCTGCAGTATCCCGCCATCGCCTCATCAATGGAATTGTCCATCACTTCATTGACCAGATGATGCAATCCTCGTGTCTGGCGGTCGCCGATGTACATCTCCGGCCGCTTGCGTACCGCAGCCATGCCCTCCAGTACAGTAATCTGATCGGCGCCGTACTGCTCGGCAGTTGCGGTCGCTATAGTGGTTTTGGTCGTTTGCTCCTGTTGTGGTTTGGTTATCTCGTCCATTTGTTTTTTTTGTTGTCTCTTGAAAAGTAATTGATTGAGGAAATGTAAGTGAAATACAAATTCCTATACATTTTAATTGTAATTCGATATTTTATTTCCGTTTTCGTCCAAATGGTACCACCGTCCCCGCACCAGTTTGATTTGCCAAAGCGGCACGCCAGGGCAGACCTGACGCAATTGATCCAGCAGTCTTTCACGTATCAGCATATCCAGTTCCGCCAGATGTGGGGCGCTATCAACCAACACGCGTAGTCGGCCTGCTCGATAATCTTCCAGGCAACTATGCTCGACAAGCTCTTCCGGCAGCAACTCAACCCAGCCGCGCGCCAACTGTGCCAGTTTTTTCTGACGCGGGATGACCGCCCGACGCATAAACATATCCACGCTGGCTTTCAAAGACCGGGGCAGAGCTTCCCGCGGCCGCCATAGCTGCTGTTGTCGCCATAGCTGCTCAAGTTTACCTTTATCCCATTTCTCCATAGCTCGCATATAATGTCGGTTTTTAGCCCGTCGATTATCCTGTTTTTTACTTGCGCATAAAATCGTTCTTGTTTTGTCTTTACCCTTTCGTGCCGCCGGGCCTTTATCCTTCCTTTTTTACCTGTACCGACACCGGCATCAGCACATAAAGAAAATCCTTACCCGCTCGAATCACACCTGGTTTGCTCGCATCGATAAATTCCAAGATCACTTCCGGTTCTTCTATCACCCGCAGGGCTTCCAACATATATTGTGGATTAAATCCAACATCGAAGGCCTCTCCTTTATAGCTGACCGGCATCTTAACTTCAGCGTCACCTGCCTCCGGCGTACTCGAGCTTAGACACAAACTGTCCTCGGTAAAACTCAATAAAATCCCTTTGGATTGTTCGCTTGCCAGCAAAGCCGCACGCCGCACGCCGCTGTGCAACAATTCCGCCTCAACCTTTATTTTTCTCTCACAATTTTCAGGAATAACATCGGTATATTTAGGAAAACGACCCTGTACCAGATTGCTTATCACCTGAACCGTAGTAGTGCAGATGTATATCTGATTATCCATAAAACCAATTTGCGCCTTTTCCTCCGGATCGTTTAGTATCCGTTCCACCACCTGCATGGTCTTACCAGGCACTACCGCCATTTGTTCATCCTCCCCCGGAGCCGTAATCATCAGCCCATCCACTTTCGCCAAACGTCGTCCATCAGTAGCCACCATACGTAGTTTCTTACCATGCCGTTCCCATAAAACACCATTTATAGCGTAACGGGTACTTTCCTTGGCCGCAGCAAAACTTGTCAGGTGTATCATTCGTTTGAGCACGCCAGCCTGTATTTGCAACATCTGTTCCTGCGGAGTAATCTGTATTACCGGATAGTCGTCCGGATCGTGCCCATAAATACGAAATCGGCTGTCTTTACCTACTACCTGACATGTTGCGTCAGTCAGTTCCAGCTCGACTGTCTCGTCGGAGCTATCATGTAAAATAGCAGCCATGCGATCCGCTGGTACAACTGTACTGCCGGCTGTTTCCACCTGCACCTGTGGTATTGTGCATCGAATGGTGATTTCGCCGTCGGTAGCGGTGACAGTGACGATTTGTTTCTGTTGATCCGCTTGAATTTTGGCACATTGCAAGATGGGTTTTGGGGTTCTGATGGGCACTATCGATGAGGCTAATTGTATGGCTTCGTGCAATGCCGGGCGATTACATTTTACTTTCATTTGTAAATACCTCACAGTAAAGTGTTTATACTATATTAGTATTTTAATAAATTAATTTTAGTAGTATAAGTAATATGTCTTGTTACATCTGTTTGTTTTGGTGTCTGATGATTATAACCTGTATTCGGATAATAGGTTAGGAAAATCTTTTTTGTGGACAAGCTGTTTGGAGTTCCCTATGTTTTTTGTGAAATCCGGGCAGTTACCACGAGTTAAAACACTAAATTAACCTTTAATATGCGTGATTTTGTTAAAATTGTTCGAAGAAAGCACATGTTTTCAACAAGAATCACTCTACATTTCACTATGAAGTGACCCAAAAGTCACAAGGAAGTATCACTGTTTGATGTGGGTATTGTATCCTGAATGTTGGGTTATCGCTAGTTTTTTTTGGGAGGGGTATATATTTTATTGGGCGGTCCGGTTGTTGTGACGGTTAATGCAGATATGGCGTAACGTCAAAGTCACCCACCTTTGCCACATAAAGGTCTCTTCTGGTAAGCAGGTTAATATCGGGGGTGTTTTCAGTCTGGTCGTCTTTTTTGCCGGGATCTGTCGATTTGGCAGGGTCTATTGGCCGGACTATCGGCCGACATGGTTCACTTTGGTTAATTTCTGTGACTACCACGGTTTGGCCGTTGTTCAGGAGAACTTGCTCTCCAAGGGTGAAAGCCGGCATGGCAGTAGTGAAAGCCTGGTATATCTCGGGATCGAACCACTTGGCATAGCCGGGGTTTTTTAACCGCTTGAGGGCTACCACATTAGGGGCTACGGTCCCGTCGGGCAGGTGTCGAAAGCCGTCGTAACGGTCAACGACACAGGCGATTCGGCAAAACACGTGTATTTCGTCTCCGTGCAGGGGAAGGACCAGTTCGTCGGAGCCTGGCAGGGCCTTGCGTACAGGGAACCCGCTGCCATCGAAGTGCTGATGGTGGTTGAGGACTACCTGTGCGGAGAGGGCATCCAGTCCCCCGCGGCGCATTTCGACACCTATCTCGGTATGTTGCTGCCATAAAGGGTTACCGCGGTTCTGGGCGGTCAGATGGAAATTTCTCAGTTCCTCTGGCAATTGCAACTTGCCGATATCGTGCAAGAGACATCCTACTCCTAAATAGGTCAGGTCGGCGGCTATGCCGGCGGGCAGAGTTTGCCTGGCTCGCACGAGGTAGTTTTCCAATCGCATACCGACCAGCATAGCCAGCGACGCTACGATCGTGCTATGAAGAAAGAGGTCTTGCGATCCTCCCTGTAGTTCCGTGACGAAAAGTGACGTTGGGTTATGGTTCTGCATCAGCCGTTGGAACAGGCGGGTCATCTGGGTTACGTACAGACGGTAGTCGATTTTGTCTAATCCCTGGTCTTGGGCCTCGGTAAATTGCTCTTTTAATGACTTGTATAGTGTCTGCTGCTGCTCTACCAGTTGCGGGTCGAGTATCTCATCGAGGAAATCCAACCCGGGATATTGAATCCATATATGAGCGACATGTAGGGTCTGCAAGCGTTTTATGTACGTCTCATCCAGTTGGAAGCCGGCCTTTAGGAGGACATGCTCTAGTTTTTCCGGGTTAGCGACTGAACGCGCCAGTACCATACCCGCAGCAGCCTGTTCGATAGGGACTTTCAGCATAACAGAGCCTGTTATAGAGCCACTTGTTGGTGTTCTGTTTGATATACACGCAACATCCAGGCGCTTAACCGCCTAATATTAAACGACTTACAACAACGCTGGTAGCAAAAAAAGTTTTCCAGGTCAAATATTCCCCAAAAAGCTTTTTCACATAACGCGATTATCAGGGTGTATATAACATACTTATCGGCCGATCAATCCTTTTGCCTTGACTGCCGCGGCGAAGGAATAAGCCGCCGATGGACATGAGCAGCAGGCTTGAGGGTTCGGGTGTGAAGAAGATGTTTTCGATGACAGGGTCATAGCCGGCGACATTGACAAGCTGAATACTGAAAGCGGAATCGTCAAGCCATCTGCCGATAAGGATGTTGGTAACCTGGTTCCAGTAGTAGTCATCGTGGCACACAATCTCGATATGGGGGTCAGGTATCCAAACGGGCGGATCACCTATCGGTATATCTTCCACATCCTGATAGCTTCGAATTTCATCTATTCTTCCGCCACTGAATACCGCGCGCCCACCTGAAATAATATCAAATTCATGAACTTCACCACCCGAAAAATCCAGATGAGTATAACCTCCCATTCCAAGCCACCATATTCCGCCAGAATATTCAACCAATCGGGTAGTACCCTGAATAGTTGCCTGGCTATAATCATTCAGGTTTAAATCATGCCCCCCCCCTCCCGTCATCAAAAGAGTCTCCTCATCATGCAAACTCAAAACTGGAAAATATCCATCATCAATAGTATAAGTATAGTCCGCATTTGCGAAAACGGTACAACACAACAAAACCATTACTGCCGGAATTAAAGTTCTCATAGTTCACCTCGCTTTAGTAATTATTGTAATTCATTCGGAACAAAATGTCAAGATAAATGCTGGATTCCCGCTTTCGCGGGAATGACAGGTTTTTGTTCCCGCAACAGGAAGATTATAAATGATGCCTACCTCTGATGCGGCGAAGGAATAAGCCGCCGATGGATATGAGCAGCAGGCTTGAGGGTTCGGGTGTAAAGAAGATGTTTTCGATGACGGGGTCATAGCCGGCCACATTGACAAGCTGAATACTGAAAGCGGAATCGTCAAACCATCTGCCGGTAAGGATGTTGGTAGTCTGGTCCCAGTAGTAGTCGTCATGGCAGACGATCTCGATATGGGGGTCGGGTATCCAAACGGGTGGATCACCTATTGGTATATCTTCCACATACTGATAGCTTCGAATTTCATCTATTCTTCCGCCACTGAATACCGCGCGGCTGGCAGAATGAATACGAAATTCGTGAACTTCACCACCCGAAAAATCCAGATGAGTATAACCTCCCATTACAAGCTCCCATATTCCGCCAGAATATTCAACCAATGGGGTAGTGCCCTGAATAGTTGCCTGGCTGTAATCACGCATATTCAAATCATGCCCCCCCCCCCTGTCATCAAAAGTGTCTCCTCATCATGTAAACTGAGAACTGGAAAATATCCGTCATCAACAGTATAAGTATAGTCAGCCTTTACAGAAATAGTACAAACCAGAAGAATCGTTGTTATCAAAATTGAAATTCTCATAATACACCTCGCTTTAGTAGTTATTGTAAATATAGAAGATGCTTACCTCTGCCGTGGCGAAGGAATAAGCCGCCGATGGACATGAGCAGCAGGCTTGAGGGTTCGGGTGTGAAAAAGATGTTTTCGATGACGGGGTCACGGCCGGCGACATTGACAAGCTGAATACTGAAAGCGGAATCGTCAAGCCATCTGCCGGTAAGGATGTTGGTAGTCTGGTCCCAGTAGTAGTCGTCATGGCAGACGATCTCGATATGGGGGTCGGGTATCCAAACGGGCGGATCATCACCTATCGGTATATCTTCCACATACTGATAGCTTCGAATTTCATCTATTCTTCCGCCACTGAATACCGCGCGGCCGGCAGAATGAATACTAAGTTCGTGAAGTTCACCACCTGAAAAATCCAGATGAGTATAACCACCCATGCTAAGAAACCATATTCCGCCAGAATATTTCACTAAAGCAGAAGTGCCCTGAATCGTTGCGTTACTCCAGTCAAATAAAGTTAACTCATCCCTCCCCCCCCCTGTCATTAAAAGCGATTCATAGTCATCTAATGTTAAGCCACCAAAAAAACCATCGGTGATTACATAATCGTAACCGCTGCTCACCGAGGCAATACAACATAACAAAAGCACTATAGTCAAAATTAAAATTCTCATAATACACCTCACTTTAATATCGATTGTAATTCATTTCGAACACAATGTCAAGACAAATATGCGCTTCGTTCGCGGTTATTCTTTCAATTGTTCGTATGCCTGTTCCAGCCAGTCATATAAGCCGTCGATAAACTCTTTCCATTCTTCTTCGCTGACTTCTTTTCGCAAATTCTCATCTTCCAGCCAGACTTTCTCAAGCCAGTCTATGGCTTCCTCGACCATCTTGATTTCTTCCCAAATAGTTATCACGTGTGGAGGTTTGGTTTCTAGTATGGTCTGCTCGGTCACGGGCGCAGCGGCCAAATCACCGCCGCCCATACCCATCATCATCCAGATATCACAATTGCGCCAGCACGCCTGCCACAGCCACTCATCGCAAAAAACGACAAGGTCAGCGAGATCTATCACCCCATCATCAATCAGATCGCATTTTTGATAGGTATCGCTCCAGTCTGGATCATCATCTTCTTTGAGCCACGCGTCGGCCATTGCCCAAAACTCCTCCAGATTCACAATCCCATCAGCACTCCAGTCAACAGCATTGTAAACATCCTCGCACGCCACCTCATCAGCACCCATATCGACATGATCGCCGACGATTCTGTCATCGCTGTCGATGTCATATTCACCGAAACCGTTGGGATCGACGACCGAGTCGTTGCCCGCGTCAACACAATGCGAACCGGGATCGAGATGGTAGTGGCCATACTGTGGATGGTCGTAAGAAAAGTTTGGATCGCAGGTGATATTATGACTGTACTGGTCGGGCGTGGAAGCATTGGGGTCCACGCCGTCCGGATCGTTCGGATCGGTAATACAGGAATATTGAGCGCAGCAATTGTCCATTTGCCCCAAACCACCATCGCTGTTGTTATGCCACAAAATACAGTTGTCAATATCAGGTGCGTTATCACCCGAAAACTTAATCCCCTCATTTTCATTGTGAACAATCGTATTGTTACGAATATCGGGTATAGACGACGGCTGATACAGGTCGATTCCATAGTAACCATCCCCATCGCAGCCATTCTCATAAACCATTGAGTTTGTAATCGTCGGCCTCGAGTTATAGCAATGAATTCCATTTCGTCCGTTCTTATAGACTCTGCAGTTTTCCACTCTAAGTGCAAAAGCTCCATATCTGTGGCGTATCCCATCATATCCATTTTCTCTTATAACACACCAGCTTACAGTAACATCTCCATACTCACAATAAATGCCATGTTCAGATGTGCTCGTTATCGAGCAATTTCTAACGGTAAAGTTACTATCATCCCCATATATGCCTCTTTGTTTGCCCTTCTCAATTACAAAGCCGTCAAGAACAGTTTCATCGCCCATTGTAACGACCCTATCGTTTATCTGCTTACCGGTGAGAATAGTCGCGTAGCGGGTGAAATCTCGCTGCTGGCGGCTGGTTTCGACGCCTTTGAAGCCGCCGTAAACTTCTACAGAGTCGTGGATTTCAAAGCTGTCGGTGGAGTCGTTGCCGGGGGAGTAAACTCCCCGTGCAACCCAGATTTCCGTGCCGCACTCGCCCGCCCGGCGTAGTGCGGATTGCAGGTTGGCGTAGGCGTTTTCCCAATCGACGCCTGTGTTTGTACCCGTAGCACGGGCATCGACATAAATAATCCCAGAAGCCCAGCAACATACCGGCGTAAGTATTTGAGTATAGGAAAAGGCTAAATCACTTTCCACCTCCGCCCTGACCAAAAGTTCCACTGCCGGCTCAGCCATCTCCGTAACTTCCACAACCAGTTCAAAACATTCCTCAGGGCCGCCGCCTGTCAAGTCACCAACATACCAGGTATATGTACGTGTAACATTATTATAGGTTCCTGTATTTGGATCTGCACTGACAGGAAGAGCTCCTGAGGGCAGATACATGGTTAATACAACATCATACTCATCATCTTCACCCGGTTCAATACAGACATTATAAACCACCTGGTCATCCGGTGCTGCACACGTATTCGGATCAGCCAAAATAACATAGTCAATACTTATCTCTAATCGATCAGGATATTTATATTGTGAACCGACCACCAGACCCCCCGGCCCATCAATACCGTCACCTGTTTTTTTGTCCGTAGGTTCACAGTCATCTGGATCCGATGTCCAGCTTAAGGGATCGTAAACTCTAATACTGGATTCACTACCCAATGTAGTACAATAAACAAGACCTGTATCGTTGTCAACATCAACACCCACAACATAATTATTTGTTCCTGTGTCCGTCCCTAAAATCCCGCCGTTTTCATTTGGATCAGGAACAGGCGTACGAATTAAATAGGAATGTTGTTGTCCTCCTGACTCATGATTATACCCCGCCGAATACAAATACTTCACCCCCTCCCCGTCATTATAAATCGCGATTCCAACAGCAATCCTTTCCTGACCTTCCCATTCAACATCAATTTCTCCGGCATAAACAATACTCGGCTCATTATTCTCACTATATACATCGTAATACTTAACCGTTGCATCATCTTCTTGACTTATGTATAATCGCATTTCTTCTTCATCTAAACATACACCTAATATTCCTTCTGTAACGCCTGTTATGTGGCAAACTGTTTCGTTGATAAATTCCTGGCTCACCGGATCATATTCGAAGACGTGAATATTCGGATCGTATCGCTCCGCACACAAAAGCCAGTTATATTCATGACAATACTCGATACCAGCAAGTTCTTCATCTATCTCGCTTTCAGTATGAATACACGCCATCGTCTTGGCATTTAGTATCTCAATAGTATTGGATCCATCATAGCTGCAAAAAAGTATATCATCAATTTCGTTAATGGCCAAATCGATGGCGCCGGTACCATGCCATGGCAAACTATCTGCATACTGAAGTTCTATCTCATCATATACAGTGTTATAAACCTGTATGGAACTTGTTGTATGTTTGGAAATAACATATACTGATTTTGCATCGAGTATTGATGAGATAGACAAAAGCCAGACAATTGTACAAAAAATTCGCGCATAATTTCGTCGGGAATTCATGGTATGCTCCTTTGTAAAACGAGCAGGTTAAGGTTGCTTAAACTGTATGTTGGCCTTTTATTCTTCTTTCCTTATGGGCATCTTTGCGGGATTTTTTCCTATCCCCGGCCCAAATTGCCTTGGCCATGTATAGACCGTATCATGGTCTGCCCGGCAAGTCAAGGAAAAATTTCTGATTTTCCCCGATATTTTCCCGCTTTTTCAGCCCAAAAATCGCAATTTTCCAATATTACGACAATGTATTGTTAGCCAATTGGGATTTTTTGCGGCCATAGCACCTAAATCCGGTGGTGGTTTATTTTAGCTGAGCGAGTTTTTGGCCGAGTTGGCGGGCCTGAGATATGGCGGTGGGGTGTTTGGCGATGGCGCCTTTCGTATTGATGCCTTCGAAGAGCAGATTGTCCCAGTATTCTATTTCCAGTGCGTCGAAGAACCATTTCATGGTGATTTTGGCGCCAGCAAACACCTTGCTTCCGTGGGTGGCGCCGACAGAGATGAATATGCCGCGGCGGGTAGGCCCGGCTGGTTTTGCCAGGCGTTCTTTGTGCACATATCGGCGAGCCCAGAACACCTGGCATCGATCTATCAGGGCTTTGGCCTGGGCACAGTGGGCCATGAAATATATAGGTGAGGCCAGGATCAGGCAATCCGTATCAAGGAGCTTAGGATACAAGAGCTGCATATCATCGTCGAGACGGCATGATCCGGCCTCCAGGCAGTGGTCGCAATGGGTGCATGGGTGGATATTCAATTGAGCTATCGGAAGTTTTTCCACCTGGCAAAGGTTATCCTGTGCAGATCGCAACATTTCATCAAGCAGGATATCTGTATTGCCGCCATTGCGTGGACTGCATGACAATCCGAGTACCTTCATATAAAAGTGTTTCCTATGACTGGGGGCAGATGTTATGTTGCGATCAAGTTGGGTGGCATGCTGTGTACATCTTAGGCATAGTTTTAATTAAGCGGTAATACGTTCATGCTAAGGACATACGTCATGCCACCCATAAACTTTTTCTTATGGATTATATTGGAACCAGGCGTTCCTCGGCGATGGTTCTCATTTTCTTCAGGGCGTTATTTTGGATTTGTCGAATCCGTTCCTTGGTCAGGTGTAATTTTGCGCCTGCTTGTTTGAGCGTCAACGGCATAAGCTGCTCATTCTCAAATGAAAATCGCATCTGGAGCACCGACATTTCGATCTCCGAGAGGCCAGCCAGATTATTGTTCATGATCGCATGTATTTCGTCAACCAATTCTTTTCGTGATTCCTGATAGCCCTGTTCGGTTTTGTCGTCTTTTTCCATCGAATCGTCCAATTGGGTGGGGAACAGGCTGCGGTACTTGTAGTCCTGTTTGGCGGTTCTGGAGAATCCCTTAAGTATCGCCCGGCAGGCGTAGGTGCTGAACTTGAAGCCGCGGGCGCAGTCGAACTTTTCCGCTGCTCGCAGCAGGGCCATACTGCCTTCACTGACCAAATCGGTGAACTCTATGCCGGGGTATTTTGCCTGCTTGACCATAGACAGGACCAGTCCCATATTGGCGGTCACTATCTTGCTGCGGCATTCCAGTTGGTCCTGATGTTCTTCCAGCAGTCGCTGTACATCTTTTTCTTTCCACTGTCCCTGCCGGAGCAGATTGCGACGATGTTTGCACATTTGATGGCGGATGTAGTTCATCTGAAGGAACAGGATCTGCTCTTCTTCTGTGCTCAGTGGGATGTTCGGTCGAGCCGTAACCTGATGTTTCATTATCGGTTCGATTGCGCTTTTCTGGGAGAAGCGTTCATCCGGCATATACGCTATTGGGGCGGCCAGTATATCTTCCAGTGCTCTTTTGTGAACGGGCGGAAGATTCAGCCTGTCGACCTTTGCCAACATGTGTTCTGAAATAGGTTTTATATGTACTCTTTTCATAATTACCAATTCCTTCCCATATCCCAGTAATGTTTTTTTATTCTTCCGTGTACGGCTATAGATACGAGTAGCAATATGCGTGCCAAATCGGTTAACAAGGCCGGGCAGATATTGGCAAGCGGTTTATTAATAAGGAGTTACATGGTTGTGTTTATAGTTTCTCCTTTTCAGGCTCAGGCGGGTGCCGAGAGTGTTTTTGTGATATAGTTGATACACTTGTTGTCGGTTTATTTTTCCGCGGTGGTGGGAACCCGGGTTTTTGGCGCAGTTATCGCACCTAATTTAATCATTATAATCGTTACAATCGATGTGTCTCATCCCTATAGTGTCTCATGGCTGCGTTAATGATACACTACAGATTGGCGGGAGCACAATATTTTTTTGTAATTCGTTGTATAGTAGGCAGATACGTAAGGTCACACTATTTCTGGAGATGTCTGGGCGAGGCAAAAGTGTCTCATCGTGTGTGTTGCGCTATATGCTTTCCCGCATGGGCAGCCTTACGGATTTTCGATAACACGTTGGAATTAATGGAGTTACGTCCGCAGTCGCACTGGGGGTGGTTTGGTATAGGCTTTGCAGGTGATGTAGTTCGTACAAGACGCGGGCGAGCCGCCTGCGGTACATGGCTTGGTTGAGTCGATTTCAAGAATAGGTATTGTTGATATGGGTGGTGTTATGAAAGATCATTGTAATGAGGCTATAAACAGGGCGCTTGAGTTGGTGCGTGAACTGATGATCCTGGCTGACGAGGGAGACATCTCACGTGAAGATGTTGGTTGCGGCGTTCTGTTCGGCACGGTGCGTGACTGTGCCTACAAGATACGAAATTTGGCCGAGTCGGAGATTGCCGAACATAAAAAGCGGGGGAAATGGCAGCAAGGCGATTGACAGGTTAGTGGTTTTTCGTTTGTCGCTGGAGTTGTTTTTCTGTCCACTGCTGTAGGGCAGGTTTGAGCCGAGGCGTCGGTTCGGCTTGTTGGGGATACATTTGTCGCTGTTGGTTGAGGTATGCCTGTTCGTTTCGCAGGGCCTTTTCAAAGGCCATGAGGGCCTCGTCGCGACGATCCATTTCGAGAAGCAGTTTGCCATAGTCGATTAACAGTTCCGATTTAACGGGGTAGCGTTTGAGGGCCTCCTGTGCGGCGGTAAGGGCTTTGGGCAAATACTGTTTGTTTTTCGGATGGTGGCATGCTGCTTTGTGGTACAAGTCGCTTAGCTGTTGGTAGTATTTGAAGTTGGCCGGGTCACGTCGGATCGCCTCGTGAAAATACCTTATAGAGGACTCTAACAGTGAATCGTTTTGGTACTGACTGTTTGTCCATTCCAGAGAACAGAGCATGGCCAGGAAGTAAGATCCCTCCGGATCGTGTTTGTTCGTGTCGGTTGCCTGCATTGCGTTCCATTGGGCCTGCTGCAGCCGGAACCAATATTCCCGCATGTCATTTTCAGTCTGATAGGATTGGGTTTTCTGTGCTGTCTGGGCCAGTTCGTCGGCCTTGGATGCCCAAAACTGCGCCTGTTGCATTTGCTGATATCCGGCGCTGACGGGAAACACCACCTTGATCCACAATCCCGCGACTACCGCCAGGGCTGTTGTTACTATTATTACTCGGCTGAGGCGGCTTTTGCCGATTTCCATTTGTGTTGTCGCAGGCAGGCCAAGGTTATCCGGCCGGCGCAACGTCATCGCCGTAGCTGCCAGGGCAAAGAAACACGTTCCCAGGCCCGGCTGAAAAATCGCAAAGTCGATGGTATTGTGCAAAAGGAAGCCTAACAGTCCGCAACCCAGTATTAGGGAGCCTATTGAGTGATGGTTGTTTATTTGTGCGGCGGCGTCGGTCCGGCAAAGGCCTTCTTTGTCCAGCAGTATGAAGCTTATGAGCCATACTATTGCCGGGACGATAAATGAGACCAGATAAACGCTGGGCTTTATATCACTGGCGATGCAGCTCAGATCGCTGACCGATATTCGTATCGAAACCACTGTCACGGCCAACGCCAGTCCCCATAGCCACCATTTGCCGAACGTATCTGCCGAGTCGATTTGCGTGGTGTCGCGGCGGTTGGTCTGCTCCATGGCGGTTGCGGGTTGTTGGGAGGCAGTGTCTCTGGGCCGAGCCAGATGTACGCAAACCGCCATGATTGCCCAGAGGAAACCGAACAGTCCCAGCAGACCCCATCCACACCAGATTGCCATGAGAAAGCAATGTGGATCTTTTACCACTTCCGGGGCTGCCGGTGAGATGTATTGGGTGTAATAAGTGCCGAAATTTTCCGGGCCGACGCCGCGGAGCCAATGGTCCGCAATCATCGCCCCGCCACTGTTCCAGTACTGCCATCTTACCCACATCGAATTACCCGGCAGTCGTCCGTAGTGGAGACCGTGGCCTGCTATCGCGACTATCGCCAATATTGCTAAAGCCACCGTGACGACAATTGTGGACCGCCAGTGCCGACGGAAAAATCGCCGCCCGCACCACAATATTACCAGCAGTCCCAGCGCCGCGGCCGATGCGCCTATACCGCCTTTGCTTTTGGTGATCAGCAATCCGGCGATTTGAACCAGGATCGCCAGGGTTCCAATGATTATAAGCCAATGGCGGCTGGACCATTTGATTTTGTCCAGTACTAAAGCCAGGGTTGCCATAATCGACAGGATAAATAAAGATGCCGCTGTATTACTTATCGCGAAGTATCCACCTACGTCCCGGCTTTTGATTCGATCGATATATTGCTGAGCATGGTAGGTGCCTGCTTCGATACCGTGTATTTGCAGAGATTCCTGGGGGTTTTCTTCAAACATTTTTATGGTGCTGGGTATGTCGTAAAAGTGCTGTTCGGCGCAGCGGTATGCCAATGAGATTCCGGTTGCCGCCACCACGCAAAGTATCAGTCGTTGTTTCCATGAAGTGTTGAGCAGTTGTACCAGCAGTATTGCCAGGACCATTTGGCTAAGCAGGTTCAACGCCGCAATAAGGGCGGTGTTTTTGTTCGAAGCGCCACTGACGGAGAAAATCCCGGCCGCGAGCATTACCAGCAGCGGCAGCACTAAGGCGGTTTTACGCCAGGTGATTGTTCCGCTGATTGCCCGGACTGCCAGCCATACCATCGCCGCGGTGGAGATCAGTGCGGCAAATACTACCATAGAAGTGACTTCGGCCCCGCCGATATCGGGAGTTGGCGGTGTTCTGGTCAGGCGCCAAACGAGGGGAAAGGATTCATTGATCTGACAGCGTCCGGCAATAAGGGCGCCACTCACCAGAAGCAGGATGTTGTCCGTTACTTCTATCAGTTTGTTCGGGGCAGGTTGTTTTGCTGTCTGGAGGGTTTTGTTGAGCACGATTTTCTCGAAAAATGTACGACTATACCTTTCCTGGATGTTCCAGGATGGCGATGATCAGCAATATCAGTAGGGTTTGTACGAACACCAATATCACGGCGGTACTGGAGAGTTGATGCAGAATGGTGGCGCCCAGTCCGGTACATGCTGTGGCCAGGTAGATCGTCAGGACCGCTTGTCGCCGTGTCATGCCTCGGCTGACCAGTCGGTGGGAGAAGTGCTGCTTGTCCCCGATAAAAAGGCTTTTGCCCTGCAGCAGGCGCAGGGTAGTGACGCTTAGGAAATCATACAGTGGTACCGCCAGTACGATCAACGGCATAAGGGTGTTGTACCATGCCGCCTCGGAACTATTCTGCTGATAATAAGTGGTTCGAATGGTCGCGGTTGCCAGCAGTAGTCCCACCAGCAGTGAGCCGGCGTCGCCCATAAATATTTTTGCCGGTGCGAAGTTGAATACCAGGAATCCACACAGGGTGCCGATCAGGATTATCAGCAGGCCGCTGACAAATACCTGTCCGCTGTTCCATGCGGCGCCCAGGGTCATTGCGGCGCAGATGACGGCGACACCCGCTGAAAGGCCGTCCATGTTGTCGAGAAAGTTAAAGGCGTTGATGATTACCACTATCCATAATACGGACAAAATGGTCGTCAGCCAAACATTCGGGATAAAAAAATCAAAGCGTACTCCGCCTACACCTGCCAGTAGTATGGCCGCGGTAAGTTGTACTGCCAGTTTGAGCTTTGGTCCCAGGTGGTGCTTATCGTCCATCAGTCCCATGATGTGTAGCAATCCGGCTGCGACGACCAGTGTCAAGGCCAATTCCGTTCGAGAGGCCAGTCCTGGTATATGTATCGCGAGAGTCTGCGGGAGGAAACCTGGAATTCCGTGTGCCTGCCACCACCAGACCAGGGCTGCTACTATGGCTATCGGTAGTATGGTTATCCAGAATATCACAATGCCGCCGCCCAGCGCTATCGGTTCGGTATGGGTGGTGTGATGGCCGCCGGGCTGATCGACAAACCCGCGTCGCAGCGCCCACCGTCGTATCAGCATAGTAAATATCAGTGAACTGACGAACGCCGCCAGTCCTGATGCGATTATGTATTTCGTTTCTGTGATGACAATTGCTCCATGAGTATCAGCCGTGTGCCATTTAGAAAATCGTTGTAGTCGCCGGAGGCGTAGTCCGGATAGGTAAAGGGCCACGTCTGCCATGAACCTTTATGGTAATGCAAAGTGGTTTCCGCGTACATCCCTCGGCCTATATATATACGATGCGCATAGTTTTTGGTAGTGGCCAGCACGAGCTTGCCGGGATCGATGTAGCCGGGATCGAGATTGATCGGCCTGGTGACCTGCAGTGTTTGTCCTGCGCTGCTTTGAGCGATTTTTTCTTCCAGGGCGTTGGTTTGATGTTTGATAGCGGCCAATTTTTCCGGGTCGATAAGCTCGGCGAAACTGACAAATTTGCGCTGGAGCGGCGTACCCATTTCCCCGGCGTAATAGTTCGTATGCGTAAAGAGCATTACGTCGCTTCGTAGGTCGATATCGCCCCATAGGGTTTGCATGTTTTCTTCGGCGCAGGTAAAAAGTGCTGCATCTTTACTGAGCATTCCCACGATCAGCTTGACTGGTTGCGGGTCTTTAGGCTGAGCCATGGACCATTTCCTTACGAAAGCTCGGCGTATAATTGTCTTACTATCGCCTCGATCCGTTGCGATGCGTCGGCTATCGGGACGGTTTGGCGGTCCGATTCGCGTCGCAGCTTGATCTCGATTTTTCCCTCGGCCAGCCCCTGCCTGCCGACCGTTACTCGAACAGGAATTCCAATCAGGTCGGCGTCTTTGAACTTAACGCCCGCCCGCTCAGGGCGGTTATCGAGCAGCACCTCGATATTGTTACTACCCAGTTGCCGGTATAGTTGTTCGGCTACCCGGGTTACTTCCGGGTCGTCCTGGTTTGCCGACATAATCAGCACCTCAAACGGAGCAATGGAGATCGGCCAAATGATGCCGTCGTCGTCGTGATGGAGTTCGATGGCCGAGGCTATAATGCGGGCAATGCCGATGCCGTAACAGCCCATCAGACAGGGATGTTCCTGTCCATCTTCGTCGAGGAACCTGGCGCCGAGCGTGTTGCTGTACTTGGCGCCCAGCTTGAAGACCTGACCTACCTCGATGCCGTGCCTGAACAACAGTTTTTTGCCGTTATAGGTGTCGCCTTCGACGACGTTGCGCAGGTCGGTGACAACCACCTTCCGACCTGTCAGCGGGAAGTCGCGGCCGGGCACAATGTTTCGCGTGTGATAATCGGTTTTATTGGCGCCGGTGATACCCACAGCCATATTCGCTACGGCGTGATCGATCAGCAGCTTGTCTATCTTTTCGATTATGCCCACCGGTCCGGCAAACCCCGTTGCAGCCCCGGTGACATTTCTGATAGTGGTTTCGTCGGCCAGCTCGATATATTTTCCTTCCATTGTCTGGGTGAGTTTTTCCTGGTTGACCTCGTGATCGCCCCGTACGAGAACTGTTATCATCTCGTCCCCGGCTGAGTATATCAAGGTTTTGATCATTTCTTGGGGTTTGGTTTTCAGGAAGCTGCACACCGCATCGATACTGCCGATATCAGGTGTGTGAACGTCCTGCGGCGGCGGCGCCTGACTGGAGAGAGCCTGTTTGGGCAATGGGTCTGCGGCCGCCTTCTGTAAATTGGCTGCGTAGGAACCATCTTCGGTATAGACGATCAGGTCTTCGCCGGTCTCGCACGGTACGGTGAACTGATGCGAACCAGACCCGCCCATTTGGCCTGATTCGGCCTGGACGATGATGTACTCCACTCCACAGCGGTTGAAGATGCGACAGTACGCGTCGTACATAGCCTGATAACCTTCCTGGAGGCTTTCGGGCGTAGCGTGAAAACTGTAGGCGTCCTTCATTATGAACTCACGGCTGCGTATAACGCCGAACCGGGGGCGAAACTCATCGCGATATTTCGTATTGATCTGGTAGAGGTTGAACGGCAGTTGTTTGTAAGATTTGATCTCTCCGGCGGCCAGGTTGGTCACCACCTCCTCGGCGGTCGGGGCGAGCACATTCCATCGGCCGTGACGATCCTTGAATCGTCCCAGCGTCTCGCCGTAATCTTCACTGCGTCCGGTCTGCTGCCACAGCTCGAACGGCTGAGCTATCGGCATGATAATTTCCTGGGCGCCGGCGGCGTTCATCTCCTCTCTGATAATAGCTATCACCTTGAGCACAGTACGACAGCCCAGCGTCATATATGTGTATGTTCCACTGGCCAGTTTGCGTATCAGACCGGCCCGTATCATCAGTTGATGGCTGGGAACCTCCGCGTCGGCGGGAATCTCCTTGACCGTCGGAATCAAATAATTACTCCAAATCATAAGTACGTATCCTCGTTGAGTAAGTTAAAAACACAAAATTAAGGTGTCGTTTTGGCGACAGCCAAATAACTCAAACTGACCTATTCTAACGCACCGTTCAGTTTGAAGGCAACAGGCATTAGTAGCCCTGAGATCGCCATTGTGCTCAGGCCTCGGCGGGGTTCTACCTCATCTACCGCGGTGTGCGGGAAAAGGCCTTGACGGCGTTTTTTCGGAGGTTGCTTTTCTGTCGGCCGATTTTTCCAGGGTTTTCATGGCCTTTTTCAGATCCGCCACTTTGAGCACGCCGGTGGTTTTTCCGCCGTGACTGCCCGCTGTCACATAACAATAATTTATATTGATATGTGCCTTGGATAGTTGGGCGGCGATTCCGGCCAGGGCGCCGGCCTTGTTGGGCAGCGTAACGCACAGGACTTCCGATTCATTGACTTGCATGTTGGTGCGGTTGAGAATCTCACGTGCCGCGGCAGTCTGTGTCACTACCAGCCGCAGTACGCCATGCTCGACCGAGTCCATCATAGTCATGGCGACAATGTTAATCTTCTCTCGAGCCAATTCGCCGAGCACCTGAGCCAGAACACCCGGTTTGTTGATAAGAAAGATCGAAAATTGAATAGTAGTGTACATAATTCACCTCGATATCAAAAAATAGCATAGGATTTCTTATTGCTGTTTCAGATAGTTGACAGCGGAGTCGTTATCTTCAAAAAATTTAAAAATGCTCTGCAGATTCGTTATTTTGAAAACCCGGTACAAGCCCGGATTAATGCCGCTGATGACCATTTTGCCGTCAACTTTGTCGAGCAGTTGGCGCATCTTCAACAAAACGCTGAACGTCTGAGAGCTTAGCATTTTGATAGTGGAGAAGTCCAGGACAAGCATTTGATGTTTGTGCTTTTCGATCAGTTCGTAAAGCTGTTTAGCGATTTTATCGACATGATAAGCGTCCAGGATCGACGGTTCCACGAAGCCGACGACCGTTACGCCGTCCTGTTGGGTCAGAACCAGATGTGATGTGTCAACCATAAGCTTGTCTCCAAAATAACAGATGAGTAAGCCAGTCGGGGCAATTCATCTGCTCGCTTATTTGTAGCCTTGCAGAGCTATTCGCAGGACTTTGTCAACATGACGAACAAATTCAAATTTCATTCCGCGGGTCACCTCCCGCGGCAGATCGATCAGGTCCTTGCGGTTTCTGTCAGGCAGAATCACGGTTTTTATGCCGGCCCTCTTGGCGGCCAGGAGTTTTTCCTTAACGCCTCCGATAGGCAGCACAGTACCGCGCAGCGTGATTTCACCGGTCATAGCGATGTCTGCCCGGACCGAATGATTCGCCAACATGGACGCCATCGAGATGTACATTGCCAATCCCGCCGACGGCCCGTCCTTTGGTACGGCGCCTGCCGGAACGTGTACATGGATGTCCTGTTTGCTGATGATTTCGTCGTTGCTCAGGATTCGGGCCAGTTGTGCCAGAGGACCGGTTCCTTTGCTTCTCTTGTCTTTGTTCAGGGCCAGGCTCTTGAGGGCGCTCAAAGCGGCCTGTGCGCTTTCCTTCATCACTTCGCCCAGTTGTCCGGTCAGAAGCAGTCGGCCCTTGCCCGGGATTGCCGTGGATTCCACGAACAGTATTTCACCGCCGACAGGCGTGTAGGCCAGTCCCGTAGCGACTCCGGGGACGCTGGTCCGCATAGCCAGTTCCGATTCGTACAAGGTCGGGCCCAGCAATTTGGCCAGAAGCCGCTCTGAGATGGTAGCGGTTTTTCTTTTGCCGGAAGCGATCTCGGCGGCGACGGCTCGACAGATAGCGGCAATCTGACGCTCCAACTCCCTGACGCCCGCTTCGCGGGTGTAGGAATCGATCAGTTTGACCAGGGCGTCCTCTTTGATATTCAGCGTTTTGTCGGTAAGGCCGTTTTCGGTCAATTGCCGTGGAACCAGATAACGCTGAGCGATCAGTAGTTTTTCGTTTGCGGTATAACCAGGCAGTGCCATTACTTCCAACCGGTCGCGCAGCGCCGGCGGAACCGTCCCCATATAGTTAGCTGTGCCGATAAACATCACACGCGACAGGTCAAACGGTTGATCGATGAAATGATCGGTAAACGAATAATTCTGTTCCAGATCGAGCACTTCCAGGAGGGCCGCGGCCGGATCGCCTCGAAAATCCTGACCGATTTTGTCAAGTTCGTCGAGCATAAAGACAGGATTGTGACTGCCGCATTTACGCAGTTCCTGCATAATACGGCCCGGCAGGGCGCCGATATAGGTGCGTCGGTGACCTCGGATGTCGGCTTCGTCTCTGATGCCGCCGAGCGAAATCCGTACGAATTTTCTGCCCATGGATCGAGCGATGCTTTTACCCAGTGAAGTTTTGCCCACCCCTGGCGGACCGACAAGGCACAGAATAGGGCTGCGGCCGGCGGGGTTGAGCTTACGAACGGCCAGAAATTCCAGGATACGTTTCTTGACCTTGGTCAGGTCGTAATGATCGGCGTTGAGAATTTTCCGGGCGCGGTTAAGGTCGAGTTTGTCCTCGGTACTTTTAGACCAGGGCAACTCGCAGAGCCACTCGATATAATTACGGCTCACACTGTATTCCGGACTCATAGTGGGAATCTTACTGAGCCGATCCAGTTCGCGCAGGGCCTCCTTTTCAACCTTTTCGGGCATTTTAGCCGTGGCGATAGCTTCCTTGAGTTCCTCGATCTCGACCGTTTTCTGATCGGCCTGGCCCAGTTCCTTCTGAATAGCCTTTAGCTGCTCCTGCAGGAAAAACTCACGCTGTGTTTTGTCGATCGACTGGCTTACCTTGTCCTGGATCTTGGCGCTCAGCTCCAATAGCTCCAGTTGACTGGCCAGCGCCACCGACAGCATTTGCAGCCTCTTGGTTATGTCGATAGTCTCGAGAATTTTTTGTTTCTGTATTACCGGGACGTTGATGTTCGCCGCCAGAAAATCCGCCAGTGCTCCGGGATCCTCGATATTGCTCAAGATGACATGCACCTCATCGGGGATATTTGGTGAAAGTTCCACCATCTGCTGGGCCATGTTGCGGACATTGGTCATCAGCGCGGTGAGATTTCTGCTGGGTTTGGTCTGGGTCTCGATAATCTCTATTTGCGCCCTGATGAATGGATCGATAGCAAGCCATTTGATCACCCTGAACCGTATCAGCCCGTGGACCACCAGGGACTTTTGACCGTCCGGGAGCTTGAGTTTTTTTAGTACCGATACGACTGTTCCCACCGAATACAGGTCATCGAAGCCGGGATCGTTGGTTTCGGGGTTTTTCTGCGTGAGCACACCGATAATCTGGTCGGCTTCATTGAGTATTCCATTGCTCCAGCCGGCCCTGAGTGATCCGGACGCCTCCTTGGCCGTAAAGTCGGCCAGCAGACGCTGGCTTCGAGGCCGACCGACTGCCAGAGGAATAACCGTACCGGGAAAAACCGCCACGTTCCGTAACGCCAGTATCCCCAGTTCCTTGGGAATCCCCACTTCGTTCCTGTTTGTTTCGGTTTCGGAAGGATTCTGGCTGTGACCTTTAGGCGGCCCGTCCTTTTTGACACTTACGGTCGGCTGGCGTATCCCCACTATCTCAGCCGAGACATCGACATTTTCCAAATCGATATTGGTGGTATCAACTTGGTTGATAATGCTAATTTTTTTCTTCTTTTCAGCCATATAATGGGTTGGGTGCCGATTTCCCGGTCTAAAGGCCCTGTCTTGGCGGCCGAGAAGGGCTGTTGTACCGATCTTATTCACACTCTTACGCCTGGATTTTCACAATCTTTTTCCAGGCAAGACGCCAAGTTATTGCTTAACTTAACCGCTACCGGCGTCGATGTCAAACCATTCCCCAAAACCGAAGACTGGAACCGGATTCAGGAAACCCTCACCGATGACGCCAACATCACTGATAGACTGCTGCGCCGGACCGTGGCTTGTTAGACGCATCATAGATGTCAGCGTCGTTATTGGCCCGGATCCTGACGTTTTGCAGTAATGGCCCGCTGGCCGGTCTGGTTGCGAACGATTATTTCGACACCTTCTGTTGTCAGATTGGCCTTTTGAATGATTTCTTTCAGTTGATCGCCGGTTTCAATCCTGACCCCATTGACACTGACGATAATGTCACCGGTTTTCAGCCCGCTCTGCTGAGCTATGCTGCCTGGCGAAACTCCACTGATCACCAGGCCATGAAGGTTTTTGTCATAGCCGTACTCACGAGCCAGTAATGAACTCAAAGGCTGGACCGTAATACCCAGTTTAGGAGGTTCTTCTTGTGGAGGCCCCCCGAACGGGTCTGGAAACAGCGGAATCGGTACCATCCCCTCCGGCTCCCGCTGGGCATAGTCTGACGGTTGGGAGTTGTCCTTTTCCCGTACCACCGCCGCCGCCCGATCACCTAGTGTAACCGACAGGGTTGTCTCCCGTCCGTCTCGCCAGAGCGTGAATTTGGCCGTTTCTGCCGGCTTCAGCGTGGCTATATAGCTGCGGAAACGATAAGAATCCACTGTTTTTATGCCATTGACCGACAAAATGATGTCTTTGACTTTCATCCCCGCCTTATCCGCAGGATCATCCGATATCACCCCGGAAACTACAATACCGTCGATTGATTTTGGAATTTCTTTGATAAAATCGAGATTGTCTTGCAGAAATTGCCGCAGAGACCCACTGGGCAGCTTGCTATATTCCTCAGTCGGAATCTTGCGCAGGTCGTCTGTACTGATCATTTCTACACCCAGCCAACCTCGCCGAACCTGTTTCTCCGTAATCAATCGCTCAGCCACGAATTTGGCGAGATTGCTCGGTACGGCGAACCCGTAGCCGGCTGAGACACCGGTCGGGGTGTAAATGTTAGAAGTAATCCCGATAACTTCGCCATACAGATTGACCAGTGGCCCGCCACTGTTGCCCTGATTGATGTCGGCGTCGGTCTGAATGAAATCTTCATAGCCCCACGTCTCTAAGATGCCTGTTTGGCGACCTTTATAGCTGATGATCCCGGAAGTGACAGTCTGAGACAAGCCGAACGGACTGCCGATAGCCAGCACGAAATCGCCAACCTGAGCCTGATCGGAATCGCCGAATTGAGCCACCGGCAGATCCTCACCGTCAAGCTCGATACGTACCAGCGCCAAATCGGTGTCTGGATCGGTCAGCGTCTCAACCGCCTCGAAACGCCGTCCGTCTGCCAGAATAACTTCCGCCGTATCTGTCTCGGCTACCACATGGTTATTGGTGATAATATAACCACGTTTGTCGATAATGCAGCCGCTGCCCAGACTTACCATTGTCTGGTCGGCACGGCTCCGATCAAGCAGCTCAAACTGGATATGCTTGGAGACGCTGATGGAGACCACAGTGGGACGAACAATCTCCACCGCCCGGCGGTTGGCATTGTTGAGCTGGACGGCCGTGGCTTTTTCCTGCTCAGAAAGCGCCTCGCCCGTCTGTGCAACCGCGACCGGGCTGACCAAAACAAACGTCGCGATCAGGCAAAAGGCGCCAATAACGCTTAGCTTAGTTTTTTTATTGTTTCGCAAAAGATTATTCATTGTTTTTCAACTCCTTATACCTGTCCGGTATATGTGCACCGGTAAACCGTTTTACATGATTTTGTACGTAATATCTCTGGTAACAGTTCTGTTGTTTGCATAACGAGTTCCCAATGTAAAAATCGTGGTTTTCTTGCTCTCAAAGCATCCTATGGTGATTTTTCTGCTAGATCAAGGGATTTCAGCCACCGTTCAAACTGCTGTTGGTGCTGAGGATCCATGTGGTAGCTGCGCTGCTCATCGGGAAACTTTTTTTGTTGTATTTCACTGATGTACTGGGTCGCGGCCAGACGAATTTGCTCGCCGATCTCGGCATAACTCTTGCTAAAACGCGGCCTAATCGCTCCAGGAAGGCCCAAAACTTCATGCAGGACCAATACCTGACCGTCGCAATACGGTCCACTGCCGCAGCTTATAACCGGCAGATCGGTTCGTTCAGCTACCGCCTGGGCCGCGGTGGTGGTAACGCATTCCAGCAACAGTCCGCATGCCCCGGCTTTGACCATATCCAGGGCGTCCCGGACTAGTTGGCAAGCCTGCTCTACCGAGCGGGTCTGCACTACTTTGTCCGCTCGCAGTGCGGATTGAGGTCGGTGGCCCAGATGTGCCATTACCGGAATACCAGCGGCCGAGAGCCATTTTATCAGATCGAGATGCCTGTAATCGACCTCCAGTTTAACGGCGTCACAGCCCGCTTCGGACAGGAACCTGCCGCAATTGCTAAGGGCCTGTTCCGGGCTGACCTGATAGCTCAAAAAAGGCATATCACCTATCAGATACACGTTCGGAGCCCCCCGTCGTACCGCGGCGCTGAGAGTTACCATCACATCCATCGTGGCGGGCAGTGTCGTTTCGTGGCCCAGGATCACCTGGGCCAGTGAGTCGCCCACAATAATGCCGTCCACGCCCGCCTGCTGGAGCAGCACCGCCGTGGAATAGTCGTAGCAGCTCAGCATGGCGATCGGGCGCCGCTGCTGTTTGGATTGTTTGAGCGTCGCTAAGCTAACTTTTTGGGCCATTATGCTCTCTTTATTTGATTTTATCGGACTTTGTCCTCTTGACGACTGTTTCTATGGGTGTCTGTAAGGCGGGACTTGCCCAACCGGTTTTCCCACAAGGCAGGGCCTTATCCCACGGTTTTTCTAGTAGAATAATAGTCTTTTGAGCGGGAAGTTACAACTGATTTTATTCCCAACGGGTACGATAATTCCTGTCTGTCACCGCTATAGTGGTCCCGCTGTCCCCGGCCGGCTTCCTATCGGGTCGATATTTTCTTCAAGGTTAGTCTTGACAATAATTTACCTGGAGGGTAAATTTTCCCTGTGATGCCTGCATCTTTGTAAGGATTACCAGCGTTTCTGTAAATAGAAGAGTAAGGTGGAGCTTGTTCCACCGGTTTTTCTCGGCACTATCTTTTTTTAAGGAGTAATGGGCATGGCAGATTTTTTTGGTTTTCAAACAGGTGTATGGCCGATCAAGGCACTTTACGCCAGTTTGGCAGTAGCGGTTGTCGGTCTTGTCTTTACCATCTATCATGGCGGCGCCAGCGCCGACAAAGGCAGTCGTAGTGTTTTTTTGAAATGCTATGACAAAGAATGTGGGAACGTCAAGGAATATTCGAGCGAAGAGTTTACGGAACTCACTAAAAACGAGACTTTGAAATATGCCGAGCAGTTGGCCCAGACCGATCCCCAAACAGCCGAGATTATGCGAACAATGGTGACAGATCGGGCCAAAGCCATGACGATGCCCGGCGCTATGATGGTCAGGATACCCAATTGGGGAGATATTAAGACCCCGCTTACGTGTTCCAAATGTAGCAAACAAACCATGCTTTTGGCCAAAAAATGCCCAAAGTGCAGTACCGTCTTCGTCCAATATGACCAGAACCTGGCCTATACCGATAAATGTCCCAACTGTGGTTATAGCAGGGCGAAAGAGCGAGAGGATCAAAAGGGCAAGAAAGGCAAGAAAGAACAAATATGAACTGGCCGATTGTCTTTCCGGGTCAAGACAGTCTGTTATGAGCGCCGCCAAAGAGCCAAAAAGACCGAGGAGGCAGTGACCTGTACGCTTATTCCGGGCAGGAAAGCTGTCGGAGTTAAGCATACTCGAAAAAACAGCGTCTTGTGTCCAGTTGAACGTTATGTCCATACTGAATGAAGGGTTTAGTTTGTGATGTTATGCAGTCGCGTAGTCTTTTTTTAAGGGTGGCCGATTTTGGCCGATTTTGGCGTTTTGTATGGCAGGTTTTGATCTGTCGGATAGCTGTACCGCGTCAGGGCCCGGCGGTGATGTCTCGGGATCGTCTTTTGGTTCAAATGTTTGAGATCGGCACCAAAAGTGTTCCGGTGGTGATGATCACCGGTGCCTTTGTGGCTATGACTTTGGCGATCCAGAGCTATTCGCAGTTGAAGAACCTCGGTATGGAGGATCGGCTCGGAAGTCTGATCAATATATCGGTGGTGAAGGAGTTGGGGCCGGTTTTAGCCGCTTTCATGTTAGCCGGACGGGTCGGTGGGGCGATGACGGCCGAATTGGGCACTATGAAGGTAACCGAGCAGATCGACGCCATTCGTGCTATGGGCTCCGATCCGGTTCGGTTCCTGGTTTGGCCGCGGTTCCTGGCATGTGTGCTGTTGACTCCCTTTTTGACTATTTACGCGGACGTGATGGGTGTACTGGGCGGTTACGTAATTAGTGTTTGGCACTTTGGCATCAACAGTGAGTCATATTGGAGTTTTAGTGCCGAGATTGTTGAAAAGTGGGATATAATGGTCGGTATCGGCAAGGGGGTTTTTTTCGGAGCGGGCATTGCTTTGATCAGTTGTTATAAAGGCTTTAACTGTACCCGCGGCGCCCACGGCGTAGGCAGGGCCTGTACCGAGGCTTTTGTGCAAAGTTTTATCGCTATTTTGGTGCTCAATTTTATGCTGGCGGTTATCAGCCGTGCCATTTACGAAACGTTTTGGGGTATCAAGGTACTCATATAACAACAAATGCCGGGGACAGAAGTGATCAGCCAGCCAAGACGGAAATCCCGATAAACGGTAACAATCAGACATGAACGCTCGGAACAACAAAATGCTGTTCGAACTGCAAGAGGTAAGCAAGTCTTTTGGTAAAGTAAAGGTGCTTCAGCAGATTGATTTTGGCATAGAAGCGGGCCAAACCACGGTGGTCATTGGTCCCAGCGGATGCGGCAAAACGGTAATGCTCAAGCATTTGATTATGCTGCTTCGTCCGGACCGTGGCCGGGTTTTCTTTGATGGGGGGCGGATCGACAATCTTACGGAAAACAAATTGGTGGATGTGCGACGCCGCTGTGGATTTTTGTTTCAGGGCGGAGCCTTGTTCGATTCTCAGACAGTGGCCGAAAACGTGGCTTTTCCGCTTTGGCAGCACTCGAAACTGTCGGTTCAGCAAATTGCCCGGCTGGTGGAAGAAAAACTCGAATTGGTTGGTATGAGCCAGATGGGAAAACGATACCCGTCGGAACTCTCCGGGGGCCAGCAGAAGCGCGTAGCTTTGGCGCGCGCAATTGCCCTTTCGCCAGAGGTCATTCTTTACGATGAGCCTACCACGGGACTGGACCCTATTCGGGCGGATACCATCAACGAACTGATCATCAAACTGCAGCGTGAGCTGCAGATCACCTCTATTGTGGTGACGCACGATATGCACAGCACTTATAGAATAGCAGATCGCATTGTGATGCTCAGCCAGGGGCGTATCATTGTGGACGGTACAACCGAACAGATTCGCAACAGTACCGACAAAGCAGTGCAACGTTTCGTTCATGGACACGGTGAAGGTCTTGACGGTGACAGTCAGCCGACTACTCTCGACGACGAAAAGGAACAGAATCATGAAAGAAAATAGGCGCAATATTATTGTGGGGATTTTCGTAATTGCCGGACTGGTCATTGCGGGTTGGATGGTCTTTCAGTTCGGCGATTTGCCGGCTTTTGTCAGTCGTTATGACGCTTGTGAAGTTGCTGTTTTCTTTCCTGAAGCGCCGGGAATACAAGAAAACACTGCTGTATTGTTTCGCGGCTATCGGGTGGGCAAAGTTATTCAGGTCGATCCACCGAGGCTGCTGGACGACCTCGCTAATCCCGATCTACAGTTTTATCAAATCAAAGTAATAGCCGCGATCTCCAAAGACTATCGCATACCAGCCAATGTGGTGCCCCAAATACATCGCCGGGGGCTTGGCGGCAGTTCCGTAGAGCTTGTCCTGACCGAATCGGCCGCACTGCAAATGCTTTCCAGTGGTGCCAAGCTTCAAGGCGTCGTTTCCGAAACCAGTGAGTTCATCACGGAAAAAACCCAACACCAACTGGACCAGCTTATCGGGTCACTGACCGGCCTGAGTGATCAGTTCCAGCGCCAACTGATCCCCTTACCGCCTGATGTGGTCGATCATGGCGATCCGGACGAAGTACACGCCAATATCACCACTGCTGTAATGCGCCTCGATAAAACTCTAAAACACCTCGATATCTTCCTGGGTGATGTGGAAAACCAACAAAACTTCAAACAGGGCCTGGCTGATTTCGCCGACCTGTCAAAGGATCTCCGAAGTGCCATCACAAAGATCGAACATACTACCGTCGAAGCACGCAAACTCATCGAACAAGTCTCCGGCACGGTGGGAAATATAGATGACCTGGCAGGTAAGGTGACCACCACTTTTGAGCGAACCTCCGTCAACATCCAGAATACCGCCGACCAATTGGCCGCCACGCTCAAACATCTGGACGTCATCCTCGTCAATATCTCCGCCGGCAAAGGAACCATTGGACAAGCCTTTAATGATCCCCGCTTGTATGAAGCTCTCACTGACACCTGCACCAGCCTTACCCTCGCTGTCGAAAAACTGCAATCTCTGCTCACAAAAGTAGAGGAAAAAGGCCTGAAAAAGGTATGGAGCAAGTAAAACCGAAATAACCGGCATGCCCGAGGCGTTTATACCTGTTGGGCTCGTCCACGTGTCTATTCGATAATCAATGATCTTCCCGTCATCTCGTTCGGCTGATCCAGCCCCATAATATGTAACGCCGTGGGAGCCACATCGGCCAGGCAGCCGTCCTCTCGCAGTTTGCAGTTTTTGTACTTTTTATCGAAAACGATAAGTGGTACCGGCCAGGTGGTATGTGCCGTATGTGGTCCGTTCGTGGTCACATCATACATCAACTCCAGGTTACCGTGATCGGCCGTGACGATAGCGGACCCACCCATCTGCTCAATCTTGTCCAGCAGTTTGCCGACACAAACATCGACTGTTTCAGCGGCCTTGATCGCGGCGGCCATAATACCCGTATGACCAACCATATCCGGATTAGCGAAATTAACCACCATTACATCATATTTGTCCGAGGCGAGTCTCTCCAGGACCTTATCGGTTACTTCAAATGCGGACATCTCCGGCTTGAGATCGTACGTGCGTACCTTGGGCGAAGGAACGATCTGACGATCTTCACCTTTATACGGCGATTCGGTGTAGTCATTAAAAAAGAAAGTTACATGCGCGTACTTCTCGGTTTCCGCACAGCGGAACTGCTTCAAACCAAGCTGCGACCAGTAAGCACCCACAATATTTTTCATCTTGGGCGGTTTGGGAAACGCCACCGGCGCCGGTATCGTGGCGTCATATTCGGTCAGACAAACATAGTAAAGATTCAACATCTCGCCCCGATCAAAGGCGCTGAAATTGGGATCGACAAACGCGCGGGTGATCTCCCGCGGTCGATCTCCGCGAAAATTGAAGAAAATCACCGCGTCACCATCTTCGATCAATGCCAAAGGTTGTGAATCATCACCGACGATCAACACCGGTTCCACAAACTCGTCCGTAACATCGTTGTCATAGCTTGCCTGGATGGCCTGTTCGACAGATGCCGCTTTCCTGCCTTTGCCGTAGCGGAAACATTGATACGCCTTTTCGACCCGCTCCCATCGCTGGTCGCGATCCATCCCATAAAATCGCCCCATAACCGTCGCGATCTGACCAACCCCGATTTCTTTCATCTTCTGCTCGACCTGCATCAGGAAACCTTTACCGCTGTTGGGCGGCGTATCGCGACCGTCGGTCAGGGCGTGCAGATAGATACGATCAAAGTTGTTGCGCTTGGCCAATTCCAACAAACCATACAAATGCTCCAAAAGCGAATGCACCCCCGCATTGCTGACCAGGCCGATCAAATGAAGCTTACCGTGATTTTTCCGGCAATGTTCCAGGGCGTTAAGCAGTATCTCGTTCTTAAAAAAACTGCCTTCCCGAACCGCCCGGGTCAGCCGCATCGACTCCTGGTGCACAATTCGGCCGGCCCCGATATTCTGATGGCCTACCTCGCTATTGCCCATCGTGCCTTTAGGTAAGCCCACTTCTTCGCCACTGGTTGCGATCAAACAATGAGCATATTCCCGACGCAGACGCTCGTCCACGGGAATATCAGCCAGCCGGGTGGCATCATATTGCTGGAGTTCTGGATCGCTGTTGTAACCCCAGCCATCACGAATAATTAACACAAAAGGTCTGACACGACACTTTGTGCCCGGTTTTTGTTTGGCAGATGACATATTCTGACTCCTGTGGCGGTATCTATGGGAAATTAATTACACAAACTGACCGATTCTGGCGAATCGCACAAACCGGTCCGTCGGAAGCTGGTAACTTCCTACATTACAACACGTTATCTCTATTTATTCCGCTAACGACCAATGGCTCAGACAGGTCGTTCTGGTCAGGTTTTCTCGTATATTCCGGCATGTTGTCAGAAAAAAACATGAATTTTCTGACTTCCTTGCCAAACAACCCTCTCCACGGTTGGTTCGGATGGCTCAATGGGATATACTACAATATAAGGCTGATAAGGGACACATTTTTTTTATGCACGCAAACAGATCACAACATAACTTACTTATCCGGTCGTCCAGAGAAAACCGATCTGCCGATTGGTTTACCCATTGCTTGTTGCCTGCCTTATTGACCGCGTTTTTGTTGTTGGCCGTCCGGGTCAATCGCTTGCCCGCTTTTCTGATTGCCGATGATGTGATTTCAGGAACTGTTGCGACGATTTTACAACAGGCCGATGATGCCATGGCTCAGAAGTTATGGTACGAGGCTAAGGACGATCTCGAACAGGCACTTTTGCAGTCTGATCCGACTGCGCACGAGTCCATCCGCAAACGTCTCCAATGGTGTCATGCCAATACATCTCTGGAACAACGCTATGGCGACCAAAGTGTAGCGCAGCACATCCGCGCGGTCGAACCTGCCCACGCCCAAACCATACTGACGCGAACATTACAGTTGATCGATGAAAATTACTATGAGGAATTTGACGTAAAAGAGATATTGGAGAAGGCACTGCTGCAATTGCAGGCGGTAACCGAAAACCCGTTCGTCTATCATCAGTTTGCGGTTGACGATCGGGTTTTGGCTCCGTTGCAGGAACGTATAAAATCGTTACTTCGGGATCTGCCGGCCAGCGAACCTTGCCGACCCATTATGTTGCTCACCATAGCTCAGTCGTTATGTAACCTCAGCGAAGAAGCAGGATTAGGCGCATCGTGGCCCACGCTGGAGTTGGCGTATGCCTTCGCTGACAGCCTCGACCCATATTCTTATTTACTCTCGCCCCGTCAGTGTAGTGTTATGTACGACCAGTTGGAAGGGCATTATGTAGGTACAGGTCTCGACTTGATTTTTACAGATCGCTTTCCGCTCGTTTTTGACGTGGTCCCGGATAGTCCCGCACAAAAATGCGGTATTGTCCCCGGCGATATCCTGATCGAAGCGGACGGAGTGGATTGCAGGTCGAAAACCCCTGAACAGATCGGTAAACTGCTTATCGGTCAGGTCCAAACAAACGTAACCGTTACCATAAAACGTGATGACGAAGAAAAACCTTTATCCATGACTATAACCCGCCGGTTGATCGATGCCCCAAGCGTCAGATACGTAATGTTGTTAGAGCCGATGATAGGCTTCTTGCGGGTCGTCAGCTTCGATCAGGATACCGCCCTGGAAATGCAACATGCCGTTGACGACCTGAAATCACGCGGGGCAAAATCTTTGGTGATCGATCTGCGCAGCAATGGGGGCGGAATTATGTCTTCAGCCATCGATGCGGTAAGATTGTTTATCGATCGCGGAACTATCGTTACAGTGTGTACCTCGAATGAGAAGACAAGATACGTTGCCGGCGGCGACGGCTTCTCCTGCGAAACAAAAACAAAACATGGTACCGCGACAGGTTTGGCATGTTACAAAATGCCACTGGTGCTTCTGGTCGATGAGAAAACCGCCAGCGCCTCCGAAATTTTTACCGCCGCTCTCCAGGACCACCATCGGGCTGTAGTCGTTGGAACAAACACCCTGGGTAAAAATGTGGTCCAGACAATCTTCAGCCTCAAACCCAGCGCCGCCGCTCTTTGCATCACCACCGCCAGATACCTTCCTCCCAGCGAAAAAGACTTTCATCAGCGTGGCCTGGTCCCGGATATTCTGGTCGAAAACGACCTGTTTGGCGCCGAGAGCAACGTTTCGATGAAAACATACCTCACGCCGGAAAACCCCACCCTCAAAGAAGCGATTAAACAAGTCAAACTGCTGTAAACAAACTCATGCCCCAGGCCGATCCCTTTTGCGGATTTGCTTGATTACCTGGGTAATCTCTTAAGGGGTTTTTTGCATAACCCCAGATATTTACAGAGGTTATACCAATTTTGATTGTACTTGCACTGTCGGGGTCTGATCGGTCTGTAAGATGGGATTGACATACTCCTATATATGTTATAGGATTGCCGACTCCTGTCCTCGGCGAGGGCAGCCGGCCCTGGAAAAAGCCGTTATAGCAGCAGTCTTCGCATACGGCTAAATTTAAGAAATGAGGCTTTGCAAGAGTTTTGCAAAGGTCCAATAAGAATATAAGAGGTTTATTTTATGTCTTATGATTGTGTAGTTCTCGTTAAGCAGGTACCGGATACCAAAGCGGTCACCGGTAAGGCTATGAATGATGATGGCACAGTCAATCGTTCAGCGCTGCCGGCGATTTTCAATCCGGAGGACCTTAACGCCCTGGAGATGGCTTTGCAGATCAAGCAATCCAGGGGCGGAACCGTTACGGTAATGACCATGGGCCTGCCCAAGGCTTGCGATGTGTTGCGCCAGGCGCTTTATCGTGGCGCCGATCGGGTGATATTGATTACCGACCGCCGGGCCGCGGCCAGTGATACGCTGGCTACCAGCTATATTCTCAGTTGTGCGGTAAAAAAACTGGCGAAGTACGACATTGTCCTGTGTGGCAGGCAGGCCATCGACGGCGACACCGCTCAGGTCGGGCCTCAGTTGGCAGAAAAACTAAACCTGCCACAGATCACCTATGTTGAAGAACTCCTGCAGTTGAAGGACGATAACATAACGGTCAAACGGAGCATCGGAGCCGGTTGGGAAAAAATACAGGCCCGGTTACCCGTGTTGATGACCGTGACCGAATCGGCTAATGTTCCTCGTCCGCCGGGGGTAAAACGTCTGATGCGTTATAAGAAAGCACGCAGCCAAAACGAGCTGGGCGGCTCGAACGCCGGCGACAAAAAAATCGCCGACCTGAAACAAAAAGGGCTGCTGATCGAAGAATGGAACCTCGACGATATCAATGCCGATCTGGAATGGTGCGGACGGGACGGCAGTCCCACGAAGGTAAATCGTATTCAAAGCGTGATCCTTACCGCCAGTGAGTTCAAAAACATAGAACCAACGGACCAGGGCATACGTCAGATGGTCCACGAACTAATTGAAGATCATACGATAGGATGACTGAATGAGTACATGAGTAGGAATAGTGGCGTTTGGTCATTTGGAGCGACGATGATAGAAGTCAACAGAAAAGGTGAAGTATGGGTTTTTGCCGAACAGCGACAGGGCAGACTTAACGAAGTATCGTTGGAACTGCTCGGCAAAGGACGCCAACTGGCTGATAAGGTTTCGGTCAGGCTTGCGGCGGTACTGCCTGGCTGCGATGTTGAGTCGCTGGTCGGCGAACTGGCCGCTTACGGAACCGATAAAGTGTATCTGGCTCAGAACCCGCTGCTGGAGGATTATCAAACCAACAGTTATGCCAAGGTATTGTGCCGACTTATCGCCAAACACAAACCGCAAATTGTTCTTTACGGTGCTACGCCGATCGGTCGTGATCTGGCGCCGCGGGTGGCTTCGGCCATGTGGGCGGGACTCACCGCCGACTGCACCGATCTGCGAATCGAAGATTTCGAAATTGCCAGGACTAAACAACACCACAAAAATCTGCTGCAACAGATAAGGCCCGCCTTTGGCGGTAATATTATCGCTACGATCGTCAACTATGATCGCTGGCCGCAGATGGCGACGGTACGAGAAGGGGTTATGCCTCTGCCCAGCCGTAACGGCAAATTGAAAGCCGAGATAGTAAATGAAACCATCGAAATAACGCCGGAAGACCTGCCGTTGAAGGTACTGGATCGTCATTATGCCCCCAAAAAGGTCAACCTTAAGGCCTCGCGTATCATTGTCGCCGGCGGTGCGGGCGTGGGCGGCAGGGACAAATTCCGCTTGATTTGGGACTTGGCCGGCGCCCTGGGCGGCGCTCCGGGAGCATCGCGCGCGGCGGTGGACCTCGGATTTATCGATCACGAGCATCAGGTCGGCCAAACCGGAACAACTGTACGGCCGGCATTGTATATTGCGGTGGGAATCAGCGGCGCTATCCAACATTGCGCCGGCATGGCGCAATCGGCCAAGATCGTGGCGGTCAATAATGATCCAGACGCTCCCATTTTCCAGGTAGCCCATTATGGTATCGTCGGAGACCTCAACGATGTGGTTCCGAGACTGATCAAGGCCATCAAAACCAAAAGCTGAAGACAGGAAAGAATTGTTATGGCGAATTTCTATACCGATAACGATGACATCAGATTCTTGTTTCGATATTACAAGATGACCGAGTTGGCCGAAATTATGGAAGCCGATTTCTCGGCCGGTCGGGAATATGACTGGGCTCCGGAAAACGCCGACGATGCCGTGGACAACTATGAACAAATACTTGATACCGTCGGCCAACTGAGCGGCGATTATATTGCCCCGCGGGCTGAAAATGTTGACCTTCAGGGAAACACCCTTGAGGAAGACGGTTCGGTAACCCGCCCGGTCGGTATGCAGGAAAACATCCAGCGCCTGGCCGAGGCTCAGGTGATGGGGTTTACTCTGCCGTACCGTTTCGGCGGACTGAACTGTCCCAATCTGATCTATACTATAAGCAATGAAATTGTCTCTCGCGGCGATGCGGCCCTGATGAACATTTACGGGTTGCAGGGAATTGCCGAGACGATAAATGCTTTTGCCGATGAGGAGATAAAACAGCAGTATCTGCCCGGCTTTGCCCAGGGCACTTCCACCGGGGCGATGGTACTGACCGAGCCGGACGCCGGCAGTGATTTGCAGGCGATCAAACTGCGAGCCTGGCAGGACGAGCGGCAACGGTGGTATCTGCACGGGGTTAAACGTTTTATCACGAACGGTTGCGGTAATGTGTTGCTGGTTCTGGCCCGTAGCGAATCCGACCGCGGCGGCGGTCTGGGATTGAGTCTTTTTGTCTGCGAGAACGACTCGACCGTCAAAATTCGACGTTTGGAAAACAAACTCGGCATTCACGGTTCGCCTACGTGCGAGATGTTTTTTGATAACACGCCCTGCCAACTGATCGGAGAGCGGCAGCGCGGCCTGGTCAGCTACGTAATGAGTCTGATGAACGGGGCAAGGGTGGGCATTGCGGCACAGTCGCTGGGTATCGCTGAGGCGGCTTTTAGGGTGGCCCGTGATTATGCCGCCAGTCGCAGACAGTTCGGCACGGCAATTGAAGCGTTCCCTGCGGTGCGGGATATGCTGGTGGAAATGAAAATCGACCTTGAAGCGGCTCGGACGCTTACTTATGAAACCTGCTGGATGGTCGATCACGAGAACGGTATGCTCAGAAAGATCGAGTCGGGCCAGGTGACAGACGAGGCCGAACTGAAACAACTCAAAAACCTGTCGAAACAATACAAACGGCTCTCTGCCATGCTCACGCCCATGAGCAAATATTACGCCAGCGAAATGTGCAACCGCATCGCCTACGATGCCGTCCAGGTGCTCGGCGGCAGCGGTTACATGAAGGACTATTCGGTCGAACGCCACAGTCGCGATGCCCGCATTACCACGATCTATGAAGGGACCAGCCAATTGCAGATCATTGCCGCGGTACGCGGGGTGTGCAACGGCACAGCGGAAAAATATCTCCTCGAACACGAAGAGTATCATTATGGGCCCGAGGTTCGGGACCTGTTGGAAACACTCCGGCAGGGACGGGACCAACTGGTCGAAGCGATCAAGTTTGTCAAGGCTCAGCCTGGCACCGAATACATGGACCTCTATGGACGCAAGCTCGTCGATGCGGCGATCATGTTGATCGTGGGGCATCTTTTCCTGCAGCAAAGTGTGGCCGAGCCGGCCTGGCAGGATGATTTTACCGCTACGCCTGATGATAACGAAACGTCTCCGGACAAGTTGCCCGCTGAGACCGATAACAATAAAGAAACCGTCAAATGTCTCGACCCATATCGGACGGTACGCCGGCACAAATCGGTGGTAGCCGGCCGTTACATCACCGGCAAGGCCGGGGAGATAACCATGCTATGCCGGGAGATTATGCGGGGTGACCGTTCCAGTATGACCGATTACGAAGTGCTCGTCGGTCCGGTGCCTGTCGCGTAAAATGGCAAATGGGGTAATCGCCGGCATTTGGTTTATGTCCTGCCTTTTGGTAACCGAATATAATGCTAGCTGTTGGATTATGCGGGCTGTCTTTGTAATCGGCCACAGCCAGATCGATGGCAGCGGTGTTACAAATCCGACAACTGGAACGTTAACCGGATTTATATCAGCCTTTTACAGGGTCGTGAAAAACCTTTTGACGCTGGGAGGAAACAGACAAATGAGTAAGCGGAATTTCGTAGTGGGGTCTGAATGTAATAAACTGCTCGAAGAAGCAGTTCAAAAAAAACTCATGGCAACCATTACCAATAAGCATGACAACAAATACCAGTTGCACAAGTCAAGTTTTCTCGATTCAAGTGGCAATTGTATTGTGTTGACCGTGCCAGGCAACCATTTGGCCGACGGCTGCCCGGTCGAAATAGTGCCCGGACAGGAAATAGCTGTTTCCTTCAAGAAAGGCTATAGCAAATGTCTGTTCTGTACGCGGGTGGCTGCGTTGCGGCAGTTCGAACTGGAACCGGGCTTGCTTATACCTGCGGTAGCGATATATCGTCCGGACCAGATCGAAAGGATTCAGCGACGGGCTTATAATCGAGCTGCGCCGCCTGCGGATATGTCGATTGCTGTAACCTTCCGGCCGGCTAATGATTCCGACAAGCAGTCTGCCAAAGGCAATAAGAACCAATACCACGGCGTGCTGGCCGATATGTCCGCCGGTGGAATCGGATTGATGATGCGCCACACGACTGGTGAAACTTTGCCGGACCTGCCGATAAACACCCAATATGAAATGGAGTTTACGCCACTGCCCGGCCAGGAGCCGCTGCAACTACAGGTTCGGTTCCGTCAAACCTGCAAAGCACCCGACGGCCACAACGTCCGGTTCGGCTTTCAGATAGTCGGTCTGGAGATGACACAAACCGGGCGCGACACCCTGCGCCGCATCGGCCGTGTCGTCCATGTCTTCGAACGGCAACAGCATATTTCTCAACATCCATATTTGATAGGATAAACCTGTTATACGCATTACATATCATCATAATCGAATGGGGTTTTTCCATGACGGCGACGCAATTCGGTTTGCATTTGTCTGAGTTGACAGCTTACCGTGCTGACGAACTCACCATGTTTCATCTGTTTGACCTGTTCAGCAGGGATGCCTTTGCCGTAGCTGACGTATATTCGCCCCGTATTCGGCAGGGATTGCTGACGCGGCCACACCTCGAACGCCCCGTCAACCACCACCGGAATAGTTAAAGCTCCCGACCGGCGGGCAATCAGTTCAAAACCGCCTTTGATCGGCTCGATACGGCCGTCGGCGCTGCGGGTACCTTCCGGAAATAAAATTACGGCCCGGCCGGCTTTCAAACGGTTGATGATCTCCTTGATGGCACGTACATCCGCCTGATCCCGCTGGACAGGAAAGGCGCTCAATGACCGGATATAGGCGCCGAACAAGCGGTTCTTAAACAGACTATCCCGCGCCACAAAATCCACTTCCCGCGGAAGTGTTACCGTACAGAAGATCGGGTCCAGGTAGCTTTGATGATTGCTCAACAGCAGTACCGGCCCTTCGTCCGGCACATTTTCCCGGCCGAACGCCCGCAGACCAAACAGCATACCAGACAGCAACCTCGCGAAACGTTGAGTAAACAGGTAGTGATATTTTAGTATAAATGTTTTTTGCTTGTCGGCCATAACGCATCCTAACAGGCAAGGGAAAAACTAACCGGTTATTTTATGTATCAGGGACTCAACCACCTGATCGACGGACATCCCGGTGGTGTCGATTACAATCGCATCAGCCGGGGCTTTTAGAGGCCCGGCCTGCCGGGTGGCGTCACGACGGTCACGCAACTGCTGAGCGGCGAGAATTTGCTCATAGCTGATGTCGTTTTCTTCTCGGCAGCCGGGGGCTTCGCCACGGGCCCCCTGGGTTTGTTGTTTCTGCTGCTGCAATTGTTCCAAACGACGCCGAGCACGGCATTGGGGCGTGGCGTCCAGGTAAAACTTGAATTTAGCTTCGGGAAAAACCACCGTTCCCTGATCCCGTCCTTCGGTAACCAACGAACCAACCTGCCCCGCTATCCGCTGCTGCCGGGCCACCAACTGCTGGCGTACACCGGGAAGCTTGGCTAATTTGTGAGCCTGATCGGTTACTTTCGGCTCTCGTATAGCCTCGGTAACTTCCCGGCCGTCCAGCAGGACACGGGTTTGACCACACTGCCAGGTCAGTTCAACCTGACATTGCCGTACCATTTCGGTCAGAGCCGCCTGATCATCCAGCGGTATCGCTTGTTCCAGGGCCGCCAGGGTTACCGCCCGATACATAGCTCCCGTATCGAGATAAGCTATCCTGAGCTTCTCGGCCACCTTTGCCGCCACGGTGCTCTTACCAGCCCCTGCCGGCCCGTCGATCGTTATGATTACTTTGTCTTCCAAGAGACGTCCTTTTTTCAGTATCTACACACACATGATGCCAACATCGTATGTACATCTTTATATAACAACGAACAGAATTTTCCAGAAGAATCTGCTTGTCCCTCCTCGGACATGGCTTTGGTCCCACATTACATCACGATCGGGCGCATGCCAGTCATGAGACCTGTATCACACATCGTAGCCAATGCCGGAAAAAAATTGCAAACTCGGAAAGTTTTGCAAAAATAACACTTGCATTCTGCACCAGCTTCAGCCACTGTATATGGCTGAATATTTACCACCGACTTCAGAGTAGTCCTTTATCATAGGAGATTGACATGCAAATCCATATTATTCGTCGTTTTTATTTGCCCGCTTTGGTTGCCTGCATGGCAGCGGCACCTTCTGTTCAAGCCGTAGATTCTACTTCGCAGCTTTTGGAAAAGGCACAATCGCAGTTGAAGGAAATCTATGAAAGCTGGCAGTTCAGCGCCAAGTCAGTGGCGGCCAGATGGCTCAAGGACAGTTCCGGGTACACCATGTTGGAGCCTGCTTCACAGGGTGGCCGACGGGAATTAGTGAAGTACGATTGCGCCACCGGTGAACGGACTGTCCTGATCTCACGATCGCAGCTTCTTATACCGGGCGGGTCCAAACCACTGGAAATCGAAAACTACGAAATATCGCCGGATGGCGACCGGTTCCTGCTGGAGACGAACGGACGAGAATTGGCTGATGGGCAAGGACGCGCCGCCGACTACTGGATACTTGAGCGTAAGTCCGGAAAGTTGCGGGAGATTGTCACGGCTGTCGAGCCTGGACGCGTAGTAGGTGGTTTCTCTCCCGACGGCCGGCACATCTTATACCAACAGCAAAAGAACCTCTATGTGTACGACCTGAACAGCAACCGTACGACGACACTGACTACAGACGGCCTCACCGATACGATCGAGAACGCCGGCGGCGATTGGGACCACCGAGGCGAGTCGGCCTGGAGTCCGGATAGCCGGCGGGTTGCCTATGTGCAAGTCGATTATCGTGCCGTTGGCTTAAGGCCGGTGATAGACCACATCGAGCCGACATATCCTAAAGTTCGGTATGTCCGCTTCGCCAGAATTGGCACGCCCATCCCGACCCTACGAGTGGGTGTCGCGGACATCGAAACCGGATTGACACAATGGATTGCCGTTCCAGGCGAACCGGGCAGTTGTTACATCCCTTGGCTGCGTTGGGCCGGGAGTTCCGACGAGCTGATGCTGGAGAAGCAGTCTCGTGGGCGGGACGCACGAGACTTCCTGCTCGCCAATGTCCATACCGGCGAAGTGACGTGTACCTACCGTGAGACCGATCCAGCCTGGATCGACGCTAGCCGCGGGGAAAATCTCGGATTGGAATTCATCCGCCAGGGCAGTGCCTTCGTGCTGCTAAGTGAAAAGGACGGCTGGCGTCACGCCTATGTCCTCTCGCGTAACGGCTCGACGCAAACGCTTCTGACGCCCGATCCAAGCGATATTATTGAACGCATCCAGGTGGACGAACCGGCCGGCTGGTTCTACTACATCGCCTCACCGCAGAACGCGACCCAGCGGTATCTGTACCGTGTCAGGCTGGACGGAACCGGCAAAACAGAACGGATCAGCCCGCCAGACCAACCCGGTACGCACAGCTACGACTTCTCACCAGACGCTCGCTGGGCGTTCCACACCTATTCGACTTACGATTCACCACCGGTGATCGAGCTGGTAGAGTTGCCGGAACATCGCCTCGTACGCGTACTCGAAGACAACCAGGCCCTGCGTACCAAAGTGACGCCGTTGATCACGCGACCGACAGAGTTCTTCCAACTCGACATCGGCCACGGAGTGGTCATGGACGCAATGATGCTCAAACCTCGAGAGTTCGATCAGACGAAAAAGTATCCCGTTTTTATCTACGTGTACGGCGAACCACATGGCCAGACAGTACTGGATAACTGGGGCGCCAGCAGCGCCACGTTCCACCGCATGATTGCCGACCTCGGATATCTCGTGGTCTCTATTGACAACCGCGGCACCCCCGCACCGAAAGGAGCCGCCTGGCGGCAAGTCATTTACGGCAGTCTCGGACCGCTCTCGACAGAAGAGCAGGCCGCGGGACTCAAGGAGTTGGGACGAACGCGATCCTATGTCGATCTGTCACGCGTCGGCATCTGGGGATGGAGCGGAGGCGGCTCGAACACCTTGAATGCGATGTTCCGCCAGCCCGATCTCTACCACGTCGGCATCGCCGTGGCGCCAAAACCACAGCCGAATCTATACAATGCGTGGTTCCAGGAAATTTTCATGCGGACACCCGAACTGAATCCTGACGGATACGCTCAATCCGCGCCAATCAACTTCGCCGAAGGACTCAAGGGAAACCTGCTGATCATACACGGTACCGGAGAAACCAACACGCACATACAAATCACAGAAGGATTGGTGGATCGCCTTATAGAATTGGGCAAGCGGTTCGATTACATGACATATCCCAACTGTGATCACGGCCTCAGTGAAGGCCGGGGCACGTCCTTGCATGTGCGCACACTAATAACGCGATATCTACTCGAACACCTGCCACCCGGACCTCGCTAGCCGCAAAGCTGTGCTCTTTTCCCCCCATGCGGCCCTTGCCGCGTTGATGGCCAATTCACGCTCAACCTGTACACCCCCAAATTCTGCATGGAAACCAAGCAACAGCAATGAGTTACGTCATTTGCTGAAAAATAATAAAAAAAAACTTGCAAAAAAAATGTGATTCGCTATCATTGCAGTTAGCTGGTTGTTTCTTATGCTGGCGGAGGCGTATATGATCAGGATCGAATCCGGCACAAAGTTTTCTGAGTTGCCTGTCGTCGCGGGTCGAATGGGGTGTTGTCTAACAGT
>Ga0105106_10000099_pt1 | contig 52014 bp, 44 predicted proteins | sample PPLLaktember2015_5_FD_79109 | JGI IMG/M metagenome (GOLD analysis project Ga0105106, IMG submission 79109) | Freshwater sediment microbial communities from Prairie Pothole Lake near Jamestown, North Dakota, USA - PPLs Lake P8 Core (1) Depth... | ecosystem: Environmental > Aquatic > Freshwater >... | reverse complement strand
GCGGCGAACCATCGGGCGGGGTGGGCAGGCGCGGTGCGGCGATCAGCGGCTGGAGAGCCTTCCAGGCAGTATCGCAACAATGGTAGGGTTACCCGTGACCAACTGAAGATTTCCTTGAGGGGCGTAAAAGCGGGTGCATACGATTCTTTGGTTTCCTGCAGCAGGTCGATCAGCGCCGTGGCGACAGCCTGGACATCCAGTGGAGGGACAACTCGTCCCAGCCCAAATTGATTCACCCATTCACTGGTCATGTCACCATCACTGACTAGCACGGGCAGCCCGGCCCAGAAATAATCTAGAACCCGGGTGCGAATGGCAAAGCGCGTTTCTATATGCAGGGGGTGCAGAGCTACGCCAATATCCGCTTCGCATAGCAGGCTCTCCCGGTCTTCAATTGAAAGCCATTCAAAGAAGAAGATGGTGCGATTGTGTTCTCCGCTCTCAGCAGCCAGAGCCTCAGTCCGGGCGGCTATTTCATGGCGGGGGACGAGCGGGTTTGGGTGGCGGGTGCCCAGGAAAACAAGGCGCGCTTCTGGATTCTGTTTGACTACCTGAGGCCAGGCTCTGACGAGAGAGAGAGGATCCAGCCAGTCCCAGAGACCGCCGCCCCATAAGACAATGCGCGCCTCGACCGGAAAGCCGGGGTGCACGCCGCGCAGCAACGGACGGCTGCGGGGTGGGCGATCAAGAAAACCAACACCGACCATATCAATCAACCGGCGTAGGTTGGCGTCATTGGCAAATGTATGCGGATTGAGGCGGCCATTGGCGGCCAACACACCTATCCAAAAATCGCGTTGGCGTTCATTACCGCAGATGAAATAATCGCCTACCTGGATCAAGCGGTTCATGCTTTCAACCGCCTGCTGGTTCATGCTCTCCTGAATCTCGGTTGGCTCGGCCTGATAGTAGTGTAAATTTTCCAGCACCAGCGGGTCGTAGAGATCGATCACCCGGCGGGGCGTTCCTGGGGCAGCCGCATTATTGGCCAGGAATGGGAATTTGTCCAGGATAAAGCTGGAGAGCAGGATGACATCGTTCTGCTGAGCTAATTGCCGTATTTGGTCAGGGTGATCAAATTGGTAAGCGACCAAGCGGAGACTGATGGCGTCATAAGGATGGGGCGTATCGGTGGTTGCCACTCCAGGCGCAGCCAGCGTCACATACAATCTTTCCGATAATGCCCGGGCCATCTCCAAATAGCGCAGGCCGGGGCCGGCCATTTTCTCACCGACAATATCCTGGCTGATGATCAGCAGGCGCGGGCGGGACGAAAATTCTGGGATTAGGTTTGTATTCCTGGACAGCATCAGAGGTAAATAAACCTGCTGGATAATATCCCAACTCAATTCAGGCAGCCCGCGCCAGATGAGTGGAGCTGGGACTGAACGCTGCAGGGAGAGGATCGCCCGATCCGGTACCGTGCGCCGGCTTTGCAGCCAGTGACGAGCCTGGCGCATCTGTACGAGGTGCTCCAGGAATGTTTGCCAACCCGCCAGGGCTGCTTTAACGTGCGCCATGCGCCTACCCACCAGGTTCCAAATCAGCCTGACCAGATCCTCGGCAGCAAACGTAAACAGCGCCCGTGTCAGGTTGCCGGGTGAGTACATCTTGAAGGCAAAGCGCAGCCGCCCATACGTCACGCTGTGTAGCTTGGCTGCAGATAGAACCTCCTCCTGGGCTTTATGGATGCGCTGGCCCAGGGCATGGTAGCTGACTGCTTTTGGAGCCAGCCGTAGCTGGTATCCCATCAACCTTGCCCGGTAAGACCACTCAACGTCCTCGTAATACATCGGAAAGATCTCATCCAAAGCTCCCACGGTATCCCAGGCTGGCTTTAGAATAAGCGCTGCCGCAAAACAGAGCGAGGGGACTTCAGACCAGTGATCGAACTGGCCAAAATCCAGGTGACCCTGGGCATTGTCTGCCCCCCAGCTGGAAAATCCCACCCGGTTGCCTAGTCCGTTGAGAAATCCTGGTGCCCACCAGTATTTTAGTTTTGCAGCTACACCAGCGCACATCGATGCACCCGCTGCATTAGCCGCCGCGACCATTTCGGCAACTGCCTGGGGGTCCAGGCGCACATCTGGATTGGTTATGAAATAGTATCCCCCCTGGGCAATTTCAATCCCCCGATTGATAGCAGCCGCCAATGGCACTGAGAAAGCCAGCCGCAGTGTCTTGATGGTTGGATACTGCTCGTTCAGCCAGGCTGTGGGATCTTCAGCCGAAGCGTTATCAACCACGATTATTTCGATTGCCTGGTAGGTTTGCGCCAACAGGGATGGCAAGCACTCTTCCAACCATGATTGGCTGTTGTAATTGACCAGCACGGTGGAGACAATACCGCGGCTGGGCAGGTTTTCATCTTGATGTTGCCTGGGTGATTCGGTCTCGCCAGCAATCATGCGCTCTAAAAGCCCGGCTTGCACCAGACATGCCAGCGCGGCGCGAATTTCTTCGGCTGGTTTTGCAGAGGCTGGCGGGTGAATATTTACCGCGGTGAAGTAACTAAGTATCTCATCCAGACTGTGCTTATCGGCTTGTTGGCAGAGAGCCAGCAGCATATCATCGATGGCCAGCTGACCGCTCTGTATTGTGGTCACGATTTGGCGCCCGTGCCGGCGTTCAACCGCCATTAGCAGGGAGACGGCAGTTTTATACCTGATCAGGCTGTCTGCTTGCACACGATATTCCACAGATAAGGCTTGCATATTATATGATCACCGGGGACGTTTGGATGGTTTGGGGGAAGCACTACTTTTCCAGGCTGCGGTGGTGTTTTATTCTCCATTTGAGATGGTGGACAGCTGCGGGGATGACAGCCAACAATCCTTGCTCGGAAGCAATGCTCCTGGCGCGGTTGAGCAGGTGGGAAAAGGTTTTCTGGATAGCTGCTGGTTGTGCGAGTGTGCTCAAAAGGGGGTTGGTTTGGCTTGGTAAAGGCCGGGTGAACGAATTTTCGATAAAGGTGACCGGCTGGCTGGGCAAAGGCATTTTTCTCTCCGGTCGCGGTGAGCGGATCACAAAGATAACCCCCAGGCTCGGCTCTCTGTAATAATGATCCACTGACACGGGCTTAAAGATAAAGTCTTTTTCGTTGATAACGGTTTGTTCGGGTGTGTTATGGAAATCTAATGGCAAACCAAGGCGCAGGCCGTGCCAGTAGCATTCAACCTCCTCAAAGTAATGATTGAATACTTGATACCACTGGCGGGGGGTCCAGATGTTCAGATGATAGATATTGGCGATGTTCTCAGCCCAATCCACTTCCCGCACGATTGGCGGCACTGCCACAACTAGTGTGCCCTCCGGTTTGAGCAGTTGCGCGGAGGTACGAATAAATTTAACTACCTCGGGCACATGTTCGAGTACGTTGGAGGAGTAGATCATGTCGAAGGCGTGGGGCGGAAAGCAAGTAATATTCTCCAGGTTCATCACTTGGTATTTCAGATTGGGCAGCTTGAAATGATGCTGGCTGAAAGCCACCGATACTTTGCTCAATTCGACCGCATTAACGTGTTTTGCTCCATGGTCAGCCAGGTAAGCAGAACCGTAACCGGCGCCTGAACCAGCGTCCAGGACATCACCACCCTGGCAGAATTGGGTGGCAAAATAATACACGGAGAGGTGCGCATAGTAGCAATCATTGGGGTAGAGGTGTGTCACGCGCTCACCGCCTCCGCTTATCTCTTCATAACTCCAGGAAGGCGGCGTTTCACCTACTACTGAGGTTGGCATATCAGCCAGAGCTGGCGTTAAGGGTGCGGCAGCAGGCGGCGGAAAACTGCCAGGGATCGCATGACTCACGGAATCCGCGGAATTGGAAAGAACGCGGCTGGCACTGCCCTCCAGGTACGGATTGGGAATCCGGATTGCCTGTGTACATACGACGGGATTCAAACGCAGCAAGTAATCGATGCTCGTTCCTTGCAGGCGGTTGAATACCTCTTTAGCAGGGAAAGTGCCTCCATCTGGTCGCAGGATCGAGCGAAAATAGCGACTGAGAAGGTCATACAGACTGGCGGTGGAATACTCAATGCGATGTGCAGGCCAGGCGGGCTGCAATTCATTCACCGGCCCGCCGCAGGGCGTGGAAAGCAGCAGCACACCGGTCTGGCTGAGGTGACGGATCAGGTTTTCAAGCATGATTTCGCGATGGGGCACGTGTTCAATGGTGTCGAAGCTTACAATACAGTCAAACACGGTGCTGCCAATGGTTTCTTCCCAGCGCGTGACATCACCGTTGATAAAGGTGAGGTTTGGTAAAACATAATGCTGGCGGGCGTGTGTGACCGCTTTGGAATCATAATCAGCACCCGTTACGGAGATATGAGGGAATCTCTGGGCAAAAAGGAAGCTGCCGTACCCGGCTCCGCAGGCGACATCCAGGATATGTTTAGGCGCCGGCAGGGAACCGATCACCTCCAATGCCCAGGTATAGCGGATCAGGTGGTGAACCGCACCTGTATCCTGGCTTTGGATATAGGGAGTTAGGTCGAGACCGTTCACAGGTACAAAATGTTCATCTTCAATCATTCCCTGCTCCTTGGGCAATCTGGTAAACCTCAAACAGCTGATTGTATCTTCTCATAAAGCCAGGTGAACGGCATCCAGCCAGTTGCTTGCTCGTTGAGCTAGCGTGCGTTGGGTGTATAGATAGCGGCTGGAATTATAAGCCACTTCTTCACGTACATGGTCGGTTAATAATCCTTCAATAGCCTGCTCCCAGGCCTGGGGATCATTTTCAACCAGGAGTCCAGTTTGACCGTTTTTAACACTGGAATTGTATGCAGCGATGTTGCTGTAGATACCGGCAGCTCCGACTGCACAATAGTCCAGGAACTTGATATCCGACTTACAGTGCGTGAAGGGCGTTCCTCGCAGCGGGGCAATGGCAATATGCCAGTTAACATGGTTGGAGAACCAGAATTGGAAGAGCGGATATTCTTGTTCCGCGGAATCAGGGTTGAGAAGGCGGATGGGTATATCCCCAAATACTGCTTGGACTACTGACTTTTCCGCCACGCCAACTACCTGGATTTCGATCTTGCTGCGATGCCGCTTCCTGATTTTGTGCAAGGCGGGCATTATCATGCGAAGATCTTCAGAATGGGTCATTGTGCCCATATAACCTATCCGGATGGGAGATGCGCTTTTAAACGGCGAGCGATCGATGTAGCGCGGTCCTCCAATTAGCAGGCGTTCATCTAATTGGTTGGGAACGACCAGAATCTTCGAATTAAACTCCTGCAGGCGGTCTTTTAGCGGCTGGGTGGTTACCCATACCATGTCTGCCTCTTTCAACCAGTGGAGCATAACTTGTATGTGGTGATCTTCAGGCCAGTCTTCTCGTTCGAGGCGAAGATCGAGCAGGTTATCATCTAAGGTATAGATCAAACGTGCCCCCGCCTGGCGGATGGCATTGGTCAGTTCTTGCGCCAGTGCGGGTCGGATATCAGGCCGCCACAATCGATCCACAATGACGGCATCCACAGGCTGACCATCGTAGCGATGGCCTAAACTGACTTGGAATGCAGCGGGATTGCGCAGGCTGGGGTGGGTCAAGGGGCGGATCAGGCGAATATAGGAACTGGTGTGGGGGCGCAGGTCGGAGCCGTATTCGTAGAGAATGTGTATCTTCAGCGGATCCATACGTCTCACACGAGGGAATAGATCGCTTCCCGCCAATGGTGGGAGCAGTGCTGCAGTGTGCGGGTGGAGAAGACATAATCTTGAGCCACCGTTGCCAGCTGGATGCGCAGGGTTTTGTTTTCAAGTAGCGTCGCCAATGCTTCACCCCACGCAGACGAGGAATTTTCTGCCAGGCAGCCATTTTGTAAATGCTGCACGGTGTGTTCATAGGGCGGCACGCGGCTGTAGATGCCGCAGATTCCCAGGGCGCTGTAATCCAGGAACTTGATATCCGATTTACCCCGCGTAAAACGGTTATTCTCCAATGGGGCTATGCCTATATCCCAGTTGAGGTTTTTTCTCATCCAGGGTACAAAATATGGATAAGCAACATTTTGCGGTTCAATGGGCAGCAGGCGGATAGGCAATCCCTGGAAGGCGGCCAGGAGTGAGTGGTTAGAGATAGCGCCGATCAATTGTACTTCCAGGTGACCGATGTGCTTGCGAAGGGTGCCGCGTAAAGATTGCAGAGCCATCATCAGGTCAGCATCGTGGGTGAGTGTGCCCATAAAGCCGATAACCTGGATTGGGGAGGAATTACGGCCCGGTTGGAGCCGAGCGCCGTCATGGGTGAAGAGCCGCTCATCAACAGCATTGGGGAGAACAAATATCTTCTGGTTCAGATGCTGTAAACGCTGGTAAAGGTAATCGTTGGAGACCAGAATGGCATCGGCTGCTCGGCAGAAGTAACGTACCACCATCCGCGATTCAGTCGGAATGCCAACCAGGTCAAGCAGGTTGTCATCGATGGTATAAACCAAAACCGCTTTATCCTGGTGTGCTTTTTCAACCAACTGCATCGCTTCTTCTACCGTGACTCCCGGTTTCCACATGCGTTCGGCAATGACTACATCGGCGCGAGCATAGTCTGTGCTGTAGGTGAGGCGGAACGCTCCATCATTGGAGGGGTGACTCAAGGGCAGGATATCGCGGATATAAGCCACCCCGAAGGGCTTAAGATCAACGCCGTGTTCATAGATTACATGAACGTGTAGCTTTTTCAAGAAAAAAGTGCCTCCAATATATTAAACGCAGCTTTTTCAGGGTAGAACTGGCACACATCGAAGATAGCTTGTTGTTGGAGCTTGTTGCGAAAAGCCTCATCCTGTATAAGCTGCTCCAGGGCGTTGATGGATGCCGTCAGTGAGGAAGTGTCGGTGAGGATCGCATTTTCTTTGTGGCGCGCAAATGTCTCAGCACCGCCTTCTTGAGGCACGACCACGGCTGAACCGCATGCCATCGCCTCCATAGCCGTCAGTCCCAATGCCTGAAAAGAGGAGAAATCGGCGAAGATATCTACCTCATTAAGTAGTGATGCAAGCTGGGACCGGGTGAGGATACCCGCGTGCCGCCATGGCACAGATGATAGACTGCGCCCCATCTCGATCAGTTGATGGAAATCGGGGTCCTCAGGCTGGCAGCCGAAAAGGATGACCTCGATATTTCCGCCATACCGGCGCAGGATCTGTTGGAGCACCTGGAGGGTGAACCCGGGCTGGCGGCGCGGCGTGCTTGGTCGCACCATGGCAGTAATCCGCAGCGGGCGGTCAGGCCAGTTGGGGTCTTTCCGCTGCCGGGGGCGGAAGAGTTCTAGATCCATACTAGCGCCAACGACCTGACAGTCAACGCCGATCTGCTCCTGGATAATGCGGCGGTTCCACTCCGTCTTGGTAATGAGTACCAGGTCTGGAAAACGGGTGTAAGAATCCCAGGCCTGTTGGTGATCTAGAGAACCTTTATTGAAGAAATGAGGCTCGAAATCCTGGATGTAGTAGCCGCGCACCGGTCCCCGTCCGCTTGAAGCTGGCAGCTCCATCCAATTAAGGGAATGGTATACTGTCCCGATAACTGCGTCGTAATTGCCGAGCAAGCCGGACGTCTGGCGCGGACTGTCAACATACAAGGTGGGTATCTGCAAACCAGGATAAGCGTTTTCAAAGAAATACTGGTGCCCTCTGAGATTCAGGAAGCGTACATCCGCGCCCATTTTGAGCATGGCTTCAGCCTCCTGGATGATGACATGCCCGCCGCCTCCAGCCTGCGAGATAGGCAAAATAAACAATAGGCGCTTGCCCTCCCAACGTTTTTTACCCGCCTCGATGGTCTCCTGGCGCAAAGCCATCACCTGACTGCGCGCCCGGTTGCCCAGCATCACCCGATCAGATCGGCAGATTTGAACGCCAGCGCTGATAACAGCCTGCCCGTGCTTGGCTGCCAGGGCTTTGTCGGAGCGTTCGACCAAAGCCTTGCGCCGCTCGTGAGAGTATGAGCGGGATTGAGCATGGTAGATATAAGTGTCGTCAGCCACAGCCAATAGCCAACCAGCTTTGGCAGCCCGCAGGCAGTAATCGTTCTCTTCACCATAGCCCTGGCCAAAATTCTCCTCATCCAAAAAACCAATCTCATCGATCAAGGCGCGCTTAATCATCAAACAGAAACCGTTCAAGAAAGGCAGCTGCGGATACAGTCGCGCTGAATAATATGCCACCCTTTCGGCCATTTCTGGGAGGGTAAGCCCTTCAGGGAGTGGATTATCAGCCCAGTCGCCGGATGTGTGAAAGATATCTGGTATGGACTGCCAGGAGGCAGTGTTGGACAACGGGCCAATGATACCAATCCTGGAATCTGATTCACCGCACGCCACCATCCTGTCTATCCAGTGGTGGGTGACAATCGTATCACTGTTGAGCAAGACAGCATAAGGATTGGTCGCCTGTCGCAATCCCTGGTTAGCGGCATAGGTGTAGCCTCTCGCCTGATCATTGCGCAGTAAAATTGCCCCTTGATGGCGCGCAAACTCTGCCAGGTACTCTTGAGTAGGCGGATCAGATCCATCATCTATCAGAATAAGGGTATATGGTGGCAGCGTGTAGCGGATGATGGACTCAAGGCAGCTCTGTGTATCCTGAAGCGCATTGTGGACACATACGATGATATCTGCGTTGACATGGTGAGGCGGGGGCGGGGTGGAAGCGGCCGTATCGATGTGAGATGCTTCAACCGGGAAAGCCTGGGCATTAAGCACGTGGATATGTCGCCGGCGAAGGGCGAGCATCTTCAGCCGGCGCGCTGTTTTTTCATTCAATCGACGTAGAAAAGCGACCGGACCTTCCCGGAAGAATAATGCTGCGCCGGCGAAAGCGGAGTGCATCAGCCGCTCACGATGGCTGCCCAGGGGTATCAGGCGCAGGCGAAGATGCTGAAATTTTTGCATGAAACGCCAGCTGCGGCTGGTAAGGATTTCTTGGATGATGCGGTCTTTCTCGTTCGCCACCTGGAAAAGGCTGCTGATTTGCTGGAGGTAATCTTGAATTGCCTGGTTTCGTTCGCGCAGGCTTCCGCTCAGGTTTTGGTTAACCTGCTCGGATTGGTGGAGTTGGTTGGCCAGGCTTTGATTGATCCGGTCGCGTTCCTGAAGCTGATCTACCAGGGTTTGCACTTCCTTGTCTTTTGCGTCCAAATCGGCGCTCAGCCGACGATTATCCGCCTCTGTTTTTTGTGTATACTCAAGAAGGAAGCGGGTGTCACCTTCTTTTATTTCTCCCTTTTCAATCATGTCATGTATAACGCCCTGGATGTGCTGCAAAAGCTGCTCTGCCTGTGATACTCGCGGCACAATCTTTTGGATCTCTTCCTCTTTTAAGATCAGTTCTTGGCGTTGGTCCAGGTTGAACTCTCGCCTAGCCTGGTTTTCCTGCTGCAGCGTCCATAAACGACGTTCATAGGCTGTGATGAGATGCAGGACAGGCTTACGGGTGCGGCGGAACCGCATCGCCCAGGGTGATATGAAGGACGCATCATAATCCACGTCACGCGCAAACCCACACTGGTAGAACAGCTTGGCCCAATAGTCTGGCGGTTGGACATTGAAGTGGGTTGGCTCCCGCAGGTCTAATGGGGTTGAAGATAGTAAAATGTCATCACTATGGCGGGTAAGATTCGCTACCGCTTGCAGAGCTTGGTCGGGGAGCAGATGTTCAAGCACTTCAATACAAACGATCAGGTCATATCGGGGAAGGGGAAAAGGATCGATGATTGACCCAATCCGGCAGAAGGGCTGTACTTTTGGAGTCACGTGCTGGATGGCATACACTGAAATGTCTATCCCCCAGGCATCTACCTGGCGTTCTCGAAGACACTCGACGAGAAAACCCATCGCACAACCAGCGTCCAGCACGGTCCGTGGTCGAAAATCCAGGACGATTTGGTCCGCAAACCGGTTGAATAGCGATAACCATATATCATTCCGTTCGTATGGTTCGCCGCAGCTGGTCGCATAATAGGTTGCATTATAGAGGGATGCTATGCTGGAAGTTTTGCCCTTAGAAGCATCTGGAGGGACCGAATGAGAATCAGCGCCAGGTAAGGGCATAGTTGGTTCAGACATGGTGATGGATTCTCCAGGTTCAGGATTGGTGGATCTTCCACTTACCGCCCAGAGTCAGCAGCCCAAATTGCTCTGCTTTGGTGGAACGATCCGCATGCCTGCTGTTCACCACTCGGAAGGGGTAGCGCCGGTCGTGGTAATCAAATATCTCGCTGTCATCCTGGCTGACCACCGCAACGGAGACATGGTACAAGCCTTCTAACAGGGGCAGGCTGTCCACCTGATAGGTTATGCTACCCGTTTTATCCAATGTTGGTAGGCTGAGCCCAGAATGGGAGGTATTTGGACCGGTGATATGCAAGCCATCCTGCCGGTGGATCGCCATTCCAAAGATGGCCCCACTTACTAGGGCGTGGGCGACATAATCCAGGCGCAGGACGAAGGGCTGCCCGGTCTCAAAGATGCCCTGCTCAACTGTGTTGTCTGGACCGCCCAGGATGTGGGCATGGGTAATCTCTACCTTTCGACTGCCCCAACGCGTGGGTGGTGCTGCCCCATGGGCAGCTTCTGCGATGGGAATTCCAGTGAGGGTAGGTACTACGGGTAGTGATTCGGGTTCTGGTTGTTGTGTGACCTGCCGCTCCGTCGTCAGCCGCTCGGATTCTTTCTCTATTGTACGCCGTACATATTGCGAAACCACCGCCTTGGTAGAACCAAGGCTGACAATCTCGCCGTGTTCCAACCAGATGGCGCGGTTGCAGATCTCTTCCACCCGCTCCAAACTGTGCGAGACGAGCAAGATGGTGGTACCGGTAGCTTTGAAGCTCTGGATGCGCTCGAAGGATTTGGTTTGGAACTCGGTATCGCCCACCCCCAGGATCTCATCCACGATTAAGATATCTGGACGGGAGGCGGTAGCAACCGAGAAGCCCAGGCGAGCGTACATCCCCGAAGAGTAGGTACGCAGTGGAGCTTCAATGAAATCCTGCAGGCCGGAGAATTCGACGATCTCAGGGAACAAGGCATCGATCTGGGCATGGGTATAGCCCAGGATGGCCCCATTTAGGAAGATGTTCTCCCGACCGGTCAGCTCGGTGTCGAAACCAGCGCCCAGTTCAAGCAGCGGGGCGACCCGTCCACGGATCTGCACTCGGCCGCGGCTGGGGTGTAAAACACGGGCGATCACCTTCAGCAGCGTGCTTTTCCCGGCACCATTGGGACCAATGATGCCGAATACTTCACCCGGTAGAATATCCAAGTTGATGTCGTTCAGTGCCCAAAAGCTCTGGTAGTGTACCTGTCCGCGCAACCAACGGATGGCATACTCCTTGAAGGTGGGGATGCGTTCTTGCGGCACCCTGTAGCGCACGGAAACATTCTGCAAGCGGACGATAGGCTCGCCATCCTGCCCCATCTGCTCTCCGTTGAGGTCTGGGGTGAGAGACTGCCCCAACATCCTCTGAGAGGTTGATGGAGTGAGGGCATCCTTAGATCCGGTAGGCAAACTCATTCGCCCTCCAAGTGAACACCAGCCAACCCACGCCCAGTGACAGGACGGACAGCCCAGCAGCAATCAACCAGGCCTCAGCAGATGGGGATTCACCTAAATACACAATTGTGCGGAACAAGCCCAACATAGCAGTCATGGGATTCAACTGTACGAGTAATGAAAAGGACTCAGGGACGATCTCTAGCGGATATATGACCGGGGTCAGGTAGAACCAGATAGTCAGCAGGATGCCGTACATATCCACCACATCCACGAAGAAGACTGCCAGGGTAGACAAGAATAAAGCCATGCCCAATGTAAAGAGCACCATCAACAGAATCGCAAGCGGCAGCCATAACAGCGCCAGGCTGAAGGGGTGTCGCATGACCAGCATAACCAGCGCCAGCGGGATCAGTGCCAGCAGGAAGTTGGTTAGCCCATTGCCGACCACCGAGACAGCGAAAACGGTACGCGGAATGTAGATACGCTTGATCAGGTTGCTACCCCAGATCAATGTGTTCATGGATTGAGTGGTGGTCTGGGAGAAGAAGTTCCAGAAGAGAAACCCGACCAACAGGTAGATGGTGTAGTTCTTTATCTGGAATCGGAAGATCTGCGAGAAGGCAATTGTCAGTACCAACGTGGTCAGCAGTGGATTGAGCAGCGTCCAGAGGATGCCCAGAGTTGAGCGCTTGTAGCGCGTTTTGATGCTGTTAGAAACCAGCAGGCGCAGCAAGTCACGGTAGCGCCATAGTTCGCGCAATTCGTGGATGGCTGGAGAACGGACAGAGGCAGAGTCGTAGAGGGAGGTCATGGTTTGCGGATGGCGAATAGCGGATGGCGGATGGTAAATAGCATATGGCGGATGGCTTATGTAACCAGCAATAAGCTATCAGCCGTTTGCTATCGGCTATTGGTCAAGATTATACATCCTTCAGGAGAGGGGGTGAGATTTTTTCTTGCTCATTCAGGATAGCCTGAACGATGCGCTCGGCGGCGTGCCCATCGCCATAAGGATTGATCGCCTGAGCCATAGCGGCATATGCCAGGGGATTGTCCAGCAGGCGGCGAGTCTCCATCACGATCCGCTCCGAGTCCGTACCGACCAGGCGTACTGTGCCGGCTTCCACGCCCTCGGGTCGCTCGGTGACCTGGCGCATGACCAGCACCGGCACACCTAACCCAGGTGCTTCTTCTTGCAAGCCACCTGAATCGGTAAGCACGAGGGCAGCACGCTTCATCAAGTTCACCATTGGCAGGTAGTCCAGGGGAGGCAATAAGTGTATGTTCGGGATGCGGCTCAGGCGACGGTATACCGGCTCTTGTACATTGGGGTTGAGATGCACCGGGTAAACGATGCGCAGAGCGTCGCCGTATGTTTCAGCCAGGGTGTGCAAGGCGCTGCAGATATCTTCCAATGGCTGTCCGAAATTTTCGCGACGGTGGGCAGTGACCAGGAGAAGGCGGGGTTGGCCTACCCATGCCCTCCCTGAAGGGAGGGCGTCTGGTAGTAGACCGATTCGGGTAAGTATGTCAATGACTTCAGGGGTGAGAGGCAAGCTGGCGACGGTATGCAGCGCGTCGATCACAGGATTGCCGGTAACGATGACCTGTTCTGCTGGAATGTTTTCGCGCAGCAGGTTCTGGCGGGACCACTCGGTAGGCGCAAAATGCAGGTCAGCTGTAGTGCTGGCAACCCGGCGGTTGATCTCTTCAGGGAAGGGCTGCCACTTGTCCATGGTGCGCAAGCCGGCTTCGACATGCCCAACCCGGATGCGACGATAGAAAGCAGCCAATGCAGCGGCCACGACAGTGGTGGTATCACCCTGGACCAGGATCCAGTCTGGATTCAGATTGATGAGTACCGGGTCCAGGTTAGTAAAGATAGCAGCAGTTAGGTCAGCCAGGCTCTGGTTAGGGCGCATCAAATCCAGATCGATATCGGGAGTGATGTTGAACAGTCCCAATACCTGGTCAAGCATCTGGCGGTGCTGGGCGGTGACGCAAACCAGTGAAGTAATTTCAGGTGTACCCGCCAGCGCACGCACGACCGGAGCCATTTTGACAGCCTCGGGACGGGTACCAAAGATCGAGAGCACGCGCAGGCTCACATAGCCTCCATCGCCAACCGCAGAGCTGTCTTCCAGTCAGGCAAGCGTAAGCCGAAGGTATCCGAAAATTTTAAGCAGTCCAGGGCAGAGAACAAGGGTCGTTGGGCTGGGGTGGGGAAATCTGCAGTGATGGCGGGCAGAATTTCCCGTGCCATTTGTCCCTCCGGATGCGGGTCCAGCTGGAGAATAGCCTGCCCCCATTCAAAGCGACTGCAATACCCCGAGCCGGCCAGGTGATACAGTCCACGACGCTCCGAGAGATAGTTCACTGGGTCAGAACCAGCTTTCGCCAGCAACAGAGCGGTAATCTCAGCGAGTTGCCGCGCCGAGGTAGGTCCGCTAATCTGGTCAGTTACCAGGCGGAGAGAAGGATTTTGGTGTGCCCAGCCAAGAACCTTGGTGACAAAACTGTCGCGGCGCAAGCTGTATACCCAGCTGGTGCGCAGTACCAATTGGGCGCCGTCAATCTGCAAAACTGCCCCTTCGCCGTCTAATTTACTACGCCCATATACACCGAGCGGATTGGGCATGTCGGTTTCAATATAGGGAGCGCCTTTTTTCCCATCAAAGACGTAATCGGTTGAGTAATGGATGAAGACGGCATTCATCTGGCAGGCTTCTTGGGCTAACAGCCCGGGGGTAATCGCATTGATCGTCTGAGCCAGTGCAGGCTCATCCTGCGCGCGGTCCACGGCGGTGTAAGCAGTTGCATTGATGATCACCTGCGGATCCTGTTGGCGCATCCATGGGATAAGGCTCTCAACCTCAGCCAGGTTGATAACGGGATAATCAACCGCAGTCACAGCCCCCAACGGTGCAAGGGTGCGCTCTAATTCCCAACCAAGCTGCCCGGTGTTACCGAGAAGGAGAATTCTTATAGGAACCATATTTTGATTCAGTCAGCAACGGTTGAATTATGCTTTATCGCTACTAGATTGGACCGGCGGTTCTTCCTTCAACAGCCCCAACAGATACTGCCCATATTGGTTCTGGTCCATCACCCTGGCCAGGTGGATAAGCTGCTGTGCGTTAATAAACCCGAGGCGGAAAGCGATCTCCTCCGGGCAGGAGATCATCATCCCCTGGCGGTCTTCCACTGCCTGGACGAAGAAGGCTGCCTGCAGCAGCGATTCATGCGTGCCCGCGTCCAACCAAGCTACGCCACGTCCAAGCACTTCCACGCGCAATGCACCGCGCTGCAAGTAGACCATGTTCAGATCAGTGATCTCGATCTCGCCGCGCCTAGAGGGGGCGAGCGCCTCAGCGTAAGCCACAACCTGCCGGTCGTAGAAGTACATGCCAGGGACGGCATAATGGCTGCGGGGCTGCTTTGGTTTTTCCTCGATGCTCAGGGCTTTCCCAGCCGAGTCGAATTCAACCACACCGTACCGCTCTGGGTCGCGCACGGAGTACGCAAAGATGAGAGCGCCCTCCTCGAGCTGGGCAGCCTGCCTCAATTGACCTGGCAGGCCATGACCGAAGAAGATATTGTCGCCCAGGATCAGGCATACTGGCTCACCGTTGATAAACTCACGTCCAACAATGAAAGCGTCAGCCAGGCCGCGTGGCTCCGGCTGGGCGGCAAAGGAAAACTGTATACCCAACTGGCTGCCATCCCCGAGAAGGGCGCGGAATCCCGACAATGCATCAGGCGTGCTGATCACCAGGATATCACGAATACCCGCCAACATGAGCATGGAAAGCGGGTAGTAGATCATCGGTTTATCATAGACGGGCAGCATCTGCTTGCTGACCCCGATGGTTAGAGGATACAGGCGGGTGCCTTTACCGCCGGCCAGGATGATGCCTTTCATTGGGTCTTGTCTCCTCGCTGTGTATAGTTGCGTTCCATCCATTTCTGGTATTCCCGCTGCTGCTGAATTGTGCTCACCCAATCCGGATGGGAGAGATACCACTGGATGGTGTGATGAAGGCCGCTGCCCAATGTCTGGCGGGGCTGCCAGCCCAGATCACGGTTGATCTTGGTGATATCGATGGCATAACGCCGGTCATGTCCCGGCCGGTCGGTGACGAAGTGCATCAGGTTTCGGTGTGGGATGTGAGGTGAGTCAGGTAGAAGCTCATCCAGGGATGCGCACAGGTGCTCGACTACCTGCAGGTTGGTTGGCTGGGAGCCAGCACCGATGTTATAGGTTTGCCCGGAGGCACCCTTGGTGATCACCAACCAGATTGCCTCACAGTGGTCTTCCACATACAGCCAGTCGCGGATCTGGTTTCCATCTCCATAGATGGGCAGCGGCTGTCCCTCAGCCGCGTTGAGGATCATCAGCGGGATGAGCTTCTCGGGGAACTGGTTGGGACCGTAGTTGTTGGTGCAGTTTGTGATCGAGTAGGGCAACCCATAGGTATGACCGTAGGCACGCACGTAATGGTCGCTGGCAGCTTTGGATGCCGAGTAGGGAGAACTGGGGGCATAGGGCGTATCTTCCGTCCATGCTGGCTCTCCTGGAAGCAGCGTACCGAAGACCTCATCTGTGGAGATGTGGTGGAAGCGAACAGCCTCTATCGGCAAGGCCTTCTCCATCAGCCAGTATTGGCGCACAGCTTCCAACAGGGTGAAGGTACCCTGGACATTGGTATGCAGGAACTGCTCGGGATAGAGGATCGAGCGATCCACGTGCGTCTCGGCGGCGAAGTGAACCAGGGTGTCGATCTGGTGCTGGCGTAGTAAATGGTCAACCAGCGGACGATCGCAGATATCGCCTTTGATGAAGTTGTGGCGCAGGGAGTCCGGCAGATCCTTCAGGTTTTCCAGACTGCCGGCATAAGTCAGCACGTCCAGATTGATCACTCGAACATCCGGCTCGGTCTTGAGCAAGAAGCGGACAAAATTGGAGCCAATGAACCCTGCTCCCCCAGTAACAAGCACATTTATCATCGGAACTCCTCGCTATAGACATCTGTCTGGGTCAAAGGTAAACCAGCCGCGTCTTTATCCGATAGAATGGGAATCTGTCCAATCGGGATTGGCCAGGGGATGTTCAATGTCGGGTCGTTCCAGAGCAGACTGCGTTCATACTGTGGGGCGTAGTAGTCGGTGGCTTTGTAAACCACTTCAGCCCACTCACTGAGCACGTAAAACCCATGCGCAAAGCCAGGCGGCACCCATAACTGCGTCTTGTTCTGTGCTGAGAGGGAATAGCCGACCCACTGACCATAGGTTGGCGACCAGCGGCGGATATCAACAGCGACATCATATACCTCGCCAGTGATTACCCGCAGCACTTTGCCCTGTGCCTGGCGGATCTGATAATGCAGCCCACGGAGCGTATTGCGCTGGGAGCCGGAATGGTTGTCCTGGACAAAGATCAGCGGCAGGCCAGCTGCGCCAAAGCGCTGCGCCTGGTAAGTCTCCATGAAAAAGCCGCGTTCATCGCCGAACACCTTGGGGTGGATCAAACAGACATCTGGAATTGTAGTGGGGACAATTTCCATGTATCCTTCTCCGGTGGGGAATGGGTTTATTGTATCCGTAAATTAAGGATTCACGGGCACGCAAATATACCAAGGTCGTAGGCGTAGCCATAAACCGCGCCAGGGTAAGTGACCATTGGCTGGCAGTCAGTGGGTATGGCAGCTTGCTCCAGGTCGGGGAAGAGCCCCTGCTGCAGGACCAGGTAATCTGGATGGTAACGGTCGAACGCCCAATTGGCAGTTGCAGCATAAGAGCCAGTTTGCCCGAGTTGGGTAGCGATCTCCGGCTGGATCAGCCCAGAGAAGTCCACCATTGGCCGTTCGGAGTAATAGCCGATGATACCTACCTCCAAGGTACCTACGGTGGCATCTGGCATGCTGTGTGCGTTTAACCATTGCCCAGCAGCATGATAGATCGGAAAGCGAGAATCCGGTGTCAGCCTTACCTGCCAGAGATGTTCTAACTGCGCGGCCAGCAGCAGCGCCATCAGCAGCCCCGGGAAGTAGCGGGCGGTCAAAGTGAAAGGATTGCGCCTGTCCACTCCAGTAACATCTTTACTCGTTACTGCATTCTGTTTCCGTCTCAGGAATACTCCCATTCCATCGAAACCCGCACCCAAGGCCAGGATGAACGCTGGGATCAAAGGAGCATAATACCAAAAATATCGAGTAACCCCTAATAGGGTGAAAGACAAGAAGTATAAACCTGCCCATGCCGTCAGCCAGCGCAGCGGAGGAACCCGCCGTAGCCCAATCAACCATCCAACCAGAGCCATCCCCCCAGCGATCACATAATGCCAGGAGCGGTATGAACCGAAAATGGTGAATATTCCAGGCATGAAAGATGTGCTGGCTTCCAGAATTGCCTGTTGCTGCTTGGCATACAGCGATACCGGGATTGGTGAGCCAAAATAGACCCAGGTAAAGATTACCCAGGGCAATAAGAGCAGGGCGAATAGACCGGCGGCCTGCCATGGCAGGCAAGATAGCCAATCATTCATTGCGCCGCGACCTGGTCGATGGGTCAACAGATAGTGGGATGTTAGGAGGCCAGCTACGATCAGGGCATCTGGACGGGCGAGGACAGCCAGGGCTGCAATCACCGCACAGAGGCGGTAGTGCTTCCGCTGGTAGCTGACAAAGGTGCCCATGCACAGTGCCAGGTAGAGGGCGGTCTCAGCGCTGAGGGTGCTGACCAGAAGTGGGAAGGTGGGATAGAAGAGTAAGGCCACCCAGCAGCCAAATCGCAAGCCAGAGGTGTTTGCCAGATCCCACAGGCACAAGCCGCCCATGGCCAGGCTGAATGCCCCAATCAAGATTGCCAGGTCATGCAGATCCGCCCACAGAGAATGGAGGCTGGCGAGCAGCAGGGTGAAAAGCGGAGTGGTGGTGCTGAGTATCCGTTCTCCAGGGTTGTAAACCATGCCCAGTCCGCGGATGATGTTATCGGCGTAGCGGTATGAGATGAATGGATCATCGTACGACCAGCCGCGGAACAGGAGGCTCAACCCGCCGGTGACGAGCAGGAGATATATGATTAACGCAGCAACCTGCTGACTTCGGCTCGCTTGTGGAACCCCAACTATTTTCAATTTACCGAGTCCGGATAAGATAGATTGGCTCAAACTGCACAGTCAGGTCGAAATTTTGGCCATTGGGGGTGGGGATGATGGAATCCCCGAACCGGTCGTAGGCAGTAATGAATTCGCTTTGAGGCAGGCTGATGACGTGGCTGGCATCGAGGATCGAGAAAATAATATCCACCTGCTCGGTAGCGCTGACAAAGCGATAGGCTTCGAGCTCGCTGCCATAATAGACCGGTCCAAGGAAGTCTCGACTATAGATCTGCTGCATGAACGTGCGGTAAGCGAAAAAAACCGGTTTGGGTTGCTGGTTTTCATCCAACAACCCCCCCATTCGCCAGCCCGGGCCGTCCAGGGTATACCAGATATAACCGGTGATATTGTCTGCCATGGCGCGTGGGAAGGAGCGAGGCACCACATCTGCCTGCAGGTCGGCGAACTCATCATAATGCCCTGGTTGGCACCATGAGCAGATCAATCCTGTTTCACTTATAAAGAGCGGCAGATTGACACCATAATCAGCCATAATCGTACGCAGGAAAGCTGCTTTGACGCGGATTACCCCGCCCCAGGAATCCCAGGTAGTTCCGCTGTAAATATCCTAATCTACTTGCTGACCATTCCATTGCAGGTATGCATGATAGGAAATAACGTCAATATAAGGCGCTGCGCCGGCTTCAAGGATTCCATTCAGGAAATATTCGGGCCGCCCAATATGGCCGGGATCAATAGTGCTCGGTGATCCAAGTAGCAAGCCGCCGATCCATATCTGGGCGTGAGAGTCAACAGATTTTATGGCCTGGCTGACGGTGATCAACATATGACCGTATGCATCGCCATTATAGAACAATTCATCCCGATCACCCCAACAGCCAAAATTATTGTTGGGTTCTACCAGGTTGGGATCCACATCCGGTTCATTCCCCAGCTCCCAAATGTGCACGGTGAATTCAGACTGCATGTAACGGCTCACCAGCGCCTGCACGAAGACGGCAAAGTCGTCGTAACGTTGGGGAAGCAATGGTCCGCAGGAGGTGGGCTGCCCATCATCCCGCACGGTATTGTCGGTAGCCCATAACGGGTAATCATCCACCACTACGATCGGGCGGATGTTGGCAGCCCGCAAAGTGCGTAGCTCATCTTCAAAGTTGGCCAACAGACCCCAATTGATCGGCTCATTTTCAGAGGGCTGCAAGAGGCGCCATGTGATGCGCCTGTTCAGGCGGGCATAGCCGGATTTTAATTCGATGGCATAGTTGGTATAGATATTCCCAGGGTGAAAGGATGATTTCGCTTCCACCCCGAATAAGTTAGCCCAGGGATAATCTTTATCGACGTAAGGCAGGTAGGTGAGGTAATCCAGCTGGGCAAGCGGTTCTGCATTGGGAAGTGAGGCTGCCTGTGATGAAGCCAATGGCCTGATCCCGTCTCCAACCAGGATGAGCAGGAGCAGTGAACAGACGAGAATAAGCAAGAGAGTATGTAAATACCGGATTTTATTCATGTCACATTGTTTTATAACAGTTATTACTATCCATGATGTTCTCGTCCGGGCAGTCTATCGATTAGCCAGACTCGCAAGCGCAACGGCAGCCAGGCATAGGTCAACCGGCGCACTGCCCAGCGCAGAGCCAGCCCGATTGGATAATGCCCGGTCAGATGGCGAGCAGCGCGCATCATTTCCGGATAACAGCGGTCATTGCTGAGCTGGGTCTTATTAGCCCCATGCAGCCGGAATGCGGCCCAGCGCTGCGGTGTGTAGATGAATAGGCCATGCTGTGCAAGCCGCAGCCACAGGTCATAATCCATGGCGAAGTAGAATGTAGGATCCAAGGGGCCTACCGTTCGCCACAGCTCGCCCCGGAAGAAGCTGGCTTGCTGAGGAATATGCACGGAACCTCTGAGCATTTGGCGTAGGTCGGTCTGGCGAGCGGGGAAGCGCCCAAGCAACTCACCCCGTTCATCTACCAGATCGGCATCCCCATACACCAGGGCTGCTTGTGGGTAATCTTGCAGGCAGTCGACTACCTGAGATATCGCCTCAGGCAGGTAAAAGTCATCCGAGTTGAGCCAGGCGAAGATCTTACCGTGGGCACGAGCGAACCCCTTATTGAGCGCATCCGTCTGACCGTGGTCAGGTTCTGAGACCCACCAGGACAACCGGTCGGTATAGCGTTGGATGATCTCCAGGCTGCCATCGGTCGAACCACCGTCCACAATGATATATTCCAGGCGCGGGTAATCCTGCTCCAACACTGAGCGGATGGTCTCTTCCAGGAAGCGTGCCTGGTTGAAGGAAGGGGTAACAACGGAAACGAGTGGGAGCATCAGGGTGTCATACACTGCGGTGAGGTCTCAGGAAACAATTGGTCCCCACCTGCACCGCCGTAAGATTGATCCGGCAGCAAGCCATAATCCGTGCCGAAATTAGTATCAAAGACCACCCTGAAGGAATTGACCGGGCTGATATTGGAATAAAGCCTGTCGGCGCCATTTCCAGGCAGGTAATAGGCATTTAAGATTTGCAGGCGATTCTCCTCCCGCAGCCCGTGATCGCCCATAACGATGATAATCGGCGGCGTGGCGGAAGTATCTAATATCTCCTGGAAGATAGGCAGCAGCTGCATATTGAGGTACTCGACCTCGCCGGTGTAGCCTTCAATTAGGTGCTGCTCATCCAAAGGAGCTGCGCTTTCACCAGCGAAGAACGCCGAATCGGTGCGAATCTCTCCATCTGGTCCAAAAACATAAGGAACGTGCGGGATCAACAGGTGGACGAAGACGAATTTCGCTCCTGGAAGCGAGGCAACGCGTGGCAACTGGTCCAGGATGAATCGCTGCCGGTCAATGTGGTCGTTGTGCGGAAAGTTCACATCGTAAAATTGAGTTGCTAGCAGCTTGCTTTGCGAGTCCGTCAAGATCAAAAGGGCAGTGGTCTTGATGAACATCGCCTCGAAAGGATTGAGTTGTTGCAGAGCCATCGAATCATTGGCGATGCCAAGATATGTATCCGCATCTGCCAGGCGGCTCCACTCGTATCCGGTCTCAAATGCTACCGTCCGGTAGCCGATTGCCTCCAACTGCTGCCTAACCAGGCTTTGCTTGAGGAAGATCCAGATATCACTGGGAGCCAGCCCCAATTGTTCCAGTCGGGGGGTAAGCTCAGGCAGGTAATCCAGGTTCAGTGCTGCCGTGATGGTTCCCTGGGTGTAGGCATAATTGCTACGGCTGCAATCGGCGACGAAAAATCCCATTTGGCGCATCCCATCCAAGAAGGCAGAGTTGTCATAATTGAAATCGTTCAATAACGCGTCACTGCGCGTATATGTATCCAGAACGATGAAATATACATCTGGCAGTGCATCCGGATCCTCCGGCTTCAGGATCACGGGCATTTCCGCCGCGTCAGCAGAGGCTTGTACGTTCTTTGCTGATAGGATCGCATAGGAGGTGAACTGCGATAAAGGCATCACTAACAGGAAGATGCAGGCAAGGTTCAAGGCCCGGTTCAGCGGTGCTAAGTCTTTTCCCTTCGCCAATAGTCCCCATACCCCCATGGTCAGAATTAATGCATAAACCACGATCAATATCCTGTGACGACCCAGACTCATGCCCAGGATCTGTTTGCGCTCAAGGAATTGGTACACATGTCCGTATGAGAAGAACAGTACCAGAAAGAAGGTGGTCAGCGCTGCAGCTTTTGGCCAGCTCTTTAATAGCCAACGGATTGCCAGGTAAAGGGAGACACTTGTGAGCAAGGAGACCAAAGTCGGACGTAATATTACCGCCGTGTCAATTTCCCGTCGGTTAGCGGCAGCCAGAGCAAAAACTGGATAGAGGCTGAACAAGATCGGATAAAGAGGGATGCTTTTCAACTTGATCATGGCAGGTCTTCCCAGCAAGGTCCGGCCTGGCTCAATCTCAACCTTTGACCACCATGCTGCAGTTTGCGCCTGGAACGGCGGTATGCCAGAAACAGCCGTTCCATCCCCAGCGCGCCGCCAAACGCTTGCAGCACTTTATACAAGACTTGCCCTACAGACCGCGGCGACAGGCGGAGTGCTTGCCGGAAATGTCCCAGCGCCTGGGCGTGCTGGCTGGCGTCGATCAAGCGCCTGGCAGCAAAGATGTGCAGACCGGCGTAAATTGAATTATATTGTGTAGCAAATACCGATTGGAAGAGTTGCTGGTTTTCCAGCTCGGGTAGCAAGCGGAAGGCTTCCTGGACAAAGCGCGCTGCCTGGGCGATGGTTTTGGCGTCTGAGTGAGTGCGTTCCACAGCCCACGTTTCGGCGACATGCACCACAGGTGCACGGGCAGCGATCTGGATCCACAGCACATGGTCGAGGATCAGGTGGTAATCCAGGGGCAGGTAGCCGGTCTGTTCCAGGACAGACCGGCGTATGAAGACGGTCGGCTGGAGCAGGACATGGAACGACAGAAGATCGGGCAAAGTATAAGATGGATAAGAATGCCAGTCGAGCAGGTGCAGGTCGGCATCTACCATCACCCCGTCGCTGTACACCATCCCGGCATCCGGGTTGGCTTGCAGTGTCCTGACAGCCTGGCTGACGACATCCGGGCGGTAGTACAGGTCGTCCGAGTTGAGCCAGGCGATGATCTCGCCCTGTGCCTGGCGGAAGCCTTTGTTGATCGCCTCCGCCTGACCTTGATCGGGTTCCGAGACCCACCAGGTCAACCGGTCGGCGTAGCGCTCGATGATCTCCAGGCTACCATCCGTCGAGCCACCATCCACGACCAGGTACTCTAGTGCAGGATAATCCTGCCACAGCACGGATTGCAGGGTCTGTTCAATAAAGCGAGCCTGGTTATACGATGGAGTGATAATGGAGACGAGAGGAGGCATAGATTTCGACTACTTCCTCTCGAAAAGCGTATTGTATTCGACCTTTTGGAAGACGGTCAGCTTGCCGCCGGCGGTAGCGTCCAGGACCTGACGACCGGCCTGTGCATAAGCCTCCCGTGCCAGGGTATAGGCACGTTCTGAACCAGCCAGATCGGGCAGCTGCCACTTAAACCCTTTGCCGAAATAGTTGGCTGCAAAGTGATTGGGATCATCCCCGTGAGAGACGATGGTCTGGTTAGCCGGTCCCTGGGTAGTGAAATTATGGTCCACCCCCACCAGGATGGCTTCTTTGAACCCCAAATGAAATGCGAGCTGCAAGGCTACATAAGTAACGGTAAAGCCCTCGAAGACCCGTCCCAAGCAATGGGAGGCGAAGTTTTCTTCACCGGTGAAGTCGGTGTCAAGGTAGATCAGGTTGGGATCGGAACGAAACCATCGTCTTGCCCGCCAGGTAATGTAGCGTGGGAGGCTCAGAGCCTGCATTTCTGCCGCGCACTGCTCGAGCACCAGGTCGTTCACAGAGACCAGGTAGGTGGTGGTGAAGCCCAGCTCGGGGAAGAGCAGGTAGATACGGTTCAGGCCGAAGGTGAACTCGCCGCGCAACTTTCTCAGATCGGTCTGGCGCAGGCTCGGACCATTGCCAATGATGAAACATCTTTGGCCTCGCTGCTGATCCTGCTCTCTTACCAGGCGAGATCGGCTTTGACTCCAACGGGAACTGAGGCTGCGCGCCAATACATGCCGGCCGCGATTGCGCCAGGCCCAGTATAGCTCTGAGGCAGCTCGCCAGACTGGGGCAGGAGTGATCTGCTTGAGGGTTTGTTTCATTCAGGTAATCCTGTAGAGTTTATCCTGGAGTTGGAGACTTAAGGAGAGCATTGCTCCCACAAGCTAACATCGAACGGGTAAAAGGTCTCCTGCTTTACCAGGGTACAATTCTTGGTCAGTGCTGTAAAAACATCTGCGTTATGGTCGTTGCGACTCATCACCCACAAGCGTGGTTGGCTGCGCAGGTTTTCAATGGTAATGTCAGCAGCTTCTTTGGACCCAAACGGCACGTACGGATGCAGGCGTAAGTCGTCAGAGAATTCGAAAATGTTGTTGTCTTGGCGCAAGTATGTCCATACGCGGACATCGGGCAGGTAAAAGAATGCAGCTGCATCGGTCGAATAGTACAGACTGACCACAGCATCTCCGTCTTGCAGCCCATAGTGAACAGCCAAGGCAGCTAATCCTTCCGGGCTTTTTGGATAGTCCCAGTAAGCGAGGAGCCCTGCACCAGAGGCTGCCAAGGCAATCACGAACAGCAAGGTGGGGAGGAGCCATCCCAGGCGCTTCTGGAGGAAATCCAAACCTAATGCAGCTAACCCAAAGAAGGCTGGGATCAGGAATAAAAGCTGGCGTGTATGGTAGATTGGAAAGTTAATCCCCAGTAGACCCAGCGCTCCAAAAACGAAAATAATTGGCAAGAGAACCTGGAGTACCAGGTAAAGCGTCAGTGGTTGCGTCCGTAAATGCTTTATGGCAATAATAGCGCCTATTACACTCAAACCACCAAGTACAAATGCCAGGTACCAGTGTTGCCATTGCACCGGAAAACGCACCGGTTCGCCAGCCAGGGATTGGATCAATCCGAGTATGGTCATCGGTGTTATAGCGGAGAGGTAATCGGTGTTGGCATTCAGGGTTGGTACCATCAAGAAAGCTGCCAAAACCGTGCCCAGAGTAACGATGCTAGCATAAAGCCACCAGTTGCGTACGCGGACATACAGGAGCAGGGACAACCCTTGAACACCGATGATAAGCAGGTAGAGATAGTGGTTGTACAACCCGAACAGTGAAAGCAGTGCCAGGGCAACCCACCGGCCGCGAGGTCTAGGATCTTCCAGAATGTTAGCCATCAGTAGCATGGTCCAGGATGCCATCAGGGTTAAGAAGGCATATGGACGCCCTTCCTGGCTGTAATAGATATGGAAGGGAGATACCGCAAGCATCAGTGCCGCCAGGGTGGCTCCCAATCGCCCGGTAAGGCGGCGGAAGACAACGTAAACAATCACCACGGTAATCAGCCCGCTGAGAGCTGAGAGCCAGCGCCAACCCCACTCGGACTGGGCTGAGCCAAATCCCGAAGCCAGCCACTGCAACAGGTGATGACCCGGCGGATGAGGGTCTCTCAGACTGTCGTCCAAGATCGCCAAGAAACCCAGGCGACCGAGCTGGGCGGTATAGATCTCATCCAGCCATAGTGGCTGCTGACCCAGGCGGTAAAATCGTAAAAAGCCGGCGATTAATATGACCAGGACACCTGGCCAATCATTACTCATCCAGTGGATGAATCTATCTTTTTCTGCGACTAACCAGCGCATGTTGTTGTTATTCCGTACTCAACCGTGCGGTTGCCCCACCATCCACAATCATGGCTTGCCCAGTCATGAATGAGGACTGCTGATTATCAGCCAGGAAGTAAATGGCGTGGGCGATCTCTACCGGCTGCCCAATCCGTCCATTAACAGTCCTGCGCGCCAGGTTGTCCAGGCGAGTCTGGATATCGCTGCCACTAATGTGACCGCGGTTCAGACCGGCACGCAGCATGGGGGTATCCACCGCGCCAGGAAGGATAGCATTGACGCGAATGTTATCGAGAGCAAACTCGATCGCCATTGCCCGGGTAAGTGCCAGCAGTCCACCCTTGCTGGCGGCATAAGCAGATATATTAGCCGAGGTTGCGACAGCATGCACAGAAGAAACGTTGACGATCGCACCGCCACCAGTCGCTTTGAACAATGGGTGGGCCAGCTTTACACCCAGGAAGACCGAGCGCAGGTTGGACGCCATCACTGCATCCCATTCATCCACACTGGTATCCAGCAGAGGTTTGGCAATCTGCACCGCGGCGTTATTAACCAGGGCGTTGAGATAGCCAGTGTACGCGTGGACCTGGCTGAAGATCGTCTCCAGATTGCCGGCGATGGAGATGTCTGACTGAATATATAAGCCGTTTTCAGGGAACGGCTCGCTGAAGGGAGCACGGTCGACGCCGATCACCCGCCAACCGGAGCTGGCAAACAGCGTTACGGTGGCCCGGCCAATACCACCCGCCGCGCCGGTGATTAAGAGTACCCGGTCATCATTATTCATATTAGGTTATTTCTCTTGTTCGATGAGATATGGAAATAAAAATCCAGTGGAATATTGGCCTAATTCTGCCAGCCCATAGGTTTTGAAGAAAACTGTGACTTCGCCCAGGTCAAATAGAGTCCAGGTACCCTGTCACAAATTCCCAGTCTTGATACCCAATCCATCGAAAAGATTTGTAATTGTGTTGGCGTGAACCTTTTCCCAGGCAGTTGGGCTAGAATTGGCGTTGTGCGGGGCAAGCAGCACATTATCCATGTGAAGTAATAGGCTATTGACAGGTAGCGGTTCTACCTCGAACACATCCAGCGCTGCGCCAGCGATCTGACCCGCTTGCAAGGCGGAAACAAGGGCAGGCTCGTCCACGATCAGGCCACGGGCGGTATTGATCAGAACAGCGTTAAGGCGCATCAGTGCCAACGTGCGAGCATTCATCAAGTGGATGCTGGTCGGGTTCAGGTCACAGTTCAAGCTAACAAAATCAGAGCGTCTCAAAAGATCGTCCAGAGAGGTCATCTCGACACCGGTCTCCTTGAGAAAGGCATGGTCGATCTCAATGATATCATTGCCCAGTAAGGTCATGCCGAAGGCATGCGCCCGGCGCAATACGGCTTTTCCGATCGTGCCGACACCGACGACGCCCAGGGCACACTCACTGAGTGAGAACCCCTTGATCTTTTCCCAGCGTCCAGCTTTTACCGCCCGGTCCATCCAGGGATGTTGGCGGGCAAAAGCCAGCATGTAGCCCAGTACGGTGTCTGCCACGGGTAAGGTAAAAGCATTCGGAGTGTTGCCCACACGGATGCCCAAGCGTTGGGCAGACTGCCGGTCGATCGAGTCGATACCAGTGCCCCATTTTGAGATGATCTTCAGGCGTGGAGCGCAGGCTTCCAGCACGCGGGCTGTATAGTGGTCGTCACCACAAATGGTGCCATCGAACTCTCCGGCGTATTCCAGCAGTTCATCTTCTCCCAGGCGCTCGTGTACTTCAGGTACAATCAGTTCCAAACCGTGTTCTTCCAATATCGGGCGGAAGCGCGATAGGGACGGGATCATGTAAGGAGCAGAGAAAAGGATGGTGGGTTTAGATATGATGTCAGTCATTAGTTATCAGGGGTGAAGAACAGAAAGTAGATATCGGATATTTATGCGTTTATTGATTTTGAAGCCGGTGAGATAAAATAAAATCGGTGATGGCGAAATCCAGCTCTTCATCGATGTCCCAGGCCTCAGCTGCGTCTATCTCGAACATCAATGGACGCTCACCCAAGCGGTTACGGCGGGTGAGCAAGGTATGACGCGCGAAGATATAGATGCAGGAATTTTCCTCGTATACCGGTGGCAGATCCTGAGTCTGTAGCAGGATGGCGGGATTGTGGTTGATCGCCTGCCCATGCTCATCCCAAAGACGGGTTTGCAGGCGGGTGACCGAGAAAAGCGAATCATTGGTATGGTAGCTGGCTTGCAAGGTATGAACGGCGCGCGAGATAGTCTCTGGTCGCAGCAGCGGATTGGTGGTGTGGGTCTGCAGATACAGGTCCGCCTCTACCTGGGAAGTATCATACGCCAGGATCTCGTTCATAGACACCATGTCGGCGCAAAGGGCAGGTAAGCGCTCCAGGATGGTCACAGACGGGAAATACTGCTGCAAACCATCGCGAACTAGAGAACTGTCCGTATCGACCACAATCTCAGCGATCTCCGGGCAAGCCAGCAATGTCCCAATGATGTGGTGGAAGAGCGGCTTACCTGCCAAGGGACGGTAATTCTTGCCAGGCACGCGCTGAGAATGGTGACGTATAGGAACCAGGGCAACGATTTTCAAGGTCGATCCTCATAGGTGATCGGTACAATCTCACGGGTGGTTTGTTCTGCGGACGGATTGATACCGCGTGGATAGTAGAAAGTTTGCCGTAACTGCCAGGTGAGCGGCCCCGCCTGGCGATAACCTTGATAAGTGCCCCAGAACTGCATCCAGCGGAACCACAAGATGTCCATGAGGTGACGGCGGAACTGCCCCTGGAGGGTGGCATGCCTCATGTCACTAAGGGCGTTGGTGCTGAAAGCACGCAACAGATCCCACCAGTGGAAATGCTCTTGAGGAAAGATGCGTTTGAAGGCCATGGCCTCGCGCCGATAACGGTTGTACACATGCATTGGCGTCTCGGCATGAATGTGAAAGATTTCCGCATCGGCTACATAGCTGATGGCGTAGCCCAGACCCATCAAGCGGTAGCTCCACTCCAAGTCTTCAAGTCCGGGTAGTGTTTCGTCGTAAGGATGCTGCTCCCACAGCGAACGGCGAATGGCTGCATTGGCGTTATTACAGAAAGGATAAGGTTGACGCAGCTGCGAGTGGTCCGGATACCAATGCTGGAATATCTGCTGTTCGGAAAATCGGGAGATTTGGTTGCCGCGCTGTTTGCCATAGGAGAGGGCGATCTGAGGATCTGCCAGGGGAGCCAGCAGGCGTTCCAACCAATCGGGGTAAACCGGGTAAACATGAGCGCTGGCAATCACCACCAGGTCATGAGTGGAATGTGCCAGCCCCTGGTTGAGCGAATAGCCGAAGGTGAATTCCTCAGGACGGATTTGCATAAGTTTGAAGGAACGATTGAAGTCGGACTTACGATCATAGCCTGGGATGAAGTTGTGATGATTAGCAACCTGCTGGGCAATCTCAACCGTGCGGTCGGTAGAGCCGGAATCGACCAGAATCACTTCAATATTTGGGATGGTCTGGCGAGCGATGCCATCCAGAAGACGGGCGATATGCTGTTCTTCATTATTAGCCCGGATGACGATCGAGCAGGCCAATGGTTGGGAGGTTGGTTCAGTCATCGTGCTTTAGCAGGAAGTCACCATTGTGAAGCAAGCCATCAAAAATCGTCCGTATTGACGGAGAGTGATCTATTTTCAGCAATTCTGGGGAGAAGCGACGCAGGCGGACAAAGCCAGGCCAGATGCCGTCTTCTTCCAGGTAATTCCCGAAAGGAAGCGATGAATAGAATAGCTGGTAGTACAGGAAGCGCCGGGCATTCCAGGCAAATTCCGGAGGGACAGTGATCGTTTCAGCCCCCAGGAACTGTTCAGCCTGTTGGAGGAACTCTTGCTGGGTGGCGGGGAAGAAAACCGTTGGCAATTGGGTGAAGCGCGCCCGCCCTGCACACAATACTGGCACACCCAGAATAGATGCCTCAAGTCCGATGGTCGAATTGTAGATCATGACAAACTTGGAGCGCTGGATGAGTTCATAAGAACTGAGCGTCTCGCCCGAATCAACGAAGATAATGTTAGACAGCTCGGTTGCCCGGGTGCGCTCAACCCATTGCCGTACGCTTTCCTGGCTGGCTTTGCCGGGACGGCCCTCATCAGGGTGGGCGCGGATAACGAACAATGTCTCGGGATGCTGGCGTGTAAGCTGAAGCACTTCATCCAGCCAGGCAAACATGTGGGGGAAGATTGCATTCGAATGTGGCTGGCTGGTGTCAAAGATCACATTGGTAAAGACTGGAACCACCTGGCGAAATTTTTCAATTCGATCCACGAAAACCGGGTCTAAATCCTGCATGGATGACCAGAATTGGATGCCCGCCATGCTGAACTGACCCTGGAAGCGCTGGCTCAGGTAATCATCCAGTCGGGTGTTCTGGCGTTCATCCAGCGCGAACTCGTCTGGCACTCGCAACGGATAGGATGTCGCCTCGCCGGGGGTAAAGAAAGCGGTGTAAGGGAGCAGACCGACCTCATGCGAGATGACTGGCAATCCACGCTGCTGCGCCACCCAGCGGGCGGTTGCTTCCGGAAAAAACTGCCCATTGAAGACAATCACAGCCAGAGGGTTCAGCCGATCAAGCAAAGCTGCGAATTGACCGGCGATGTTCCATCCCGAGAGTATGTACTGACGCAGAAGGGAACGCGTCGGCTCATCATCGATCAGGTGATGGCGACGCAAAATCCAGCGCAGGGCAGGTAAGGACAGCTTACCCAAGGGGATGCTGGCCTTTGCTGGGTGCTTCCCTGAAGGGAAGGGTGAAACAAATTCTACCATTTGGGGGACAGTCAGATACTGCAGTGCGGTCTTCAGAGCAAGATCTTCCTGGTAAGGGAACCAGGTCACGGGTGAGCCAGAGGTCAGGGCGCGGCTTTGCGCGATGCAAGACTGGCAGGGCGGTTTTTTAGCAAAGTCGGTATGGTCGGTACCCAGCACGCAGCGGCTCATCCCGGCTGAGCAAACGAACTGCTCCACCGGCACACCTGCCAACTCAAGACCCAACCGGGTGAGTAAGGCAAATCCCGCATTCAGGCTGATGCCAGTCAGGCGGGTGGAGGCGTTGAATAGAACCACAGGTTTTTCCGAAGCTGGACTTTGTGGCCAGATCGCCTGTACCTGACTTATCAGATTGTGTACTACGGCGTTGTTTTGCCGGCGCTGTAGCATCAGCGAAACGAGGGCGGTGGCTTTTGAAACAATGGAAGGCATGGAGGCTTCTACGGCTCCTGCACACGGCGCAGCTTACGCAGCGATGGCAGCTCGCTCTCATACACCTGCTTGACCCCATCTCCCAGGGATTGTTCAGTGACGCGGATGTACTTGACCAGCCTTTCCAGGCCACCTGGCTCAACTGAGGCAGCCTGGTCGCTGCCCCACATCGCCCGGTCTAGAGTAATATGGCGCTCAACCAGGCAGGCGCCCAGCGATACTGCCACCACCGATGGGATCAACCCCACCTCGTGTCCAGAGTAACCAATCGGGCAAGAGAAGTTGTTCCGGAGATTCGGGATGACATTAAGGTTCAGCTCCTCGGGGTCGCAGGGGTAAGTGCTGGTAGCGTGGGTGATGATCAGGTCCTGCTCGCCAACCACCTTGACTGCTTCCTGGATCTGCTGCATGGTAGACATACCTGTAGAGAGGATCATCGGCCGCCCGGTCTTACGTACGTGGATTAATAGGGAGTGGTCCGTGAGCGATGCCGATGGGATCTTGTAGCAGATCGGGTAGAATTGTTCCAGGAAATCCACCGAGGGCTCATCCCAAACCGAAGCAAACCAGGGGATGTTGCGCTGCTTGCTATAGCGGTCAATCTCGCGGTACTCATCCAGGTCAAACTCAACTTTGTAGCGATAATCCAAATAAGTGATATAGCCCCAGGGAGTCTCGCGCATATGATTGCGTTGGTCAACCGGTACGCACAACTCGGGAGTGCGTTTTTGAAGTTTGATGGCGTTCACACCATGCTTGGCAGCTACATCGATCAATGCTTTGGCGATCTCGACACTGCCGTTGTGGTTGATACCGATCTCCGCGACGATGTAGGTTGGATGCCCATCGCCGACCTTGCGATTTCCAATCGTGATCTCACGTTTCATACTTCACCTATTTATATGGATAGTCTTGTGATTGTGGCAATCGTTCCTCTTATCATGAAGGATACATACTCCACAACGTTCTCTAGCGACTGAGGATCAAATCGATAAGCTCACGCACCGCACCCTGCCCACCTTTATGCACAAGCACAAAATCTGCCTTCGCTTTAACATCTGGATGGGCATCAGCGACGGCAACTGCACAGCCTGCCAGGGGGAAGCATGGAAGGTCGTTGACATCGTTGCCCAGGTAGATAACTTCCGCCGAGTCCAGGCTGCGCTCAGCCAGCAAACTGGCTAGCGCAGCAGCTTTATCAGAAAGACCCTGGATTACGGGCAGTTCCAATTTACGGCAACGGGCAGCGACCACCGGATTCGGCTCGGTGGAAAGCACAATTGCCGGGATTCCTGCCCGATGGAGCAATGCAATGCCCATACCATCGCCACGGTGGGCTGCTACCATTTCGCGACCGTCCTGATCCACCCACACCCGGTCATCGGTCATCACACCATCAAAGTCGAACACTACCAGTGAGACCTTTGCTGGCAGTAGGCGTTTTCCCAGGGCGGGCGTGACCATGGGTAGATCTCCCTGCGCCATCAGCCACTCAGTGCGCTGCCAATCCTTCAGTGTATCAATATCCACTGCGTAGCGCGAGTCAATATGGAAGGGGAGAATCATGTGGCCACTGAGCGAGTTCTTGTGGGTGATGGTGGTTACACGGATGGCATCAATATGACCGGTCTGCCAATAGGTCTGTGGCAGCGCCTGGCGTGGGGCATTGAATGGCTCCTCCAACCCGGGTACGTTGAGCAGCGGCAACATACGACCAGTTTCATCAACGCGCCACATCTTGAACGGATTTTGGGCTGAAGGGACAATGCCGCGCACCGAATCCGCATCGGGATGGTCGAGAAGCAGCTGAACTGCCCGATCCACACAGTCAGGCGGGCGGATGGGCGAGGTAGGCCGCAGCTGGACAACAATCTCGGGATGGTAATCCTCATGCTGTGCCAGCCAGCTCAATGCGTGGGTAAAGACTGGATAATCAGTGGTATCGTCCTGGGCGAACTCAACCGGGCGCAGGAAGGGTGTCTCGGCACCACAAGTACGAGCCACTACAGCAATCTGTTCATCATCCGTGGAGACAATAGTGCGCGTAACCAGCTTGGACTGCAGACCGGCGGCGATGCTGTAGGCGATCAAGGGGCACCCGGCGAGTGGGCGGATATTCTTGTGCGGAATACTCTTTGAGCCGCCACGGGCGAGGATAAGGGCTAAAATTTCCATAATTCTATCCTGTCCATAATTTCGAATTCTGATGGTCCGTGTAATTTGGATAGGGTCAGGATGGCGGGCGTGAACATCGGATGAGGAAAATCGGGAAATAATTCTGGTGGTTGAGTCGAATCAGGATTGATATCAATCAGCGCTGTCACAAGGGTCGAAACCCAACCTGGCGGATATAAACTATTGATGGCGAGCTTCACCAATATCTGCTCAAGACGAGTAGAGACGGTTACCAGCCACGGTTCAAGCGGAATCTCCCACTTCAGGAGCAGCATCTGACGATAGGACGAGAAGAGTGGTACCAGACCCTGGGCGGAAATCTGAAAGGGCTGATAATCCACAGCCAGGTATCTCAGCTGATCCAGTAAATCCGAGTACTTGTATGGATCAGTGAGTTGGAAGCGCTGGCAGGTGATATGGACGGGATCTGAGATCTGGCCTCCAAATAGCTGCTGCAGTGCATTTTGATGCTGACGAAGGGCGTGGATCTCTGTTGGATCGGCTGGCTCAAGCAGGATACAGATATCACCGGCCTGGCCAGGGCGGAGGGGAGTGCGTAAAGGTGTGAGCATTTGATAGGTGTCTGATCGTGATGTCGGGATGATCTACCAGGCTGTCCAGCCGCCGTCGACGATCACGTTGCTGCCGGTCATGTAGGAGGAGGCATCTGATGCCAGGAATAACAGGGCACCATTCATCTCGTCCTTGTTTGCCATGCGGCCCATCACGGTGCGGGCGGAGTATGCTTTCAGGAAGACATCATCATGGTTGTTGAATACGCCGCCTGGCGTGAGAGCATTGACGCGGATCTCTGTTCCGGCGTAGTATGCGGCCAGGTAGCGGGTCAGACCCATTACCCCGGCCTTGGTCACGGGATAGTAGATAGGTTTGTATGAAATCTGCACCCCATCGTGCTGGTACAAGCGCTGGTCAGGCGCAACCAGCCCGTAGGTGGAGCAGATGTTGATGATCGAGCCGCGTTTGCCCTGCGCCAGCATCGGCTGGACAGCCGCCTGGCAGCACAAGAACATACCGGTCAGATTTACGTCCAGGGCTGCCTTCCAGGCGTCCAACGGGTAATTTTCAAAGGCACCCAAAGGCGTGGTACGGTTTTCGAGCGCCTCGCGGTCAAACTTGGGGTCCAGGGCTGCACTGTTGACCAGTACATCCAGGCGACCGAAGACGTCCAGCGCGGTTTGAACCATCTGGTGCACGGAGGGAGGGTCAGTTACATCAGTGGGGGCAGCTACTGCCTGGTAGCCAGCCAATGTCAAATCCTTGGCGACGCGCTCGGCAGCCTCCCCGTTCAGGTCTGCTACCACAACACCTGCACCAGCTTCAGCCAGTGTACGGCAGAATTCCTTTCCCAGCAGCCCAGGCCCGCCGGTTACAATGGCTGCCCGCCCAGTCAGGTCAAATTTTTGCATGATCTTGGTCATGGGGTATCCTATGGTTGAAGGGTATGGATAAAGGAATGGCAATACCCAGGATCACCATTCCTGTGGAATACTGGGTCGTTCTCTTACGGCCAGGTGAAAACGTATTCATCTCCCTGAATTTTTCGTAATACCAGTCCTGATTCGAGGATACGCTGCTGCACCAATTCGAAATCGGGGTATGCGGCTGAATCTACCAGGATATACTGAAAGTTCATTTCCCTGAGCAGCTCAATACTGACCGGATCCGGGAAGGCATCCATTACCGGCTTGATTTGCTGATACTGCTGCGGCTGGTTGGCATTGAAGAACCCCCCAATGAACGGTTTGCCGTGGATAAGTGTGTTGTAGACCTGATTCTGGTCGACAACCTGGCTAAATGGGAACTGAGCGACAGCGCCGTTACCAGGCTGTTCTGCCAGCCAGATATCAACAGGGCGCGCCTCCACGATGGAAAACCGACTCTCTACCCCCTGATAGATTTCCAACCCGATGCACAGGAACAATCCCAAAGCCAGCAAGTAGCGCCGGGCAGGATTCCGGCGGAACAACCATGCGCTGCCCAAGCCGGCTAACATGGGGATCAGCGTCAACACAAACACGCCAAAGCGCGCCATCACACGCATTTTGGCAAAGAATGGCATGTACTGGAATAGTATATATCCCGGCAAGGGTATCCGGATAGCTTCCTGTTTTAATATTGTGCGAAAAAATTTCGGCACCTGCCAGACCCAGGGAGCATCCCGGAAGTGAAGATATATCCCAAGTGCCAGGATGAAAGCTACCAGGCTGGTGATTAATCCTGCCTTTATAAGTGGGGCTTGTTCGATGTCACCGCGTTTCCAATAGGCGAGGCCAGCCAGTCCGATGCACACCATGCCTATATAGAGGGCGTTCTCGTTTTCGAGGGAGCGGCCTATCCGATCCCAAATCGACTCGCCCAGATAGAAATTTACCGGCAGGATGAAATCTAGCGGGCTGGCCGCGTATGTGCTGGCATATTCGAGTGAACGATCTGATAGATTGCCGGCTGAGTCTGCCATCAGATAGGGCAGCATAGCGGCTAGCGCCGCGATGAGCAGAGACACCCATAAGGCTGTATGTCTAAACAGCTGGGCTTTGATCGGTACAGTCTCCCGGGTAAATACCAACAAGGATAGCGTAAAACAAGCTGTAATGATCAGCCCCATATACAGATAATACGGCGCAGTCAGCCCGATACCAAAGGCCAATAAAGCCGATACTGCGAGCCATCGCCATTGCCAGCGCTGGCTTCTCAGGAACTCAGTGATAGCCATAAAATACACCGGAAACCAGAACATGCCCAGCAAACTCAGATGGCCTAACTTATACCTCACCCATCGGTAAGGTGAGAAGGCAAAGATGGTTCCGGCGAGCAGACCAGCCAACGAACTGGCGCCCCATTTTTTCACTACCAGGTACATGCTCCAGCCCGAAAGGACAAAGCTGGCAAGGATGGCAAAGTTATATCCCCAGGTAGACCCAAGCAAGAGGCTGCCGGGTAATCCCAGTAGTGCCATGGTGGGGGTCGTGTCGGTGGTTGCCAGATCCCAACCGGCAGGATAATTCATCCCAGGATGGAAGAAAGGGTTGATGCCAAGCTGGAAGATGGCTTTCTGGTACCAGCCAATCAACCAGATAAAGTAGATGTTATCACCGATATCCCACACTACCGAATCAGACATGCGTAAGACCAATGGAAAGGTGTAACCAATGGTCAGGACGGAGAAAAATGCCAGAACCACACCATGGGAAAGCAGTCTGGATTGTCTGATTGTGTCAAGTAAGTGTTTCATCGTTGGGGGTAATAATAAATTGCGCCGTCGCAGGAATATTCCACCGATGTCAGCCCGCGAGTGAGGTCGTCCAACTGGGCCATCCTTTCTGCATTCCAGGGTTCGTCACGTGAGGCGCAAAAAGGGTAGAAAAGCACCAGGGCAGCTCCCTGCTCGCGGAAGATGCGCTGGACTTCATCGTCCGGGTTGTCCCCGTAACGGACATTTTCGGGCTGGTCACAAGGCAGGGTGCAGAAATCATATGCCGGGCGGTCTGTCCAAAGCAGGAAAGCAAACGCTTCATTGGTGATGATTGGAATCTCAGCAGGTAGCTCAGGGACAACCTCCATGACATCCGAATCGTGCCAACTTCTGGCAGTATAACCTGCCCCTTGTTGATACAAATTGCGGATGACCGACCAGCTTGATAGAGTGTTTGAGATGAGAAATGGCAAGGCTAGGAGCACAGTGATCAGTGTTGCCCATCTGGGCAGGCGCAACTCCCTGATGATAAACAAGCACAATCCTAACAGAATAAATGCCAGAAAGTATTGTAAAGGCAGCAGCGTGCGTGGTATGACGTCTGGAGCGGGCGTAGTAAAAAGGAAGGAATAGGATAATAAAGCCAGGTAGGTGAGGGCTGCGGTAGTCCACAGAAATACAAAGGAGAATTCAGGGCTGATCGGCCACGTAAACCGTCCTTCTCTCTTTAAAACTGCCAGTGTGAAGACGAATGCCAGAGTCAGCAGTACTCCAAGCACAAGCAGTATGTTGCGGGTCAGGTTGTAATTATAAGGCACATGATTGGTCAAAAACGGCAACCAGGACCAAAACAGGTTTACCAGGCTGAGTCGCAAGGGTATAAGAGCTTGCCACAGGTTGATGTCAAAGTTAAAGTTGTGCGAGCTGAGGGTCTGTGTATGCCTGTATACCCACACCAGCCAAATACAAGTTGGAGCCAGGCTGATACTGCCATAGATGAGGCCATCCTGGATGCGCCGTTTCCAGGGGAAGTGATTCAGTAATAAAATACCTGCAAGACCGGTTATGGTCAGTGCAATCCCTGGATAGCGACTCAGAAAAGAGAGGCTGGTTGCAATGGCAGAGAGGATCAGCCAGCGCATCTTTGGTGCCTCGAAGTATAGTGCCATCAGGAGTATGCTGGCTCCCCCAGTAAAAAAAAATAACAGCTCGGTCATCGCTCCGCTGGAGACGTTCACCAGGGTGGGTAAGGTCAGCAGTGTAAGGCTGAGTAGGATCGCCATCCAGCTGGAACGGAATAGACGCCAGGTCAGTGCTCCGGTCATAAAGATAGTCCCGCCGAAGAGAAACACGTTCAGCCAGCGAGCAGCGATTAATAAATCAATCCCAATCAAACCGAAGGCACTGAGAATCAAAGAATAAAGCGGTGGGTGCAGGGTGAGGCTTTTAAAGGTGCCCGATGGGGCATAAAAACCTAATCTGCCCTCCGACAGGAATGTGCGCGCAGAGACGATATATTCCGTTGAGTCACTATATGCCCAGGGACCCCAGCGGGTGCTGAAGGCGATCGCCAGTGACCCAATCAGGCTGAGGAGCACAATTACCGCCAGGATTGAATATTTTTGTAAGGCAGGTACCGGGATATGCATGGGTAAAGTTTGTGAGAAAGTGGGGGGGTTAAGAGAGATGGAAGAAGAGCCAGCATATCAGTTCATTGCATCGGCGTATATAAATCAGCGAACAACTATTCGCTAAAAGCTAGCTAATGTTTCCGTCCGTTCTGATTCGAGTGCTCCATGTGCGAGCCGCAGCGCCTGGATGCCGTCATCCAAGGTGCAGAGGGGATTGGTCTCGCCGCGCATCAACGCCTGGAAATGGCGCATTTCGTCAATGAAGAGCCAATTGCGCTCAAAGCCTGCGGGCGGGGAGGAGACCAGCCAGTCGCCGGAGAGCTGATAGGTATTGTGCTGAGTCGGGGAGCAACGACTTAAGTCGTTACTCCGATTGGCTGTGTAGAGGCGAGCAGTGCCGTTGGCGTTATCCCACAGGATGCGCCCCTGCGTCCCGGTGATCTCCAGAGTATGGCTGGGCGGGCGCTGGTTGTAGTCCAGGTGCAGGCTTCCCAGGCATCCGGAAGTGAAGCGCAAGCCGATCTCGGCGGTATCTTCGACCGGCATATCCAATCCCCGGTTGCTGGTGAAAGCCCAGAGGCTGTCCACCTCGCCCAACAGCCAGCGCAGGTAATCCAAAGGGTGGGATAAGGTGAGCACTACCCCGCCGCCCAGCTCGGGGCGGGCCGCATAGCCTTGCGTATAGTCTTCCCAGGGGTGCCAGTCCGGCAGGTACTCACCCCAGTGAGCGCGGGCTGAAAGTGGTTTGCCGATCAGGCCTGCCACCAACCAGCCTTTCACCTGGCGCAGCCCCGGGTGGAAGCGAAACTGGAAGCCGACCAGGCACTTCCCGCCCCCACGCTGCAGCGCTGCAACTAACTCGTCTACCCGTTTTAGGGAATGCGAGACAGGTTTTTCCATCAGGATGTGACAGCCGGCCTGTGCGGCAGGGATGGCAACGTCCAGGTGGAGGGCGGTGGGATTGGCGACGATGACTGCCTCCGGTTTATGCGCCAATGCCGCGGTGAGATCGGTTTCAACCGGGAAACCTGCCAGCTCATCGTCAGGCAGTGTGGCATGGTGGGTGCGATGCAACAGAATATCCTGCTCGCCCAAGGCAAGCAGGTTGCGGAAGTGACGGCGTCCGATAGAACCGAGTCCAGAGATGATGAATTTCATAGAATTACATCAATCAAATAGTGCTTATCCACAGAGAGCACTGGTTGACACATAATCAAAATGCATTATTGATAAAATAAATAGCACTGGAATAGTTAGATTTAATAAATGAGATACCAATAGAGTGCAATTTCATCTGTTTTCGGATTGATCCCCCGATATAAATCTCGGTCAAAACCGCCCAGGTGAAAGCCACAGCTCTCGTAGAGCTTGCAACCAGCGATATTGTTATTTTGAGTTTCGAGCATGAGGCCGGGCAGCTGACGTTCCCTGGCCCAGTCGACGGCCTTCCCAATCAGCATGCGCCCAATACCATGTCGCCGAAAACTGAGATCCACGGCGATATCTTCAATATAGCAGTAATTATTCCAGTTCTTCCAGAGGATGATCTGTCCAGCCAACTGCCTATCTACATAGGCAAAATAAATAGTTTTTTCAGGATTATCAATGAAGCCGGCATAATCGAGCTCATCTTTCGGGTAGCGCTTAATATAAGCTGTGACCGGCGTGGAGGTATAGCTGAACTCCCCAGCCCGTGCATGGATAATGAGCTGCGAGTCAACCGTGAAACTAGCATCACATTGGTGAACCTGGTGAAGATTGTCATTGTTGATGGCTTGAATCTCGATCATCTTGAAATTTCAGACCCGCGGGTTAAGCTTTCTGAATCAGCAAGAATACTCATAGCCCATGTACGCACATCTGCGCAATAGTGTTCGGGGGTATCCAACCGTACATCGGCGATCGTGCGGCTCCAGGCAATCTGTTCGAAGCCGGGGAGCTTCTCACCTCTGGTGATGCTCCATTTACGGTTTGCGTTATCGGAACGGTCCCGGTACTGTTTGCGAGCCGTTTGAGGTGTCAGACCGTGGTTGATGAATTGATCGAGCAACTCTTTGGCAACCATCCATCCTTGCAAGGAATAAAGGTTGTGTTGAAGCATATAACACGGCACACTCAGATGGTGCACGGCGTAGTAGGTTGGCTGCTCAATTTCTATGAGCTGGATGGCGTTGAAACGGTTCTGGCAGGTCTCATCCTGAGCGAAACTGGCACCACATTGTGAGCAAGAGGTTGGCATGATAAATTATGACGAGAATATTATGTAAGATTGACTGTGACTTGTCAAGGAAGTTTCAGAAGCGTTGGTGCCATCCAGAGTCTCGAATAGGGAGGTGCCTTTATCTTGAAAGATGCCATGGACATGATCCATAGCTTCGTTGAGAAGAAGATAAAGGGCTTTGGTGAAATGTTCAGATTGAATGGTGAACATTTGCTATTCTTTCACTGTAATATGTAATTAAGTTGACTATAACCGGACAGGAATTATCCCAATTATATCAATCCCCGTGTGGAGGGATACGCAGCTGAGATCAAATAATGCTGCTCGACAATTGCGGTTGGAGAGAATAAGCGAACATTTCTCTCAATCCCCATGAGTTGAGCCTCCACAGCGTTCTCAGGAACCCCTGCTGGCGCATAAGCCACATAAAGGACGTGGGATGTTGCGGTTGAAATTGGAGACCGATTATCTTGCCCGTAAAGGATCGTGCAGCTGATGTCGTCAGCATCTCGCATAACCATGTCTCCCGCTCGAATGGTTATAGAAGAACCATTCAGCTGTGTGATCGTATCGCCCTCATGGGATACGTTGAAGGTGACCGGAAGATGTAATCGGGCAATATCGTGTCCAGCAGTCAGGATGAAAGTCTCAACCTCGGAAATAAAGGCTGCATCGACAAGAGGGAACACGTCGGGAAAGTTCTTACCTCTCAAAACAATCGACTCAAGCTGAAGCTGCACATGATATGTTTTGTTGAAGCGTTTGTAATACTGGTCGTAAGCTGCAATCACCGGAAGGGACAAGAAATCCTGGCGGATGAAACTTTTATATAATTTCCGCAGCCGCGCTTCGGTCTCACGTTTATGTTTGTCCAGCCTGGCAGAAGTGCGAGGCTGCACTACCCCGGATAATTCCAGCAATCCAATGATTGCGCCGGCGTGAGTGTTATGCCAGTCGGGGGAAGTTATGATACGAAGCACTAAAGCTTCCGATCCCTGGTCGGATCGAGCAGTGACACCAAATACTTCCCCGTACGCTTTCCGGCGGAGCCATCGGTATAAGTGCATTCACGCTGGATGAATGCCTGGCGCTTTTCCCGGTCGGCATCCCGATTATTAAGGTAAAGGTTTATCGCCTCCCGTAACTCATCTTCGGAGAAAGCCACCCGCCCAGCACCTGCCTGGCGGAAGCGATCATGGGTAGGCCAGTTGCCGATCCTGGAGAGAGGTAACGAAAATTTGCGTGAACGGTTCCAGCCGCCAGGTGTATCCAGACAGGCGCTGACAATCGGTTGCCCATGGCAGGCAGCCTCGACCACCATGGTCGAATACACGGTTACGAAGACGTCAGAATATGCCATCATGGACGACTTCTCAGGCATGTCTTCTCCTGAGTAGTAACCCAGCGAGCCGCCCAGCGGCACCGGATCTACCACGTGCACATGTGGGAGCTGGTCAGCCAACTTGCGGATCTGTTCCCGCTCGCCAGCGTAAAGAGGATTGTTCCAGAAATGATTGGGGTGCAAGCGGATAAGGAGCTGGCAAGGTTCTGCAAGCGAGTCGGTGGCAACCAGCCTGGCGAGTGACTCGATATTACGGAAGTTAGGCGCAAAGCTGACAAAACTGGCTGCATATGACAACAGGTTGCGTTGGGGCACCAACCTGTGAATATTGTAATATTCAGCGCGCGGCATTAGCCATTCTTTGCGGAAGTATCCATCGTAGGAGGGAATGCCGCCGATGTGCACCTGTTTTGGATCCCAATCGGAACCCTGGACCAGCTCGGCTTTCTGCAACTCGGACCAGCAGGTTATGTAGTTTACGGCGGCACCACGCAGTCCATAAGACGATGGGTTATCCCAACCGACGATCGCAGTTGCTGTGCGGATACCACGGGCAGAGGCCTGTCGAAGCATGTAGCGGTCCAGCCGCCAACCATGGGTGCTGGCAACGACCAGGTCCGGCAGGTAGCGATGGAACAGGTCGTCGTACAGGTCGGGCGTGTAGCGTTTCTGCTTTTCTGTCAGTTCCCGGCGCAGGCGACGTGAGCGACGCAGCCCTGCTACGTACAGGCGAGCCAGTGGCATCCAGATACGGCGTTTCCAGCCTTCTTCAACTCCCACTTGAGCCACATAAGCATCCTGGGCGGCGGTGTTGATTCGCCTGGAGCCACCGACACGGCGCAAAAAACTTAGCCACCACTGCCGTTCTGGATCTGTGGAGGCAGCGTAGCTGGCAGCCTGTTTGTGACGCAGCCCTTCCATGATCAGACCAGGACGTCCAAAGCGCATGCGGATGCTTTCTACCAGGGCATCATCGGTGAATACGACCACCTGCACACCCGCATCCAATAAAGTAGAAAGCACATCCGTTTGCAGGAAGTAGATCACTGCCAGACCGTGGTCGGCGCAAATGAAGACACAGGGTTTATTGGATGAAGAGGGCATATCAGTCTTCGTAATACCAGCGGAAAATCCGATCATATACGCCGAGCAGCAGCTTTTTTACCGGAGACATGTTTAGCAAGCGGCGGCGGACTGCTCCTCTGCCCCTGCTTTGCGTGGAAGGGTTGGTTGATTGGACATCTGATGGGTCATGGATCCAATCCAGGCGATTGCTCATATTTTGAGCCAACAACTCCACCGGCATCAGACGCAGATAGCCGGCATCATTCATGCGCTGGTCGAGCTGGCGGACCTGCCCCATCGGACGATCCATGTTAAATGGCAAGAACTGCTGGATGACCGATCTATAAGTCACAAACTGCCAGTGGCTGGCGCCAACCTGAGCGGTCAGACCTTGATAGGTCAGGCGCACATCTTCAGTCTTGTTGTAGCGCTTACGGACATCCTCTTCGAGGGTTCCCAGGCTCATATCGAAAGCCTTAAAAGCTTCCCACGGGATGAACTGGCCACGCTCCAGGATCACAGAGGGGGTCTGTTCAGCCCAAGCGAGGGTGTGTGTGTAGAACTCGGGAGGCGTGCGGAAAGGACGGCTGGTGACCATGCCAACATTGGGGAAGGTTTCCAGGATCTGTACGGACTTCGACAGCCATCCTGGATAGAAGTAAGCGTCGTTGTCTGTGTAAGCGACAATTTCGCCGGGGGCAGCGTTAAGCATGATGTTCCAAGCGCCACCCTTGCCCATGTTCTTGTCAGAGCGGATCAAATACTGGATCATCCCCTCGTCCTGGGCGTGGCTCAAGAAGTCGATGGCCTCCTGGCATGAACCGTTGTCAAAGACAAGCAGATCATAGGGCAAGTCGGTGTTCTGCCAGATGCTGTTCAGATTGGTCTTGAGGACATCCAGGGTCTGGGCGTAAAAACCGCTGAGGAAGGGAATGTAATTGAGCACAGCCACGGTGATACGCTGTGGTTGAGCGACTTGCTTGACGAACTTGGCGGGGTTTTGTCCTTTACGCATTATTAGCTTATGGTGGATGGCAGATGGCTAATGGCTGAGCTTGTAATCTATGCGGCCTTTCCACTCTTTGAAAGCTTTAATTGGATGGAAAATGGCGAATGATAACTCAGCTAAGGGGTAGGAATGCAAGCGGCGCAGCGGGAAGGTTTCGACCTCGCGCAGCAGCTTGCGGCCGCGCGGCGAGATGCGGTTAATTTTGCCGGCTTCGAGCGTGTAATCAGCATCCAAAAGGGTGAAGATAGCCCTCCGCCCGCCAGCCAGACGGATGTTCTCACTCGTCTCGGGCAAGCGATAGTGCGGCTGCCCACCAGGCAGGTGCGAATAGTCGTGGTCCTGGTGGATGACGGTCAGAGAACTACTGGCATCCACCACAGGCCAATTTTGCAGGCGAGCGTGAGTGAACATCCAGTTGTCCCAACCGGCGCGCCCGATGGCAAAAGCTGGCATTTCCGTGAAACAGTGACGCGGGAAGACAAAGTAATCACTGCCCATGGGCGGATGCAGGCGCCCGCGCTGGCGAACATCCTCGAGCAGGCTCTTGTCCCAGCCATGGCTGAAATCCAGAGGTTCCCGCACATCCAGGTCCCAACGCTGCCCGACAATGAGGAACTGAGCGATTTGGCTGGCTACCTGCCGAACCGGTTCCAAAAAGGCAGGGGTGATCAGGATATCGGCGTTTAGATATACCAGGATCTCGCCCGGGCTGTGCTGACGCGCCAGCTTAAAGATCGAACTGACCAAAGGTGTGCCCTCCCGGTTGCGCTGCACTTGCGCGAGGTGTATCACGCCAAGCTCGGCTGCGGCCTCCGCCATCCCAGCTTCCTCCCCGATCAGCAGCACCCGCACACTTTCTCCCAGATGCAGCCAGGAGGTGATGGCATTACGCTGGATCAGGGCTATATGCGGATTGGTGAACGGCTTGGGGGCAGTGAAGATGGTGAGGGGCATGAGGGGCCAGCTTGTAGCTAATGGCTGATAGCTGATGGCTAATGGCTAACACTTATTCGCTGGAAGAGTCCTTGTTGGGTAAGGAGGAGAAGATTTTTTGTGTAATGAGGAAAATGAAATACAACGCGAGCTCAATGATCAGCTTGGCTTGTAGAGGGGTGATGGAGAACCGGGCTGTGAGGACCTGGATCAACAGTATGGTCACAACCCCGAAGAAGGAACCTAACAGCACAATGCGCGGTAGGATTTTATGGAGCTTCTCCGGAGAGAGGAATACCCACTTTTTCAAGAGGATAGCGTAAACCACAATGGACACGATGCGTGCCAGCAGCATGCTGAGTGGAACACTCTTTAATAGTATATAGACGAAAATGAACACCAGGTAATCTATGGCGGCAGTGACCAGCCTGGTGATCGGACGACGGAGAATGACAAAATAGACCCTTGCACTGTCGCGGATGGGTTTGTAATGTGAGAGGCGGTTCTTTTCGATGTAGATCGTTTCAATGGGGATCTCGATCAGCTGAATGCGGTTTCGCCGGGCAATCATCAGCATTTCAAGTTCAAGATCGTAGCGGTCGAATGGGCTTTCGATCAGTTCCGGCAGAAGGCTGCGCGGCACCCCGCGCAGACCAGTCTGAGTGTCATAGAGATTGATGCCGAAGAAGATACGCAGCACCCAACGGGTTACGGTGTTACCGAACATGCTTTTCGGGGGTACGTCCTTATCGAAGCGCCGCCCACCGATGATCATAGCCTTCGGATTTACCACGGAGGCTTGAGCAATTGCCAAGATATCCCGTACAGAATGCTGCCCGTCGGCATCTGCAGTTATCACACAAGTGATATCCGCTGGTAAACTGCGGATATGTAAAAAACCTGTTTTCAAGGCAGCCCCTTTACCTTGATTGACAGGATTGGTCAGCACGGTCACCCCTGGGACATGGGCCGCGGCGGTGTAAGCGGGTTTGAACTCAGCCGGGCTGCCATCGTTGACAATGACAATGGGGATCTGGCTGGTGTTGGTGATCTGTTCGACGAGTTGGGCCAGGCGGTAATCAGCTTTATAGGCAGGGATAAGGATGATGGAACTCATAAGCGTGTGTCGGTCTCGTAGGCAGTTTTATGAATAACCTGGGCATTGATCTGGGCGAGCTCAGGCATGCGCTCGAACAGAGTCACCACATCCTGCCAGGTGAAATCGGTGGAAGAGCCCAGGTGGTGAAATACCTGGCGCACCAATTCCAGGTCGGCTGGGGTGTCTACTGTCCAGCGCAATTTGCCATAGTCTGGCGTGTGATGCAGCTGGGCAATGCTGAAGCCTCGTGGGGTGCTGCCTACCTGGATCGACCAGGCTCCTGATTCGGTCTGGAAGGATTGGATGAGGCGCGTCTGCGGGTCAAAGATAACCCCCTCGTAGAGGTACGGCAGCACATGCTCGCGCTGATAGCGCTCAACGGCCTCATGCCAGGCACGCTCCAGGGCGGCAAAGCTGCACACCTCCACATCCAGACCAATGGGCAGACTGCGTGTCCAGGGGGGAGGCAGGCGATTGGCAGCGAAGTGATGCTCGCCCAAGGCTTGCACGGTCAGATCCAGCAACTGCGGGTCAAGCAGTGGACAGTCGGCGGTCAAGCGAACGACGGTTTGGGCACCAGATATCCGGGCAGCCCGGTAATAGCGGTCTAAAACATCCGACAGACTGCCACGGTAGCAAGCATAGTCCCGTTCGGCGCACAGGCGCTCGATGGCATCATCAGAGGGATCGGTGGTGGTGGCGACGATCACCTGCTGGACGGAGAGGGCACGACGGGCGCGTTCAACCACATGCACCAGCATCGGCTCCCCGGCGATGTCTTGCATTACCTTACCGGGCAGACGGGAAGAGCTCATTCGGGCTTGAATAATGGCAGATGGCATATGGCGGATAGCGAATGGGGGATGGCTAATGGGAGATGGCAGCATGCGGATAGCAGCTGTTGAATAGCTAATGGTGGAGAGCTATTTGAAAGGCTTTCTCCAACTCACAGAAATTCTTATCCCAATTGGCGCGCAATTCAGCTAACCAGCGGGCGCGGCGGCCCATTTTGACGAGCTGGTCGCGGCGGGCAACTGCGTCGAGGATCGCCTGAGTGAGAAGATCCACATCTCCGTCTGGAAACAACCAACCGGTCTCGCCGGGAGTGATCCACTCGCGGTTACCAGGGATATCGGAAACCAGCGCTGGCCGACCACAGGCCAGGGCTTCAAGCAATGAGATGGAGGTCCCATCGGAATGCGAAGCGCTGAGATACAGGTCCGCCATGTGATAGTAACACGGTAAGTCGGTATGCCCAACCTGACCGGGGAAGGAGACATTATCTGTAACGCCCCCTTTCTGGAAGATCTGGTGCAACAGCTTGGCCTGCGAGCCGTTGCCCAGCATAACCAGACGCAGCTGAGGGCCGTGGTTCTCAGCCAACTGCCGGGCTGCCCGGACAAATGCCTGAGCGATCACATCCACGCCGTAGATCGGCTCCCAGCCGCGCGTTGAGAGCAGGGTAAACGTGTCTTTGTCTGTGCTTTCGGAAGATGGTATGTTGAAGTGTTGGATATCCACACCCCAGGGGAAGGTAACGATGTGGTCCGCAGGCATTCCATAATGGATAGCCAACTGGCGGATAACATCGCTATCACCAACTAAGGCAGCACTGCGCTTCAGCGTATAGCGGGTTGCCCGACGCCAGAAAGTACTACGGGGCGCATCATGAATCAAGTCGTAACCCCAGGACATGCTCACCAAAGGCATGAAGCCACTTAACGCTACCAGGAATGCCGAGCGCTGGATAGGCCCAGCCAGGATCAGTTCCGGCTGGATGCGGTTGATGACGCGGGTCAGGTCAGCCAGCAGCCTCAGCCCGTGTCCTAATGTGGCGGGAGATTGCCCGCCTTTCCAGGCTACCTGCTCAATCTCGGGTGGTAGCGGCCGGTCTTCTAATTGATGGCCGCGCCGCTCCAGACGCAGGTAGGATACCCGGTGATCCGTCCTGGCAAGGGAGGATAGGAAGCGGTGATCATGCGTGGAATAGTCGCGGCTGAAGTAAAGAATATGCATTATGCCTGCCTGCTGTGCTGCCGTAGAGATTGGATGATCAGAAACAGGTAGGTGATCAGAATCAGCAAACCGCTGGTGATCAGTATCCGGATATATACAGGATCCGGGTGGTTGCTTACCACCTTGGCTGCCAGGTTAACCTCCTGGCGCGGTAAGATCTGGCTGGCCACGCTCACCTGCCAGGCCTGTAAATGTATCCACAAATCATGGAACAGTAGCCCGATCCCTCCAAGGACGATCAAGCGGGTTGACGCATATAGGCTCGGCTGACTTTCCTCCTGGTAGGCATTCAGCCAATTCTGGAGATAGCTTCCGGCTTGCATGAGGAAAAAAGTCAGCGGTAAGGTGATCATCCGGGTGGTGACACGTTCAGCAGAGAGCAGTGGTATCCCGCTCTGGTTGATCAGAAAATACATATCCCCGATCGAAAATAAAACCAGTGCGCCAACTGGAATACTCAAGGCTGAAAAACTCGTCTTGTCGACGCTCCTGCCCAGGCCGCGCAGCAGTCCAAATATGATCACAAACAAAACCCCTGCCAACCCAAGGTACAGGTCAAACTCCCACCAGGCCAGGCTATGATTATTGAATAAAGGGGATGTGAACGCCTCTTGAGGAACCTTTAGCACGACCATAGATGTCCACAAGTCAGTTAACGTCGGGTATCCGGTCAGGAACTCCTGGTTAAACCGGCCCTCTTCCAAGACTGCAGGCAACAGGCGGGCTACCCCCAACACCCCGGATGCTAAGAGCGCCTTCAAAACCTGCCAGCTGCGCTGTCGGTAAACACCCGGTTGCACCAGCCAGCTTAACCAGAGCAGTCCCAGGAAGATCAACATCCAATTATATTGATGGAAGGATCCCTGCAGCAGGATGAAAAAGAGTAGCGAGGCCATCCCCGTAACCCACCGCCAACCTTGATCTTTTTCAACCAGTTCGAACAGCAGGATGAAAAACCAGGGGAAGAGGAAATACCCCACCCAATTCAGGTGTCCGACGCTAAAATGTGACTGGATATGCCCATTGAAATTAAAGAGCAAAAACAAGGGTGTAAAAGCTACCAAGGAGAGTTTGTATTTTTGACGGAAGACCAGCAGGCCGATCACACCAGCTGAATAAAATACAAGCACATCCAGCCAAACAAACCGGCCGGGTGATATATATTTCAGAAGAACGATTTGTGGTGAAAAGATCGAATCGGGCACAACCAGGTAGCGGTCAGAGACATTCAATAACGCTGAGGTATCCGGCATGTGCAGCGGAAATTGGCCAGCCTGCAGGGCGCTCTGGATGAAATACAGACGCGGGGCGTTTTGAGTCCAATCCTCGTAATAGAAATTGATCTTTCCCCAATCGAAAAACGTGCTCCATAACCATGCGCCGATCAGGTACAAAACCAACAGCATCCCCCAGCTCATCCAGCGGGCGTTGCGTTCTTGCTCGAAGTCGAATAACACGCTGAAATAACGTTCCAGTTTCAAAGTCTATTAGACCATTAACAATTCACCCAGGGCCACCCAGGCGGTATTGACGCGGAAGACTGCCGGTTGCTTGGTTTCATCTTGACCAGTTGTAGATGACATGATATGCCTGCAAGTTTTATCTGGAAGGATTGATTTCTATAGCCGTAGATTCCATATCATCCTCGCCTCCAAGTTAATAAAGGTAGATTATTATCATATCTGTAGGGACGGGTCTGACTGGTAGGAACCTAATGCAAGAGAGGATCATATCTGGATCTGAATCCTTGCTTGATAATGACAAGACCCGCCCCTACTACTCACAAATGTGACTGAATTATCAACCGAAGCTGCTCGATTAACTCCTTATCTCGCTCAATATCAAACATTTTCCCCTCTACTACCTCTTTGGGATAGGACCAGGGCATCCCTCGGCTGTATTGCTCAGGCTCTGTGCTGAAGCGCGGCACAATGTGGGCATGCAAATAGGGGTCTGTGTTACCCAGGATGGCATAATTAATACGGTATGCCCCGGTGACATCCATTAGGGTGCGACCCACTAGAGCCATATCGCACAAATACTGTGCCTGTGCGTCCCGATCGAGATCATTCAGGCTGGGGACAAGCGGATCTGCAATCAGGATGCAGTAGCCACTCAAGAACTGCATGTCGCTCAGGATTACCCAACCAGAAGGGAGGCGGCAGATGACAGCGGGATTTGTACCAGCCCGGGCAGCAATTATGCGTTCAGGAATAGTTTCTGGCATAGCTCTATTCGCCGAGGTCAGTCCAGCGGAGTTCTTTTCCGAAGGGGATGGCTTGAAGTGCTCGGGTACCAATGACAGCATTAATCTCTGATGGCAGGATGGCAGCAGGCGTGGCGGGACGAAGGACATCGATCATCTCACGGGTGAAGACTTCTCCTATTTGGACATCGCGCGCTGCCCGCAGGCAACGGCGCTGGATGACCGCTGTCTCGACCTCGTTGGCGGCGATGAACTTATCCGGAGAGCCCAACGAACGTTCCAGCAGACGAGTTTCCTCCACCATCCTGGCCCAGTTCTTGGGGTTCATGGCGAACTTGTGGTCGGGTCCTTCACGCTGGTTGCTGTCGGTGAAGTGCCGTTCGATAACACGCGCACCTAATGTCACCGCTCCCAATACCGGTGCAAGTGCGTGGGTGTGGTCGGAAAGGCCCAGGATCACCCCTGGGAACATGGTTGCATAGGTTTTAAGCACGTTGATATGCAGGTGGTCATAGTTGAGTGGGCTGGCAGTATAGTTGGTGTTGCACTGCATCAGGACCAGCTGGAGGTTGATCGCCAGGATGGCATGTACGGCGCGCTGCACTTCGCCGATGGTGGAAGCGCCAGTGGCTACAAAGAAGGGCTTGTTCTTGCGTGCCATGCGCTCCAGGGCTTCGATCCAGTCGATCTCACCTGAGCCGGCCTTGTACATCAGGACATACTCATCGAGCATATCGATGGCTTCGAAATCATATGGTGCGGAGAAGAAATCGAGTCCGACTGAATCGCATTCGGTTTTCAGGATGGGTGTCCATTCAAAGGGGATGGATGCGCCAGCGTATACCTCAACCACGCTCTTTTTCCAGTCAGCCTGGTGCGAGACCTGCCCACCCAGGTGGCGGAAGCCATAATCGGAGACGATCTGGGGGGCGCGGAAGTTCTGGAACTTGGCTGAGTCCGCCCCAGCGTCTTTCGCCATACGGATGAGTAATTTCGCTCGTTCCAGGTCACCATCATGGTTGGCGGCGACATCAGCGATGAAATATGTAGGATGGTTTAGGCCGATCGTGCGATTACCGATTTGAATTTCCATGTAATCCTTGTATTTTCTGTGGATAACCCTGTTGAAAAAGTGTGTATAACCGGTCTAATGCGGGGGATAAGGTGGGGAGAGGCTGCCCCAGTGCTCGGGCAAGCTTATCGCTGCGTAGAGAGAGGTCCGGCGCGCGGGCGGCGGCAAGCCCAGCCTGGTGGACCGAGGCAGGGGCGATCAATCCGGAATCCAGACCAAAACGCTGCGCCAGCCTGACGCCAAAATCGTACTTGCTCAGACACTCGCTCCCCACGGTATGATACAACCCACTCATTTTCAGCTCCAGCATGCGTAACAGGATACCAGCCATGTCATTAGCCAATAGCGGGCAGAAGAAGACATCCGTAAAGCCTTTTACCGGCTTGCCAGCGGATAAGTTGTTGAAGAAAAATTCGGCCAGGCTGCGGTTCCCGTTCATAGACCAGCCGAACAGGTTAACGCGGGCGATAATCGCTGATGGATCGGCCTCAGCTACAGCCAGCTCAGCCTCCAGCTTGGTGCGGGCATACACTCCTAGAGGGTTGGGTGGGTCAGTTTCGGTGTATTTACCGCGGGATCCATCGAAGACGGCATCCGTGGAAATGTGCACCAACCGCGCTCCGCCCCTGGTGACATGCCTGCGGGTTTGAGCGCAGAGGTGTGCCAGTTGGCGGGGAAGTACAGTATTCATTTGGGAAGCCAGTGCCGGGTCTGATTCGCAAGCTTCCAGGTTCGCAAGTGCGGCACAATGAATCACCCAGTCGGGCCGAGTACGCTCGAAAAGGTCTTTCAGTGCGCCAGGTGCCAGGAGGTCGGCCTGGATGACGGTGAAGAGGGCGGTGTGCAATGGGTGCTGGTTGACCGTCCCGAAGACGGTATGCTGACCGCACATCTCCAGCGCCAGGTT